>Ga0126379_10000035_pt1 | contig 63894 bp, 52 predicted proteins | sample PanSoiMetPlot_24_FD_92640 | JGI IMG/M metagenome (GOLD analysis project Ga0126379, IMG submission 92640) | Tropical forest soil microbial communities from Panama - MetaG Plot_24 | ecosystem: Environmental > Terrestrial > Soil > Tropical forest > Bulk soil | place: Panama | collected 2016-02-17
ATCACCACCACGCCGTTTTCAATCACGCCGTGGCTCACGGTCAGCAGCTTGCCGCCGCGCAGCGCGATGGTCTCTGTTTTTTGTGGAGCAGTCTTGGACGGCTGGGTCCACGCGGTCGAGAGGAGAGCAAGAGCAATCAGGAATGGTTTCAGCATGGCTTACTGGCCCTCCTTATAGTGGGTCAAGCCCAGTCCGGGCAGCGAACGGTCGAAGTAAACGTCGCCGTCGATGATTACTTTGTCCACCAGCGCGGCGGAAGACAGCGGGTAGCCGTTCCAGATCGTGATATCCGCGTCTTTACCGACATCGAGCGAACCCACGCGGTCGTCCACGCCGATGATCCACGCCGGATTCAGGGTGATCATCTTCAGCGCGTCCTCTTCGCTCACGCCGTAATGAATGATCTTGCCGGCTTCCTGGTTCAGACGGCGGGTCACGTCTTCAGAATCGCTCTTCAGCGCCACTCGCACTCCTTTGTGCAGTGAGATGGCGGCGTTCCAGGGGATGCCGTCCCACGCCTCATATTTGAAGCCCCACCAATCAGGCCAGGTTGCGATGGCCACGCCGTTCGCAGCGATTTGATCGGCGACTTTGTAGGCTTCGAGCGCATGGTGAAACGCGCGAATCTTGTAGCCGAATTCCTTGGCGATGGCCATCTCCGTCAGGAACTCGTCAGCGCGATAGCAGTGGATCTGCACCAGCAGCTTGCCGCGCAATATGTCGGCCAGGGCTTCCAGCCTCAGGTCTTTCTTCGGCGGTGTGGCGTCCTTCTCGCCTTTCTTGACCTTGGCTTCGTAGTCGTCCCACGAGCGCATGTAGTCGCGGGCTTCCGTGAACGCCTGGCGCATCACGGCAAAGTTCCCCATGCGCGTGGAGGGCACCTGGTTCTTGCTTCCATAAACGCGCTTGGGATTTTCGCCGCTGGCGAACTTGATGGACTGCGGCGCGCCGGGAAAGAGCATCTCGTCGCGCCCAAGGCCGAACTTGTGTTTGATCACCACGGCCTGGCCGCCGATCATGTTGGCCGAACCGTGCAGCAGCAGAGACGTCGTCACCCCGCCGGCCAGCGCGCGATAGATGGCCTTGTCGTCATAGTTGAAGGCGTCCTTCATCATCATCTGCGGCGTGACGGGGCTGGTAGCTTCGTTCACGTCGTCATCGAGCGCGATGTGCGAGTGCGAATCGATCAGGCCGGGCATCACGAACTTTCCCGTGGCGTCGATCACCGTGGCGCTCGCCGTCGCGTCCACCGTCTTGCCGACGGCGGCAATCTTGCCGTTGTGGATGTAAACGGCGCCGTTCTCGATTTTGCCGTGAGTCACGGTCAGAATCGTGCCGCCGCGGATCACTACGTCGTTCTGTGCAGCAGAAGGCGAAGCCCCGGAAGCGGCTTCTTCAGGACTTATGAGATTTTTTGCGGTTAGGTTTTGCTGGGGTCCGGTCTTCGACGGCTGAGCCATGGCGAGCTGGGCCAGCAGGAAGCACAAGGACAGCAGCATAGCCCACGAATGAGGGCGACGCGCCATGGATGTCTCCTTTGGTTGAAAACGAGAACGCGATTCTAAGAGGTGTACCACGCGGAGTCAATCTCTAGATGGTGGAGCGCAGGCGCCCCGCCTGCGACGCCACGCAGTCGGTATAATCGGCCCATGAACGCTCCCGCGGCTCCCGCAATTGCCATCGACAAGATGGCCGCAGACGATTGGAATGCGGTCCGCTTGATCTATGAAGAAGGAATCGCCACCGGCAATGCGACGTTCGAACAATCAGCGCCCGCCTGGGAAAAATGGGACGCCGGACATCTTGCAACTTGCCGGCTGGTGGCCCGCGCCGGAAGCGAGGTGCTGGGCTGGGCGGCGTTGAGCCTAGTCTCGGGACGCTGCGTATATGCGGGCGTGGCTGAGGTGAGCGTTTATGTCGCTGCGCGAGCCCGCAATCAAAAGCTCGGCTCCAGGCTCCTGGTCGCGCTGGTGGCGGCTTCAGAAAACGCCGATATCTGGACGCTGCAGGCAGGGATCTTTCCCGAGAACGTTGCCAGCATCGAGCTGCATAAGAGATGCGGATTCCGTGTGGTTGGAACCCGCGAACGGCTGGGCTGCATGAACGGCCGCTGGCGCGATGTGGTGCTGATGGAGCGGCGCAGTCCTGCGGTTGGCGTAGAAGCTAGTGACGGTGGACAACGGTGAGCGACCGGGATTATCTCAGCTGTGGAAGAGTGTAATGAGTGAGGCCGAGCTCAAGTCCGCGCAGGAATCCGAGATCGTGGCGCTTGAGCGGGAACGGCTGGCGATGTACATGTTGTGGCCACCCGATCGACCCACGCCGCAGATCCCGATTCTCGCTCCCGGATTTCGCCTTCGGGCCTTGGCGTCCGAACACTTTGACCAAGCCAGGCCAACTGTAGAAATCGATGGCGCCCTCACCGACACGCAATGGAACAGTTTCCGCAATCAGGTGTTGCCCGATGGGCTTTTCGTCGTAGAGGATCAACAGTCAGCCGCATGGGTAGGAACAGTCAGCGCCGTTCACAACCCTACGGCCTCGCGGTTCTATTTCCCAGGTGGCGGAGAACTGGGCTACCTGCTGGTTGCTCCCCAGTACAGAAATCGGGGACTCGGCAGCGCGTTGATTTGCGCAGCTGTCGAACGGTTCCGGCGAGCCGGCTATCACCATATTTTTCTAGGCGTACAAGGCTGGCGGTTGGCGGCGATTCGTTGTTATGTTCGCGCGGGGTTTCAGCCCTTTCTCCACGCTCCCGAATTGGCGCCTCGTTGGACGGCGATCTTCCAAGTTCTTGGCCTTGAAGCGAACGAGACCCATTGGCCTACACGTCTGCTTGAACCAACTTCCTGACCCTTACAAAATTGCGCTTGATATCATCGACTCGTGTTGCGAGCCGCAATCCAAAGAATCGGTCACTGCCGAGGAATCATTTTCATGGCCCGGTCCGGCTATACAATTAGCTGCCATGCTCAAAATCCTGCTCATTGCGGCAATCGTTATTCTTATCATCATTGCTGGCGTGCTTGGGCTCGCCGCGAGGAAGCCTCCACGCTTTTCGATCCAGCGCAGCGTTACGATCCGGGCGGGGCCCGAGAAGGTCTTTGCTTTGATCAACGACTTGCGCCGATGGCCTGAGTGGTCTGATAGCGAGAAAGATGGTTCTACGCTCGCGCGGAAATACAGTGGCGCGCCTGCAGGCAGGGGCGCAATCTACGAATGGGACGGGAAAGGAAATGCGGGGGCCGGACGCTTGGAGATCGTCGAGTCTTCTCCAACGTTGATTCGCCTGCAGGCTGACTGGGCCCGGCCTTTCGCAGCCCGCAACATCAATTGCTTTAACATTGATCCGCAAGGAAATGGCACGCGCGTAACGTGGACACTCGATGGCGAGAATGTGTTCATGCTGAAGGTGATGACGGTATTTGTCAGCACCGAGAGCCTGATGGGACCCCACCTTGAAAAGGGACTGGCAGGCCTGAAAGTCTCCGCCGAAAAATAACGTGAACCTTGAGAAGCGCAAAGTAGATCTCTTTTCTGAAATCCCGAACGCGGCAGCGGAGGGATCCATATAGCCACGAGGGTTTACAGGATGACGATCACGACTCAGCCACGATTGAGGAGATTTCAGCGGTGCTATTTCGTCTACATCCTCGGGATTTCAGAAACAGCCAGCACTGCATGCGAGCCGTAATCCAACGCGTCCGTCGCTGCCGCGTGCTCATCGAAGACAAGGTCGTGGGCGAGATTGGCGGGGGCCTGCTGGTGCTGCTGGGCGTCAGCAAAACGGACAACGAGGCCGCGGCAGATTACCTCGCTGAAAAAATTCTAGGCCTGCGGATCTTCGAAGACGCCGAAGGAAAGATGAACGTGTCCGTACAGGACTCGGGCGGCGCCGTGCTGGTGGTGTCGCAGTTCACGCTCTACGGCGACGTTCGGCGCGGCAAGCGGCCGTCATTCGACGCTGCAGCCCGGCCAGAAGAAGCCAGGCGACTCTACGAGTATTTCGTCGAAAAGGTCCGCGCCGCCGGCTTGCGGTGCGAGACCGGTGTGTTCCAGGCCATGATGGAAGTGGAGCTGGTAAATGCGGGGCCGGTGACGATCTTGTTGGATTCCGAAAAGATGTTTTGAAAAAAGCAAAAACCTTACCGCGGACTTACGCAGATCAAGCGCGGATCAGCGTAACCCGGTCTTGGATCCGCGCTCATCCGCGCGAATCCGCGGTAGGCCTTCCTTGCCTGGCGCCCTGGCTTCTCTCGGACAAGGAGCTTTGAGTCTTCGAGAATGCCTGAAAGATTGCGTCCTTCGCGACTGCTGTGTACGATTCCTTTCGCTATGAAATGCTCTGCCTGGTTTCTTCTGCTCACTGCCACCGCAGTCTCAGCACAGACCCGTCCTGCCACGACTCCCAACGACGAGACAGTTCAACTTCTGCAGACTCTGGCCGATGCCCATGGACCGTCGGGCTTCGAAGAGCCGGTGCGGAAAATCATGGTGGACCGCATGAAGCCGCTCTCGGACAAGCTGAGCTACGACGGCCTGGGCTCGGTGATCGCTGTGCAGGGAAACAGCGGTCCCCGCGTGATGGTGGACGCGCACATGGACGAACTCGGTGGCGTCATCCGCCGCGTGACAAATGACGGCTATCTCACCATGCAGATGCTGGGCGGTTGGCTCGACCAGGCGCTGGTGGACCAGCGATGGGTCATCATCGGCTCCAAGGGACCTGTGCGCGCGGTCACCGGCATCCGCGACATTCACATCGTTCCCCAGGAGGAGCGCACGCGCGTGTACCCGCGCGAATGGATCTTCCTCGATGTTGGTGCGAAGAATGCAGCGGAGGTCGCGCAGATGGGCCTGACGCCGGGCGATCCGGTCGCGCCCGACGCTCCCTTCACGGTCATGAACGGCACGCAGAATTATCTCGGCAAGGGTTGGGACGATCGCGTCGGTTGCGCCGTGCTGATTGAAGCCATGCGTCGTTTGAACAAAGCGCAGCATCCCAATCAGATCTTCTGGGTGGCTACCGTGCAGGAAGAACTCGGGGTTCGGGGCGCGCACACTGCCAGCGAGGTCGTGAAGCCTGAGATCGGGATCGCGATCGAAGGCGGCGTCACGCGCGACTCGCCGAGAGTTGGGCCCGAGGAAGCGCAGGAGCTTCTCGGCCGCGGGCCGGCTCTTTTTCTCTACGATTCGAGCCAACTGCCCAACCGGAAATTCGTGAAGATGATCACGCAGGTAGCTAAGGAAAAGAATCTTCCACTGCAGACCGATCTCATCCAGGGCTATGGCGACGATTCCTCAGAGATCCAAAAAAGCAACGGCGGCGCCCCAACCGTAAACCTGGCGGTGCCCGTTCGTTACACGCATGCCCACAACGGCATCCTGAACCGCAACGACTTCGACCGCACGGTTGACCTTGTGGTGGCAGTGCTGGAGAGGCTGGACGCGAAGACAGTGGCTGAGTTACGCGACTTCACGCCCGAACCTTAAGCAAGGACCTTTAACCACAGAGGACACGAAGGATCACTTTTCTGAAATCCCGAGCGGAGCGAGGGATCCCTATCGCTAGATAAAATCTGTGCCACAGCCGCGTTGCTATGCGAATATGATCGAGATGAGATGATCACTTCATGCTGGCGACAGTTTTTCTCCTTTTATCAACAGTCTTTCAGAATACGTACAATCCGGACGTTGCTGATTGTCGAGACATCGGGTTCGATGCTCCTGCAGGCGAAGTGAAGGGCCCGTGTTTCTGGATTGGCGACGGACAAAAAATCTACAGGGTCGGCCACGGCGTACCGTCGCCGCGACCAAAAGGCTCAGCGGTGCTTTATGTGGACCGCAAGGACATTCCAGATGTCAAGGCAAGAAAGCCGGAGGCATTGAAGGTTCGAATCGATCGTGCAGGAAATCTTCAAGTTCTCGAAATCGTTCGCTCCATATCTCCTTCTGTAGACGGAATAGCCTTACGAGAAGCTCCTAAATGGAAGTTCGAACCCGTAGTATTCAACGGTAATACGGTCACGGTCGAGTTCAACGTGATCGTGCCCATCTACTTCAAAAACGGCAAATGCTACATCTGCTGACACTCCCGGTGCGATAGGGTTCCCTCGCTACGCTCGGGACTTTAAAATCTCATCCGCTACTTTCACCGCCTCCACCGCCGGCTTCACGTCGTGCACGCGCACGATATGCGCGCCTTGGAGTACCGCAGACACAACAGTCGCCAGCGTGCCGGAGAGACGTTCTTCCGGAGGAATGTCTTTGCCTTCGCGCGCCAGGGTGCGGCCGATGAATGACTTGCGCGATGTGCCGGAGAGCAGCGGGAAGCCGAGCTCGTGCAGCTCGCCCAGCCCAGCCAGCAACGGATAGTTCTGCTCGAAGCTCTTGCCGAAGCCGAAGCCGGGATCGACGACGATGCGCTCGCGGGCGATTCCCGATGCCGCCGCAGCCTGCGACCACGAGCGCAGGTCATTCTTCACTTCCGCCACGATGTCCCGCGATGCCGGCTGGCTGCGCCACTCTTCCGGCCGGCCCCGCGTGTGCATGAGAATTACGCCGCAGCCTAGATCGGCTAACGTCGCGGGCATGGCGGCGTCCCAGCGCAGAGCGCTGACGTCGTTGACAATCTCGGCGCCGGCGGCAATCGCTTTGCGCGCAACTTCGGCTTTGTAGGTGTCCACTGAGATGATCGTCCCAGGACGTTCCCGCAGGATATCTTCGACCACCGGCAGCACGCGGCGCAGTTCTTCCTCCGCGGGTACGCCGGCTTCCCCCACGCGTGCGCCGGGCCGTGTGGATTCGCCGCCTATATCAAGGATGTCGGCGCCTTCGTTGAGCATCTGCAGGCCGTGGCCCACAGCATGATCGTGGGAGAGGAACTTGCCGCCATCGGAGTAGAACTTGCCGCCGTCAGAGAACGAATCCGGCGTGACGTTCAGGATGCTCATGACCAACGTGCGCGCGCCTAGCTCGAGTTCACGGCTGCGCAAGCGCCAGGAGTAGAGAGGACGGTGCATTCTGTAGGAAATTGTATAGCGAGGGCAGGGGCGCCGAGAGTGCGTAGAAGATCGCCGAAATCGCCGGAATCGCGCGGAATCGCCGTAATCGGGAATTGGTGGGAGAACCCGTTATAATCAGCTCACACTCCCATATGTTGCCTAGGCAAACGTTCCTTCGATCTCGCGCGTTGGCCGCGCTACTCCTTGTACTATGCCTTTCTTCCGCGCTCACCGCCGAGTCCGCAGCGGCGAAAAAAGCCCCGAGCAAAAAAAATCTTGCCGAGCAGATCAAAGCCATTTTGGGGCATCCCCCGCTGTCCCGGGCACATTGGGGCCTGGACGTGGTAGACCTGGAAAGCGGCAAGACGGTTTACGCGCTCAACGCAGACCAGTTGTTTATTCCCGCGTCAAACACCAAGTTGTTCACCACCGCGGCGGCTCTGGCCACGGCCAAGCCTGACTACCGTTTTCACACCACGATCGAAAGCTCGAGCACGATCGATGCCAACGGCCGGCTCCTCGGCGATCTGGTCATCGTAGGCCGTGGCGATCCCAACATCTCCGGCCGCGTGGTGCCTTTCGTCCTCAAGACCGAGCGCGTGCCGCCGCACACTCAAGTACTCGAAGAGCTGGTTGACCAGCTCGTGGCGCGCGGGCTGAAGATCGTGGACGGCGACGTTATCGGTGACGACACTTTCTATTCGCCCGAGCGTTACGGCGAAGGCTGGGCCCATGACGACCTGCAGTGGATCGACGGTGCTCCGGTTACGGCGCTCACCTTCAACGACAACGTGGTGTTCGTGAACATCCAGCCCGGCGAGCATGACGGTGACAAAGCTCTGGTTACGCCGGAGCCGGAGAACAGCTACTACGATATCGAGAACCGCATCGTGACCACCGCGGCGGGCATCGTGCGCAAGATCGGCATCCATCGCGACCCGGGATCGAAGAAGGTCCTGATGTGGGGGAACATTCCCATAGGCGATCCCGGCGTGAAAGAAGCCCTGGCCATCGAAGATCCCGCCGAATTCACCGCGCAGCTCTTTCGAAGTTTGCTGGAACGCCGCGGCATCACCGTGACCGGCAAGACCCGCGCCCGCCACGGCGAGATCGCCCAGTTCTACGATCAGCCGCCTTCGTCCTTGACGCCACGGCCCGGCAACCAGCGCCAGGGCTGCTGCATGACCGCCACTGAGCAGGCAACGCAACCTGCCACACCCATGGCGTCGCCGACCCCAGCGCCAAATGAAATCCTGGCGGAACACGTCTCGTTGCCGTTCCTGGAAGACGTGCGCATCATTAATAAGACCAGCCAGAACCTGCATGCCGAGCTGGCCCTGCGCTTGACCGGCAAGCTGGCCGGGCAGGGCGGGTCGTTTGAAGGCGGAGCCGCAGCGGTCAAACAATTTCTGCTGCAAGCCGGGATCACCGACGAGGATTTTATTTTCCTCGACGGCTCCGGACTTTCCCGTCGCAACCTGGTTACACCCGCCGCCGTGGTGCGGTTGTTGGCATACGCGGCAAGGCAGCCGTGGGGCGCGGCCTACGAAGATTCGCTTCCTGTCAGCGGTACCGACGGTTCGTTGCAAGACCGCTTAGGCAAGAGCGGCGCGAGTGGCCTGGTGCACGCCAAAACCGGAACTCTCAGCCACGTGAATGCGCTTTCCGGCTACGCGCAGACGATCGGCGGCCGCCGCCTGGTGTTCTCCATTTTCTGCAACAACCACAACCTGCCGGGGTCGAAGACCCTGGCGGCCATCGACGAGATCGTTGAGTTGCTGGTGAAGGAAGGCGGCGCAGCCAGGTGACCGTGGGCTTCAGTCCGGGAGCAAATCGCGACAAAAACCAAGCCAAGGCGTGGCGATGATCGATGACTGGGGAGAAGAACAAGCGCCGGTGGGTTCCGGGCAGCATGATCGCAAGCCCCAGCGGGGCGACACAAAATCTTGCCAGGCTATAATTTTTGAGGACCGGCGGCTCAGCCCCGCATGTTGCACGCGAGGCTCTGCGAAGCACGAGGACAATGCATTCGCCGTGCCGCCCCTCTGGGTCTTGAACCTTCCTTAAAGCGTACCCACCCTTCCGGCTTCGCTGCCGCTCGCCTCCAGGGTGGGCTACCTTGTCGGCGCGCCTATCGGCGCTGGGAGATTGGTCCTTCGGGAATCGTGCTCGCCTCAAGATCATTCGTGGCAATAGAAGAAACGCGGCACTCGCGGTTACGGTGATAGCCTCGCTCTAGGATCACTTCAATCCGCGCAACCAAGCAGCATTTTCGTGTTTGCGGCGACACGGCAGACGTGACTTGACACATCAGTGTTCGAGCCAAAGCCCTGATTTTTCAGCACAATCGGCCTTGGCCTCGCGATTGCAGCTTACACGACCGGCTGAAACAGTTCTTGATTTAGTGCGCCTGAACTGATTTGATATTGCAGCCCCCGAACAATATTAATGACCAAGAACCCAGCCAAGATGTGGTGTGTGTACTGCGTCTGCGCCGTGATTTGGGCCGCGGCGCTGTCCACGACGTTGCCAGGAGCGGCGCAGCAGGAGGTCCGTGCTCATCTGGCTGACGGCACACCCGACTATCTGCACCTGGATTCGGCCGCCGACCGTGAAGCTTTCCGCGGATGGTTCACGACCATCGCCGAGTATCAGGCGCTGCGTCCGCCGCAAGAATTGCCGGCGGAGATCGCGGACTGCGCCGCCCTATTGCGCTATGCGTATCGCAACGCTTTGCACGTACACACCGCGGACTGGCTGGCGGAGAACAAGCTGGAAGCGCTGGCCTACCTGCCTTCCGTGAAGAAATACGCATATCCGCGGACGCCGCTGGGGCCAGCGGTGTTTCGCATCCGCCAAGTCATGGATGAAGACGATGCAAGGCCGGCGTTTGCCGAATTCGCTGACGCCAAGACCTTGTGGCAGCTCAACACGTTCTTCGTCTCCCGCGATGTGCGCCTGGCGCGTCCCGGCGACATTCTCTTCTTCCGCCAACTGGCGCAAAATTCGCCCTACCATTCCATGATTTTTGTCGGTCCCAGCCAGTTCGACAAAGGCACGGGCGAAGCGATCGTGGTGTATCACACCGGGCCCAACGGCAAGTCGCCGGGAGAGATGCGGCGCACCACCGTCCAAGAGCTGCTGGAGCATCCTTCGCCGCGTTGGCGTCCGGCGCCGGGCAACCCGAATTTTCTGGGAGTTTACAGATGGAACATCCTGAGGGAGGCCGACTGATGAAGCCGCGCGCTCGTACCTTCGTCACACTTCTCATCTTCGTACTCATCCTTCCGGTCTGGGCCGATGCTGCATCACCATATTTTGCTCTCAGCACCGACCGCACTTTCCAGCCCGGCGACAAGATCACGGTGCATCTCTACACGCGCGACGTCCAGGCGCTCGAGTTCCGTCTCTACCGCGTGAATGATCCGGCTCTGTTTTTCGAACAGCTACGCGACGTGCACGGCTTCGGCACCGGTCACTACGGGCCCAAGGAGCAGATCGAGGAAAAGACGGCGATCGAGAAGTTCCATGACTGGAAACGCGGCCTGTGGAACCACATTCGCAACTTCTTCCGTGGACAGTTTTCCAGCCGCTCCCGGGCGGAGATCCGCGAAGGCGAAGGCGAGCAGCGGAAGAGCCATCTGGGAACAGCCACGATGTTCGCGCAAGTTCCGCTTCTGAACTCCAAGCAGCTGGTGGCGCGCTGGAAACAGGAAGTGCCGAACCGTTTCTTCTCCGAGCGCCAGGACGTCCCGGTGGAGAAGCTGGACAAAGGGGCATACGTCGTGGAAGCCACCGATGGCACGCTGCGCGCGTACACAGTCCTGGTGGTAAGCGAGCTGGCGTTGGTGACCAAGAGCGCGCCAGGACAGCTGCTTGCGTATTCGGTCGACCGCCACGCCGGCAACCCGATCCCCGGGACCCAGGTGGAAGTCTGGGCGGCGCACAAAAAGCTGGCTTCCGCCGCGACCGATAAAGACGGGTTGAGCCTGATTTCTTTGTCCGCCGAAAACGCCCAAGACATCCGGATCCTGGGCAGGCACGGCCAGGACGTGGCGCTGGTAGCGCCGTATTACCTGAACATCTCGAGTGATCCAAGCCAGGATTGGACCGGCTACGTGTACACCGACCGGCCCGTCTATCGTCCGGGACACCCCGTTCACTTCAAGGCCATCCTGCGCTCCCGTAGTGGAGAGAAATACCGCGTACCCGCCGGCGACTCGGTGCAGATCGCGGTGCAAGACCCCACCGGGAAGCAGGTTTTCCAGTCGACGGCTACCGTATCGCAGTTCGGCAGCGTGCACGGTGACTTCACTCTGGCCTCCGACGCCGCGCTTGGTTACTACTCCGTTTCCGTCACGGGCAAGGGAGCCTCGGGCTACGGCATGAGCGGCGGTTTCCAGGTGGAGGAATACAAGAAGCCCGAGTATGAAGTGCGGATCACGCCCGATAAGCCGCGCGTTCTGCAAGGCGAGGGCATCACAGCCACGATTGAAGCCAAGTATTACTTCGGCGAGCCCGTCGCCGGAGCCACGGTGAAATATGTCGTGCACCGGTCAACGTACTGGTCTCCTTACTTCGAATACGAAGGCCCCGAAGGCGATGAAGGCGACGCAGGCGACGGAGAAGGCGACACGGGCGGAGGGCAAGACTATGACTACGCGGGCGAACAGCTCTCCGAGCAGACCGGCAAACTCGATGCCAACGGACAGCTGAAGATCACGATCCCCACCAGCCTCGACCGTCACAAGTTCGACGCACGCTACCGCATCGAGGCCCGCGTGACCGATGAGAGCCGCCGCGAGATCTCCGGCTTCAACTCTGTCCTCGCAACCTACGGCAGCTTCCGCATCGGCGTGAGCGCGGACAAGTATATGTACCAGCCCGGTGAGAACATCGGGCTCACGATCACCGCCAAAGATTACGACGGCAATCCCATACAGACCGCCTTCCACGCGGAGCTGAGCCGCTACCAGTACCGGTCAGGGGCATCCGTGATCGACTCGCGCGAAGGGCAAACCAGCAAAGAGGGCACGGGCACCGTGCAGTTCTATGCGCGCGAAAACGGAAGCCTGGACGTGAAGATTACGGCCAAGACACCCGAAGGCCGCGACATCGAAGCCACCACCTGGCTGTGGATCCCCGGTGGCGGGTTTGACCGCTGGCAGGAAAGCAAACGGATCCAGATCATTCCCGACAAGAAGTCCTACAAGCCCGGTGATGTGGCCCACCTGATGGTGATGACCAATGTGCCTGAAGCACAGGTTCTGGTCACCACCGAAGGCCGCACCATCCAGACCAGGAGGGTCCTCAAGGCCAATAAGTCTTCCTTGATGGTGGATGTTCCCATTCAGACGGAGAATCAGCCGAACGTGTTTGTATCCGTAGCCTTCGTACGCGACGACACGCTCTACACCGGCAGCAAAAACCTGAAAGTGCCGGCCGACCAGCAGAGACTCAACGTGACCATTGAGCCTTCGAAGCCGCAGTTCTCGCCTGGCCAGCCGGCCAGCTATAACATCACCGCCCGCGACGCCTCCGGGAATCCCGTGGCCGGCGAGTTCAGCGTGGGCGTGGTGGATGAAGCCATCTACGCCATCGAACCGGACAACACGCCTGACATCCACGGCTTCTTCTATGGTTCCGTCGGCAACCACGTGGGCACGGAGTCATCACTGGCCTTCTATTTCACGGGCGAAGCCGGCACCAAGCCCATCATGCTGGCCGGCGAGTTCAGCAGCAAACATGCGCGGCTGGCGCAGCTCAAACCTTCCGAACCGCTGGCGCAACCAAAAATCCGTAAACTCTTCCCTGACACTGCACTGTGGCTGGCGGAAGTGCGCACCGATCAGGCCGGACACGCCCAGGCGCAGCTGAACTTTCCGGATTCGCTCACCACGTGGCGCGCCACTTTGCGCGGGGCCACGCTGGATACCAAAGTCGGCAGCGCGGTCAACCGCGTGATCGTGCGCAAGAACGTGATGGTCCGCCTGGCTGCGCCGCGCTTCTTCCGCCAGGGCGATGACGTGACCGTCTCGACCATCGTCCACAACTACTTGACCAGCGACAAGACAGCGCAGATGTCGCTCGACGTAAAGGGCCTGGACATCCAGGAGACCGGGGCCAAGCAAGTTACGGTGCCCACGAAGTCCGAACAGCGTGTTGACTGGCACGTACACGCGCAGAACGTCCACGAGTCGGACCTGCTGGCCAAAGCTCTGACCAACGAAGAGTCTGATGCCATGGAAGTCACGCTGCCCGTGATTCCTTTCGGCGTCAAGATGGCCGACAGCAAGTCCGGCGCGGTCTCCACGCCCACGGGCCAGGCGCAAACCACGGTGAACCTGCCCGGCGATCCTGCTACCGCGGCTCCGAATTTGAGCGTGAGCATCAGCCCGTCCATCGCCGGCAGCATCTTTGGCGCGCTCGATTACCTCACCGAGTATCCCTACGGCTGCACCGAGCAAACTATGTCCAGCTTCCTGCCCAACGTGGTGGTGGCCCGGGCCATGAAGGACCTCAAACTGGAATCCACCATCAACACTCCGGAGTTGCAAAAGAAAATCAAGGCCGGCCTGGACCGCCTGTACGATTTCCAGCACGAAGATGGCGGCTGGGGTTGGTGGAAGGAAGACGATAGCTCCGTCTTCATGACCGCATACGTGGTCAGCGGGCTGGCTCAGGCCAAAGCCGCCGGGTACGACGTGAAGCCCAGCGCGCTCGCCAACGGCGAGAATTTCCTGAAGAAGCAACTGCAGGAGCACGAGCGCATGCGCGCCGAGCTGCGTGCCTACGTGGTGTACGCTCTGGCTCTCGACAAAGCCAGCGACTCCAAGATGCTCGATGACGCTTACCGCGCCCGCGGCGGCATGTCGTCGCAAGGGCTCTCCATGTTGGGACTGGCGCTCTACACCGCCGGCGACAGCCGCGCCTCGGAGATCGCGGGCCTGGTCGAAAAACAGGTCCAGGCCATGGAAATGGAAGCCTACTGGCCTTCGGAGTACGACTCGCTGATGGAGTTCTACATTGATGACTCGGTCGAGAGTACGGCCTTCGCGCTGCGCCTGCTCAGCCTGACCAAGCCGGATAGCCCGCTGTTGCCGAAAGCGGCGACGTGGCTGGTGAACCATCGCGACGGCGGATATTACTGGATCAGCACCAAGCAGACCGCCATGGTTGTCTTCGGCTTGCTCGAGTACATCAAAGTCACTCACGAGTTCGACGCCGACTTTAGCGCCGATGTTTACGTGAACGATAACAAGGTCTTGTCACGCCACTTCACGCGCGCAGACGCGATGAAGAGCGAACTGCCGCGCGTAACCCTGCCCACGGATCAGCTCCACCAGGGCGCCAACTCGGTTCGCATTCAGAAGTCGGGGAGCGGGCGGCTCTACTGGTCAGCGCGCGGTGAGTACTACAGCGGCGACAAGCGAAACTTCCAGAACAACAAGTTCTCCCTCAACATCACGCGGGACTATTACCGGCTGGCGCCGCAGCAGGCGGGCGAGAAGATTGTTTATGATCTGCAGCCGCTGCAGGGCGAAGTGCACTCCGGCGATGTGATTGCCGTGCGCCTGAGCGTGAACGGCAGTGAGTGGCGCTACTTGCTGGTGGAAGACCCGATTCCCGCCGGCGCCGAGTTCATTCAGCGTGACGACCTGTACGAAATCAGGAATCGCACCGATTGGTGGGGCTTCTGGTTCACCCGCCGCGAGTTCCATGACGACCGCGCCGCGTTCTTCCAGACGTACTTCAAAGGCCATCAAGAATATGTGTACTTGCTCAAGGTCGTGAACCCGGGCAAGTTCCGCATCAGTCCGGCATCGGTGCAGCCGATGTATCAGCCATCCGTATTGTCCACCACGGATGCCGCGTACATGGAGGTGAAGTGATGGCCCGCTTGAGCTCGCTCAAAGACTCGCTGGTCCTCGGCGTGAGAAACTGGCGTTTGTGGCTCGTGCAGTTTTTAGCCAACGCCGCGATCATCCTCGCGTTCTTTGGCTGGTTGCAGATCAAGGAAGCGTACTGGTGGCAGCTCCTGTTCAGCTTGTTGCTGGCGGCGCTGCTGGTCATCGCGGTGCTGGTGCTGCACGGCGGCACGCTCAATTATTTTGCGAACGTGCACCAAGACCGCTCGGCCCAGCTGCTGCCGGCATTCCGTACTGCGTTCAAGCACCTGGCGGCTCTGGTGGTTTGGTTCCTCGTCGTTCATTTCCTGTGGCATGTGGCGAGTCACCTGGATGAATACAGCACGTCATTCCCCGGTTATCTGCGCTCCGAGTTCCCCGCCTGGCTGCGCCGTATGATCAGCGAGCCCGCGCTCGACAACACCTACAGCTTCCTGCTTTCGCTGTTGCTCTGGGTCGTGCTGCCCGGATTGTTCCTGCCTCTCGGGTTGTTTGCGGCAAGCCGCGGCTTCCGCGGCCTGATTGCCTTCCGCGACTGGCGGCGCACGATCGCCAACCTGACGTATTGGATCGTGCTCGTGATGGCAGGGGTGATCGCGGTTTACTGCACCGGCAAGATCATGGACTGGAAGCTGGATCCCAAGACCGCCACGCTGGCCGGAGAAAAAGCCAGCTTGGTTTTCCGTCTGCTTTTTGCTTATCTACTCGCGATCTTCGCTTGGCTGTGGGCGTGTTCAGCGCTGGGAAGGGCGCGATTGAGCAGTAGGCAAGCCGGAAACGAGCCAGCCTAGAACCGTCTCTTTGCCATATTGCTCGACCATGCTTCCCACGCGGGTACGCGCCGCTGCGTACGCGTGCTTAACAGCTTCCTGGCTTGCCGCACGTTCGAGGGCCGCTTCCATCTCCGCTTCCGTCATAGTCACCGGCGCGAACGGCCTGTCTCGATCCGCGAAGTAAAGGACCAGTCCTTCCCGGAACCACAACGGCGTGCCTTCATGCGCCCGCGCTTCGACCAGCAGGTGCGTGAATTCGTGCCGTAGCGTCGATTCCAGGATTGATTTGTCCTTCAACACGGCCACTGGCTGCAGACTGATGCGGTGTCCACGTGTGTAGGCGGCGATCCATCCCGGCTGGCCCGTGGTGTTGCGGTATGCGTCCAGCGTGGGGAACACGCGCAGTTGGACCTTAAAGTCCAATTTCCAACCGAGATCGGACTGCACCGTCTCCAGAATCTGTTGCGCCACGTTCAGTAGCCCTGCGTCTTCGTCCGGTTGCGTGGTGAGCAACTCGAACGCCGCGTTCTCGCGTTTTTCCCAGTTCAGCCCTTGCGCTGTAGCGCCGAGCCCGGTTCCGGGATAGTAAAAGGCAAGAATCTGGCGATAGTTCTGGCCCTGGCGCGCCATCTCCTCGGCTCCAGCCTGGCACAAGCCGACCCCATGACCGGCGCCGCGGCCATTGAAGGTAATGCTCGTACCGGTGGCCTCGATCTCATAGAGATCGCTGCGTATGCGGTTCCACCCAAACGACCTGCCGATGGCGAAACGCAGCGTGGAAGCCGATATCAGTTGCGGCTCTTGTCCGGGCGCGCGGAAAGCAAGTCGCGTCGCCCGGCCGCTTGCGCCTCGCGAGAGGATTTCCAATGCGCTCCACGCCGTGGGCACGGTCAGGCCTTGGTCGCGCAAGGCCTTGTCGAATTCTGTGCGCGCGAATTCCGCTTTCCATGGGAGCGGCGCGCCCTGCCGGCAGTACGGATCAACGTGTTCGCGCAGATACGGTGCGTGCACCGCGGGCCACACTTCCTCTCCCGCCGCCAGCGTGCCGCCGCAGTTCTGGTGATAGTACGTTGCTGCCGGCGATCCCTGATACCACAGCAGTTCACCGCGCGTGGCCGCCACCGCCGCTCGAACGGACGGCATGGGCCCGGTAAAGTTCAGGTTCTGGCAGTGGGTGTTGTCGCAGAAATCAAAACCTTCGTCGCCATGCCGCGGGCGGAATCGCGCGGCGTACGTACGCACCGCCACCGCCATGGCCTTCAGGCTTTCCGGATGTTTGAAGTTGGCGCTCTCGCCCTGAAGTGCGGCGGCCACGTAGTCTTCAAGCGGCATCAGGGCGACCAACTTCAGCAGGCCTTCGCCGCCGCTGATCTCGAGTGGCGCAGTCAGAGCGATCTTCATTCCGCTTTGCGGATCGATGCGGTACTCGCCTTCGACGAACACCTTGTCAGCGCGCGCGGATGTTTCGGTATCGATCTGGACTTGATCGCCCGCGGAACGAACTGTCAGCTGCTTGGCTTCATTAGCGACGCAGCGTTCGCACGCGCGCCAGCGCAGAGTTCCCGAGCGGGCGATGATCTTCACTTGCTGTTGCGGGTGTAGAGAGTAGATGCGTACCGAGATCGTGTTTTGGGCTGATGCAGGCAATACAGCCAGCAGAAGCAGAAACACGCAGAAGTTTACCCTTCGATTTTTCAGGGTCCACAACCACTCTTTCCTCCAAGAAGACACAATCCCGAACCCCCAAAGCCGACCCCGCGACGCGGGGGAGGGCGCGGGGGTGAGGGACCTGCTCCGCTGGTGTCGGGCGTGAGCCAAGAGGATCGTTGGTTTGTCATCGTGTGGCGTCGTGTAAAGCGCTGCTGGTGCTGAGTGCCGGGAGCTAAATTCAGACTGAAACGGAGGCCGTAGCGAGAGTGGTCCGCGTGGTTTCCCTGGGCTTACGCAATACGGCAGCGGAGCAGGTCCCTCACCCCGCTCGCCTTCGCTCCCGGGGGTTCGGGATGGGGTCTCGTGGGGTTTCTGAGGATTCATCGCGCGGCCTCGTTGGCCCGTCTCTTCGCGTACGCATCGAAGATGGGAGCGGCGATGGCCGCTGCGTCGGCGCCGCGCCCGTGCTCCAGAAACACCACCAGGACGATCTCGGGCTTGTCGGCGGGAGCATAGCCCACGAAAAATCCGTGAGTCTGCCCGGACGCTCCCCCAGCCGTTCCCGTTTTACCGGCAAAGGAAATCTCAGTAGCCGCGTCACTATGGGCCATACCGTATTGCACGGAACGTTCCAAACCGGAGAACACCGGCGCGGCAGCCGAGGGGGGAAGATCATTCTTTAGTTTGTGCAGCGCCAGCGTGCGGTAGGCAGCCACGAGTTCAAGCGGCGTGGTTTCCACGCCCCAATATCCGAGGGCCTGCAATTGCTGGTGCGGCGCGTCGGCCACAGTCGCGATCCTGCCCACAGCTTCGTCAGCCGTAAGCTCGGTGCGGGAGGCAAGGCCAACGCGCTCCAGCGCTCCGGCCAGCTCGGCCGGAGTCAGCCGCGTGGCGGCTTGGGCGAAGTACGAATTGCAGGAGTACGCGATGGCGTCGGCGGCATCCAGGTGGGTGATGGCAGGAGAATGGGTGCAGTCCATGTTGCGCCCGGCAATCGTCAGCCGTCGGTGGCAGACCAGCTGCTGTTCCGGATCAAGTTTGCCTGACTGTAGCAGCTCCAGCAGCACAAACGGCTTGAGCGTCGACCCGGGAGCTGTTACCCGTTCTGCCGCGGTCTTCAAGTTCGATTGGGCAATGATTTTTCCAGACGATACGTCGAGCGCCACCACCGCGCCCGGCTTGCCGGCCATGAGCTTAGCGATGGCCGGGTTGAGCGTGGCTGCGCCCGGCTGCGCTGCACAGAGACCGGCGCTCAAGACCAACGCGGGAAGAACCAGGGCACGCAGGGATGGATCAGGGGTCACGTGAGGCAAGTATAACGTTGCTCTCCACCGAAGTCCCGAATCCCCGCGTACTTTGCGGGGTGAGGGATCCATATTCCATTTGAAGTTCTGTCCCTTCAGCTCATCGTGCCTAATATGGATCCCTCGCTGCGCTTCGGGATTTCAAAGAGAGCTTGCTTTAGAATCACCCGATGCCGAATCCCGGTCCGCTTGCGGGAATCCGCGTCGTTGACTTCGGTCGATTCATCGCCGGGCCTTACTGTGCCATGTTGCTGGCCGATATGGGCGCGGACGTCATCCGTGTCGACCGCCGCCAGGGCAGCGAGGACCGCTATCTCGCGCCGGTGACGAAGAGCGGCGAAGGCACGTATTTCCTCTCGCTGAATCGCAACAAGCGCAGCCTGACGCTCGACACCGCCAAGCCAGAATCTACCGAGATCATCCGCCGCCTGGCGGCGTGCGCCGACGTAGTTGTGGCCAACCTTCCAATCGACGTGCTCAAAAAGATGAGCCTGGATTACGACGCGCTGCGGGCCATCAAGCCCGACATTATTCTGGCGCGGATCTCCACCTTTGGGCCGGACGGTCCGTACGCCCAGCGCCTGGGCTTTGACACGGTGGCGCAAGCCATGTCCGGCGCCATGAGCCTCACCGGTTTTCCCGGGGCTCCGGTCCGCGACGCGGTTCCGTTTGAAGATTACGGCACCGGATTGCACGCAGCGTTCGGAGCGATGGTAGCGCTCTACCATCGCGCTCGGACCGGCCAGGGCCAACTGGTGGATGCGTCACTGCTTTCGACAGGCATCGTGTTCATGCACGCTCTGCTGGCTGAGCAGTCCGTCGTCGATGTGGAGCGGCGCCAGCAGGGAAACGCCGGCTTCCATGCCGCGCCCGCCGACGCGTATCGCACGAGCGACGGTTGGATCGTGGTCTCCGTGGTCGGCCCGGAGATGTTTGCCCGGTGGGCACGCCTGGTGGGACGCGCAGACATGCTCGCCGATCCGCGTTTCAGCGATGACCTCAGCCGTGCCAACCACCGCGAGCCGATCGCTGACGCCATGAACTCGTGGCTCGCCACACGCAGCACGGCCCAGGCCATGGCCGAGTTCGAAAGAGCCCGCATTCCCGCCGGGCCGGTGCTCGACGTAGCGCAGGTGCTCGAAGACCCTCAAGTCAAGGCGCGCGAGTTGCTGAACTATGTCGAGTGGCCCGGCGCGCCGCGGCCGGTTCCACTGGCAGATACAGCAGTGCGACTCTCGGCCACGCCGGGTAGTATCCGTCATCGCGCGCCCATGCTGGGTGAGCATACGAATGAAGTGCTGCGTGAACTGGGATATACCAACGAGGAGATCGCTTCCTTGCGCTCAGCCGAGGTCGTGTAGACCCTGGCTCTGACCCAAAACCCTTACCGCAGATGAGCGCGGATGAAACGCGGTTTCTTTTTGGAAATCATAGTTTCACTTAGTCGACGATCCGGAGACATGGAGAAGTGAAACAGCGGTCTGGCCGCAGAGAATAACGCGTGGGCCGAGAGGGTGGAGCAGGCCTTCAGGCCTGCGGTAAAGTCGCAGCGGCTGAAGCCGATTGTTTGAATTCGTTACCGCAGGCCTAAAAGGCCTGCTCCACCCCGTCACTCGAGCTGCTAATTTGAAATCAGCGCGCATCCGCGTCAATCCGCGGTAAGGTGTTGGGGCTGTATCATCAGAGCAAGTGCTCGAACTCCATACTGAAGTCAAATACGTAAAAGGCGTAGGCCCGCGCGTGGCCGAGTGGCTGGCGCAGAAGAACATCTTCACCGTCGAAGACCTTCTCTACTATCTGCCTTTTCGTTACGAAGACCGCCTGAATCCCCGCGGGATCGCTGAACTGCAGCCGGGCGAGATGGCCACGGTGATCGCCGAAGTGCGGAATGCCGCGGTGTTCCGCACCAAGCGCATGCCGATCTTCGAGATGGTAGCGGGCCAGGGGCGAGCGAAGCTTAAGTGCATCTGGTTCCACGGCGAATACCTGCGTGACCGCTTCAAGCCAGGCCAACTGGTGGCGCTGTACGGCAAAGTGGAAGAGGGTTGGAAAGGCCGCGGCCTGCAGATTAACCAGCCGCAGTTCGAGATTCTTGACGGAGCGGACGAAAAGGGTTTGGCCGGGCAAGCAGTGGAGGAGCCGGAGGCTGCTCGCGGGATTGAGTCGCTCGAAGTCGGACGCATCGTGCCGATCTACGAGTCCGCCGCGACTGGCAAGCTGACATCACGCTGGTTTCGGCGCGTGGTCCACGGAGCGCTTGAGAACCTGGCGGCGGAAATTCCTGACGGTCTTCCTCCCGCACTGTGCCGCCGTTTGCAACTGCTCGACCGCCGCACGGCGTTTCAGCAGGTACATTTTCCGCAAACTGGAGAAGTCTTTGCCGAGCTGGCGGAGTGCCGCACACCCGCGCATCGACGCCTGATCTTCGAGGAGCTGTTCTTTCTGGAAGTCGGCCTGGAGCTGAAGCGGCGGCGCATGCGCCAACGCGCCGGTATCGCCTTCTCGCTCAACGACAACGTCCGCGAAGCCATCAAGAAAATTCTCCCGTTCCATCCCACCGCAGCGCAGAAGCGCGTGCTCAAAGAGATTGCCGAGGACATGCAACAAGCCTGTCCCATGCGCCGGCTGTTGCAGGGCGATGTGGGTTCGGGCAAGACCATCGTTGCCCTGCAAGCGGCGGTCATCGCCATCGAAAACGGTTATCAAGCGGCGTTCATGGCGCCCACGGAAATCCTGGCGACCCAGCATTACCTTTCCGCGCGGCGTGTGTTGGAACCCGCCGGATATCGCGTCGCTCTGCTCACCGGTTCCCAGGAAGAAGATCGCAAACGAAACACGCGGCGCCATATCGCCCAGGGCGGCGCGCACCTGGTCATCGGTACCCACGCGCTGATCCAGGAGAAAGTTGAGTTCCACAACTTGGGGTTGGTCATCGTGGACGAGCAGCACCGCTTCGGCGTGATGCAGCGCTTCAAGCTGATGAAGAAAGGCGGCGTAGAACCAGATACGCTGGTGATGACGGCCACCCCCATCCCGCGTACGCTCGCTCTCACCCTTTACGGCGACTTCGATACCAGCGTGCTCAACGAACTGCCGCCGGGCCGTACGCCCATCACCACACGCAAAGTTTCCGACGAGCGCGCGCCCGAAGTCTGGGAGTTTGTGCGGAAGCAAGTGAAGGCCGGGCGGCAGGCGTACGTGGTCTATCCGGTCATCGAAGGCGCTCCCGCAGAACAAATCGATTTTGAGCTGGACGGCGAGACTGCGGCGAAGTCTGGAAAGACCGGATTGAAAACAGCCATCCACATGTATGACGAGCTGCGCAAAAAAGTTTTTCCGGAGCGGCGCGTGGGCTTGCTGCACGGCCGCCTCGATGCCGAAGAAAAAGACCAGACCATGCACAAGTTCCAGCAAGGCGAGATTGACGTGCTGGTCTCGACCACGGTGATCGAGGTCGGCGTGGATGTGGCCAACGCCACGGTCATGGTCGTCGAGCACGCCGAGCGGTTTGGCCTGGCACAAATGCACCAGCTGCGCGGGCGCATCGGGCGCGGCGCGGCCAAGTCCTACTGCGTACTGATGACCGGCGGCAAGATTTCGCCGGAAGGCGAACGGCGCCTCAACGAAATGGCGCGCACGCAAGACGGATTCGAGATCGCCGAGCTCGACCTCGAGCTGCGAGGACCCGGGGAATTTTTTGGCACCAAGCAAGCCGGCATGCCCGGCCTGCGGGTGGCCAACATCCTGCGCGACCGAAAACTGCTGGAGCGGGCAAGAATCGAAGCCGAGCGCATCGTGGAGCAGAAAGACCCGGAGATTACGCAGCAGGACCGCGAACGCATCATGCAGCATCTGCGGCAGCACTGGCAGAGGAGATATGGGTTAGTGGAAGTAGGGTAGCTGAACAAGCTCGAGGGACTGCATTCAATACTGAGCGATCAGCCAAGGCTCCCACACCACGGGCTCGGCTCCAGTCTCGGGTCGGGAGATGTACTCATTTACGCGGATGGCGTCTTCAAGGGTGGCAATCAGTCCGTTGGCAGAAGGTCCAATTCCGAGAACCTTGTAAATTTCCCCGGGCAGATTGTGGCAAATCCAGGAATGAAAATGGAGGGCTTCGAATCCGAGTGGCTCAAAGCCTTGGACCTTGCCGCTATCTGCCATTGGAATCCCTTGTTCAAGGCGCTCAATCAGACCCAACCCCCGGTTAGGCTCCTTATCGAGCTGGTCCTTGAACGAAGAAAAGAGCGACTTATGTAACCCGATACCCACCACAAGAGTGTCCGTGGCTCGCACGAACCTGCGATGAAACTCAACGGCTACAGCGGCTGATGGGAATGCGTTATGCATCTGGCCCTTCATCTCGCCACTGCAAAATTCGACCATCTCGGGCAAGAGTTCTGCCGGAATACCGAATTTGGACGCTTCTTGCCCTCTTTCCGGCCACGAATGGTTGTACCAATCGAGTGCCCAGTCGCCGGGCGCGAGATCGGTGAAGCAGCTCGAAAGAGTGAGCAAAGTTGGCGGCATGAGACTAGAGACGCACTCCGGCCGGGGCACAAGCTTGGTTATGTAGTAGCCACCTTGCAGGTATTGGGAAATGTCCATACCGGACTTCTCGTTTGGCAAACGAACCACACACATGAGAGAGTTTAAATCACAGAAGGGTTCTGCCATGGCCATCACCACCAAGACTGAGTTGTACCGTCTTTTGCCTTCCGTCGATGACCTTCTCCGCGCACCTGAGCTCGAGCCGCTGCTGGCCCGGGAAGGCCAGGCGGCTCTGACGGAGGCGGTCCGCAGCGTCCTGTCTCAGCTGCGCGAAGAGATTTCGTCCGGTCGCTTGAGCAGCGCAGCGGACGTGCGGCTCGCGCTTTCCGGGCTACCCGACGCGATTGCCCGCAACTTGCGCGCCGCGATGGCGTTTTCTCTGCGTCCAGTCATCAACGCCACGGGAGTGATTCTGCACACCAATCTCGGCCGGGCGCCCTTGGCGGATGCCGCTATCAAGCGCATCGGTGAAGTTGCGGGACGTTACTCGAACCTGGAGTACGATGTCGCGGCGGGCGAACGTGGCAAGCGTGACGTCCACTTGGAGCGCCTGTTCTCGCGTCTGCTGAACCAGGAGGGTGTGAGCGGCATTCGCACCGTGGTGGTGAACAACTGCGCGGCGGCCGTGATGCTGGCCCTGAACACGCTGGCTGAAGGCGGGGAGGTCGTGGTCTCGCGCGGTGAGCTGGTCGAGATCGGCGGATCGTTCCGCGTGCCCGACGTGATGTCGAAGTCCGGCGCCGTGCTACGTGAGGTCGGCACCACCAACCGCACGCGCATCCAGGATTACGCGCGCGTCATCAACGAGAAGACGCAGTTGTTACTGCGCGTGCACCGCTCGAATTTCGCGATCATCGGGTTCACCGAACAGCCTTCGCTCGAGGAATTGTGCGAACTGGGACGCAAACACAAAATCCCGGTGATGGAAGACCTGGGCGGCGGCGCGCTGCTGCCTTTGCGTAGCCTCGGCATCAACGAGAGCGGCGTGGCTGACAGCCTGCGCGCGGGCGTGGACCTGGTCACCTATAGCGGCGACAAAATGCTGGGCGGGCCGCAGGCCGGCATGCTGAGCGGGCGGGAAGAGTTGATCAAGCGCGTGCGCTCGAACCCGCTATTCCGCGCCCTGCGCGTGGACAAGCTTACCTACGCCGCGCTCGAGGCCACGCTGATGGAGTATGTGCGCCAGAACCACGAAGCTATCCCCTTCGTGCGCATGCTGCGGACGCCGGTGGAAGAAGTACGCAAGCGCGCTGAATCTTTGCGCGAAAAGCTGCAAACCGCGCGGCGCCTGCGGTCGGAGATCATCGCCGGCGAGTCCCTGGTCGGCGGCGGTTCGGCCCCCACTTCCACTCTGCCTACGTTTCTACTGGCGATCGCGGTCGAATCGCTGAGCGCGGACGAGCTGGCCGCGCGTTTGCGCGCAAGTTCTCCGCCGGTAATCGTCCGCGTTGAGGAAGGGCGCGCGTTGCTGGACTTGCGGACGGTGTTGTCCAACGAAGAAGCGGAGTTGTTGCGCGCGTTGATGGAAATCGCCGCGTGAAGTCAAAGCCAAGAGGCGGTTTTGGTGACCGATTCCGCCCAGGATCGTCCAATGCGCATGCACGTGCTTCTAGTGTTGTTGGCCTTGACGGCGATTGCCGCCCCTTCCGCCCCAATATCCTCAAAATCGGCGCAAGCCGGGGCGTCCGGAGCCTCCATCCCGGCCTCGACAAGGCCGGCCCAGTCTGGGAACGCAGAGACCCAGCAGATGCCGCTCGAAGATGTGGTTCGGGTGGCGGAGTTCTACCGCCTGTCCACGCAGATTCAAGATTCGATCTGGCCGGAGTGGAGCCAGGCGCCATCGCCGCTTTTGCTGGTCACGGCGGACAGCGAGTTCCTGACCCACAGTCCGTCGCCGCCCAAGGGGTTTACCAAGGTGGCGGAAGACATGTTTGTGCGTCCGCGCGTCTTTGACACGCAGTTCTTGGCGACCATGCCCGCGTTTGGTCCGCCGGCGGTCATGGTGGTCGGTGAGCCGAAAAACACATTGGCGAAGTCCAGCACACCCTGGCTCATTACGCTCATGCACGAACACTTTCACCAGTTGCAATACGGCAAGCGCGGGTATTACGAGGCAGTCAGAGCTCTTGGCCTGAGCCGCGGCGACACAACCGGCATGTGGATACTGAATTATCCGTTTCCTTACGATAAGCCCGATGTCGTCGAGGGCTTTTCACATTTGCGCGATCTTCTTCTGGCGGCCCTGAGCACGGCCGACGACCAGCAGTTCAAGAAAGCCGCGGCAGACTATGTGGCCGAGCGCAAGAAGGTGTTTGCGCGGCTCTCGACCGACGATCACAAGTACTTGAGCTTCCAGCTTTGGCAGGAGGGCATCGCCAGCTACACTCAGATCAAAGCCGGGGAAGCAGCAGAAAACTACCATCCCAGCGCAGAATTCGCGTCGCTTCCCGACTACCTTCCATTTGCGGATTACGCCCGGCAAGCGCGCGCGCAGAACATGGCCGAACTGAAAGCGGCCGACATCGCCAAAATGAAGCGGATCTTCGTTTATCCTTTTGGCGCAGCGGAAGGGTTGTTTCTCGATCGCCTCAACCCTGGCTGGAAGCGGGCGTACTTCGAACGCCCGCTATCGACGGATAGCCTGTTCGAGCAGTGAAGCAAAGAACGGCGCCCTTCATTCGCTGAAGGCGCCTTCCTCCGGGCTCATTTTATTTCGGCGTAGGATTGGCTTGCGGCTCCTTGGCCGGAGGCGGCTCGTTTGGCTCCTGTAGCATCTGGTCGAGTTTCTTTTTCTGGTCGTCGTTGAGCAGCGCGCGGACCTTGGCGATTGTCTGTTCGCGGATGGCGCTGATCTTCTGGACTTTCTCGGCGCGCGGCGTGCTCCCGTCGCCGATGACGGCCATCGCCTGTGTGCGCTGGTCCTCGAGAATCGTCTTGACCTTGGCTTGCTGCCCGGCGTCCAGGCTCAGCTCCTGCGACAGAGCTTTAACTTGGTCGTCGATGGTTGGTGGTTGAGGCTGCGCCGGCGCTTGCTGCTGTGGCTGTGACGGCGCTTGCTGTTGTTGCTGCGGCGGCGCTGTTTGTTCCCTTTGGTCAGGAGGTTGTTGCGGTTGGTCCGATGGCTTGGTGGTTTCTTGCGCGAAAGCCCCCAGCGCCAGCAGCAATGTACAGCTAAAAATGGTTGCCCGGATCTTCTTCATGGAAACCCTTCTCCTTCATATGCGAGCAGTGTTGTGAGATGCAGCGTGCCCCTTCCGGGAGGTATTGGGCCAGTTTCGAGGAAACTGGCCCAAAACCTGTATCAGCGTCTAGCGGTTCGCTTGCGAATCGCGGGCCTTTAGGCAGACGGCTAGTTTGGAGGAACCTGGCCCAAAACCTGTATCGTGGCCTCGCGTTCTGCGCGGGAGTAACGGGCCCCAGCCGTTAGGCCTGGGTGAGCGCAGTGAATAAGCAGACGGCCAGTTTCGAGGCTGAAACTAGCGTGTCTGAAAGGAAACCGGATACCGCTAAGGAAGAGTGAAAAAAGATGCGTAAAAGCGGGCATCCCGGAATCCGCGGCGAATGCCCGCTCTTGGATAGCAGAGACGATCTAGTTCGGGGGAGGGTTATTGCCGCCCTGCTGGCGCTGGCGCATACGATCGCGCATCTCCTGCTGCCAGGCGTCGTACTTCTTCTTTTGGTCGTCGGTCAGGACATCGCGGATCTTGGTATCTGTGCTTTCACGAATGCTGCGGCCTTTGGTGCGCCTGTCATCGGGAGAAAGCGATTCATCCTTCATCAGCGCCTGCATCTGCGTGCGTTGGTCTTCGAGAATGGGTTTGATCTTGGCCTGCTGGTCATCGGTAAGGCTCAGCCGTTCGGTGAGGCCCTTGAGTTGATCGTCAACACTAGGCATGCCGCGACGCTGGCCGCCCTGCTGTTCCCCCGCTGGGGGTGTATTCTGCTGGGCGAATGCGGCCCCAGCCAGCAGGCAGGCGGCAAGGAAGAGAAGAGTGTTTCTCACAACGTGTTTCATGGATTTAATTCCTTTCGACTTTCGTTGGGTTCTGCGATTACGACTCCGTCGGCGCTGAGGCACGCGGACCGGGAATGTGGTCCACAACGTCCGCAACCATGAGAACACAAGAGCGGCCGGATGCGGGCGGGAAGATTGGGCGGGAAAGTAAATTTTTGTTAACGCGTCTGCTGGTTCGCTTCGCTCACCCAGGACTGAAGTCCCTGGGCTGGGCCCGTCGCTAGACGCTGATACTGGGTAGTGGGTCATTTTCTGACCCACTACCCGCCTTGAAAAGGAAAGGCTATTTGGGGGGCGGAGGATTTTCGCCTTGGCCGGACGGATGGTGCTGCATGTGCTGGTGCATCTCCGTTTGCATCGCGTCGAACTTCTTCTTCTGGTCGTCGGTCAGAACGTCGCGGATTTTGGCGTGAGTCTGGTCGTGAATGCTCCTGGCCTTGTCCTGCCGGTCAGCTGGGGAAAGGGAACTGTCCTTGATGAGCGCCTGCATCTGCGTATGCTGGTCCTCCAGGATGGGTTTGATCTTGGCTTGCTGGTCCTCGGTCAGATCCAGCTTTTGGGAGAGCATTTTGACTTGCTCATCCGCGCTGGGCATGCCGTGAGCATGTTGGCCGCCCCCGTGCCCCTCACCCTGCGGCTGCGCGGGCTGCTGCTGCGCGGAAGCCACCGTCAGGCACAGACCGGTCATCAGAATCAACTGCATTAATTTCATAGGATCACAATCTCCTTTTTGCCTCTTCAGAGCGTCGTGCAGTCTTTGAAAGAGCCGTCTGCAGTCTTGCTCGTTCCTGGCCACATTGTGCGTATGACGGCCGGGCAGAAGAATACTTGGACGGGAAGATTAACCTAGCACGGAAAAAGATGCCCGGAGCGTGATGTATTTTCAGGAAGGGCGGTTCGGTTTCTGACCCCAGATAAACCTCTGCTGATTCGCTTCGGTCACCCACGCCTAAAGGTCGTATGCGAATCCGAGACGCTGCTACTGGCGTTCAACGGAAAGACTATTTAGGAGGCGGAGGGTTCTCACCTTCGTTGGGCGGGTTTTGGTCGGGTGGCATCGCGTCGAATTTCCTTCTCTGCTCGTCCGTCAGCACTCCGCGGATCTTGGTCTGGGTTTCGTTGTAGAGGCTGTGAATCTTATCGAGTTTCTGACCGGCGGTGAGCGAGCTATCCTTCCTTACAGCCTGCATCTGCGTCAGCTGGTCCTGAAGAATGGGCTTGATCTTGGCCAACTGGTCAGCGGTGAGGCCCAGCTTCTCGGATAGCACTTTGAGGTATTGGTCCACACCCGTCAAGCTGCCCGAAGGCTGGCTGGGCTGTTCCTGGTTTGGAGACGCTGGTTGCTGCTGGGCAGAAACTACCGTCATCAGGCACAAGCTGGTCAAGAGAATCAATTGCATCAATTTCATAGCTAGCCATCTCCTTTCGGCGTTCAAGAAACGTTGGATGGAGGCCTTTGCGTCTACCTTCTTGCTGATTGCGGCAGAACAGCCGGACGGAGAAACCCTTGGAAAGGGAGATTGGCCCAATGATGGAAAAGATGCCCGGCGCCCTGCGATTTTCCAGCACAGCGACGGTCCAGCCTCCACCGAGCGGATATCCCCGGTAGCGGGCAAGCAAAGAATGACTGGCTATCTACGCGTCGGCCAGACCACGTTTTTGCATTATCAAGAGCGTGGTCTGTAAGCGCTGGTAGTCGCCATCGGCCAAGGCGATAAAGCGGAAGGGGTAAGTGTGCGGCGTGTTCCTGTTCTGCGCGCGCAGGATCTCCACCAGTCCGCGCACCAGCCCGCAGGCCGTACTGAGTTGGGCCTCGGCAATGGTGGCTTCGCCTAGCGCGCTGGGAAAATCGGCCAAGCCGCCGGTCATGGACAGCTTGCGCAAAACCGCCGGGATCAGGCGTCCTTCCATGTTGAAACGAATAGTTTCCTCATTAGGTACCCGCACTCGAGGAGACCGCTTCTTGGTTTGCGATTGGGGAAAGTGGGGCATAACTCGGCCAGCATGACAGGTGCGTCAGACGCGCCTGAAGATCACGGAAGCTGTTGCCCAGGGTTTGGGAAATTGGACACGACGGCTTGTGCAGAAAGTAAAGTCCCGAAGCCGCGTAGGCGACGGAAGCTCTTTGCCATGCCGCACCCACCTTTCATTTGACGGCCGAGGCAGTCCGGCTCCAGCTCGCTAGAGCGAAGAAAAACTAGAAGATCACGGCGTGGGGTGGTCTTTCGTGCCCGAAAGGGAGATCAGTGAGCCATGGACGGAACCCCCGCCAATAGCGGCGAACGCAAGATTGAGTCCCCCGGTGCAATGAACCGATTGCACTCCTGGTGCTTGTGGCCGGCGAAGAGACTGTGCTAAAGACAAGCCTAACGCGGTATGGAGATCGAGTCTCAGGACGATGCAGTCTTTACCGAGGCCGAACTTTCGCCAGCCGAGCAGTTGCGGCAACAGTGGAAACAGCAACCCGGATTCATCGCATTTCTACGGCAGAAGAACGTCATCGATGAGAACGCGGAGCTGCTACCTTACGCCGGGCTCCTTTCGCTGCCGGGATGGGCTTCGCCACGCGCCTTCGCATTCCAAGGCCTGGTGCTGATCGCCATTCTCCTGTCCTTCCTCAACTGGTATGAAACGCGGGACCGCGGCAAACTGCAGGAAGACATTGTCACGCTTCAGGCCAACGTAGCCGCGGAAACCAAGCGCCAGCAGGAAACCATGGATGCGGCGCGAGCGGAGCAAAAGAGGATTCTGGCTTCGCCCAAGAGCATCGTCTGGAAGAACGTTCCGCGGGAAGAAGCCTTGCAGCAAGTCGACAACTCGCTCCAAGATTCGCAGAAATCCCTGGAAGAGTATCAGACCAAAATGGCGCTGCGCGAAAAAGAGCTCCGCGCGCAACAGCAGGCCGAGACGATCGTCCGGTCCGTGGCGCCGCTGATCTTCTCGCTGGCCCTGATGCTGGCGGCAGGTTTGGTGGCCGGAGGTATCCGGCGTGACTATCCGAGAAGCAACGTGCGCTCCGCCGGCGACTACTACCTTTACTTCGCTACCGCTTACGGGCTTTGGCCGAACCTGGTGTTCCTGTTGTTCCTGCACTTCGCGCTCAGCGGCGCCGCGTACGGTTTAACCGACTTTTCCAGCACCGTAGGCCCGCTGTTTTGGATCCTGTTCTGGATCGGGTTCTATTTCTTGCTGGTGCGCTACCTGGGCAGCGTGGCGCGCGATATGTTCAAAGCCCTGCAAATCCGCCCGCCGGCCAACGAGTGGAGCCCGGCCAACAGGATGCTCCTTCGCCTGCACAACAGCTTCCTTCTGGCTTTTGTGGTGATGGAGGCTGCGTTCCTCAGTCTGATGTATTTCTTTTATCTTGCAGGCAAAAGCTTCTAACGAAAGATCGATTCCACCTGCCCAGTTTCACAACTCTGCCGCTTTGAGAATCAACTTCCAGGCTTCCTCAACATCTTTCCACTGCGTGGCCAGATTGCCGATGGCCAGGCGCAGAACGAACTTGCCGTTCAACACGGTTCCGGAAATGAAGACGCGGCCGGACTGATTTACTTTGTCTTGAATCGCCTGATTCTGTTGATCGGAACCTTTGAAACGAAAGCAGACGACAGAAAACGGCGCCGGCGCTACGCGCTCGAAGCCGGGTTGCGCGTCCACCAGGGCCGCGAACTTCTGCGCCCACTCGATGTGCGACCGCAAAATGGCTTCCATGCGTTCGCGGCCGAAGTAGCGCATCACGAACCACAGCTTGAGCGCTCGGAAACGGTGTCCGAGCGGGACGCCGTAATCCATCAGGTTATGCGCGCGCGGATCGTCTTGTGTCTTGAGGTAGTCCGGCGTGAGCGCAAAAGCACGACGGAGAATGTCCGGCCGGCGCGTGTAGAAAGCGCTCAAGTCGATGGGCGTAAGCAGCCACTTGTGGGCGTTGAAGACCAGCGAGTGCGCACGCTCCACTCCAGCAAGAATGTGACGATGTTCGGGCAGAATGGCGGCGGCGCCGGCATAAGCGGCGTCAACGTGCACCCAGACGTTGTGTTTTTCCGCGATCTCCACGATCGTGGCCAGCGGATCGATGCTCGTGGAAGAAGTGGTCCCGATTGTCGCCACGATGCAGGCCGGGCGCTTCCCGGAAGCTTTGTCGTCTTCGATCATCTTGGCCAGCGCGTCGGCGCGCATGGCGAAGTTCACGTCGACCGGAACTTTGCGCACGTTGTCCTGCCCGATCCCCACGGCGATGGCGCCCTTCTCGATCGACGAATGGGAGTGCTCCGAAGTGTAGACGGTCAGGTCGCCGCGACTGCCTTGACGGCGCGCCTCCGGCGCGACCATCTCGCGCGCACAGACAATCGCGTGCATGCTGCTGGTGGAAGCCGTGTCATACACGATCCCGAACCAGGCGTCTTTACCATCACCCCCGGGGAGGCCCAGCCATTGCCGCAGCCAGTCCAGCGTGCGCTGTTCCAATTCCGCCACCGCGGGCGAAGTCTTCCAGTGCAGGCCGTTGGTGTTCAGCGCCGCGGCCAGCATCTCTCCGAGCACCGCCGGCGCCGAGCCGGTGCAGGCAAAATAGGCGAAGAAGCGGGGGTGGTTCCACTGCGTGACCGCAGGCATCACCAGCTTGTCGAAGTCGCGCAACATCGCGTCATAGGTTTCGCCTTGGCCGGGCGCCGAAACCGGTAGCGCGTCAAACAGTTCGCCCGGCTTGGTTCGCGCGAGCACCGGCATCTCAGCCACGCTGTTGAAATAGTTGGCAACCCAGTCCACGGTCTCGTGTCCGGCGCGGCGGAAGTCGGCGACGTATTCCTGCCACTGCTCCGGTGTTGAGGCTGCCAGCTCCTTGGAATGAATGGGCTTATTCATGACTTCGTTGGTCCTTGACTTTCCGGGAAGCACTAGACTACTATTCGTGCAGCATGCACGCCAGCCGATTTAGCTTCGCCTTTACCTACCGCTACTCCATTAGGAGGAGCGGCGAAGCGGATGGTGTGCTGAATATGCAGTAATCGATACCACATCATAAGAAACCGCAAGCCGCGACTCTCAAGGGTTGCGGCTTTCGCATTTTTGGGCGGTAAGGATGAAGAGCCGGATTGAGGCAAGCCGCAAGGGGCACACGATGAACCAAGCAACGGAAGTGAGCACCAAGTCACTACAGGAATGGCGACAGGAAATCGACCAGTTGGATAACGAGCTGCTGCGCCTGCTCAACCAGCGGGCCAGGATCGCCTGCGAGCTGGGCGCGATCAAGGTCGCCAACGGACTGCCGGCGTACGACGGCCGGCGCGAACGCCAGGTCCTGGCGCTGATACGAGAGGGGAATCAAGGCCCCTTGACCGCGGACAGCGTAACCAGCATCTTCCGCCGCATCATTCTGGAGACTCGCCGGATCGGGATCTGGGCCATGCGGCAACAGAACGGAAAGTGGAAAGTCAAAGATGGAATCAAGGAGCAGAGCAATGGTCATCAACATGGCAGCAGGCGCGTCTGAAGCCGAGCTTCAGCACGTGATCGATCGAGTAAAAGAGTGCGGTTTTCAGCCGCATGTGACGCGGGGCTCGGAGAGGGCCATCGTAGCCGCCGTGGGTTCGGGCGGATCGCGTGCCGCACTGGAAGCCCTGAAGGCCGCGCCTGGCGTGGAAGACGTTGTGCCCATTGCGCATCCTTTCAAGCTGGTGAGCCGCCAGACTCGTGGCGAGCGAACGCAAGTGGATGTCGGGGGCGTGGTGATCGGCGGCGAAAAGGCCGTGGTCATCGCCGGGCCGTGCTCGGTGGAGTCCCGCGAGCAGATCCTGGAGACGGCGCGCGCAGTGAAAGCCGCGGGCGCGTCGCTGCTGCGCGGCGGCGCCTACAAGCCGCGGACTTCGCCTTACGAGTTTCAAGGCTTGGGCGTGCAGGCGCTCGAGTTGCTGCGGGAAGCGCGTGAAGAAACCGGGCTACCCGTGGTCACCGAAGTCATGAGCACCAACGACATTGACTTGATCTGCGAACATGCCGACATGCTGCAGATCGGCGCGCGCAACATGCAGAACTACGACCTGCTCCGCCAACTCGCCAAGTGCGGCAAGCCGGTGCTGTTGAAGCGCGGGCCTTCGGCGGCAGTGAAGGAGTGGCTGCTCGCGGCGGAATACCTGCTGGCCGGCGGCAATGCCAACGTGGTTTTGTGCGAGCGCGGCATCAAGACGTTTGAAACGGAGACCCGCAACACCTTGGACCTGGCCGCGGTCGCGCTAGCACGGGAACTTTCCCACCTGCCGGTGATCGCCGATCCTTCCCATGGCACGGGGCGTCGTGACCTGATTGCTCCGGCCAGCCGCGCGGCGCTAGCCATCGGGGCCGATGGGCTGATCATCGAAGTGCATCCCTGTCCAGAACGCGCGCTGTCGGACGGGGCCCAATCGTTGAATCCGCAAGAGTTTGCGCGTCTGATGCAAGGGCTGAGCGCGCCTTTGAAGCCGCTGGCCGCGCCGCCTGAGATGAGAGTGCCGGTGAAAAGTGAGAGACTGAACCGTCGTTCAGTGTATTCTGTATAGCCAGAATTTCACTGGGGACGCGTTTCATGAGCACTCTAGCTTCGCGCATGGGCCAGCCGACAAGCCTGCCGGGGGAGAAGCCCTGGCTCAGTTGGGCAGGTCTCACGGCGGCCATCAGCATTGCGGTCGGGATTTACTGGGACATCTCATGGCATGAGACCATCGGCCGCGACACCTTTTGGACGCCCGCGCATCTGTTGATCCAGTTTGGCGCCCTGCTGGCGGGATTGGCCGCAATGTGGGCTATTCTTCGCGCCACCTTCCAGCCCGGCTCGCCTGCGCGATCCTCTTCGGTCAACGTGTTCGGCTTCCGCGGGCCGCTGGGAGCTTTTGTCTTTGCCTGGGGCGCGCTGGCCATGCTCACGTCGGCTCCGTTTGACAACTGGTGGCATGGAGCCTACGGGCTGGATGTGAAGATCATCAGCCCCCCGCACTTATTGCTGGCCCTGGGCATCGCGGGCATCAATTGGGGAGCGATCTTGCTCGCAGTTGCGGCAATGAACCGCGCGGAGGGCGCCCGCCGCAGCGGGCTGCAGTTCATGGTGCTAGTGCTCGGCGGTCTGAGCTTACTTCAGCTCATGACTGTGAAGCTTGAGTACATGAATCGCGTGCTTCTGCACAGCGCGATTTCTTACCTGGTCATCAGCATCGGTTCGCTGCTGATTCTGGAAGCGCTGGCGCGGGCTACCGGACACCGCTGGGCGCGCACCATCGTGAGCGGGATTTACTCCCTGTTTGTTCTGCTGATGATGTGGGTGCTCCCGCTGTTTTCAGCTCAGCCCAAACTCGGCCCGGTGTATCAGAACATCACCCACATGGTGCCGCTGCCGTTTCCAATCCTCTTGATCGTGCCGGCTTTCGCGCTGGACTTGATGGCTCCTGTGTTTCGCAACCCGCAAGAGTGGAGCAAGCTATCGCGGGCCGTGATGGGTGGCCTCGCGGCGGTTCTGGCGTTCCTGTTCCTGGTGCTCGACATCGTGCTTGACGCTGTTTTCAAGCAACGGCGCGACGCGTGGAACAAGTGGCTGCAAGCCGCCTTCGCCGGCATTACCTTCCTCGCCATCTTGATCGCCGTGGAATGGCCGTTTGCGACTTTGCTGATGTCGCCGGCAGCGCGGCACTGGTTCCTGGCGCCGAACGATTTTCCCTATTTCGCGCCTCCGAACTCACCCACCGTGCGTCATGTCTTTGTGTCCTGGGAAATAAACTCCACTGAGTTCTGGCGCAACATGGGACTGGCGTTTCTGTCTTCGGTGGTCAGCATGCGGATAGGGATTACCTTCGGTAACTGGCTCAGCCGGGTCAAGCGATAGAGATTGGAGGAGTTGGTAAGTGGGTAATTGCAAACAACAAATCTTCAAATTACTAACTTACCAAGTTACTCAATTACCCACTCGCTGATTAAGGGGACCAAGTGCGTACTCGCGCTCTCATTTTTGCGTTTCTTTTCGTTCTCGCTCTAACCCAGTCGGCCTTGGCTCACGTCAACAGCCCTGACGTGTACTACGACGGCAACGCCGGGCCGTACCATCTGCTGGTCACGGTGCGGCCGCCGGTCGTGGTGCCGGGCATCGCCCAGATCGAGATCCGCGTTGTGGAGGGCGATGTCGAGAGAGTCCAGATTCGTCCCATGAGGATCGTGGGCCCGGGGGCCAAGCTGGCGCCCACCGCCGACGTGGCCCAGCGCTCCTCCGGCGACGCCCATCTTTTTACAGGACGGTTGTGGATCATGTCGCGCGGGTCGTGGAAGGTGCAGCTGGAAGCCGAAGGCGCGAAAGGCAGAGGCGAAATGGGTGTTCCGCTTCCCGCGGTCTCCACGAATACCGCGAGCATGAATGCGCCGCTGGGCGCGCTGCTCGCAGTCCTGGGGTTGCTATTACTTGTGGGATTGGCGGGCATTATCGGAGCAGCCAATCGTGATGCAGATCTTGCCGCCGGCGAACGGGCAGCACCCCCGCAATCCAGGAAGGCTTTTCTCCGGACAGCCATAGCCGCGGTGCTGTTGATGGGTGGTGTGGTCTTCGGAAACTACTGGTGGGGTGCGGACGCGCGCGCTGCCGCACGGCTGAACTATAAACAGCCGCGCGTGGAGGCATGGTTGCAGGCGGGGAATCTGTTGCATCTGTCGCTGGAAAACCCTAACGCGGCGGAGCCCACGCGCTTCAACATTGAGAACCCGGAACGCTTGCGTCTCGACGATCTCATCCTCGATCACGGTCACTTGCTGCATTTGTTTCTGGTGAGCATGCCGGACATGAAGAGCTTCTGGCATCTGCACCCTGACAGGATCGGCGATGGCGAGTTCGCGGTGAATCTACCCATGCTGCCCGCGGGCCGCTACCAGATCTATGCCGACATCGTGCACCACACCGGCTTTCCCGAGACCCAGGTCGGCGTGATCGAACTGCCTGCGTTAGCGGGTGAGCCGCTGAGCGGCGACGATTCCGGCGCGGCCGATTTGGTGGCCGAAGAGAATTCGTCCCAGCTCTCCGGTGGCTACCGCATGGTCTGGCAACGCGATTCGAATGCTCTTCGAGCCGGGCAGCCAATTTGGCTTCGTTTCCGCGTCGAAGATCCGACCGGAAAGACCGCTACGGACTTGCAGAATTACATGGGCATGTCAGGTCACATGGCGCTTGTGAGCGCGGATGGGAAGGTCTTCGCCCACGTCCATCCCGCCGGCACAGTATCGATGGCGGCAGTTGACTTGGCGGAAAACGGCCGTCAGAAAAGCGACGCGATGGCGGCGATGCACGGCGGCCCGCAGAATGGCGAAGTTTCTTTTCCTTACGGCTTTCCGCACGCGGGCGACTATCGCATTTTTGTGCAGGTCAAACGCGCCGGCCGCGTCGAGACCGGAGCTTTTGCAGCGCATGTGATCCCGTAATGGGGCTCGCAATCCTGCGCTACAAAAACAATGGGCGAGCCTACAAAAATCCATATTTCTAGTAACTAAGGTGATTCTGAAAAAAATCACTGATACAAAAATTGCCTATCGGTTATAGGCTCCGAATCAGGCATAATGGCGTCCGAAAGTCCAATGGCCCCAGAAGATGCGACCATCGGGGTCAAGACTATTTCTCTTGAATTAGTTGTACAAAACCAGTCAGCAGCGAGGAGAGAGTTTCGATGAGATGGTTTGGAAAACTATGTTTTCTCGTTCTGGTGCCGGGATTGGTCGTGGCCCAGACGAGTACACCCACCACCGGGTCGACCCCGGCAACGTCTGTGGCAGATGAATTGAAGGCGTTGCGCGAGGCGATGGCCCAGCAACAACAACAGATAGCCCAACAGCAGCAGCGGATTGACGCGCTGCAGAAGCAGTTGGATACGAAGACGGCGGGCACACCGCACGTGGAAGACGCCACACTTCGCACCAATACTCCTAGCGACACGGTTTCTGCTGTCGCCAGCGACACCCAGCAGCCGGAACAGGCCAAGGAGTCTCCGCTTTCCTTCCGCATCGGCGGGGCCGATTTCACGCCGGGCGGTTTTGTGGACTTTGAGAACGTCTTCCGCAGCACCAACACCGGAAACATCACCGCCACCAACTTCTGGACCATTCCTTTCAGCAACACGGTACAGGGACATCTCACTGAGTATCGTGCCACCGGCCAGTATTCCCGCTTCAACATTAAGACGCACACTAAGTTTGGCTCCAACGACGTCACTGGCTACCTGGAATTTGACTTCAATGGTAACGATGCCGCCAACGTCTTCGTGACCTCGAACCCTCACACCGACCGCATTCGTGTTTACTGGTTGGATCTGAAGCGCGGGCAGTGGGAGTTCCTGGGCGGCCAATCGTGGGGCCTGCTGACGCCTAACCGCGTCGGCATTGGGCCGATGCCCTCTGACAAATTCCTCACCATTGGGGAAGACGCACAGGTGCATGTGGGCGTGAACTATACTCGTGCCGGCACGTTCGTAGCGGCATGGCATCCCAACCCCAACTTCGCATGGGGCGTTGGCGTTGAGAACCCGGACCAGTTTGCGGGGCAGGGGGAAATCATTTTCCCGTTCGCCTTCAACGCTCAACTGGGCCCGCAGCTTGATGCCGCCAACCAAAATACTGTGCCCAACGTGGCTCCCGATCTCGTGACCAAGTTGGCATGGGACAGCGATCCCTCGGGACGTCACTTCCACTTTGAAATTGGTGGGCTGGCAAGCACCGTCAAGGTCACCAATCTTCCGACCTTCCTGGGGGCAACCTTTGACCACCATGCCAAGATGGGCGGGGCCGTGCAGACCGCGTTGAACTTTGAACTGATTCCCAAGAAAGTTCGCTTCGTAGCCGATGGCATGTGGGGTAATGGCGATGGCCGCTACCTCATCGGAATGGCGCCGCAGGCGGTGGTCCTCCCGAACGCGGCAGGCAACAACGTCAACGTGTCCCTGGTGCACTCCGGAAACGCGTTGGTCGGGTTCGAAATGCAGCCGGGTAAGAACACGCAATTCGGTTTCTACTACGGTGGCATGTATGCCCAGCGCCTCTTCGGTTGCGATACATCGAGTCCGGTGGTGGGAACCTGCAGTGGACACCCCTTCATCGGCTTTGGCGGTCCCAACTCGCCTAACAGCGCCAACCGTTCCGTCCAGGAAGCGACCATTGACTGGACGCAAACCTTCTGGAGGAACCCGCAGTACGGCGCTTTGCTGCTGGTCACCCAGGCTTCGTACGTGACCCGCTCTCCATGGTTCGTAGCGGCCGGCGCGCCGAAGAACGCGCACCTGACTATGGGCTACGTGAGCCTGCGTTACGTGCTGCCGTAAACCTGCGGTTCTTAAGATAACGTTTAGCAATTGAGCGCCGGCAAAACCGGCGCTCAATTTTTTTGCCACCCGCCAGGCGCCGAGTCCCACAGCAACTCTTCCTTTCTCCTTGACCTCGCTGTGTAAAAAAGTCGCCAAAAAGATAAATGTTTGCTGCTGGAAAACTCTTCCATGGGGAGAGGCATCAACTTACGTCGTTCGCAAGTTCTAACGCAATAAGTGTAAGTATGACCCCATAACAAAAAGGAAAGGTATCCAAGCCCGGGAGGTAAGGCCGATGAAATTTTCAAGCCTAGCAGTACTTAGTGTAATTGTGTTGGCTGCCGGCGCCGTATTCGCCCAGGAAAATCGAGCGTCGGGAGAGCAGGCCCCGCCCTCGTCCTTGGCGGATGAGATCAAGACGTTGCGTGACGCTGTAATGCAGCAGCAACAGCAGATCGCTCAGCAACAACAGCGGATTGGCCAACAGCAGCAGCAAATTGATTCCCTGCAGAAGGCCCTGGAGAGCAAGCCAGCGAGCGCACCGCATGTGGAGGACGCCACCCTGCGCACCGAGGCTCCGGCAGCTACGAAGACAGCCTCGGACGACACGGCGACGCAGGAGAAGCCCAAGGAATCACCACTCTCGTTCCGCATCGGCGGCACAGAGTTCACTCCGGGCGGGTTCGTGGATTTTGAGAACGTTTTCCGCACTACCAATACCGGCAACAACATCAGCACCAACTTCGGAGCCATACCCTTCAGCAATTCGGTGCAAGGCAACATCACGGAATTCCGTACAACCGGCCAGTATTCGCGGTTTAACCTGAAGATTACCGGAAAATATGGCGCCAACGACATCATGGGCTACCTGGAGGGTGACTTCAATGGCAACGACCCCACCAACGTATTTGTTACCTCCAACAGCCACACCGCCCGCTTGCGCCTTTACTGGCTGGACCTGAAGCGCGGCAACTGGGAGTTCCTGGGCGGACAATCCTGGGGCTGGGCGACGCCCAACCGCGTCGGCCTGTCGCCGATGCCGGCGGACCTGGCGATCACCATCGGCGAGGATGCCAACATTCACGTTGGTATCAACTACACCCGCGCCGGGACCTTCCGCGCCGTTTATCACTTCACCGACAAATTTCAATGGGGCGTCGCGGTTGAGAACTCGCAGCAGTACGTCAGCAGCGGCACGCCGGCGCCGGTCGTCTTTCCAGTCGCCTTCAGAGATGCGCTGACGCCGCAGTTTGATGCCGCCAACAACAACGCCGCCCCGAACCTGGCCCCGGACCTCTGGACCAAGATGGCTTGGGACAGCGCAGGCGGAAGGCAGATGCATTTTGAAGTAGGCGGAGTGATGACCACCGCAAAAATCACCTTCCAGCCCACAGGAATCCCTGGAGTCTCCTTTCATCACGACAGCAATGTCGGCGGAGGCATCGTGGCCGCCACCAATGTCGCCATCACGAAGAACTTCAGGTTCCTGGCTAACGCCATGGCCGGCAAGGGAATCGCACGCTACATGATCGGCCTGGGTCCTGATGTCGTGGTTGCCCCGGTCAGCTTTAACGGGGCAGCGTGCACGCCGACCGCCGGGTGTGCAGTCTCGATCTCCGGCGTTCACGCCGGATCGGGCCTGGGGGGATTTGAATGGCAGGCCAGACCCAAGACGTTGTTCGGGCTCTACTATGGCGCCGCCTATTTCGAACGCAATGCCTTTCCCGACTTGACCTCGCCGGCTTCCTCCAAACCCTTCATCGGTTTTGGTGGGATCAACTCAGCGACCACTGCCAACCGCGCCATCCAGCAAGGGACGATTGACATCAACCAGACCTTCTGGAGAAACCCGCAGTACGGCGCAGTGCTCTTGATCCTCCAGAGCTCGTATTTGACGCGGTCGCCCTGGTTTGTGGCTGCGGGAGCACCCAAGAATGCTCACTTGTTCATGCAGTGGCTGAGCCTCCGGTACGTGCTGCCGTAAACAACCTGATTCTTTTAATTGAACTTTAAACACGCGAGCGCCGAAACACCGGCGCTCTTTTTTCGTCTCGATGAAAGATGGTATACGCGTGCGCTCTCTGCATGCGCTTCAGCACTTGTGCATATTCATCGAATTTTAAAAGACCGACCGCCAAGCGACAGCTATAAATGTCTTCCACAGTTTTTTGGCTGATTCTGACGCGCGCGGGCTTGTTCGGTGGCCTCCAGGAGATTGTTGCGGTCAGAGTGGCGATTTCAACTTCAATCATTCTTTGAGGCGAGTTTAAGGAGGACTTCGATGATCTTACGCAACTTGAGTTTTCTTGTGCTGGCGTCCGGAATGGCGCTGGCGCAAGCTAACCCCCCGAGCAATTCGAGCGTGGCCGACGAGCTGAAAGCTATGCGCGAATCCATTGCTGCCCAGCAGCAGCAGATCGCGCAACAGCAACAGCAAATCACGGAACAACGGCAGCAGATCGTTCAGCAACAACAGCAGATCCAGGATCTCAAAATGACGGTCGGTGACAAGAAGACGGGGACGCCGCACGTGGAAGACGCCGCGCTTCGCAGTGGCGTGCCGAATGACGCTGCCGCCATCGCGAGTGACCAGCAACCGGAAAAGCCTAAAGAGTCGCCGCTCTCATTCCGGATCGGCGGGACGGACTGGACGCCCGGCGGATTCATGGACTTCAACAATATCTTCCGGACTGTCAACACCGGGAACGTGGTCGGCACGAACTTTGGCGCCATTCCCTATAACAACACCGCCGCAGGCCAATTAACAGAATTTCGCAGCACAGGACAGTACTCCCGCTGGAACCTGAAGGTTGGCGGTAAGTATGGTGAGACCAACCTGACCGGATACATTGAAGGCGACTTCAACGGCAATGACGCCGCCAACGTATTTGTCACCACGAACCCCCACACCATGCGTTTGCGCCTCTACTACTTGAATGCGAAGCGAGGTATTTGGGAATTTACAGGTGGGCAGGCGTGGAGTCTGATCACCCCGAATCGTGTGGGCGTCGGTCCCATGGGAGCCGATCTCGCCACCACTCAGAGCACGGACGCAAATATCCACGTTGGCATGCCCTACGCGCGCGATGGCCAGTTCCGGGTGGCGGTCCACCCCAACGATCACTTTGCGTGGGCCTTCTCGGTTGAGAATCCACAGCAAATTACCAACGGCGAAGTTGCCAGCCCGACTGCCTTTTCGACCGTGTTAGGCACGCAGATTGACGGCGTTGCGACCGCCGGCGTACCCAATGCTTTCCCGGATTTGATGAGCAAGATGGCTTGGGACACCGCACTCGGCGGCCACGCCTTCCACCTGGAAGGCGGAGGCTTGATGACCTCCGCTAAAGTGACTGTCCAGCCGACTCCTGTAGTGACTGGCGAGACATTTAGCAAGCACACTAAAATTGGTGGTGGTGGCTTGGCAGGAATGAACTTCGAACTCGTCAAAAACCTCAGGCTGCTCGCCTACGGCGTCTATGGCGAAGGAGTGGCCCGCTACTTCAATGGTCTCGGCCCACAGTTTGTTATCGTTCCCGTGAGCAATGGCGCTGCGGCCTGTACCAATGCGGGCGGATGCGACATCGAATTGTCCATGGTTCACAGCGCCAGCGGCTTCGGAGGATTTGAGGCGCAGGTTGGCAAGAGGACACAATTGGCGGCTTACTACGGCGGCCAGTATTACCAGCGCAATGCTTTCCCCGATCTCACTTCATCGGCCGCCACCAAGCCCTTCATCGGATTTGGTGGTACGGGCTCGGCCAACAGCAACAACCGCGCCATTCAGGAAGGCAGCTTCGTTTGGACCCAGACGCTGTGGCGCAATCCTCAGTTCGGGGCTCTGCTACTGATCAACGACGCCAGCTATTCAACACGAGCCCCCTGGTTCGTAGCCAAGAACGCAACCACCGGAGCCCTGGTGGCGCCGAAGAACGCTCACATGTTTATGGATCACATAGTTCTGCGGTACGTTCTGCCGTAAAATGCAGTTCAGATACCTTGAACGAGAGCGCCGGTTCTACCGGCGCTTTTTTTACTTGCCCGGGATTGTTCGGATGCGTTGCGGCGACAACCGCCGTGCTCTGCGCAGGCAATCTCTTTCACGGCGTAAAATAGAGGCACCATGCGGGCTCTCTTAGTGCGAGTGATCGCCGCGCTGTTTTGCCTGCTCTCGGTTGGAGCAGCGTCTCCACCGGAGAAAGTCCAGGCCAAGCACGCCCAGGTTGAGGTTCTATCGCGGCAGACGGCCGTTCGCCCAGGCCAGGAGCTTCTGGTGGGGGTGCACTTCAGTCTGGAGCCGGGGTGGCATATCTATTGGGTGAATCCCGGCGACTCCGGACAACCACCGGCGTTCACTTGGCAGCTACCTCAAGGATTCAGCGCGGGCGAGATTCTGTGGCCCCGCCCGGAACGCATGCAGAGCACGGCGCAACTCGCGGACTACGGCTACCACGGCGACGTGCTGCTAGCGGTCCCGGTGCGCGTGTCTCCATCAGCGCGCACCGGCGCGGCAGCCATCACGCTGGAAGCCAAATGGCTGATCTGCCGCGAGGTTTGTTTGCCGGATCGCGCGCAACTGCAGGTCTCACTGCCGGTCGGACCTGAAGCCCGGGACAATCCCGCCACCGCTGGCCTGTTTGCCGCAAATGCCAAGCGTCTGCCCCAACCTTTTCCGGCAAAGTGGAAGGCGACTGTCCAGACGACCAAAGACAGCCTGGTTGTTTCCCTGGAGATTGGACGGACGCTGAGCCAAGCCGGCTTCTTTCCGCTCGACCCTGGCCAGATCGATAATGCGGCCCCGCAGAAGATCGAGGCCACGCCTCGCGGAGCGACAATCACGCTCACGAAGTCCGACTTGCTGGTCAAACCGATCCGCGTCTTGCGCGGTGTGCTCGTCCTGGCGGACGGAACCGCATATCATGTGGAGGCGCCAGTAGGCGCAGGAAAAGGAATAAAATAGTTCCGCAAGAAGGAGGAACAATGAGACAAGTGCGACATATAACCCTGGCGGCGGGCGCTCTGGCAGTCCTGGTGGTTTCGGCGCTCGCGGTCCGCCCGGGCGAGCCAGCCCCTGATTTCACTGCGGTTGACAGCAACGGAAAGAGCCAACACTTGGCCGACTACAAAGGCAAGTACGTGGTCCTCGAATGGCACAATCAGGGCTGTCCTTATACCAAGAAACATTATGAGAGCGGGAACATGCAACACCTGCAAAAAGAGTGGACCGCGAAGGGCGTGGTCTGGTTCACCGTAATCTCCTCTGCTCCGGGAACCCAGGGTTTTGTGACTCCTTCCCAGGAAAACGACTACTTGAAACAAATGGGCGCAGCTCCTACCGCGGTGTTGATGGATCCCGGCGGGTCGTTGGGCCATCTGTATCAGGCCAAGACTACGCCGCACATGTACATCATCGATCCCAGCGGAACGCTGATCTACAACGGCGCAATCGATGATCATCGAAGTTCGGATCAGGCTGACATCAAGAATTCGAAGAACTATGTTGCGGCCGCTCTGAGTGAAGCCATGGCCGGGAAACCCGTCACGGATTCGGCCACGACACCGTATGGATGCACGGTGAAGTACAAAGACTGAGACTCAGGATCGCCGGAATCGCGCGTGATCGCACGAGATCGCCGGAATCGGGAAACGGGTTGATGTCCGCGCCAGTGGATGTCAGCTCTGCTTTTTCCAAATTGTTACGCTGCTCCAGGTCCGTAGTTCGGCGATCACGCGCGATGGCGGCGATTACGTGCGATTTGAAACATGCGCTTACCGGAAGAGCTGCTGGCCGCCATTCAGCGCGAAGTTGAAAACATCGACAGGCGAGCCCTGGTTCGCTCGTCGGCAGAACTGACCCGTCGCTACCGGGCCGCTGATTTTTCCGCGCCTCCAATCCGGAACCAGCAACATCGCGCCGCGTACCTGACGGCGCGCCTGCCTGCCACCTTCGCCGCCAACTGGCGCGTGTTTGCAGAGATTCGGGAGCGCGCGCCCGATATTGCGATTAGCAGCTTTCTTGATCTTGCTGCGGGCCCAGGCACTGCGTTGTTCGCGGCGGCCGAGGTGTTTCCCGCATTGCAGCAAGCCACGCTCATGGAATCAGACTCTGCGTGGATCGAGATCGGACAGCGGCTGGCCGCCGGCCATTCCCTTGCAGGTTTGCGCCGGGCGGAGTGGCGGTGTTGCGATCTGCGAACTCCATTCGAGTGTTCGTCCCATGATCTGGTGGTGATGTCCTACGCGCTGGGCGAATTGCCAAAGTCCGCGGCTGAAGCGCTTCTCAGCCGTGCCTGGCGGCTGGCCAAACAATTTTTGGTGGTGATTGAACCCGGCACCATGCGTGGATTTGACGTAGTCCACTCCGTCCGGACATTTCTCCTCACACAGAACGCGGGCATTCTCGCGCCCTGTCCGCATCGCAATGCCTGTCCTATGGCCGGCACACGCGATTGGTGCCATTTCGTGCAGCGTCTGGAACGTTCGTCTGCGCACCGGCAGGCGAAGACTGGGTCTCTGGGATACGAGGATGAGAAATTCTCCTACGTGGCAGCCAGCCGGGAGATATTCCCGCCGCCGGCCGCGCGTATCGTGCGCCATCCCCGCAAACATGGCGGTCATGTGGAATTGACGTTGTGCGCGGGTGGCGGCAGCAGGATCGAGACACGGACCGTCGCGCGGTCCGAGGGCGCAATCTACAGGCTGGCCCGGCAATCCGAATGGGGCGATGCCTGGACTGAGTGAGGGATCAATCAACGGCGCGATAGGGCATTCCTGATAATTTTTTTCTAATCGTGGAAGACGGCATCGCCGTCAATCCCAGTCCTCTCATCCATTTGCGCGCCGGACAAAAAATGTCACGCGGATTATAAGGAAAATCTGTCTGGCGCCAGCCGCAAAAATCATTAGACTATCTGCTGCCGGACGACTCGCCATGGCTGTCTTACCCAAAAATCTAAGCTCACTTGCATTGGACGAGCATGAGCGTGCTTGTCTCGAGTTCCTCGTCATCAGCAACGACAAAGCGTTGTTCCAAACCGTCGCCATGGCTGTCGCCAGCGTGCACGGGAAGCTCAACTGCGCTGCCACTGCGGCCATGGCCCACGATCTCACAGCCCAGCGCCGTATGGATGGAATTGTTGTGGACATGGCGTTTCCTGGAGCTCTGGAGATGCTGAAGTGGGTTCGGGGCAGCAGCGTGAACCGCTCCTCGGTGATCTTTGCTTGCCTGAGTTCTGAGCCGGAGACGCAGTTGGCGGTCCACGCCGGCGCCAATTTCGTCTTGCGCCAACCACTGCTGCCGGAAAGAGTCGCCCACGTCTTCGCCACGGGCGTGCCCATGATGGTGGCAGAAAAACGGCAATACTTCCGCTATCCCTTGATGATCCCAGTGGAATTGAAGATCAGAGAGCGGGAAGTGGAAAGCACCATGTCAAACCTCAGCGAAGGTGGCATGGCCATCTGGTCGCTGTTCTATCAAGCGCCCGGAACGACGATTCACTTTGCGTTCGAGCTGCCGTTCGGCGGGCTGGTTTGCGGCGATGGCTATGTCGCATGGTCAAGCGGCGACGGCCTCGCTGGAATCAAGTTCCATGCGCTGTCCGACGAAGCTACGCGCCAACTCACGGCCTGGATTCAGCGACGCGTGAAGAGTGGCGTTTAGCTGTTAGCTGCACAAGGAAGCCCGCTTTCGTCTCGTCTAACCTGGCGACCAATCCCTACTGCTGTCATCCTGAGCGCAGCGCCGCGATCGTTTGTCCTTAAACGAGATTGATGAGCGACGCGCACTCACCCCGGCGTACGCCGGTGCTCGCGCTTGCTCAGAATGACAGCCTGAGAAGTTCGTCGGGTCCAAAAGAGCATTATGAAATGCAGGCGTCCATAGCCAAGAGCCAAATTGCGCCGGGAAGCCAAGAATGCCCAGATGTGTTAACGGCCAAAAGCCAAAAGCCAACGGCAATTTCCCACACAAAGGTAATCTTGCCGCCGTTCGTTGTCCGGCCTATAACAGACATCATAGGCAAGTCCAGGTATTGAGGATGTCTGAGAATCAGGAACTACTACGCGAGTTAGAGGGATACGCCCGCTCCGCAAACGGAGTGGAGTCTTTGATGGCCCAACTTGCGACCCGGCTCCACGAACGGCGGGCGCGATACAACTGGGTGGGTTTCTACCTGGTGGACGGTTCGCTGCCCAAGACTCTGGTGCTGGGCCCCTACGCGGGCAGTTTCGTGCCTCTTGATAAGATCTCTTTTGGCACGGGGCTCTGCGGCACTGCGGCCGCGACCAAAAAGAGTGTTGTGGTCAACAATGTCGCTGCTGACATGCGCTATATCGCGCGCGCGGACATGGTGAAATCCGAAATGGTTGTCCCTGTGTTGGTCAAGAATGAACTGGCCGCGGTCATTGACATAGAAAGCTATTTTGCCGGCACTTTCACCCCACAAGACCAGGAATTCCTGGAATCCTGCGGCGCGCTGGTCGGCCGATTCATGGAACTCCGGGGCATCGCCCCCATCGCGACCTCCGCGGCAGCGCGTTAGCAAGCCCCGCCTTTGAAGCCGCTCGAAGTATCCAGGGAATTCCGAAGATATAGCTAGGGGATTCGCCTGCCCAGCCATCGCACGATTTATATCGCAGAACGATGTATAATTGGCACGCATGTTTTTCAGGCGCCACCTGACACAGGAATTGTCTGTCGTGGCAATCTTGTGTACGCTGGCCATCTTTTTCTTTTCAGCTCCGGCAGGGCCGTATTCTGCGGTACACGGGCCTGTCACGGTGTTCCGCGCGCTTCGTTCGTCCTTCTCAGTGTTCTGGTCGATGTTGGTTGCGGCCTTCAGCGGAGTCGCTCTGCTCCGCTTGGCGCGCGCTACTTCTGTAGGTTCATCGCCCGGCCGGAAAAGCTCAGCGTTCGAAGGCCGGCAGCGTGGCGCTGTTCTCCGCTGTTAACTTCTTCTTCAAAGAAATCGGCCTGCTGTCTGTGAGAGGCCGTCTTGCGGCATTCCGTTCTCGGCGGCCGCGCAAAGCTCGAGCACAACTCAAAAGCGAACAGAGGCGAATTGGCCTCTGAGGAGGAACCCATGGTTAGACGCAAGTCTTCTCTTCGAATCCTGATGTTGACGGCAGCTTTTCTTCTGGTTGCGTGCAACAACAAGAAACTGGCGAAAGTCGCGCAGCCTGCAACGCCACCACTGCCGCCACCCGCGCCGACAGCCACTTTGTCAGCGGCGCCCAATAGCATCCAGCAAGGCCAATCAGCCGTCTTGAACTGGAATACCAGTAACGCAACCGACATCACCATTGAAGGCCTGGGCGTAGTGCCGTCTTCAGGCTCGCGTTCGGTCACGCCATCCGCTTCCACAACGTACACTCTGATCGCGAAGGGAGCCGGAGGCACAAGCCAGGCGGTGGCGAGCATCACCGTGAACCCGGTCGTCTCTAAGGCAGTATTGCCAGATGACGGCGATCTCTTTGCGAAGAATGTCAACGATGTGTTCTTCGACTTTGACGACTCCAAGATTCGCAGCAATCAGGCCGCTGTCGTAGAACGGGATGGTGGCTACCTTGGCCAGCATTCCAACATCAAGGTTTTGATCGAGGGACACTGTGACGACCGTGGCTCGGAGATGTACAACCTGGCGCTGGGGGAGAGACGCGCTAACGTGGTCAGGGAAGCCCTGATCAAGGATGGAGTCGATCCCAGCCGGATCAAGACTGTGAGCTACGGCAAGGAGAAGCCGTTCTGCAGTCAAGAAAATGAACAGTGCTGGCAAGAGAACCGGCGAGACCACGTTGTCGCGCAACGTTAAAATCTCGTCATAAGGGGCGGCCGCTGACCATGGCGGCCGCCACCGAGAATCTGGAATTTCCTGCCGGCGCAACCCCAAAGCCCCGTTAAATCATAAGCTTGCCGCCCAGATCCGCGGTCGATATCTTTCCGTCGATAAACCACCTTGCTAAAAATCCGGGCTTGCATATAATTCTTTCTCCGTTTCCCAGTTCCAAAATGGGCCCCATTCAATTTCATGGAGGCAGCATCATGGCAAGAGAGAAGGCCTGGGCAGTGGCGTTTGCGCGCAGCCTTGCATCCGAATTGCCGGCGGCTGTGCGGGACATTCCCGACAACCTCGGTCTAACCAGCCGGCAGATCAATCAACTCCGAGTTGCTTTTGAAAACCGTCTGGTCCAAAGCATGGGCGAAGATTCTGACGAAACGCCCGCAACGGTCGGTGACCGGATCGCAGCCGGTGGACAATAAGCCGTTCCAACCGACGGTTACCATATTGAACCGCCTGCGCCGTAAAGAAGCGCATCACAACATGAAAAGCGCGGCACCAGAATGAGGAAAGGAAATCCACTATGCCTTACGCCACAGAAAAAGCTTGGGCCGTGGCCCTTGCCCGGGAGATAGCATCTGACATTCCCAACGCGATCGCCAACGTGCCCGGGATCACCCTGAATCCCGACCAGATCGCGGCTCTGCAATTGGCTTTCACGGCTCGCTTAGTCCGAACGATGGGCGAAGACGGGGATGAGACACCCAATCAAGCCTTTGCCCGGGCCGAGCAACCCGAATAAACGAAACCGTCTGCCACGGATCAACGCGGATGAGTGCGGATGGACAAGAGAGTCAGGCAGAGGCTCTCGTGTCTAGGTTTTCCGTTTTCCTGCGCCGCGCCAGTCAGAGGCTTGCTGGAACCAGGTTTCCATGAGGCACAACAAAAAGCAGGATCCGCGTTCATCCCCGTCGATCGGCGGTAAGGGGTCGGTTCTCTGCCTTTGTAACCGCAATCCTCTATGAGAGTGTGTCTGGTCGGCGCTCCCACAGCGCATGAATTCGACGATGGCGCCTTAGGCGAAGCCGATGCTCTTCGAGCCATTGCCGAGCATGCTCCGCTCGGCGTCCTCAGTCTGGCCGCGGTTCTCGAAGAGCGCGGCCTCCGTCCGGAAGTCGTGGACCTGAACCGTCTCTATTACGACTTCCAGCGGAACAATGAGAAGAACGAAGACGACTTCAGCCGCTTTGCCGCGTCTTATTTTCGCGAGCGTCAATACGATTTCGTCGGTTTCTCGAGCGTTTGCAGCAGCTATCCGGTCACGCTGCGCATCGCCTGCGAAGTCAAACGCCAGCATCCGGCTTCCGTGGTCGCTTTTGGCGGGCCGCAAGCATCGGCGACCGACATCCCCACCCTGCAGGCGTATGCGCCGATCGATCTCGTGGTGCGCGGCGAGGCCGAGCAAACGCTTCCTCAGCTTCTCGACGCTCTGGCTCAGGGCCGTCACCTGGATGACATCCCCGGCCTGACTTTCCGCAAGAGCCAAGCCGGCGAGATCGTACGCACTCCCGATGGCGGGGGCATCACCGATCTGGATAGCCTGCCCTTTCCCGCATTTCATCTGGTGCCGGACATGGAGAAGTGCCGCTTCATGCCGCTGGAGCTAGGACGCGGCTGCCCTTTTTCGTGCACGTTCTGCTCCACCAATGATTTCTTCCGCCGGCGCTTCCGGCTGAAGAGTCCGGCGCGCATGCTCGAGGAAATGCGCCGCGTGAAAGCCACCTACGGCATCGACACGTTCGAGCTGGTGCATGACATGTTCACGGTGGACCGCAAGCGCGTGGCCGCCTTCTGCGAAGCCTTGCTCGCGGTGCCCGACAAGTTCACCTGGGGCTGCAGCGCGCGCACCGACTGCATTGACGAAGAGCTGATCGAGCTGATGGCCAGCGCGGGGTGTCGCGGAATCTTTTTCGGCATCGAGACCGGCTCTGCCCGCATGCAGAAGATCATCGACAAGGGCCTGGACCTCACCGAGTCTCGAGCCCGCGTCCGCTCGTGCAGCAAGGCCAAGATCAAGACCGCCGTGTCGTTGATTGTCGGCTATCCGGAGGAGACCAAAGACGACCTTCGCGCCACGATCGGCTTTTTCGCCGACTCGCTGCGCTCCGACCATGCCGATCCCCAGCTCGTGATCCTGGCGCCACTCGCCGGGACGCCCATCCACAAGCAGCACAAGGAGGAGCTGTTCCTCGAAGATGCCGATTCTGACATGTCCTATCGCGGCTGGGACCAGGGACCGGAAGAAAAAAAGATGATTGTCGAGCATCCGGACATCTTCCCCAACTTCTATTCGATTCCCACCATGCACGTCGACCAGGAATTTCTCAAAGAGCTGCGCGATTTTCTGCTCAACGGGATCAAGACGGCTCGGCGGCTTCTGCTGGAGTTGCGCCTTGCCGGCGCCGACATGCTGGACGTGTTCGAGGACTGGCGCGCCTGGCGGCGCAACCGTCAAGACGGCCTGCGAAGAGACGACCTGGCCGCCTACTACGCGGGGGAGTCATTCCCGCATGATCTGCTGGAGTTCGTGGAAGAGGAATATATCTCGCAGGGCAAAGCGGATCCACAGTAGAGGGGGTGGTTCTCTGCGGCCTTGGACAGGAACTTGCCACGCTCCTTAGATTGAAGAAAGTAATCCTCGGCGCATGTTGACGCTGGTCGAGATGCAAAGTCACATGAAGTTACCTCGTCCCTTACTCCTAGAGGGTTGCTATGACATCCAATCGTGACGGCGCTAACAACATTATGTGGTTCCTTGCCGGGCTCGGGTTCGGCGTGCTGGCCGGCATACTCTATGCGCCCCGCTCTGGGGACGAGACACGCGAGGCGATGAGAGAAAGCCTTGAAGAAGCAGGCGGCTACGTCCAAGATCGCGGCAGGGAAGTCCAGCAAAAAGTAAACTCGTGGGTCGATCAGGGGAAGCAGGTGGTCTCGAAAACCAAGAGCGCGGTTGTTCGAAAACGAGAGGAACTCAGTTCATCGCCGGCTCCAACGGCCACCGAGCGGCAAGAATTTGCTTGGTCAGCCAAACAGTTCATCGATTCGCGACCGAGCGGGCCCATTCTCTGAGCTCGTTGTAACTCATTAAAGTGGTGGTCCTGCTGATGCTCCGGGCTCTGCCATGAAGGGTTATCGTGGGTTCGATCGTGGATGAACCAGGCTGGATCAAAGTAGAACTGGATCTAACGCAAGTACGACAGGCGGCGTAGAGCTGAGGCTCATGCCGCCTTCCGTTCCTGATCCTGCCTCTGATTCGCTGGGTGTGCCGAGTCAAACCGGGTAAGAGCCGAGACGCCCACAATGGCAATCGACTGCATACGAAAGAAGTTCTTTTCTCTCTCATCCTCAAACGCCATAAACTCGGGCATGGAGGCAGCCAGCGTCGAAAGCCCCAAATCAATTTTCCTGCGCATAGGGAAGCCGATGCGGCGCTGGAGGCTGCCGGTACGGTCCGTAATTGCGGCGACTCCGGCTTCCGCGGTTCCACAGACCAGTGAGGCGATTGCTGCCCGCTTGTTCCTTTTCCAAAACAACGCAGCTCCAATTAGGAACAGAGCCGCAATCGCATAATCGGCAACCATATGGGCTTTCGGAGTGATCACCTTGGGTAAAGGTTTTCCAAGCAACTGAATGGATTTCTGCAGTAGAGCCACGCTCGCCCTCCTTTTGGTCAGATGCCGGTAGGCTGCGGGGTGCTCGCCATGACGCAATGAAAATGTCGCGTGTTGGCGCTTGGTCTTTCGCATTGTGACGCTATCCCTGGTGGTTTCCGTGGCGTTTTAATAAAGCATCTGAGTTCAAAACGCGAACTCTACTAGCCCTTCAACGACTCTGCTCGCCCTTCGTTAGTAGTTAGGAGAAGACGCCATGAAATCCCACGACATCCTGTATATCGGCGAATATCGGCAACTGGTGGCCACGAGGGCGGAGCTTTTGAGAAATTGCGGATACGATGTGGTCGAAGCCAACAACCTCGACCGCGCGGTGGAGGAACTTACTTCCCAAGAATTCTCGACCACCGTGCTCTGCCAGTCTCTAAGCCCCAACCACTGTTTGCGCCTGGCGGAAATCATTAAGGAAATCGCGCCTTCCACCGTTGTTGTGGTTCTTGGTCATGAGGTAGAGCAGGCAGACGTTAATCTGGAGACCCCGCTCGACCCGCAGGCATTCCTGAATTCGATTGGCGCCATTGCGCCGACGAAGGCAGGCCTAGTCGCATCCAAGCAGTCAATTGCCGAGGCGAAGACGCCGGAAGGGCCCTGGCCGGTCGATGAAGAAAGGACCGCCTGAGGTAGTGCACAGTACTGACGGCTGGTGATGCGGATCAGATGCTCAAGCTGCCTTGGTCCAATTCGGCCGACTCGGATACTGCTTCGCCGGTTGTGGTCTTGACCAGTCCTTGCAAAGTTCCGATCAGCTTGGCTAGTGAGAGGTGGAGCATCACGCGGTTGCGGGCTACGTCCGCGCGGAGGGCACGGGCATTAGCTACCAGTTCACGATGGACAGAGTTATGCCCAATTGTGGCCCGCGCACCGGCGAGCTGTTGAGTTCTTCTTTCCCGAGAGCGGGACCGGATCCACAGATCAATCTCAGATTTCATTGCCACCACGGCGCTGTGGTCTTTTCCCCATGGCCGATAGACCGGCATCTGCAATTCGGCTTCCCACCGCTGTGCCGTCCTGACGCCTCGCCCCAGGTACGAAGCGATTTCCTTCCAGGAGCTCAAAACTTCCGTCTCGGTGATAGCACCATTGGTGGCCACTTGGGTCTCCTATATCTGAGGGTCGGGCCAGTACGATAACTCAAGCGAATAATCGGCGAACAAAACTGCCGAAAACTATACCAAGATATTAACCCCACTGGGGGGCGGGAGTAAAGATTATGTCAAAGGGGGCGCCCGGTACTCCGGCTATTGACAATCCCACTTATAACAAAAACAGCATCTCCGGTGGCTTCCTAGCGCCGTTAGGCGCGACTGACAATAGCCCGGCAGGAACTGCCGGGATAGAATAGGGATCACGCGGAGTCCCGTTAGGGATGGCTGAAATTAATCATCGTCTTCGCTGAGCCCGTGCTTCTTCATGAAAATCTTCCATTCCTGAGCAAAGCTTCTCTTGGCATGATGTTTCTCTTGGTTCCGGATGTAATTCACGGTTCCCAGGATCTGGGAAATGCCGATGGTGAACGCGCCATATCCAACCTGCCATTCAAATCCCTTTACACCTTTCTCGTGCATCCACTTTGACGATCCCGCTTTGACGAGCTGGATGGCCTTGGCAATTGCCATCGTCGGAGGCAATGAAAGCAAGACGTGAAGGTGTTCGCGCATGCCACCTGCCTTCAGTGCCTTCATATCATTCGTGCGGGCAATCCCACCGACGTAAGACCACAAGCGGGTCTTGAGTTCGCTCGGGATCGAAGGCAAACGCTTCTTGGTCGAGAAAACGCAATGGAACAAAAGGCTGGTGTGCGTATGGTAGGACATAGGCTGGCTATTGTAGCTTCAGCCGTCCCTGCCGGGACTGTTTCACCTTTTTGTTCGTTTTCCCGGCAGTTCCTGCCGGGCTATTTTCAGTCGCGCCTGACGGCGCTGGGCGTCCCATGACGTCGCAAGGGAGTCGTAAATGGTTTGCATCGGACGTTCTGAATGCAGGAAGAACGCATCCTCGGTCCTCCTCCGCCTAAGCTTGCGAGGCGCGTTTAAGATGCGTAACGTCCAAAAGGGCCAGCACGACGCCCTCGATCTTGTTTTCGCTGGTGCGATAGGGAGTAATCCGCACGGTGTAGTGGGCGCCTTTTGCGTCCTTGAACTCGACCTGCTTGGGCTGAATGTCGCGGATCACGTCCAACACCCGCTGTTCCAGCTCGTCAATGTCCACCTTCATCCTGAGGTTGCCGATGGGGCGGCCAACGTCCACGGAGGACAACCCCAGCAACTGCTCGGCTTGTACCGTGAAGCGTCGCACGCTGAGGTCAGGCCCCAGCATCACGATAGGGATATTTACGCTGTTGAGCAGATTCGTAAGATCGTTATTGAGCTGCGAGAGCTGCATGTTGCGGTGCTGCATTTCCTCGTTGACGGTATTCAGTTCCTCGTTGGCCGATTCCAGCTCTTCTTTCGACGTCTGGAGCTCCTCGTTGGTGCTTTGCAGCTCTTCGTTGCCAGACTGGATCTCCTCGTTGGCGGACTGCAGTTCCTCGTTGGTCGCTTCGCGTTCCTCGATAATCGATTGCAAGTATTCTTTCGTACCCGCCAATTCCTGCTTGAGCTGTTCAATCTGGCGGTCCTTCATATTCTCGCTTTGCGGGCTTTCGGCCGTTTCCCGGGCAGGCGCAGGATGCGAATTAGGGCCTGTATCGGAAAAAACGATCAGAAAATTCTGCTCCGAGCTGCCCCCAATCTTGAACGGTGTAATCTCGATGTTCACAAGCCGCAGGCCGCCGTCTCTTTCGACCTGTACTCTGTCGCGGTTGACGATTGCATTTCCTTTGCGGGCCGACTCCAGGGTCTTTTGCAGCTCAGACAGGAGGCCGGGCCGGGCCATACGCAAGAGATTCAGGCTGGCCTTTCCTGGAGAGAGCTCCAGATAGTCAGCGGTATGGCCTCGAGTTTGCAGAATGTCGAGGTGATCATTGACTACTACAGTCGCGGGAGCATACTTGGCGAGGAGGAGCCGGTCGGCCTCCTTCTGCAAGTCAACAGGTACTTTCCGCGTCTCCGGCTCGCTGGTTTCGCGGATCGGAGCCTCATCCTTGCCGAGTTCAAACCGGTCCATGGCGAATCCGAAAGTCACTGGAGACGAAACGGGTTTCTTGCTGTAGATTTTGTTCTTTTTGTCGGCCATATCGAATAGCTCAGCTCCCGCGCCGAGCAGTCCTTCCGTGTTGCCGAGCATCAGGAAGCCGGCTGGGCGCAGTGCGTAATGAAAAACGGGTATCACTCTTCTTTGCAACACCGGGCCAAGATAGATCAGCAGGTTGCGGCAGCTGACGACATCCATCTTGGAAAACGGCGGATCGACGAAAACATTTTGGCGCGCGAAAACGCAAAGATCGCGGATGGATTTGCTGATCTGGAAGCCGCCTTCGACCTTATTGAAGAACCGTCGCAGGCGGGCAGGGGAGACATCTGCCGTGATGCTTTCCTTGTACACGCCCGCTCGAGCCTTCTGCACCGCCGAGTCGCTGAGGTCCGTTCCAAAAATCTGGATCGAGCTGTCCACGCGAATGTCAGTCAGGTATTCCACCAACGAGATGGCGTGCGAGTAGGCTTCCTCGCCCGTGGAGCACCCAGGTACCCACACGCGAATGGTGTCGTTCGGCGCTCGGCCCTTCAGCAATGTGGGGTATACGTGCTGCTTAAGCGACTCGAAAGCCTCGGGGTTTCTGAAAAAACTCGTAACGTTGATGAGGATGTCCTGGTGCAGAGCCTCAGCCTCGTCGCGATGCCCGCTAACATACTCAATGTACTTTCGCAGACTGGAGATTTTTCGGAGAGCCATGCGGCGCAAGATGCGGCGCCGCACAGTAGCCGGCTTGTAGTCGGAGAAATCGATCTTGCTGACTTGCTTCAGGATGCGGAACAGATGGCTGAGATCGTACTCGCCCTCGACCGCGAGCACGTCCACTTTGTCATCATGGCCTCTGGCAATATAAGGGTGCTGCCGGATGTTCTCCAGCTCCTTAGCGATGCCCGCCGGCGGCAGAACAACATCGACCGCGCCGGAAGCGATCGCGCTCGAAGGCATCCCGTCATACTTTGCGGACTCGGAGTCCTGAGCGAACGTGATCCCGCCTTCTCCCTTGATGGCGCTCAGGCCTAAGGTGCCGTCCGAGCCGGTGCCGGAGAGAATGACGCCGACCGCGTTGCTATGTTGATCTTCCGCGAGCGACCGGAAGAAAATATCGACGACCATAGCCGGCATCTGGCGCCGCGTGGCGAGCGCCAAAACTCCTTCATGGATTGTCATTTCCCGTCCCGGCGGGATGATGTAAACCTGGTTGGGGATCACGCGCATTCCGTGCTCCACCTGCAACACCCGCATCTTGGTGGCTTTGCTGAGCAGGTCGGTCATGCCGCTCTCATGGGTGGGATCGAGATGGGGTACAAGCACGAAGGCCATGTCGAGCTTCCGGGTCATGGCCTTGAGGAATTCGCTCAATGCTTCCAGCCCGCCGGCCGACGCGCCCACCCCAACGATAGGGAAAACGCTGGGGGTCGGGTCCTTGGCCTGGCCGGTATCCGGCGCCGCCTTGACCTTCTTGGAACCGCGATTTGAATTGGATTTCTTCATTGCAAAACCGCCTAGTCGTGGTTTCACATCATGCGAAAGGCAAGTTCCCGCCGCCTTCTCTTCAACCGTACATTATGCGCCTTGGAAGCAATTCGTGTGAAATGAGAATTGGGACCAAAACGCGAGATTGCCGGCTTGTTTAGGTGGCGAGGCGGAACTTAACCAAACGGAAACATTTACCGCCGCGGCGCGGAGGAAAGCCACAAGCAGTTCGGCCCAGGCATGAATACAGATCTCGTTCCGCATGAATTCGTTGTCGCCCCTGATTCGTTAGCACCACGGATCGTTTTCGGCAACGCCGGATTTGCTTCAGCCGGCTCCAAGCGCCGTTAGGCGCGACCACAGGGTAGCCCACGGTGCAGTCCCCAGCACGCGTCTTCGCGTGCTGGGGTACGGAGCCGTGGGTAACCGTAGTTATAATGCCGAGCGCCGGAGGCGCGCCACATGTCCTGCAGTTACATGCATCGCTTGGCAGCGGGGTTCGGCGTTTTTGGCGTGAGCGAATCGAACGTAAATGCTGTGATTCGCTACGTCCGGAACCGAGAGGCGCATCAAGAAAGTTGACGTTGAAACACACCGCGTGGCGTTTGATCCGCGATACGTTCTCGGATGATCGTGTGGCGCGCCTCTGGCGCTCAACTCCTCACTACGCGTACCCACGGCTCCGCGTTCCGCTCCGCCGTGGGCTACCGTGTCGTCGCGCTTCCGGCGCTCAGAGCCAAACTGAGGATGGATCGTCGTTATCGCCGCTCTGCTTCTGGTGTTGGCGTATGCACCAGCGGAGCAGGTCCCTCACAGCTTGGCCCGCTCCCGCTTCGCGGAACCGGCTCCGGGGTTCGAGATGGTGTCTTGTGGGGGTGGCGCGTCGGCGGGACTTGTAAAGCATTGGGTGGGATAGAAGAGCCACGACGGTTAGCAAAGTCTTGCGACTCGGCTTACCTTTGCCTTGCCAAGGTACTAAAATAAACCTAGGAGCGCCGGCTAAGTCCTTTGTGACTCGATGATCGGGAAGCGTCTGGACGTGCGGAGATACAAATGCCTGGCCGCGACATTATCGTGATGGGAGGCTCCGCCGGGGGCATCACGGCTTCGCGAGTCCTTCTACCATTGCTGCCAGGTGACTTGCCGGCAGCGGTTTTCCTGGTACTCCACCGCCGTTCCCTCAGCACGGAAGCGGCAACTCTGCACCGCATCCTCAGTCACAACGTGGAACTCAAGGTGGAAATGGCGCAGGACGCCCAGCGATTTAGCCACGGCCATGTCTACATTGCGCCCCCGGACTCGCATGTGCTGGTCGAAAGGGGTCGGGTCAGAGTCGAACGCAGCCCGGCGGAGAACCTCTCCCGGCCGAGCGTGGACGTGCTTTTCCGCTCGGCCGCCATGTCCTACGGGCGCAGAGTGATCGGGGTTTTACTAAGTGGAATGTTGAGCGACGGCACCGCCGGCATGTGGCAGATCTGGAAACACGGCGGCATTACCATCGTGCAGGATCCAAGCGAGGCATCTTACGCGGACATGCCAAACAACGCTCTTGCCAACGTCCCCGTCGACTATTCTCTGCCTTTGGCGGAAATCGCGAAAAAGCTGGTCGCTTTGACCAAGGAGCAGCCGAGCGCGCCGCCCATCACGGGTCCCCGGAGCGCGCGGGTTTTCATCGTGGAAGACGAGCGCCTGGTGGCTATGAACCTGGGAAACCGCCTGAGCGCACTGGGGTATGAGGTGGTAGGTTCGGTATCGTCCGGTGAAGAAGCGCTGCAGAAGGTTCCTGCTTCCCCGCCAGACGTGGTTCTCATGGACATTTGTCTGGAAGGAAACATGTCAGGCATCGAGGCGGCCAGACGGCTGTGGGAGCGGTATCAAATCCCCGTCGTGTATCTCACGGCTTATGCCGACGAGGAGACTTTAGATGCCGTGAAGACCTCGAATCCTTATGGATACATTGTGAAGCCGTACCGTCTCGAGCAGATCCACGTCGCGCTGCAACTAGCGCTGGATCGCTATGAACGAGAAGTGCTGATCGACCGGATGCCCGCACTCAAGCGATCACATGGAAAACAGATGGATACCTGAGCCTTACACGCCAAGGTGCGAGTCGCTATTCGCCTACAGCAAACAACATCTCTTTAATGACATCAGCGTGCTTGCGGTCGGCGTCGGCCTGATCCATGAAGCGCTGTTTCGTTGCGGTGTCCGGCATTGCATCCGATATTCTGGTAGCTAAGGCGGCCTTCTCTTCCAGAGCGCGCTCAGCAGCCCACAGGGAGGCCTCGACGTGGTGCCGCTGCTCTTCTGCCAGGTGGGCGGTCGTGAACGCGTGGCCGACCCGGCAACGGAAGCGCACCAGCTCACCTTCTTTCAACTCCCATAGCACACCGTGGCATTCAGGACACGCAAAAACGGACGGTGTTCCGGATCCTTCATCCGGCGCCGACACGCGGAGATTCTCATTTCCAGTCCGCACACTCTCTGGGCTTGATTCCGTTTCCTTCATCATGCCCCTCCTGCAGACAAGTTCTACGATCTTCGGACCTAAGGCCGAGGCCGGCAACACGAAGTCCGCTCCACCATACTTGAGGGCGGATTCAGGCATCTGCGGGGAGGCGGCGTCGGCTGGGTCTTGGACCAGGGCAACGCCGCCCCGCCGGCGAATGGCGTGCAATCCGGCGGTGCCGTCGTCAAGGCGCCCACTTAGGACGACGCCGATTACCCTCGCGCCGCCCACACGTGCTGCGGTCCGGAATAGCGGATCGATCGCCGGCCGATGCCGGTTTTCGCGCGGCCCTCGCATGACACGGACCACTCCGTCTTCAATTGTCAGGTGCCGGTCTGATGGCGCAACGTAGATCTGTCCAGAGCGAATTGCTTCACGATCGCGTGGGTGCTTAGCAGGCAAAGGCCCTGCACGGCTCAAGATTGCCGGAAGCAAACCAGGATCCTCTGCCGATACGTGAAGGACGATGAACACGGCCGCAGGCAGGTCACGAGGAAAACAGCGAACAAGCTGCTGCATTCTTTCCACGGCCCCGGCGGAGCCTCCCACGACGATAAGATCGCATGCCTGCAAAGTAAGTATCTTCTCATTCGGTGAGATGCCAAGCGGGTTGCCAAGATGCCCAACGCGCTGGCTTTACGGCGCATCTTGGCGGGGTAGTTAGGCGTTGATCTCCATGCGACAGGACTTGCGCGTAGCACTTGCTCACAGGGGAACGAGATGAATACCTGAGCGCCTGATGACTCCAGCTTCAGGACTGCATGCAGCTGTTCCGTGCGTCTTAGTTCATTCAAAACTTCTTCCTGTAATGTCCCAACGCGGTAACTCCTCCATTCTGGTCCCGTACACCGGTGACGGACCAGCGTGGATTGAAATCGTATTCAAGCTGGATCGATTGCCGTTGCGTGGAGGTGACATCGGTTGAGATAGTGAGAAACAGATTGCTGGTCACGCGCTGCTGAATGGCAATCCGCGCGCCCGGGTTCTGCCCGTTGCTGGAGCCAAAAGAAGGATCGATGCCCAACTGTGAGATGCCGGCTATCTTCGCAATCCGGTTGCCGATCTGGCTGCTGACGGCAGAGGCGACGAGCGATTGAGCCCCGAGTGCCAATGGCTGGCTAGGCTGGGCTCCGGCGGCTTCCGTGGTTTGACCGCTCGCGATCAGGTTGATGATGTCAGCGGGCGGAAGTGCGGGATCTGACGTGAAAGTCGTGTGCAGGCGTGTGGCCGGTCCCTCCAGGGACAAGGTAATGTCGTACTCGTTGATTCTTGTCCGAACCTGGAGGTTCAGCACCGGCTCGGTGCGGACAGGGTTGAGAAAATCTACAGTACCACTTTGCACCACGTAGCGATGGCTGCCAAAGAACAGCTCCCCTCCCGTAAGATCGGTGCGACCCAACACCACAGGTTGAGCCGCCGTGCCCACCAGGCGAAGGTTGGCGGTCCCACGAATGCTGACCTGGCTGCTTTCCAGGTTCATCTGCGCAGCCGATTGCAAGGCGACGTTCAGCCTCACGCTTTGCATGAAACCCCCCGTTGTGACCGGAGCGGATGTCGGACCTTCGAACTGCCGGGCGAAGCTGGCGAGATCGAAGTCTGGAGTGAACGAGAGGCGCTCGACGAGTACGCGACCGCCCAGGGTCGCTGCCTGCGGCGTGCCGGTCAAAGCGAGGCTGCTGACGAGAAGAGCGCGGATACCCTCCGGGTACCGCAAGCGAACGTTGTCGCCTTCCAGCCCCAGGTCGAATTGAACAGCAGGACGAAAAGTCGCACCACCCCTGGCAGTGACGGTCCCACCGCCCATCTCTCCCTTGAAACTGCTGACATCCAGCCGCGTCGGCGAAACTTTGATGACTCCGTTGGCGTGGTCGAGACCGAGAGGAACGTCCGGGTGATGTAGAGATGCATCCACAATACTGATTTGCCCGCTCATGCCGGCGGAACTCACGCCGCGTGAGTCGATGTCAAGGCGGACCTGCCCGCTGCTCTTCAAGTCTGGAACCAGCAACTGAGCAACGCGAAGATCAACCGCTCCCTTCAATGTCAGCGTCGCGGCATTGAGATTCCTTACCGGGATGGTGGCCTGCACGTTGATGGCGGTATCCGTTCCGTTAAGCTCGACCGGCTGCAGCACAGCTACACCATTCTGATAGTCCAGACGAATTGGCTTTGTGCTTCCGATCTGGAACTCTCTGTAGGTCACCGCCAATGCCGGCATTTCCACATGACCTTCCAAGCGTTCCTTATCCCCCAGGGGGCCACGGAGTGTTGCATGCAATTCAGTCTGGCCGCTCACATTCTCGGACCGGGCCGGAGAATAAAGAGCCACCAGTGGGCGCAGTTGGATGGGGCTGGTGTCCAGACGCACGTCGGCCATATAGGGCGCTTTGATCCCGACTGTTCCATTTGCTTTGACCGATGTGCCTTCCACACTTGAACCGAGGTCGATGGTCGCGACCTGATTGCGGATGGTCGCATGCAGAGTGGCATCGTGAATCGTCTGCGTCCGTATGTGAAGCTCTGGAATCGCCAGAGTTGCATCCATCTGCGGTTGTTCCACAGTGCCTGTGCCCGATGCGTCTATGTTGGCGGCGCCGCTAATCTCCACATGCCGTGCCTTCACGGCCTCCAGATTGTCCAAGCGAAGACCAGCCGCGTGGAATTGAAAGTCGTAGCTACCCGTTTTAGGATCCACTCTGGCCTCACCCTTCGCCGAGCCCGCCGGCAGCCGGGCAGCCAGATCCGCGTGGACGGAGTTTCCATCTCCCTGAAAGTTGAGAGTGATGTTCTGGATCGTCTCGTTGGTGATAACTCCGTTGGTTAGCGTGATCTTGCCCTGTCCAGAAGGATTGAGCTGCGAGCCATGCAGGGAGACGTTCATCGCCAGGGTCCCCGCAATTGGATAATCCTTGCCGGCGAATTTCTGCAGGTCAGCAACGGAAAGCTGAGAAGCATAGAGAGTAAGGTTGATCGGATTCGCCGGCATGTAGGACCAATGCGCGAGTCCTACGCGAACGTTGAAAGTAAAACGGCCCTGTGTTGCCGCCTGCAACTCACCGTTTTCCAAAGTCAGCACTGAGGGATTCGCGCTCACATCGGTGTGCAGAGTCCGCCATGTGCTCCCCTTCACCCTAAAATTGGTCGCTTCCAGCTTGCCCCGAATTTGAGGTTGATCGAGCGAACCCGCGACCGTTGCGGCGAGCCGGGCACTTCCATATAGGCCAAGATTCAACGAATCCGGTGCCGAAGGAGTCTCGCCGGCCTCGCGGAAATTTGCGGCCAACAATTCGAGCTCATGAAGATTGTTCGACGTCATGAGAACCTGCAGTTGCGAGTTGCTGCTCACCTTCCCATCTAAAACAATCGAGGTCTGCGCAGTGCGGAAATAACTCTGATGCAATGCGACCTGTTGTGTAGCCCGCGAGTAGTCGGCGTGGACTGCCCCGTTCACGGGCGTGGTGGGATTGCTGCCAAGGGTTCCGTTGAAAGCCGCGTCGGCGTGAGCAATCAGATTCTTCAGGCTCTTCGCCCAGCTAGCTTCGACCTGTCCGTCCACATGTCCTTTCAGTCCAGCTTGTTGCAGGGACTGATTGCGGGGGAGCGCCTGGTCTAAAGAGACGCTCCGCAGTGACGCGTGGAGCGTTCCTTTCTGGGCGCCGAGAATATCGCGTACGGTAAGCCCTCCATCCAGACTTCCTCCAAGGAGTTGCGCATGCAGACCGTCCACCATGGCATTTCCGTCTTCGAGTCTGTAACGCGCCTTCAGGTCACGAATGGCGCCGCGGAAGCTTGCTGTTGCGACTTTGAGTTCCCGGCTGCTGACGGCGCCCGCCAGCTTGACGCCTTCCAGAAAGGGACGGTCGCCGCGTGGCCGGTAGTTGAGCAGCCCGGTCAACTGAACATCGCCCGCGGGCACGCTCGAATTCCTGAGGACTCGTGCCAGATCACGCGTGGCTAGTTGAGCGTCATATGTGACCTGGATTTGTGGAGTGCCCGGGTAGTCTTCGACAGAACCTTCCAGGACGACTCGAGAGCTTCCCGTCGCGATCTGCGCTTGATTCAGAGTAAACGTCCTGGGCGTGACCTCGAACCTGGCGTCCAGATTGTGAGCCACAGGAGCGTACTGTCCGTAGTGGATGTTCCCGTTGCTGTAGCGCAGCCCACCATAGTAGCGCGTCTGGTTGGGATCGAACGCCGCTGTGAACGCGAGATCGTTCAACGTGGCATCAATACCCATTTTTTGATCGTTATAGTAAATCTCCCCGTTATGGATCGCCGCCTGCCTCACCGCAAGTTCAAAAATGTTGCGGCGTTGGCTCGGTTGTAAAGGAGCCGGAAGATTGCTCTCACCAGCTTTGTTCACAGAAATGCTGGCGACCGGATGGTCTGTGATCAGACTTTGCACGCTCCACTTCCTGCCCAGCACAGAATCAATCTTGAAGGCAACTTCCAGGTGGTCCGCAGTGAGCAATGGCCTCTCCGTGTCTGGCTCTCTTCCGTGCACGACGATTTCATAGAAAGCCAACCGCAGGCTGCTGAGGCTTACCTTGAAATCGCGTGCTGTTGCCCGCGCGCCAGTGGATTCATGTATGCTGCGTTCCACGCGCTGAAGAAGGTACGCACGAAACCTCTCGCTATGGTTCAAGAGTAGAAAGCCGGCAACGGCCACGAGCAGGATCAAGGCAATGATTCCGCCGGCGGTCCAGAGAACGATCTTTTTTGCCGTCACGATGTCCTCCTTCAGAATGCCTGACCCAGCGTGATGAAAAGCTGAGTCGACTTCA
>Ga0126379_10000036_pt1 | contig 63701 bp, 61 predicted proteins | sample PanSoiMetPlot_24_FD_92640 | JGI IMG/M metagenome (GOLD analysis project Ga0126379, IMG submission 92640) | Tropical forest soil microbial communities from Panama - MetaG Plot_24 | ecosystem: Environmental > Terrestrial > Soil > Tropical forest > Bulk soil | place: Panama | collected 2016-02-17
GACCGGGGGCGCCGGGCGGGGCGGGAGCGGGCGCTGGAGCCCCGGCGGGCGGCGGCCCCGGCGGCGGATCCCGCGGAAGTCTCGGCGGACCCGGAGGCGGAGGCGGAAGGCCGGGCGGCGGCCAGCGACCGGGGTCTCGTCCGCAGACCGTCTATGAGACCGAGGGCCCGAAGGCCGAGCCCAAGCCGGTCGAGATCAAGACGGGCATCACCGACGGCCGCTACACCCAGATCCTCTCGGGAGACCTGAAGGCGGGCGACAACGTGATCATCGGCCTGTCGACGGCGAAGGCGAGCACGTCCTCGCCGCCCGGGGCGGGTCCGGGAGGACCGCGCAGAGGGTTCTAGCGTGAGCGCCGGCGCCGACGTCATCCGAATCGAGGACCTCCACCGCGTCTACCAGATGGGCGAGGTCGAGGTTCGCGCGCTGGACGGCATCTCGCTCTCGATCGCTCCGGGAGAGTTCGTCGCCGTCATGGGCCCGTCGGGCTCGGGCAAGAGCACGTTCATGAACATCGTGGGTTGCCTGGACCGGCCGACGTCGGGGCGCTACTTCCTCGATGGGGTGGACGTCTCCAAGCTCGGCCGGGACCAGCGGGCGGAGATCCGAAACGGCAAGATCGGCTTCGTCTTCCAGTCGTTCAACCTGCTCGCGAGGACCTCGGCGCTGGAGAACGTCGAGCTGCCGCTGATCTACTCCTCCAACGGGCACAGCGCGAAAGACCGCGTGCGCAAGGCCCGGGAATGCCTCGAGACGGTCGGGCTGGCCGGGCGGGAGGACCACGTCCCAAGCCAGCTCTCCGGCGGCCAGCAGCAGCGCGTCGCGATCGCGCGGGCCCTGATCAACGAGCCCAAGCTGATGCTCGCCGACGAACCCACCGGCAACCTCGATACGAAGACCTCCGAGGAGGTCATGGCGGTGTTTCAGAAACTGAACGACGCGGGCAAGACCGTGGTCCTGATCACGCACGAGCCGGACATCGCCAAGTACGCGAAACGGATCGTCGTCTTCCGCGACGGCAAGCTTCTTGAGGACAGGCCGGTGGCCGATCGGACCCGGGCCGAAATGAAGGAGTGACGAAGTGAGAGTTCCATGCTGAAGTTCCTGACGATTCTCAAGGTCGGCATGAAGGCGATCGCTCGCAACAAGCTGCGTTCGACCTTGACCGCGCTCGGAATCATCATCGGCGTGGCCTGCGTCATTGCGATGATCGCGGTCGGCGGCGGCGCGCAAGCGGCGGTCCAGGCCCAGATCTCCTCGCTCGGCACGAACTTCCTGATGATCTTTCCGGGTGTCGCGACGCAGTCGGGAGCTCGAATCTTCACCGGCCAGTCCACGATCACCGAGGACGACGTCGCCGCCGTGAAGTCGGAGTGCCCGTCGGTGGCCTACGTCACGCCGTCGGTCCGGTCCGCGGGGCAGATCATCGGCGGCACCGGCAACTGGGGAACGTCGGTCCAGGGTGTCGGCGTCGAGTGGCCGTTCGTGCGGTCCTGGAACGTGGAAAGGGGCGCCTTCTTCGGCGACTCCGAGGTCCGTTCCGCGGCCAAGGTCGCCGTGCTCGGCTCGACCGTGGCCAACGCCCTTTTCCCCGACGGCAACGCGGTGGACCAGATGATCCGGATCAAGAACATCCCGTTCCGCGTCATCGGGGTCCTCGAGACCAAGGGCGGAAGCACGATGGGCCAGGACCAGGACGACACGGTCATTGCTCCCTACACGTCGGTGATGAAGTTGCTCAAGCGCACGACGAAGATCGACATGTTCATGGCGTCGGCGGTCTCCCGCGAGGCCGTCAATGAGGCTCAGAACGAGATCGAGGCGCTCCTCCGGCAGAGGCACCGGCTTCAGCCCGGCCAGGACTCGGACTTCATGATCCGCTCCCAGCAGGAGATCGCCCAGACGGCCGACCAGACGTCCAAGCAGATGTCGGGGCTGCTGGCCGCGATCGCGTCGATCTCGCTCCTCGTCGGGGGGATCGGGATCATGAACATCATGCTGGTCTCGGTGACCGAGCGCACGCGCGAGATCGGGATCCGGATGGCGATCGGCGCGAAGGGCAGGGACATCCTCACGCAGTTCCTGATCGAAGCGCTCTCGCTTTCCATCGCCGGCGGCGCCATCGGCATCGGCCTGGGGATCGGGACCTCGCGCTTCCTCGCCTGGAAGCAGCAGTGGCCGATCGTCCTGTCGCCGACGGCGATCGTGCTCGCGTTCGGCTTCTCCGCCGCGATCGGGATCTTCTTCGGGTACTACCCGGCCCAGAAGGCCTCGCGGCTGGACCCGATCGAGGCCCTGCGCTACGAGTAGGTTGGAGCCGGGCGGCCGGCTCGCGTACAATCCCTGCATCGGGTCCACGCAGATGGATTGGCGTTGAGCAACTCGGACTCCATGAGCGGGGAATCTCCACTCCTGAGGCAGGCGGACCCCCGGCGAAGCTTGCGCGCGCGGATCCTCTTTGGGTTCTTCCTCGCCCTGCTGATCCCCAGCCTGCTCTTCATCCTGCTTCTCTCCAGCGAGAACGGCCCGGGGAGCCCGCCGTTCTGGCGCGAGGTGCTGCTGATCCTGGGATCGCTCATCGCGGCCACGTGGCTGGCGCTGGTGCTCGTGACGCGGAGGTTCACGCGTCCGATCCAGGAACTCTTGCGAGCGGCCGAGGAGATCGGGCAGGGAAGGCCTCTCGCCCTGCCGGAACCGAAGGCCCACGACGAGCTGGGACGACTGGCGGTCGCCCTGAACCACGCCGGCCGGCGGGTCGAGAGGCGGGTCGAGACGCTCCGGCGGCTTCACTCGCTCTTGCGACAGGAATACCACGGGGCGGACCTCCCCGAGATCCTCGCGCGGTCGGCGGAGGCCATCGCGGCCTTCACGCGGGCGGAGCGGGTCTGGTTCTTCCTCCATGAAACCCAGAGCAACCGGCTCCAGGCCGCCTGGCCCGCCTGGAACCTCGGCGAGGAGACGGCGGCGAAGCTCCAGGTCACGATCGGGACGCGGTCCATCGCGAGCGACGTCTTCCGAGGCGGCGAGCTCTCGATCGTGGACGACCTGGCGAGTCTTCCTTCCTCGGACCCGGCGTTTCCGAGGTCGCTTGCCGCGACCAACGCGATCCTCTGCCCGCTGAAGACCGAGAAGGAGACGCTGGGAGTCGTCGTGGCGACCGACCGTCCGGGCGGGTTCGGACAGGAGGAGTCGGACGCGCTGACGTCCTTCGCCGACGCCGCGTCGCTGCTCCTGAGAAACGCCCGGCTCTACTCGACGCTCCAGGGGACCGTCGAGGAGCTGCGGAGGGCCAGCCGCCTGAAGGACCACTTCCTCCAGAACGTCAACCACGAGCTGCGCACGCCGCTGACCTCGATCGTCGGATGGACGGACCTGCTCGAGGACGAGCCCCTGGGCGAGGAGACCATGCGCCGGGGCCTGAAGCAGGCTCGGCAGTCGGCGCGGGTCCTGCTCGCCCTGATCGACGACCTTCTGGACCTTGCGCGGATGGACCGCGGGACCCTGTCGCTCGACCTGACGATGGTCTCGCTGTCGGACGTCGTGTCCCGGGCGATGGAGACGGTGAGGCTGATGGCGGAGAGCAAGGGAGTCGTGCTGATCCTCGCTCCGCTCCCGGAGGCCATGCCGCCGGTGCGGGCCGACCTGCTGCGTCTCCAGCAGATCGCCTGGAACCTCCTCGCCAACGCGATCAAGTTCACTCCCCGGCACGGGCGCGTCATCGTGCGGGTCGAGCGCGAGGCCCAGACCTACCTCGTCAGCGTCGAGGACGACGGCATCGGGATCCCGGAGAACGAGCTGCCGCACGTCTTCGACCGCTTCCGCCAGGCCGACGGGTCGGCCACGCGGCGGCATCCGGGAATGGGGATCGGGCTCACGCTGGCCCGTTCCTTAGTCGAGCTCCACGGCGGAACGATCCGGGCCGAGAGCGAGCCCGGGCGGGGGAGCAAGTTCACGTTCTCGGTTCCGATTCCGCAGGCGGATCGGAGAGCGCCGGAGGAGTGTCGGCAGTCGACGGTGGATTTCCGTCGCCAGTTAGCAATCGACAGCCGCGAGTCCGAGGAGGAAGGAGTCTTTCCCGAAACCGGCCGCTAACCGGCGGCGGCAGGGAGACCGGTGCCTTTGAGCAGGTCCTTGACGATCTTCGCGGTCTCTTCCTTGCCGGGGACGCAGAGGTTGGGGTCCTTCTCGGTTCCGGCGGCGAGCGCGGCCGCGTAGCCCTCGCAGTCGTATCCGCAGGCCGTGCAGTCGGTCTGCGCCATCGCCGCGTAGAGCTTCAGCTTCAGGTCGCCGCCCTTGGCCATCTCCATCCGCTTGGGAAGAGGTATGGTCTCGTCGTGGAACGCGGGAGCTTCCTTCTTTTCCTTCGGAGCCGCCTTGACGTCCTCCTCCGGGCGGCCGGTGTCGATCCACTGGCCGTAGGAGAGGCAGCTCGGGCAGACGAAGTCGAAGTCCCAGCCGACGGGGAGGAACTTCGCCGGGGTCCGGAACACGACGAGCGGCGTGAAGTCCTGCGGGCACGCGGGCGCCTCGCGCTCCTGGGCGTCGAGGACCATCGTCTTCAGGTGAGGCCTGGAGAACTCGATCTGCTTGGGCTTCTGGTCGAACCGGAACATCTCGCCCTTCGGGCAGACCATGACGACCTGCGGCTTGTAGACCCGATCCACGAAGAAGGTCCGCATCGGGACCTCGTGCTTCGGGCAGGGCGAGGGAAGGTCCTTCCAGAAGGAGGACACCAGCTTCGACTTCGCGGAGAGCGATAGCGCCATCGAGACCGATTATAAAGAAGTCGCTTCCCTTGTCATCAGTCGGCTAGGTCGACATCTCCCCCTTGTCATCCTGAGCGAAGCGAAGGATCTACTCCGGTCACCACCCGGTCCACGAAGATCCTTCGTCGCTGCGCTCCTCAGGATGACAAGGGCAGGCTCCTCAGAGCGCGACGAAGGGGTTGTGCTTCCTCTCCTCTTCGATCGTGGTTCCTGGACCGTGGCCGCAGATGACCGGCGTCGTCCCCGGAAGCGAGAAGAGCTTTCCGCGGATCGAGGCGAGGATCGCCTTCGTGTCGCCGCCCCAGAGGTCCGTCCTCCCGATCGAGCGTCGAAAGAGCGTGTCGCCGGAGAAGAGGATCTGGCTGGCGCCTTCGAGGAGGTAACACGTTGAGCCGGGGGTGTGGCCGGGCGTGTGGATCGCACGAACGGACGAGGTGCCGAACCAGATGACTTCTCCGTCCTGGACCGGCGGGCCGGGGGAGGCCGGAGGGTCCGCCGTGAGACCGAAGAAAGCGGCCTGGTCCGGCAGGGAGTCGTAGAGCGGCCGGTCGGCGGCGTGGATCCGGATCGGCGCCCCCGTCAGCTCGGCGAGCTCCGCGGTTCCGGAGATGTGGTCGAAATGCCCGTGAGTGTGAAGCAGCGCCACCGGGGTCGCTCCCATCGCCGCCACCGCGCGCGCGATTCGCTCGCCTTCGTCTCCCGGGTCGATGACCACCGCCTCCTTCGTCTCCTCGTCCACCAGGATCGAGCAGTTGCACTGGAGCGGCCCGACCGGGATCGTCTCAATTCGAGTCATCGAGACCGGCTCACGGATTGACGGCGACGACCGTATCCACGTCGTGGCGCTCTTTCAGGGCCGGAGAGGCCCAGACCTTGACCGGCGAAGACAGGTTCAACTGCACCGCCCACTCGTCGTTGTCCGTCCTCCGCCGTTCCGAGGCAAAGAGCTTGCGGCGACTCTTCGGCGTGAAGATCTCCCACCGGATGTAGCCGAAGTCCGCGGCGTCCCCTTCGATGTGAAACGCCGGGATCTTCTCGCCCGCCTCGATCGGAGCTTCGCGCACGGTCGTCGGTTGGAACCCGTTGGCGATCAGCCTCTCCTCGAACTCCGCCTTGACCGACTTCCCGCGGTAGACGAGCGAGTGCCGCCCCCGCGCCACTCCCCGCCCCAGAATCAAGTCATCGAGAGCGCCGGCAAGCTCCGCGTCCACGGCGCGATCTTAGCGCCCCGACAGGGTGACGTCGCGTAGCGCTGGGTCGAGCCGGCGAAGGTCGGCGCCTTCGGCGGTTGGAAAAACCGTGGAAGGGAATGGCAGGGCCCATCGGCGCAACGGTTCACTCTCCGGCTGTCCCGCCAGTACGAGCCACGCGGTCGTGTTTGGCTTCCAGGACCAGGTCAGCCGGACGATCTGGCCCTCGAGGTTCCAGACATCCCGCCCGAGGCGCGACCTGGCGGCCAGCCACTCGGGCCCTTCGAGATAGAAAGCAACGCAAAGCTGGGCGTACTGGTTCTCCGTGAAGATCCTTTCTGCCTTCGGGAGCTGGCGGAGAAACCGGGCCAGTGGCCGCCAGTCCGCCCGCCCTTCCCGGAAGTACAACTTCAGACCCCGACCATCGAACAGGAGAACCGCGGCAACGATCATGCCGGCGAGCACTCGTCGGTTTGCCGCCACGAGCCGGGAGGCTGCGATCGCAATCAGCGCCGGCCAGACGATGCCGGCCGGCAGGAACCGGCGGGTCCCATACCAGTGGGGATGAATGTGGCCGAGCGCTTCGATGACGGCGAGGCCTCCGATGGACCAGATGAGGAGAAACCGCAGACGTTTGGTCGTGAGCGCGATCGCAGCGCCAGCAACGAGCGCGGCCGTCCAACAGGCGGAAGCCATTTCGAACGGATCCCCGTCGTCGTGGGCAAATGCGAAGAACGACATCGTCTGGCCTAACCGCTTCCAGTTGATCGCCTCGGCATCGACCGGAGCTGCGCGTCGCGCGGCCTCGAGGACAACCGGCCACCAGGGCAGGTACGCGGCCAAGAGGGCTGCTGAAAAAATCGGACTCCACGCGAGAAAACGACGGGCCGCCCGCCTGCGCGCGGGATCCGGGGCGAAGCAGTCTTCCACCAGCAGGCCCAGAGCGGCGATGGCCAACGTGACGGCCGCCAGATAAAGGGAGTAGAGGGTCGCCAGGCATGCGGTGAACAAGGCTGCGAGACGAAGTACGCCCGGCGATGCGAGAAACAAGTCGAGGCCGAGGACAGCAAGGCTCATCGTGAAGAGTCCGAGGGAGTAGGGTCGGAATTCCTGGGAATAACGGACGTGGAATGGCGCGAACGTGAGAAGCAGAATCGTCACGAGGCCTGCCGTCCGTCCAGCCCTTCGTGAGACCAATGCCCCGAGAACGGCGATTGTGCCGACGCCAAAGATGGCGGCCGGGAGTTTCCGAACCCAGTCTTCGGGCGCGAGAGCCTCGAGAAACCGTCCGATCAGGTAGTCGAGCGGCGGGTGGACCGCGTCGAATCGAAGCGAATTCCAGAAAAAGGCCCAGTCTCCCTGGATCCAGAAGCCCTGGAGGATCTCATCGAGGCCGTAAGAGAAATGGTCGAGCCTGTAGAGGCGGACCAAGGCCGACGCGATGAGAGCCGCTCCGCACAGGAACCGCCATCGTCTTCGGCCCTCGGATTCCACGGGAGCCGACTAGACTCTCCGAGATGTCGGCAGCTTCATCGCAGGTTATACGGTTCTCACTCGCGATCTGGGTGGGGGGAACTTTGCTCGTCGTGGTTGCGGCGCCGGTCATCTTTCGGATCGTCGAGTCGAGAGACGCGGCCGGGGAGGTTTTCGGAGAGATCCTGAGACGATTCGAAGCGATCAAGCACATCCTTTCGCTGCTGCTGGTCATCGCGATCTTCGTAGAGCTGGAGCAGACGCGCGGGTTCGCGGGGCAGTCTCGGGTTTCGGGGATCGCGGCGTTCGTCGCAGTGGCCACCAACGTCTATTTGGCGATGGTGCTGAGGCCCCGGATGAACTATTTCCGGATGAAGGTCGGCTCCTTCGATAAGGCGGCGCCCGACGACCCGTGGCGCAAGCGGTTCGACGTGCTACACAAGCGCTCCACGCGGGTTCTCGTCCTCGGCTGGATCGCGGCGGCCGTGGCCCTTGCCTTTGGTCCGTAGTTGGGGAGGGGTATGCGGCGGCGGACCCGCCGCATGTCGCGTCCCTCGGCCGCTCGCGCAGCCGACGACGCTCGGTACGCCCCTTCCCGCCTACCGGGTCTTCGCGATCACGTCCATCTCGACCATCGCGTCCTTGGGGAGCGCGGCGACGATGACCGTGGAGCGGGCGGGGCGGTGCTCTCCGAATCGGGCCGCGTAGATCGAGTTCATGGCGGGGAAGTCTTCGGCCTTGATCAGGAAGACCGTCGTCTTGACGACGTTGGAGAAGCCCAGGCCGGCCGACTTCAGGACCGCCTCGATGTTGTCGAGCACGCGTGTCGTCGCCGACTGGATTCCTCCGGAGACGAGCTCTCCCGTCGCGGGATCGAGCGGGATCTGGCCCGAAGCGAAGAGGAATCCTCCCTCGACGACCGCCTGGGAATAAGGACCGATCGCTTTGGGGGCATCGTCGGTGGCGAGGAACTTCATGACTTCTCTCCGTCCGGCTCGAGGATGCCGATGAAGGGCAGGTTCCTGTAGGCCTCGGCGTAGTCGAGCCCGTAGCCGACGACGAAGTGGTCGTCGATGGTGAAGCCGAGGTAATCCACGGGGACCTCCAGGGCTCCCGGGACCTTCTTCTTCAAGAGGGCGCAGATCTTGACGGACTTGGGGTGCCGGGTCCCGAGGATCTGGATGATCTTCTGGAGAGTTCGGCCGGTATCCACGATGTCCTCGACGATCACGACGTCCCGGCCGGCAACGTCGGTCGAGAGGTCGCGGACCAGGCGAACGTTGCCCGAGGACTTCGTCCCGGACCCGTAGGACGACACCTGCAGAAAATCGAGCGAGACCGGCGTCGTTTTGAGCTTCTTGGCCAGGTCGCAGAGGAAGAAGACCGAGCCCTTCAGGATCCCCACGAGAAGGACGGGGCGGCCCGCCTGGTCCCGGTCGATCTCGGTGGCCAGCCGCGAGATTCCATCCTCGAGCTCCCCGGCGCCGATCAGCGTTCTGCCCAGCTTCATCTCGTCTTTCTGTCCCTTCGGCGGCGCGGGCCTCTGGCCAGCCGCGTTACAATGCGAGTCCCTGCAAACATCAATGTCGGCCGAGTCTTCTGCTTTCGACTCAGACTATATCCGCCGAGCCGAACGGTTCAAGGCTCTCTCGACCTTCGAACAGTTCCTGAGCGGAATCCGCCGCGGCTTCCTTCCGACCCAGGGAGGCCTCGACTCCGACCTCGCCCAGCTTCACAACGAGGTCAAGCGCGCCCCGAGTCTCTCCCGCGAGGCGCTCGCCGCGCTCGACGCGAAGCTCGACGCCGCCGCGGCCCGCCTGCGCGCCGCCGACATTCCGATGTCGCCGTCGCTCACGCGCCTGTATTTCGAGAAGGTCCGTCCCACGGATGGAAGGATCCCGTTCTACCTCCTCCGCTTCTACCTCTGGCAGCCGGAGGCCGACGACGAGAACCTCCTGGACAAGGTGGATTACCTCGCGACCGTCGTCGCCGCCGGGACGCCCGACCCCTCCTCGGCCGGGACTCGGTCGCGCGAGGAGGCGAGGCGGATCTTCGACCGGCTGCTCGCCGACTCCTCCTGGCCGCAGATCGACGGCGAGGCCGCGCCGCAGCTCGCCCGCGCCTTCGACGAAGTCGCGGCCCAAATCGCCACCGCCCGCGAGTTCGAGGAGCTGGCGGGAGAAGGACGCATCGAGAGCCTCCGAAACTTGAAGCGCCAGCTCTCCCGGGGAGTCCGCCATCCCGAGATCCTGACGGCCGCCGCGATGTGCAACCTGACCGCGCGGGCCGTGTTCCGCAGGCTCTACGAGAAGGAGGAACGGGGCCTTCGCGAGCTCGCCCGGCGCATCGACGATCTCGAGCGGCGCCTCCCGCGACGCGAGGCCGACGAGGCGGTGCTCCTTCAGCGGTTCCGCGAGTCGCGAAACGAGCTCGAGCGCCAGGCACTCGAGGGCACGGTCCGCTGGCGCCAGCTCGTGGAGGTCCAGCGAGCCGCGGCGGACGCCCTGAAGCTCCTGACGGGCGCCGAGCCGGAGGGCGCGCCGGCTGCCGCCATGGCGGACCTTGGCGAGGTGCCGCTCGACGAAACCCGCGACGCTTTCTGGGGCCCCTGCCTGAAGCGGATCCTCTCCGCCGTCGAGTCCGGCGACCCGGTGAAGTCCGTCCAGGGCTGGAGGGCTCTCGAGGAGTGCAGGCTCGACGACTGGGAGACGGAGGCAGCCCGCCGGGCGATCGCCCGCAAGACCCTGACGCGGCCGGAGCGGATCGTTCTCTTCGCCGCCGCGCTTCGGGTCAAGGCCGAAGCGGAAATGGACGCGGCGCGGAAGAGCCCCGTCGGCGGCGTCCCGCCGGACCTGATGCGCGAAGCGCGGGCGACCCTGAGCCACGCCTCGGAGCTCGACCGGACGTTCGCCGGTTTCGCGGTCATCCAGGGCGACGACGCCTCGGAAGAGGTGCGGCGGTGGACACGCACGCGCCTGCGCCTCCTGCACGCGACGTCCGGGCTCTGGCTGGCGCTGGACAGCCGATAGCGTCCTCTTCCGGCGCGGACGCGCCGGTCTGGCATACTTCGCCGCGAAGTGGCCGAAGAGAAAGACACCGCGGCGCCCTCCGATTCGGATCTCGTCCAGAACCGGCTCCACAACCTCGAGAAGATCGGGAAGATCGCCGAGACATATCCCTTCTCGTTTCCGGTCACCGAGACCGTGTCGGAGATCGACCGCCGGTACCAGAACCTGTCCGGGGAGGAATTGGAGAAGCTGGCCCGGTCCGCGAGGACCGCCGGCCGGGTCCTGGCCCAGCGCACGCAGGGCAAGGCCGGCTTCCTGGACCTCTCGGACGGGACCACGCGGCTGCAGGTCTACGTCCGCCGGGACGCGGTCGGCGAGGAAGGGTGGGAGATCTACCGGGCGCTCGACCTGGGCGACTGGATCGGCGTCGAAGGGGAGATCTTTCGCACGCGCACCGGCCAGCTCTCCGTCAAGACGAAGAGCGTCTCCTTCCTCGCCAAGTGCCTCCGTCCTCTCCCGGAAAAGTGGCACGGCTTGAAAGACATCGAGCGCCGCTACCGCGAGAGGCACCTCGATCTCGCGGTCAACCCGGAGTCCCGCGCCGTGTTCGAGAAGCGCGCCTCGGTCATCCGTTTCCTGCGCCGGTTCCTCGAGGAGCGCGGGTACCTCGAGGTCGAGACGCCGATGATGCAGCCGATCCCGGGAGGAGCTCTCGCCCGCCCGTTCGTCACGCACCACAACGCGCTCGACCTGGAGCTCTACCTCCGGATCGCCCCGGAGCTGTACTTGAAGCGCCTCGTCGTCGGCGGGATCCCTCGCGTCTACGAGATCAACCGCAACTTCCGCAACGAAGGGATCTCCACGCAGCACAACCCCGAGTTCACGATGCTCGAGTTCTACCAGGCGTACTCCCGCGCCGATGACCTGATGAGCCTGACCGAGGAGATGCTCGCGGGCGCCGCGCGCGAGGTCACCGGCGGGACGAAGACTCCATGGGGAGACGTCGAGATCTCCTGGGAGCCGCCGTACCGCCGCGTGACGATGAGGCAGGCCGTCCTCGACGCGACCGCGGGAGACCCGCGCGGACCGGTGACGCCGGAAGAGCTGGCTGACGCCGGCCGATTGCTGGCAGCCGCCCGCCGCTACGGCGTCGAGAAGCCGGAGCGGTTCGCCGGAAAGAAGGGCAAGCTCCTGGCGGAGCTCTTCGAGGCGGTCGCGGAGGCGCGGTTCGTTCAGCCGACCTTCCTCCACGAGTTCCCGACGGAGATCTCGCCGCTTTCCAAGCAGGACCCGACGAACCCGGAGTGGGTGGACCGCTTCGAGCTCTACGCCGCGGGAATGGAGATCGCCAACGGGTTCTCGGAATTGAACGATCCGGCCGAGCAGGAAGTGCGCTTCCGCAACCAGGTCAAAGACCGCGAGATGGGAGATCTCGAGGCGCCGCCGTACGACGCCGACTACGTCGAGGCCCTGGCCTGCGGGATGCCGCCGACGGCCGGTGAAGGCGTCGGGATCGACCGCCTGACGATGCTCCTGACCGACAGGCACTCGATCCGCGACGTGATCCTTTTTCCTTTGTTGAGACCGAGACCGTAAGCCGTGAACCGTGAGCCGTAAGCCGAGTCACCCGAAGCCTTCGCACCGCGGCTCACGGCTGACGGCTAACGGCTCACGGGCGACATGAGATACGAAGTCTCCGTCGCCCTGCGGTACCTGGCGGCTTCCCGCAAGCGGGCGCACGTCGCGCTGATCTCGACGATCTCGATCGCGGGGCTCGCCGTCGGAGTCGCGGCGCTCATCATCTCGCTGGCGCTGCTCTCGGGGTTCCAGGATCGGATCCGTGCGCAGATGGCCTCGCGCACGCCGCACGTCGTCGTGTCGCCGGCGCGGGGAGACCGGCTGGCCGACGACGGGCTGGTGCGGCGGGCTCTCTCCTCCACGCCCGGCGTCCTCTCCGTCGATCCGGTCATCGAGGGACGCGGCTGGCTCACCGACGGCTCCGGCCGGTCCATCACTCCCGCTCGTTACCGCAACGCCTCTGCGGGGCTGGCGCGGCTCGAGGGAGACGAGTACCCGTCGGCGCGGCTCTCGACCGCCGCCGCGGCGCGGCTCGGCGCCGGGCACGGCAGCCTCGTGCGCCTTCTCTCCTCGAGGACGCGGCTCTCGCCGGTCGGGCCGATCCCGGTCGCGGTGATGCTGAAGGTGGTCGAGGTCCGGCAGATCAGCGCGCTCGAAAAACCGCCGGACGTCGAGATCCCGGAGGCGACGGCGAGGCTCCTCGCCGGGATCCCCTCCGGCGCGCAGGCCTACGAAGCGAAGATCGCGGTTCCGGAAGAAGCCGACGCGGCGGCCGCCGCAGTGACGCGGGCGCTCCCCGGCGCCTACCAGGTCAAGACCTGGCGCCAGTTGAACGCGCCGCTCTCCTTCGCCCTGAGGCTGGAGAAGTCGGTCATCTTCGCGACGGTGGCCCTCGTCATCCTCGTCGCCGCGCTGAACGTCGTGTCGAATATCGCGCTCCTCGTCGTCGAGAAGAAGCGCGATTTGGGAGTCCTCCTCTCGCTCGGAGCCGAGCCGTCGTCTCTCGGGCGGATCTACCTGACGCTCGGGGCGATCATCGGCGCGATCGGAACGGGCCTCGGCGTGATCATCGGCGTGGGCTCCTCCTCGCTCCTGGAGCGCTTCCGGCTGGTCCCGCTGCCCGCCGACGTGTACCTCCTCTCCCACGTCCCCTTTGCCGTGCACCCGCGAGAGGTTCTCCTCGTCACGCTCTTCGCGCTCGCCACGGCCGTCGGCGCGGCCGTCCTGCCGGCGCGCGCCGCCGCCCGCATCGCCCCGGGAGAAGCCATCCGACTCTCGTGATGCTCGCCGTCAAAGCGGAACATCTCTCCAAGACGTACTCGAGCGAGGGCGTACCGGTCACCGTCTTTTCGGATCTCTCCTTCGAGCTCGAGGAGAAGCAATTCGCGGCCGTCATGGGACCGTCCGGCGTGGGCAAGTCCACGCTGCTCCACCTGCTCGGCGGGATCGACTCGGCGGACCAGGGGCGCGTCGAGATCTTCGGCGAGGAGCTCGCGCGCCTGGCGCCGAAAGAGCGCGCTCGGTTCCGCAACGCGAGGATCGGGTTCGTCTTCCAGTTTCACCATCTGCTGCCGGAGTTCTCCGCCGAGGAGAACGTGGCCTTCCCCCACCGCATCGCGGGGCTCGCGTCGGGAGAGGCGCGCCGCCGCGCGGCGGAGCTTCTCGAGCGCGTCGGGCTCGGCGAAAGGCGGGAGCACCGTCCCCGGGCGCTCTCGGGAGGGGAGCAGCAGCGCGTCGCGATCGCCCGCGCGCTCGCCCGGGGGCCGAGTCTCCTCCTCGCCGACGAGCCGACCGGGAATTTGGACGCGGACTCCGCCGCTTCTGTCTTTTCTCTGCTCGAAGAGCTTCACCGGGAGCGCGGAATGACGACTGTTCTCGTCACGCACAATCCCGATCTCGCGAGTCGCTGTGATACCATTTATACGATGTCCCGGGAAGGAATTTCACCGTCAGCTGGTTCTCCCGGCCGGGAGTAACGACGTCATCATGATCCGGTCGCGAGACGCCCGCGATGTTTGAGAAGTACAACGAGAAGGCGCGCCGGGCGCTCTTCTTCGCGCGCTACGAGGCCTCCAAGCTCGGCTCCAAGGTGATCGAGTCCGAGCACCTGCTGCTCGGAATCCTTCGCGAGGGCGAGGACATCATCAAGGAGATCTTCTCCCGCTTCAACGTCAAGCCGGAGGAGGTGCGCCGGGAGATCGAGGGAGACCGCATCTTCGTCGAGCGGATCTCCTCGACGGCGGAGCTGCCGCTCTCCGAGGAGTCCAAGAAGATCCTGGCCTACGCCTCCCACGAGGCGGAGTCCATGATGCACCCGTACGTCGGGACCGAGCACCTGCTGATCGGGCTGCTGCGGGTGGACGGGTGCGTGGCCGGGCGGCTGCTCGCGGCGCGGGGCTTCAACCTCTACGGCGTTCGCGAGGAGACGATCTCGCTCATCAAGGAGCGCGAGGTCTCCAAGCAGAAGAAGGAGCTTCCGTTCCTCGCCGAGTACAGCCGCGACCTGACGCAGCTCGCCGTGACCGGCGTCTTCGACCCGCTGATCGGCCGCGAGAAGGAAGTCGAGCGGATCATCCAGATCCTGTCCCGCCGGACCAAGAACAACCCGATCCTGCTGGGCGAGCCGGGCGTGGGCAAGACGGCGATCGTGGAAGGACTCGCCACGCGCATCGTCGAGGGAGCCGTCCCGATTTTCCTGGCGCAGAAGAAAATCCTGGCGCTCGACCTCTCGCTCATCGTCGCGGGCACGAAGTACCGCGGCCAGTTCGAGGAGCGACTGAAAGGGATCATCCGGGAGCTGCGCGAGAACCCGGACCTGATCATCTTCATCGACGAGATCCACTCCTTGATCGGCGCCGGGTCGGCCGAGGGCTCGCTCGACGCCGCCAACATCCTCAAGCCCGCGCTTTCCCGCGGAGAAGTCTCGTGCATCGGCGCGACGACTCTCAAGGAGTACCGCCGCTACATCGAGAAGGACCGCAGCCTCCTTCGCCGCTTCCAGGCGATCCAGGTGACCGCTCCCTCCGAGACCGAGACCTTCGAGATCCTCGAGGGCGTCAAGGACCGCTACGAGCAGTTCCACAAGGTCCGATACCTGCCCGAGGCGATCAAGACCGCGGTCTATCAGTCCAACCGCTACATCACCGACCGCTTCTTCCCGGACAAAGCGATTGACCTTCTCGACGAGGCGGGCGCCAAGGTGAAATTGAAGAGGGTCGCCGACACCCAGAACCTGCGCAAGCTCGAGATCGAGACGCGCCAGATCGTCAAGGAGATGAAGAAGGCGATCTCGGACAAGGACTTCGAGAAGGCCGTCTTCCTGCGCGAGCGCGAGATCGAGCTGAAAGAAGAGATCGAGCGGACCAAGGCGCAGACGGCCGAGAGAAGCGACGCCACCCAGGAGGTCACTCGCCGCGACATCGAGGAGATCATCTCCTCCTGGACGGGCATCCCTGTCGCCTCGCTGGCGATGGAGGAGGCCGAGAAGCTCCTCCACATGGAGGACGCGCTTCGGCGGAGGATCGTCGGCCAGGAGGCCGCGATCATCGGCGTCTCCAAGGCGATCCGGCGCTCGCGCCTCGGCGTCAACAACCCGAACCGGCCGATGGGATCGTTCATCTTCCTCGGGCCCTCCGGCGTGGGGAAGACCGAGGTCGCACGGCGGCTCGCCGAGTTCCTCTTCGAAAGCCAGAAGGCGCTCGTCCGCTTCGACATGTCCGAGTACATGGAGAAGCACGCGGTCTCCAAGCTGATCGGATCTCCTCCCGGCTACGTCGGCCACGAGGACGGCGGTCAGCTGACCGAGAAGATCCGCCGCAATCCGTACAGCGTCATCCTCTTCGACGAGATCGAGAAGGCGCACCCCGACATCGCGAACCTGCTCCTCCAGATCCTCGAGGACGGGATCCTGACGGACTCCTACGGGAACCTCGTGGACTTCAAGAACACCCTGATCATCATGACGTCCAACATCGGGACCAAGCACCTCGTCAACCGGAGCCGCATGGGGTTCGGCGGGTCGAAGGAGATCCAGAGCGCCCGGGAGCTCGAGGACATGGTCCTGAAGGAGCTCAAGAAGGACTTTTCCCCCGAGTTCATCAACCGCATCGACGAGACGATCGTGTTTCACCCGCTCGGCCGCGCCGAGCTCGCTCGGATCTGCCGCCTGCTGGTGGACGACGTCAACGCGACGATCGCGCCCAAGGGCGCGACGGTGGACGTGGATGACGCGTCGATCGAGTGGCTGCTCGGGCAGAGCGGCGACGATCCGAACATGGGAGCCCGGCCGCTTCGCCGGGCGATCCAAAAGTACGTCGAAGATCCCGTTTCCGAGATCCTCATCGCCTCGCGCGACGATCGCATCGAAGCCATCGAGGTCCGCGTCGGACCGGATGGCCTGACCGTCGCCGCCCGGGAGCCCGAGCCGATCGCCCAGGGATGAGAAGTCCTTAGTCCCTGGTCCCTGGTCCGTAGTCAGGCTTCGATCGGCTGCGGACTTCGGACTACGGACCACGGACCAAACCCAGATTCCGGGAAGAGAAGGAGTCCGCCTCTGCGTTCCGAGTCCCAGCAAGACGTGGCCTTGCCCTCAAACTCCCAGCCGGCCCGGCCGTGCCGGGCGCGGCGTTCTCGCGCTGGCGGCGCGAAACTCCGGTTTTCCGAAAGTCTCACGCTGATCGCGCTCCTCTGCGCCTACTCTGTGTCGGCGCAAACGGCCGCGACGACGGCTGTGCCTGCGCCCGTGCCTTCTCCAACGCCCGGCGTAGCCACGCCGTCCGCTCCTGCTGCACCTGCCGCACCCTCCGCCCCGAAGGAGACGATCGTCGGCATCCGCGTCATCGGCTATCAGACGGTGTCGCCGGAGACGATCGGCCACTACCTCGGGGTCAAGGTCGGCGACCCCTACGACCCCGACAAGATCCGCGAAAACTTCCAGAGCCTCTGGGACGTCGGCCTCCTCGAGAACCTCTCCGTCGAGGCGGAGCGCAGCCCGGCGGGCGTCACGCTCATCATCACGATCGAGGAGAGGCCGACGTTGAAGGAGGTCGAGTTCACCGGCAACAAGAAGTTCTCGACGACGCAGATCAAGGACCGCCTGAAGGAAGCCAAGCTCGAGATCCACTCGGGCGCCCCGATGTCGCTGAGGGAGATCGCCAAGGTCCGGTCGGGCATCGCGGACTACTACGTCGAGAACGGCTACCGGAGCGCGACGGTGGACTTTCGCATCGAGGACATCTCGAAGACCGAGAAGAAACTGATCTTCGTCATCGACGAGGGCGACAAGATCAAGATCGACGACATCAAGTTCGAGGGCAACCACATCTTCGGCCAGCAGAAGCTCCGCAACGCGATGCAGAAGACCAAGATCGCGACCTGGTTCCGAATCCTCTCGGACACCAGCACCGTCTACAACCAGGCCAACTACGACGCCGACGTGGAGAACATCAAGGCGCTCTACCACTCCGTCGGGTACAAGGACGTCGTCGTCAAGGACCCGGTCCTCGACGTCTTCATCAAGAACCCGAAAAAGCCCGCCGCCAAGCAGAAGAAGCGCGTGAAGATCACGATCCCGCTCGTGGAGGGGGACCAGTTCTTCACGGGCAAGATCCAGATCGTCAAGGTGGACCAGACGGGGCAGCCGGACAGCGCCGAGGCCCCGCTCGTGGTCCCGCGCGAAGTGATTCTCTCGGAATTCCGGGAGCTGAAGACCGGCTCGGTCTTGAACCGCGACCTCCTGATCGAGGGACTCTCCCGGGTCGAGAGCCGCTACAAGTCCAAGGGCTACATCTACTGGTTCGCCGATCCGCAGTACCGCGAGGTGGGCAACCACGTCGTGGACGTGGACGTCAAGCTCTTCGAGGGGGACAAGTTCTTCCTGGGGCGGCTGGAGGTCACCGGCAACACCACGACGCGTGACAAGGTCATCCGCCGGGAGTTCGCGCTCGACGAGGGTGACGTGATGAACATGGAGGCGGTCAAGAAGAGCCTCCAGAAGCTCCAGCAGCTCGGCTACTTCAAGGTCAACGAGGAGCCGGAGTTCGCAGTCCGGCCGCAGGACAAGAAGGTGGACCTGACGCTCAAGGGCCAGGAGACCTCGCGCAACGAGATCCAGTTCGGCGCGGGCTACTCGGCGCTGGACGGGTTCTTCGGCCAGTTCTCGTTCCAGACGAGGAACTTCCTCGGCCGCGGCGAGATCCTTGGGGCGTCGGCGCAGCTGGGGAAGGTCTCCAACTACTACGACATCTCCTACACGATCCCGTGGTTCATGGACAAGAACCAGTCCGTCGGCGCCTCCCTCTACTCGCGCAGCGTCGACTACCTGAACATCGACGAGAAGCGAAAGGGCGGCAGCCTCTTCTTCGGGAGGGGAATCACGCTCTTCGACAGCTGGTCGGTCCTCTACCAGTACGAGGACGTGAAGGCGAACTTCCCAGTGCGCGGCGCCCAGACGCCGCCGGGACAGCCGATCCCGCCGGACAAGTTCACCGAGACGACCGGCAAGACCTCGTCGTTCACCCCCGGCTACCGGTGGGACAGCCGCAACGATCCCTTCGACCCCAACCAGGGGTTCCGCTACTACACGACCGTCCAGCTCGCCGGCACGGCGCTCGGCGGCACCGACAACTTCGTCAAGCCGCTGCTGGGGACGTCCAAGTACTTCCCGTTGCGCTGGCCCAAGCGCACCTACATCGCGGTCAACCTCGAGGGGGGATGGGTCACGTCTTACGGAGGCGCGGGGATCCCGATCTTCGAGCGCTTCCAGATCGGCGGCGAGCAGAGCCTCCGGGGCTTCCGGGCCGGCGCGGTCCTGCCGCTGACCGAGAAGAACCAGGTCTTCACCGACGAGTTCGGCCGCATCCTCGGCGGCAACAAGTTCTTCGTCATGAACCTGGAGTACGTCTTCTTCTCGCTCGGTCCGGCGAAGCTGCTGGTCTTCTCCGACGTCGGAAACGTCTACCACGAGACCCAGAAGTTCGACCTCTCGCGGATCCGGTCCTCCGTGGGCGTCGAGATGCGGGTCTTCCTGCCGATCTTCCAGGCGCCGCTGCGCTTCATCTACTCGTGGAACCTCCACCCGATCACGCCGATCGACCAGTTCGGCTTCCCGATCAACAGCCTCAGCGAGAGGAAATCCGGATTCGATTTTTCGATCGGGAGAACGTTCTGAAGTGAGTTGAGAGTCGAGGGTTGAGCGGCAATCGCAGTCACGCGGCCGGCTACGCTTGCCCCTAAACTCTCGGCTCTCAACGGCCCCGCTTTCAAAGGAATGAGCTGGGCTGCATTCCGGTTCTCCTGTTGACCGGTCGTTTTTTGCTACTATTGGCGGCTTCGCAAAGAAGGAGACTCAATGAGACGCATCCTGCTCACGACCATGGCGGCCGGCTTCGCGGCGGCCATGACGGCTCAGACGACGGCTCAGACGGCCCCGGCGAGCACCGCGCCCGCCCAGGCCCCCGCGACATCTTCCTCCCTGGCCGCCGGAGGGGTCGCGATCATCGACGCGCAGAGGCTGGCCCTCGAATCGGCCCCCGGCAAGGAGGCCTACGGCCGGCTCCAGAAGATGCAGGCCCAGAAGAAGGACGAGCTCGACAAGGTCGAGAAGGAAGCTCGGGACCTCGTCCAGAAGCTGACCGACCAGGGCTCTTCCATGCCGGCCGACAAGCTCGAGCAGCTCCAGAAGCAGGCCGACGACAAGCAGAAGGCCTGGAAGCGGATGCAGGAGGACGCCCAGAAGGACCTGCAGGAGGCCGAGCGCAAAGAGATGCAGGCTCTCGAGAGCCGCATCGGGCCGATCGTGAAGGACTTCTTCAAGGAGCGGAGGTACGCCCTGGTCCTCGACTCGCGCGCCGGGATCATGTACGCGGACGACGCGGTCAACGTGACGGACGAAGTGCTCAAGCGGATCAACACGAACGTCGCGCTGCCCAAGCCCGCCGCCGACAACAAGGCCGCCAACACGACCACGACCGCGCCCAAGCCCGCCGCTCCGCCGGCGGCACCCAAGCCGACCCCCGCCGCCAAGAAGGCCTCGTAGGGGAGGGCCTAGCGCCCTCCCGCCCCGGACCCTGACGCGAGGCCGAGTCGGGTAGTATCCACGTCCGCGTGAAAAAGACACCACGGAAGGCGGGAGCGGCAAAACGCCCGGTCGCTCGAAGGACCGCTTCATCGTCCTTCACCCTCTCCCAGGTCGCCGAAACGGTCGGCGGCCGCGTCCTCGGAGACGCCTCGCTCCGCCTGACCGGTGTCCAGGGCCTCGCCGAAGCCGGACCCTCGGACCTCTCCTGGGTTGCCGACGAGCGTCTCCTGCGCCAGGCCTCGGAAAGCCGGGCGGGCGCCCTCATGGTCCCCTCGGAAGAGCTCGCCGGCGGCAAGCCGGCGGTCCTCTGCCAGCACCCCGGGCTCGCCCTCGCCGCGTGGCTGACGGTGTGGCGGCCGCCGGCGCGCCCGGCTCCCGGCGTCTCGAAAGGGGCCCGAGTGGATCGCGCGGCGAAGCTCGGCAAGGGCGTGGCGATCGCCGCGGGCGCCACGGTCGAGGCCGGGGCGGTCGTAGGCGACCGGACGGTCCTCTGCTCCGGCTCCTACGTCGGGAAGGACGCCGTCGTCGGCGAAGACTGCTTCCTGCATCCCAACGCCGCCGTGCTCGAGCGCTGCCGGGTCGGCGCGCGGGGAATCCTCCACGCCGGCGCGGTCGTCGGCTCCGACGGGTTCGGATACCTCTGGGACGGCGAGAGGCACCGCAAGGTCCCGCAGATGGGGATCGTGCGGGTCGAGGAGGACGTCGAGATCGGCGCGAACGCGGCGATCGACCGTGCGACCCTCGGCGAGACCATCATCGGCCGTGGCACCAAGATCGACAACCTCGTCCAGGTCGGGCACAACGTCGTCGTCGGGGAGCATTCACTCCTCTGCGGGCAGGCGGGAGTCGCCGGCTCGGCGCGCATCGGGAAAAGAGTCACGCTCGCGGGCCAGGTCGGCGTCTCGGACCACGTCGTGCTGGGCGACGGGGTCATCGCCACGGGCCAGTGCGGGATCGTGCGCGGCGCCAACGTCGAAGCCGGGACCGTGATCTCGGGAATGCCCGCCCAGCGGCACCGGGACTTCCTGCGGAGCGCCGCATGGTACGCGCGGCTGCCGGAGTTGGCCAAACGGGTCGAGCGCCTCGAGGCGAGGGAGCCCGGCAAGGGCGAAGGGGGAACAGCGTGGAAATCGGAATCACCGAAATCCTGAGGATCCTGCCGCACCGCTATCCCTTCCTCCTCGTGGACCGGATCCTGGAGGTCGAGAAGGGCAAGCGGATCGTGGGGATCAAGAACGTCACCTACAACGAGGAGTTCTTCCAGGGACACTTCCCGGGCAACCCGGTGATGCCGGGCGTGCTGATCCTCGAGGCCATGGCCCAGGTGGCGGCGATCGGCCTGTTCGGCGTGGTGCCGGATCACGAGAAGAAGCTGCTGTACCTCTCCGGTGTCGATCGCTGCAAGTTCCGGCGTCCGGTGCTTCCCGGCGACCAGCTTCGCATCGAGGCCGAAATCGTTCAGCTGCGCAGCCGCGCCTGCCGGTGCAAGGCCGCGGCGACGGTCGGCGGCGCCCTCTGCGCCGAGGCGGAGCTTCTCTCCACTCTGGTGGACCGGCCATGAGGACGGCGGTCCACACCTCCGCGATCGTGTCCCCCGGGGCCCGGCTCGGCGCCGACGTCGAGATCGGGCCCTACGCCGTCATCGGCCCCGACGTCGAGATCGGAGACGGGACGACCGTCGGCGCGCACGCCACGATCGAGGGGCCCACGGTCATGGGCGCCGCGAACCGTGTCTTCCCCCACGCCGTCATCGGCTTCGACCCGCAGGATCTGAAGTACCGCGGAGAAAAGTCGAGCTTGAAGATCGGGAATCGAAACGTCTTCCGGGAATTCTCCACGGTCCATCGCGGCACCGCGGGAGGACACGGCGAGACAGTCGTCGGCGACAACAACTACTTCATGGCCAACAGCCACGTCGCGCACGACTGCGTGATCGGGTCGTTCAACGTCATGGCGAACTGCGCGTCGCTCGCCGGGCACGTCGACATCGGCGACCACGCCATCCTGGGCGCCTTCGCCGGGGCGCACCAGTTCATCCGGATCGGGGACAGCGCCTTCATTGGGGCCTACTCGGCCCTCCGCCAGGACGTCCTGCCCTTCTGCCGCACGGAGGGGTCCGACGCGAAGACGTACGGGCTGAACGTCGTCGGATTGAAGCGCCTCGGCTTCTCGGAGGAGAGGTTGAAGGCACTGGAGCGCGCCTACCGGCTCCTTGTCAAATCCAGGCTCAACACCACGCAGGCGCTCGCCAAGATCGAGGAGGAGCTTTCCGGCCAGCCGGACGTGGATTACCTGGTTCGTTTCATCCGGGAGAGCAAGAGGGGCTTCCACCGGTGATCTCGGGCGATCGCCCGGTCCGGCTGGCGGTCGTGGGGATCGGCCACCTCGGCCGCCACCACGCGAGGGTCGCGGCTTCGCTCCCCGGGGTGGACCTCGTCGGGATCCACGACCACCACGACGGGCGGGCCGGAGAGGTGTCGCGGGAGTTCGGCCTGAAGGTCCTGCCGGAGCTGCGCGACGTGGCGAGCGAGGCCGAAGCGGCGATCGTCGCCACCCCCACGGTCTCGCACGCCGAGATCGCGTCGGACCTTCTCGAGCGGGGGCTCGATGTCCTGGTCGAGAAACCGATGGCCGCGAGCCTGGAGGAAGCCGATCACCTGGTCTCGCTCGCCCGGTCGAAGGGGCGCGTCCTCGCCGTCGGCCACATCGAGCGGCACAATCCGGCGGTGGACGCGGCGCTGAAGATGGTCCGCTCGCCGATCTTCATCGAGGTGGACCGGCTGGGCATCTTCACTCGCCGCAGTCTCGACGTGGACGTCGTGCTCGACCTGATGATCCACGACCTGCAGGTGGCCCTGTCGCTGGCCGGGACGCCGGTGGAGGAGATCCGGGCGGCCGGGCTGGCGGTTCTGACCCCGCTGCTCGACATCGCCAACGCGCGGATCGCCTTCCGGGGCGGTTGCGTCGCGAACCTGACCGCCTCGCGGGTTTCCGGGAAGAAGGTCCGCAAGCTCCGGATCTTCGCCCCGGCGCTCTACCTGTCGGTGGACATGCAGGCCCGGACGGTGAGCGCCGTGCGGCTGACTCGCGCCGGCCCCGATCCGCAGATCTCGACCGAGGAGGTCGAGGTGCCTCACGAGGAGCCGCTGGCCCGTGAGCTCGCCGACTTCGTGGACGCGGTCCGGTCGCGCCGGCCCCCGCTGGTGGACGGAAGCGCCGGACGCGCCGCGCTCGCGCTCGCCACCGACGTCCTCCAGGCGATCGATCGTCACCGCCAGGCCGCCGGCGGCGTCCGGGCATGAGCGCCAGTCGCGGCCGGATCGGGCTGATCGGCGGAAGCGGCGTCTACGACTTCGCCGAGCTCCAGGGCGCGAGCGAGGAGCGGCCCGAGACTCCGTTCGGCCGGCCGTCGGATTCGTACGTGACCGGAGTCCTGGCCGGAGTCCCGGTCGCCTTTTTTCCGAGGCACGGGCGCGGGCACGTGGTCTCGCCGACCGAGGTCAACTACCGCGCCGGCATCTGCGGCTTCAAGATGCTCGGATGCGACGCGATCCTTTCCGTCTCGGCGGTGGGCAGCCTCAAGGAGGAGTACGCGCCGCGGCACGCGGTCGTCCCGGACCAGTTCCTCGACCGCACGCGGCACCGTCCCGACACGTTCTTCGGCGAAGGGATCGTCGCCCACATCTCCTTGGCCGATCCCGTCTGCCCGGCCCTCTCGAAAGTGCTCGCGGACAGCGCGGAGGGGCGCGGACTGACGGTCCACCGCGGAGGAACGTACGTCTGCATGGAGGGGCCCCAGTTTTCCACGCGGGCGGAGTCGGCCCTCTACCGGTCGTGGGGCGCGGACATCATCGGGATGACCAACCTGACCGAGGCGCGGCTCGCCCGCGAGGCCGAGATCTGCTACGCCACGCTGGCCTTCGTCACGGACTACGACTGCTGGCGCGAGGAGACGGAGGCGGTCTCCGTCGAGGCGGTCCTGGCCGTTCTCTCGGAGAACGCGGAGGCCTCGCGCCGCGCCCTGGCCGACGCGGTAGGGAAAGTCGATCCCGCCCGGTCCTGCACCTGCCGCGACGCCCTTCGCTACGCGATCCTGACGGACCACGCCGCCATCCCGGAATCCGCCCGCGAGCGGCTGCGCCCCATCGCCGGGCGCTACCTGTGAGCGGCGCCGCGCTCTCCCGGCCCGGGCGCGTCGTCGTGACCGGTTCGGTCGCTTTCGACTACCTGATGAGGTTTCCGGGAAAGTTCGTCGAGCACCTGATCCCCGACCGGCTCTCGAGGCTCTCGGTCTCCTTCCTCGTGGACGAGATGCGCCGGGTGCCGGGAGGCTGCGGGCCCAACATCGCTTACAGCCTCGTGCTTCTGGGGGAGACGCCGCTCCTCTTCGCCGCGGCCGGCCGGGACGCCGGCGAATACCGGGACCGGTTGGCCCGCGACGGCGTGGACGTCTCCGGCCTGCGGCTCCACGAGGATGTCTTCACCGCCTCCTTCTTCGTCTCGACGGACCGGGACCAGAACCAGATCGCGTCGTTCTACACGGGCGCGATGGCCCGAGCGGGAGACCTCTCGATCGGGTCCCTCGACGCTGCAACGATCGCCCTCGTCGTGGTCTCGCCCAACGACCCGGCCGCCATGGCCCGCTACGTGGCGGAGTGCCGGACGCTGCAGGTCCCGTTTCTGTACGATCCGAGCCAGCAGGTCGCCCGCCTGACCGGAGAGGAGCTGCGGGAAGGGATGGACGGCGCCTCGATCGTCATCGTCAACGACTACGAGTTCGGGATCCTCACCAACAAGACCGGCCTCTCGCCGGAAGAGGTCGAGGAAAGGATCCCGGTCCTGGTCGTGACGCACGGGGCCGAGGGCTCGACGATCTCCGTGGCGGAAAAGGGCGGATCTCGGCGGGAGCGGGTTCCCGCGGCGAAGCTGGAGCGCGAGGCGCTGGACCCGACGGGTGTGGGCGACGCCTTCCGGGCCGGCCTGATCCGCGGGCTCCGGATCGGCTCGCCGTGGCCGATCGCCGGACGGATGGGAAGCGTCGCCGCGGTGTACGCGCTGGAAGCGCTCGGACCGCAGCCGGGCCGCTACTCGAAGCAGGAGTTTCGCGAACGGTACTTTCGCAACTTCGGCACCGAGGCGGTCTTGGAGAATTTGTGAATGGTGATTTGTGATTTGTGATTAGGGCGGAAGGGTGTTTTCAGTCCTGTTCACAGATCACAAATCACAAATCACAAATTCCTCAGTGGTAGCATCAACTGGTCGATACGAGAACCGGTCCTTGAGCAGCCGCCGTGCCCCTCGCCGCCTCTCCTCCGCCTTCCAGCCGGTGGAAGTCGAAGGGAATCTAGACGCCGCGGGGCTCCGGTTCACGGTGCTCTGCTCCCGCTGGAACCCGACGGTCACCGAGGAGCTCTTGCGCTCGGCGCTCGGAGCTCTGGAGCGCCACGGCGCGAAGGGCGCGGACGTCTCGGTCGTCCGCGTGCCGGGAGCCTTCGAGCTCGCTTCCGGCGCGGGCGTCGCGATCGCGCGCCGCCGGCCGAACGCCATCATCGCGCTCGGAGCGATCATCAAGGGCGAGACGACGCACCACGACGTGCTCGGGCACGCGGTGGCGGGCGCGCTCGCGACGCTCTCGGCGCAGACGGGCTGCCCGATCGGCTTCGGGATCCTGACCTGCGACACGATGGACCAGGCGAGGCGGCGCTCGGGCAAGGGAGCGGAGGCCGCGGAGGCCGCGATCCAGATGGCCAACCTCAACCGGATCGGCCGCACCGGGAGGGGCTGATGGGCGCCCGGCGGAAGGCGAGGGAGCTCGCCCTGCAGATGCTTTTCGAGAACGACATCGCGGGGACCAAGGCGGATGAGATGTTCCACCGCTCCACCGACCTGAAGAAGGCCCCGCAATCCGTTCGGGACTTCACCGAGAGGCTCGTCTCGGGGACCCTGGCCCACCGCGACGACTTAGACGAGATCATCTCCAAGCAGGCGGACCACTGGAGGCTCTCCCGGATGCCGATCGTGGACCGCAACATCCTGCGGCTGGCTCTCTTCGAGCTGCTCCACGAGCCGGCGACCCCGCGGCCGGTCGTCATCGACGAGGCGCTGGAGATCGCGAAGCGGTTCTCGACGCCCCGCTCCTCCCAGTTCATCAACGGGATCCTCGACGGGGTCCTGAAGGCCCGGAAGAGCGAGGGGAAGCGGGCTTGAAGGCGCCGCTCGCGGCGTTCGCGGCGGCTTTCCTGGCGACTGCCGTTCTGCCGCCCCCCCTGTCAGGAGGCGAGCAGCGGGCGGTCTACCGGGCGAGCGGGGCCGACGTCCGACTTTTCGACCAGTACGACAACGACGGCTACACGCTCGAGGTGCGGACCGCCGCGGACGGCTCGGCGAGACTGGAGGTCCGCGTCTCCGACGGCCCGCTCGAGAGCGCGGCCCCGTTTCCCACGCGCGGCCGGCGAGACGCCTCGATTCTCCCCGCGCCGGAACGCGATTCCTTCGCGGGGAGTCTCGCCGCCGGCAGCGGCACGGAGCAGGAAGCGGTCCTCCGGATCCTCCGGGGAATCGCCGCCGAGGTCCGCTACGACCCGGACCGGCTGCGCCTGCAGGATCCCGCCGCGGTCTTCGCCTCGCGCCGCGCCTACTGCGTGGGGTTCGCCGAGCTCGCGGTGGACCTGCTGCGGCGGGCCGGGATCTTCGCGCGCACGGTGCAAGGAGTCCTCCGGACGGATCCCGGCGCGGACCGCTACGAGGCTTCGATCGGCGGCGTGTACCACCGGTGGATCGAGGTGTTCTACCCGGACCGCGGCTACGTCTTCTCCGACCCGATGCGCTCGGTCAACGGAGTGGACGCGAGCTACATCCCCTTCGGAAAGCGCGCGCTCTCGCGCCCGAAGGATCTGCGCCTGACCCCGATTTCCCTCGAGGGAGCCCTGCGGTACGACTCCGTCCAGGCCGGCGAAAAGACCCTCCACATCCGCGCCGCGAACTGACCGCTTGGCGGTTCCCAATGTATATTGCGCGGTTCCATGAGCGAGAAGTTCAACCCGGCGGAGATCGACGGGAAGTGGCAGCGGCGCTGGGACGACCGGAAGGTGGCCTACGTGGACACCGCGTCGCCCGGCGAGAAGTTCTACATGCTCAACATGTTCCCGTATCCGTCGGGGAGCCGCCTCCACGTCGGGCACGGGCGCAACTACATCCTGGGAGACGCCCTCTACCGGCGCGAGCGGATGGGTGGACGGGTCTCCTTCAACCCGATGGGGTGGGACGCTTTCGGCCTGCCTGCCGAGAACGCCGCGATCGCGAGCGGCGTCCATCCGCGCGAGTACACGATGGCCAACATCGCGCGGATGAAGGAGCAGCTTCGAAGCCTGGGCCTGCTCTACGACTGGTCCAAGGAGCTGGCCTCCTGCGATCCGCGCTACTACAAGTGGAACCAGTGGCTCTTCCTGCGGATGTGGGAGCGAGGCCTGGCGTACCGCAAGACGGCGCCCGTCAACTGGTGCCCCGGATGCCGCACTGTGCTCGCCAACGAGCAGGTCGTGGACGGGCGCTGCGATCGCTCCGACGACCCGGTCGAGATCCGGGACCTCACGCAATGGTTCTTCCGGATCACGGACTACGCCGACAGGCTGCTCGCGGGCCTCGAGGGGCTGGAGTGGCCGGACCGCGTCAAGACCATGCAGCGCAACTGGATCGGCCGCTCCGAGGGCGCGGAGATCCTCTTCCGCGTCCCGGCGCTCGCGGAGCCGGTCGCGGTCTTCACGACGCGCCCCGATACGCTCTTCGGCGCGACGTTCCTGGCTCTCGCGCCGGAGCACCCGGCGGCCTCGGCGCTGGCCGCGAAATCGCCGAGGCGCGACGAGATCCTCGCGTTCATCGAGCGGGTCCGGCGCGAGTCGCGCCTCGAGCGCGAGGCCGAGGGGGCGCAGAAGCAGGGCCTCGACGCCGGTTTCGCGGCGATCAACCCGGCCACCCGCGAGGAGATCCCGATCTGGCTCGCGAACTTCGTGCTCCCCGAGTACGGTACGGGCGCGATCATGGGCGTTCCGGCCCACGACCAGCGCGACTTCGAGTTCGCGCGGAAGGTCGGCGCGGAGATCCGGCCCGTTTACCGCACCGCGGAGAAGGAGCTCGACCCTGCGGCGATGACTCAGGCCGAGACCCACATCGGCTACCTCTACCGGTCCGGCGACTGGGATGGGACGCCGGCGGGTCCCGAGGCGATCCGCAAGGCCGTCGCATGGGTCGAGGCGAAGGGAGTGGGCCAGGGGAAGGTCGGCTACCGCCTGCGCGACTGGCTGATCTCCCGCCAGCGCTACTGGGGTACGCCGATCCCGGCGATCCACTGCGAGGCGTGCGGGGTCGTCCCGGTTCCGGACAAGGACCTCCCGGTCCTCCTTCCCGAGGACGTCGCGTTCCGCGGCGCCGAAGGCAACCCGCTCGAGAAGTCCGAGGCGTTCGTCCGGGTGAACTGCCCGCGCTGCGGCCGGCCCGCGCGGCGTGAGACCGACACGATGGACACGTTCGTGGATTCCTCCTGGTACTACCTGCGGTTCTTGAACCCCGACGACGCCGCGAAGATGGTCGATCCCGCCCGCGTCGCTCACTGGATGCCGGTAGACCAGTACGTCGGCGGCATCGAGCACGCGATCCTGCACCTGCTCTACGCGCGCTTCATCTGCAGGGTCCTGAAGGACATGGGCCTCGTCTCCGTCGAGGAGCCGTTCGCCCGCCTCTTCAACCAGGGAATGATCACGAGGCTGAACCCCACGACCGGCAAGGTCGAGAAGATGTCCAAGTCGCGCGGCAACACCGTGTCGCCCGACGAGCTCATCGCCCGATACGGGGCCGACACCATCCGGCTCTACACGCTCTTCATCGGGCCTCCCGAGAAGGAGTCGGAGTGGTCGGAGGAAGGGGTCGTCGGTGCGTGGCGGTTCCTGAACCGGGTCCACGAGCTCTGCGGCCGGGTGGCGGGCACCGCCCCCGCGGCGAAGACGTCCGACACGCCGCTCGCGCGGCTGGAGCACCGCACCATCCAGCGCGTCACCGCCGACGCGGCGAGGTTCCACTTCCACACCGCGATCGCCGCGCTCATGGAGTTCCAGCGAGGCATCGCGGAAGCCCTCGACGACGGGCAGGAAACCCCCGCCGCGGCGCGCCGCGCCGCTGAGACGCTGATCAAGCTACTCCACCCGATCGCCCCGCACCTGACCGAGGAGTGGTGGGAGCGGTTCGGCCACGAGACGCTGCTGCTGGAGACGCGGTGGCCGGAGTTCGACCCGGAGCTCGCGACCACTCCGCGCGTGACCCTCGTCATCCAGGTCAACGGCAAGGTCCGCGGCAAGCTCGACGTCGAGCGGGGAGCCGGGGAGCAGGAGGCCCTCTCCCTCGCCCGCTGCGACGAGCGGATCCGCCCCTGGCTCGAAGGAAAGGAAGTCGCGCGCGCGGTGTTCGTCCCGGACCGCCTCCTGAACCTCGTCGTCCATTGAGAGGATCCGGGCACCGCCGCGCGGCGGCCGCGCTGCTCGCCCTCGCCCTCGCCGTCGCGGGCCTGAGCGGATGCGGCTACACGCTCGTGGGGAAGACCTCCAACCTTCCGCCCAACATCAAGGTGATCCGGTTCCAGACGCTCGTCAACAAGACCACGCGAGTGGGCGTCGAGCAGCGGCTCTCGAGCGAGGTCGTCCGCGAGCTCGCCAGTCGCGGGCGGTTCAAGGTCCAGCCGGAGGCGGCCGGGGCCGACGCGGACCTGGCGGGCGAGGTGACCGGCTTCGACTTCTTCGCGGTCGCGTTCGACCAGAACGGCCGGGCCAGGGAATACCAGGTCCGGATCACCGCGAAGATGTCGCTGAAGAGCCTGCCCGACGAGAAGGTGATCTGGGAGAACCCGGCCTTCACCTTCCAGGACAACTACTCGCTCACGACGACCGCCGCCGCCTACGTGGACCTGGAGAACGACGCCATCGACCGGGCCGCCGGCCGCTTCGCCGAAAGCCTGGTGTCGAGCCTGCTCGAGGGATTCTAGGGGTTACTGGCTCTTCTTCGAAGCTTTCGCGAGGCGGGACTTGTAGCGCGCGGCGGCGTTCTTGTGGATGACGCCCTTCCGGAGCGCGGTGTCGATCTCGGCGAAAGTCTTCGGCAGGCTCTCGGCCCGCTTGTCGGCGGCGCCCTGGCGGTGCTCCTTGACGGCCGTGCGCAGACGCGAGCGGACGCTCCGGTTCCGCGCCTGGCGCCTGGCGGTCTGCTGGATCCTCTTCTCGGCGGACTTGATGTTGGCCATGTCTTCGATGCTTCCTTTCTCTACTTCGCGTCCACGCCCAGGGATTTGAGCTTCGTCCGGGCGAGCCGCGATTCCTCGGAGTTGGGGTATTCGTGCATGACGTACTGGAGCTGGACGACCGCCTCCGCCTTCGAGCCCACCTAGGCCAGGCAGTATGCCTTCTTCAGGAGCCCGGCGGCCGCCTTGTCGCTCTTGGGCCACTGCTTGCCGAGCTTGTCGAAGGCCGCGATCGCATCGGGCCACTTCTTCTGGGCGTAGTAACACTCGCCGATCCAGTACTGCGCGTTGTCGGACAGGTCCGTGTTCGGGTACGCCGCGACGTATTCCTGGAAACCCGAGATCGCGAGGGGGTAACGCCCCTTGGTGTAGTCGGAGTAAGCCGTGTCGTAGAGCTCCGCGGGGGGAGGATGCCCGGCCGACGTCGCGGGGGCACGCACCACCGTCGCGTCCGCGGAGCCGCCGCCCGGCGGGGAAGCGCCCGGACTGGCGGAGGAGGTCCCGGCGGAGGCACCGAGGCGCGCCAGGATGCCCTGCGTCTCGGCGATCTGCTGGGAGAGCTGCGAGAGGCGCCGGTTGGTGTCCTCGAGCTTGGCCTCGAGCCGCTCCATCTTCGTCGCCAGCTCGTTCAACCGCACACCCGTGTCGGCGTTGGATTTCAGGAGCTGCTCGTTCTGCTGTGACACGTTCGTGTTGAGCCGCGAGACCTCCTCCTTGCTCGAGGAACGGCGCTCGAGCGCCTTGATCTCGTTCTCGATGTCGTTCATCTGCCGGTGGAGGCCGTCGATGTCCGAACCCGAAACGCAGGCCCCCGCCGACACGAGCGCGGCCAACGCCAGCAGCCCGTGAAAACGAATCGGGGACTTCCGGAGCACTATTTGGCCGTAACTAGGAAGTGCCCGCGGCGGTTCTGCTGCCAGCAGTCCTCGGAGTTGGCGTTGCAGAAGGGCCGCTCCTTCCCGTAGGAGACCGTCTTGATCCGCGCGGCGTCCACGCCGAGCGAGACGAGGTACTCCTTGGCGGCGTTGGCGCGACGGTCACCCAGGGCGAGGTTGTACTCGGCCGTGCCGCGCTCGTCGCAGTGTCCCTCGATCAGGAACTGCACCGAGCGGTATCTCTTGAGCCACTCCGCGTTGGAGGCGAGCGCCGACCGGGCGTCGTCGCGGAGGTCGGACTTATCGTAGTCAAAGAAGGCGTCCTTCAAGTAGCCGGCCCGGTTGATCGCCGCCACGTCGCCGGCGAGGGGCTCGGTCGAAACCTCGCCCTTCGGGGCCTCGGCCGGGGGAGGAACGTTCGTCGCCGGCGGCTTGCTCGTCTCGGTGGTCGTCGTCGTCGCTCCCGCCGTCGTCGTCGGGGGCTTCTTCGGGCAGCCGACCGCCATCAGGCCGCAGGCCGCGGCCGCCAAGAACGCGAGGATCGTTCCAGTCCGATTTCTCATTGTCTTCTCCTTGTCCCTATCCGCTCCCGGCTGCGAACTCCGCATCACGAAGGGAATTTCGAATATAGCAGATTCCCCGTATTCTCCCGCTAAGGCAACCAGATCGGCATCAGGTTGTTCCCCGTCTCGGTCAACATCCGCTTGTTCTCGCCGTTGGCGTCCATCGTGTAGATCTGCGTCTTTCCGCCGCGCTTGCACTGGTAAACGATCTTCTCTCCGCTGGGCGACCAGCCCGGGTGCCCGTTGGCCCCGTCGGAGGTGAGCTGCACGGTGTTGCCCGTCGCGAAGTCCATGACGCAGATGTTGAAGTCCCCCTCGTTGCGGCAGGCGAAAGCGATCTTGGATCCGTCCGGAGACCACGCGCCCTCGTCGTTCCAGTTTCCCGAGTAGGTCACGCGGCGCGCTCCCGTGCCCTCGGCGTCCATGACCCAGAGCTGCGGGGTGCCGGTCGCGTCGGAGGTATAGAGGATCTGCCGGCCCGTCGGGGACCAATCGGGCGAGGCCTCGAGCGCGTGCGTCGTCGTCAGGCGGCGCAGGTTGCTGCCCGCGGTGCTGATGACGTAGATGTCCGGGTTGCCCTTGGCCGATCCGACGAAGGCGATCTGCGTCCCGTCGGGCGAAAGGGCCGGGGAAGCGTTCAGCTCGACGCCGGTCTTGATCTCCCGCGCGCCGCCGCCGTCCGCGTTCATCGTCCAGATCTGGGGGAAGCGGGAGTTGTAGCTGGTGAAGACGACCTTGCCGTTACGGGCGTCCGGGTTCAAAGCCAGCGAGTGGTGCGTCGTCAGCCGGCGCACGCTCCGGCCGTCGAAGTCCATCGCGTAGAGGTCCTTGCTGTTCTCGGCGGAGCCGTCGCGGTCGGAGACGAAGATGATGGTCGAGAGGAACATCCCGCTCTTGCCGGTGATCTCCTTGACCAGGTCGTTGGCGAGGGTGTGCGCGATGCGCTCGACGTAGGAGACCCCGCCCGAGTAGCGGCGGCCCAGGATCAGCTGGTGGGCCTTGAGGTCCCAGACCCGGGCTTCCACCGTGACCTTGTCGGCGACGACGTCAGCCTTCGTGTCCACGAGGATCTCGGCCCCGGTGCCCAGCCACCGGTCCGCGGCCTCCGTGGTCGTCGGCTCGCGGCTGCCGCTCGGATAGTGCGCGGGGTCTGCGATGACGAAGACGCCGGTGTACTCCAGGTCGGACCGGAGGGTCGCCGTGAAGGGATCGACGAGCTTGGATTGCATCGCAGCGACGCCCGGAGTCGTCAGCGCGGGGACGGCCAGGGGCAGCTTGCGGCCCGCGGCCTCCTTCGTGATCTTGAGGACCATCTCCTGGCCGGTTGGCGGAGGTGTCGGGCCCGGGGTCTGCGCGGCCGCCCGGGCCGCCAGAAGCAGCCCGACCAGGACGAGGGGCAAGAATCGAAGTGTCTTCATTCGAATATGAGATGGACGCCGAGGTACTTGCCGCCAAACTCCTGCGGAAGCGGCGCCAACGGCGAAGAAGCCAGGACCGCGCGTAAGGCGGCCCGGTCCACGAAGGGGAGGCCGCTCGAGCGCTCGATCTGGGGGTCGTTGATCGTTCCGTCCCGCTCGATGCGGAAACGGATCATCGGCGAGATCGGCACGGACTCGGCGGGCTTGAACCAGTTCATGCCGATGGTGACGAGCATCCGCTCGACGTAGTAAGAGTAGTTGAAGTCCGGCTGGTCGAAGGTCGCGCCTCCGATCCCGACGTTGCCGCCGGATCCGACAGGCCCGCCCGTGCCGGGCTGGGCCGACGGCGCCGAGACCGCGGGGGCCTGCTGGTTGGGCTGCTTGGTCGCGGGGCCCGGGACGGAGGGCACCGCGGGCTTTTTCTCCTTTTCCTTTTCTTTCGTCGGGAGGAGCAGGGCCTTCTTGGACGGGGGAGGGGGCGGCTCTTCCTCGGCGGGCTTGATGATCTTCGGCTTCTCGGGCGGCGGGGCCTCCGGCGCGGCCGCCGGCGTCCCGCCCTGAAGCCGTCCCGCCTGGACGAGCCGCACGTTGACGGCCCGCGGCGTCACGAAATGCACCGGGTGATGGAGGGCCGAGAGCACCAGCGTCGCGCCGATGGCCGCGTGCAGGAGGAAAGCGAGCGTCGCCCCAAATCCCCAGGGCAGATCGCTGCGCTGTCTTTCTGCGAGGACCTCTCCGACGGCGTCCAATGTTGCTTACTTCTTCTTCGACCCCGACGTGTCGGTGATGAAGCCGAGGTTTTCGATTCCCATGCGGTTCAATACGTCCAGCGTCTCGACGACGGTGCCGACCGAGAGCGTCCGGTCCGCTTTGAGGAAGACGGTCCGGTCCTTGTGAGTTCGCAGGAACGCATTCAGCCTGTCCCGAAGCAAGCCGCGAGCCACGGGCGTCTCGTTGATGTAGTAGCGGCCGTCGGCGGTGATCGAGAGGATCACGGGGTCCTCGACGCTCGAGGGAAGGTTCGTCGTCTCGGTCTTCGGCAGGGAGACGGAGACTCCCTGGTGGAGCATCGGCGCCGTGACCATGAAGATGATGAGGAGCACCAGCATCACGTCCACGAGGGGCGTGACGTTGATGTCCGCGAGGTGATCGTACGGGTCGCCGCTGGTCCGCTGAAAGGCCACGCTTTACGTCTTAGGTAAAGTTCCTCTCCGCCAGGTTGAGGAACTCCAGGGCAAAGTCTTCCATTCCCGCGCGCTGCGCCCGGATCTTGCCCATGAAGTAGTTGTAGAAGATCAGCGCGGGGATCGCGGCCGCGAGCCCGGCGGCGGTGTTCACCAGCGCCTCGGAGATGCCCGGCGCGACCGCGGCGATCGAGGTCGAGCCGGTCTGCCCGATGGCCCGGAAGGACTGCATGATCCCCCAGACCGTCCCGAAGAGCCCGATGAAGGGACAGGCCGAGGCCGTCGTCGCCAGGAAGGTCATTGTCCGGGACAGGCGGGACACCTCGACGCCGATTGCCCGCTCGAGCGCCCGCTCCACGCCCGAGATGTTCTTGATGACGAGCTTTCCGGACGGCTGGGCCTGCATCGCGATGGTCGTCACGGGGGATTCCTCGGGCCGGACCGCCTTGATCTGGGCGTCCAGCTCCGCGTAACCCGCCTTGAACAGGGTCGTCAAAGGGGTATCGGAGAGCTGGCCGGCGATCGTGTTGACCTCCGAGAAGCGCTTGGACTTTCGGAAGAAGGCGATGAACTTGTCGGACTGGCGGGCAACCCGTCCCAGCCGCAGGTATTTTGCGAAAATGATGATCCAGGAAATGAGCGAAAACAGCAGCAGGACGCCCAGGACGACCTTGGCGGTGGGGCTGGTTTCCCGGAGGAAGATGGCAAGCGGATCCTGGCTTCCGGGCAGGTTTTCCGCCCGGACAGGCTGCAGTAGCGCTGCCAACATGGATCTCCAACGTAACATACAGAGCCGAAAGCGTCAAAGAACTTCGCGGGGAACGGAGGCCGGGAATGGAGATCGAGAGCATCGCGGTTCTTGATCGCATGAGGACCATGTCTCGCTGTCTACTGCCGCTTTGCGCGGCCCTGTCGCTCTCTGCCAGCCTGCTGACCGCTCAACCTTTCGACATCCTTCCGGTGGACAAGATCGAGGCGGGGATGAAGGGCTACGGCGTCACGGACATGGGTGACGGCCAGGGGATCCAGCGCTTCGAGGTCGAGGTCGTGGGGATCCTGAAACGCTTCGCCCCGGGGCAGGACTTGATCCTCGCCCGCGTCAACGGCATCGGGCTCGAGAAGGCCGGGATCATCGCCGGAATGAGCGGCAGCCCGATCTACATCGACGGGAAGCTGGTGGGAGCGCTGGCCTACGGCTGGCCTTTCTCCAAGGACCCGATCTGCGGCATCACGCCCATCCAGAGCATGCTGGACATCCGGCACGCCCCGGCGGCGCCCCCGGTCCCCATTTCCGGCTCCGGCGCCTCGGCTTCGACGGCCTCCCTCGTCTCCGCCTTCAGCACGGGCCACTTCTCCGACAAGCTCGAGGAGCTGATCAAGTCTTTCCGCGGCGCCTCCCCGGCGGACTCCCTGGCGGCCCTGCCGCTGCCCGTCTCCTTTGGAGGGCGGCTGGGTCCGGGACCGCTCTTCACGCGGATCGCCGAGGCGGCCGACTGGATGAGCGTTCCCTCCGGCAGCGACGGCCCTTCTCCGGCCGCGGCCATCGATTCCTCGCCCCTGAAGCCGGGCTCCGCCATCGCCACCCAGCTCCTGTCCGGCGACATGGACCTCTCGGCCACCGGCACGGTGACGTGGGTCGAGGGGAACTCGGTGCTCGCCTTCGGCCACCCCTTCCTGTCGATGGGGCCCGTCTCGATGCCGATGGCCCGGGCGAAGGTCCTGACGGTCCTTCCGTCGCTTTACCGCTCCTTCAAGTTCGCCGCGACCGGCCCGGTCCTGGGCTCGATCACGCAGGACCGCTCGACCGGAATCCTCGGAACCTTCGGCACACAGGCGCCGATGGTCCCGATCACGGTCCGCATCTCCTCCGACATGATCCCGTCGCAGGAGTACCACTTCCAGGCCGTCCACAACTCGATGCTGACGCCGATCCTGACGGCGGTCGCGATCGACAACGTCCTGACGACGCTGGAGAAGCGGAGCGGCGAGCGCACGCTGGTCTGGAAGTCGGCGATCCGGACCCCGGGCCGCAACGTCCGGTGGAACTCCGTCTTCTCCGGCCTGACGGCGCGCGAGGAGGCGGTCGGCTCGCTGGCCCTCCTGACGAACTACCTGATGGCCAACGAATTCAACGACCTGACGATCCTCGGCGTGGACGTCGAGATCACGCACTCGGACCGGCTGAAAGGCGCGCGGATCACGCACGTCGAGGCGCAGAAGGAGAAGGTGCACCCCGGAGACGAGGTGCCCATCTGGGTGGACGTGGTGGACTTCCGCGGCAGCACGCGCCGGGTCGTCATGAACCTGAAGGTCGCTCCCGACACGCCGCCCGGGCCTCTGACGGTCTTCGTCGGAGACGGCAACGCGGCGACGGCCTACGACCTGGCGCAGATCCCGGCGGATCCCCAGTCGCTCGACCAGGTGCTCGACTTCCTGGCGAGGGTACGGCCCCCGAACAGCCTGAACCTTCTGTCGTACCGGACGGCCCCCGGAGCGATCGTGGCGGGCCAGGCCCTGGAAGCGCTGCCGCCGAGCGTCGCGACGATCCTGCGCGACCGCGGGCCTGGCGAGGCTTCGACGCCGGAGCTCTCCCACATCCGGTTGCAGTCGGTCTCCGTCGAGCAGCCGACTCCGATCACCGGCTCGGTCCGCCTCCGGATCGACGTGGAACCGAGGATCTGGTGAGGGCGGCGCGCCGTTACGGGCTGGCGCTGCTGGCCCTCGCGCTGGCCGCCGGCTCTCCCGCGGCCTTCGGAGCGGTGTCCAGGATCTGGGTCTGCGACTCGGCCTCGGACTTCTCCTCGGGCGAGGCGCGCGGCGTCTCCGTCGCGATGGACGGCACGCTCGTCCTCTCGCGCGACTCGCGCCGCGTGGACGGGATCACGGAGGCCACGATCTTCACGGCCGTGCGCGACAAGGACGGCAACGTCCTCATCGGCACCGGCAGCGAGGGCAAGCTCCTGCGGGTCACACCCGCGGGCAGGGTCGAGACCGCCGCCACCCTCACGGAGAAGGAAGTCACCGCGGTCGCCGTCGCGCCGGACGGGACGGTCTACGTCGGGGCGTCGCCGGGCGGAAAGGTCTACCGGATCGAAAAGGGAAAGCCGGTCCTCCACTACGACACGAAGGCGCAGTACGTCTGGGCGCTGGCCTTCTCGGGCAAGGCGCTCTACGTCGCGACGGGGATCCCCGGCGAGATCCACCGGATCCTCGGCGACAAGGGCGAGCGGCTGCACGCGACCAACGACGCTCACGTCCGGACGCTCTACGCCGATTCGAAGGGAAGGGTCTGGGCCGGGACTTCCGGCTCGGGGCTCGTCCTGCGCGTGGACCCGTCCGGCCTGGTGACGACCGTCTACGACTCCTCCAAGCTCGAGATCACCTCCATCAGCGGAGGGGCGGACGGGCGCGTCTGGGTCGCGGCCAGCTCCGCCGAAGCGCCGAACTCCAGCCAGGAACCGATCTCCGCGCCGCAACCCCTCCCGACGACCCGGCCGAGCCGGCAGGCCAACTCGCGGGAAGGGGAGGAAGCGCAGGAGAAGCCCGAGGTCACGGTCACCGTCGGCCAGCCGCGCCTGGCGCCTCCCAAGCCGGGGGGCCGGCAGGGAGGGTATTCCTCCGAAGTCCTCCTCTTCGAGGAAGGGGAGCCGCCGCGCACCGTCTGGACCAGCCCGGACGAGATCGTCTTCGACCTCGCCCCGGACGGCCAGTCGCCGGCGGTCCTCGCGGCGACCGGCCCGCACGGCAAGCTCTACCGGCTCGGGACGTCCCTCTGGGCGCTCGAGCGGACCTTCGACGAGAAACAGGTCACGGCGCTGGCCGGCGGAGCTGTGGCGACCAACGCCGCGAGCGCGATCTACCGGCTGACGGACGGGCCGCGTCAGGGCGAGTACGTCTCCGCGGTCAAGGACACCGGGCGCACGAGCCGGTTCGGGGCCTTCCGGGTGGAGGCCGACATCCCGCAGGGAAGCAAGCTCGAGTTCGCGTTCCGCAGCGGCGAATCCGGGCTGCCGGACTCGACCTGGAGCCCCTGGTCGCCCTACGTCGCCGCGGCGCCGCAGATCGCCGATCCCGCGCCCCCGGGACGCTACCTCCAGTGGCGGGCCCGCATGAGCGCGGACGGCGCGAAGGTGCCGGTGGTGCGCCGAGTCGAGGCCGCGTACAAGAACCGGAACGCCGCGCCGGTGGTCGAGAGCTTCGTGGCCCTCGGGCCCTCCGAGGTCCTGGCCCGCTCGGCTTCCGGAGGAAGCAACGTCTTCGAGACGACCGCGCCGGACGAGAAGGGGATCTTCACGAGCCTGGACGAGACCAAGTCCGAGCCGCCTCCTCGCCGGCTCCTGCGGAAGGGCTACCGGACGCTCACCTGGAAGGCGACCGACGCCGATGGCGACACGCTGACCTACGAGCTGGAGTTCAAGCCGGCCGGCGCGTCGCGCTGGTACCAGCTCAAGAAGGGGTTGCGCGAGTCGTTCTACTCTTTCGACACGACCGCGCTGCCGGACGGGGAGTACGTCTTCCGCGTGACCGCCGCCGACTCCGAGTCGAACCCCGAGGAGCCCAAGCACACCTCCCGCGAGACCTCCATGGTGATTATCGACAACACGCCGCCTGCGGTGCGGAAGATCGCGTCGAGCTCCGACACGTTCGAGTTCGAGGCGCGCGACTCGGCTTCGCCCATCTACGAGGCGGAGTACAGCGTGGACGCCCGGGAGTGGACCCGCATCGAGCCGAAGGACGGGATCTCGGATTCGCCGGTCGAGAGCTACGTCATCAAGCTCGACCCGAAGTGGAAGGGATCGTTCCTCCTGATTCGCGTCACCGACGCCGCGCGAAACACCGCCACGGCGAGTTTCACGCTTCCGTAGCGCCCCGGTCGTCCGGCCGTCGTTCATAATGACGGCCAAGTGAAGAAACGCGGTTTTCTTCTCCTGGTACTGCTGCTCGCGGCGTGCCGCGGCGAGGAGCCGAAAGCCGCCGTCTCGCCGGTTTCGACGCGGCCTGCCGCTCCCACCCCTGAGCCGGTCCTCGGCTACATCGACGAATCCGGCCAGGGCACCCCGGCGGAAGGAGGCGTCCTGCATCGCCGGCTGGTCGGCGAGCCTGGAACCCTGAACGCCGTCCTCCAGACGACGCTCCCGGAGCAGCAGGTGCTCCAGTACGTCTCGCGCAACCTCCTGGACTTCGACTCCCGGCTCCGCCTCGCCCCCGGGCTCGCCGAGAGCTACGAGGCCTCGCCGGACGGGAAGGAAGTCCGGTTGACCCTGCGCGCCGGCGCCGTCTGGGAGGACGGGACCCCGGTGACCGCGCGCGATGCCGTCTTCACGATCCGCAGGATCGTGGACCCCGCCGTTCCCTCCACGCTCTTCAAGTCGCTCTTCGAGAACCTCGAGTCCATCGAGGCCCTCGACGAGCGCTCCTTCGTCGCGAAGTTCCGGGAGCCCTACGCCTTCCACGCGATGGCGTTCGTTCTCCCGATCCTCCCGGAGAAGCGGTACGCGGGAAAGACCTTCACGAAGGTCCGCGAGAACCGCGAGCCGCTGGCCAACGGTCCGTACCGGCTGGTCTCCTGGAAAGCGCAGGACTCGATCGTCCTGGAGCGCAACCCGAAGTACTTCGGCCCGCCCGGCCACTTCGAGCGGATCCTCTTCCGGATCCTCCCCGAAAACTCCGTCGCCTACCGCGCGCTGGTGGCCGGCGACCTGGACGAGACCATCATCGAGGAGTCGCTCAAGGAGCGCGCCGCCCACGACCCGGCCTACGCGGAATGCTGCCGGACCGTCGAGTTCTACAACCTCGACTACAACTACATCGCGATCAACAACCGCTCGCCCTTCTTCTCCGACCCTCGCGTGCGGCGGGCGATGACGATGCTGCTGGACCGCCCCGGGATCGTCCGCAACATCTTCCGCAACTCCGCCCGGATCATCTCGGGCCCCTGGGCACCGGACTCACCCGCCTACGATCCGTCCGTCCTGCCCCTGCCGTTCGATCCGCCGGGGGCGGCGAAGCTGCTCGCGGAGGCGGGCTGGCGCGACACCAACGGGAACGGCACGCTCGACCGCGAGGGGCGGGAGTTCGACTTCGAGCTGCTTGTCTCGGCCGGCTCCAACGTCGGACGGCAGATCGACGAGACGTTTGCGGCGGAGCTGGCGAAGGCCGGCGTCAAGGCGAACGTCCGGGCGCTCGAGTGGGCGTCGTTCGTGGAAAGGATCGATTCGGGCCGGTTCGAGGCGGCGTCGCTCGCGTGGTCCGCCTCCGACCCGAACCCCGACCCGTTCCCTTACTGGCACTCCTCGCAGTTCCCTCCCAGGGGATTGAACAGCGGCTTCTACGGCAACCCCGAGGCGGACTCCCTGATGGAGCAGGCCCGGCGGGAGATGCAGGAGGAGGAGAGGGTCCGTCTCTACCACCGCCTTCACCGGATCTTCCGCGACGACGCGCCCGCCGTCTTCGTGTCCAACTCTTCGGCGAAGTACGCCTTCCGAAAGGACGTCGCCGGGCTCGTGACGACCCCGATCGGCTTCACGGGGATCTGGCCCGGCCCGGCGGGCTGGTGGAAGCGGCCGGCCGCTCCCGCGCCCGTGGAGGCCAGGTGATCCGCTACATCGCCCGCCGCCTCCTGCTCGCGGTGCCGACGCTCGCGGGCATCGTGGTGATCGTTTTCCTGCTGCTGCACCTGGCGCCCGGAAGCCCGGTCACGGCGGCGGGAGGGGAGTCCGGCCGGAGGATCTCGGGGCGCGCGGCCGAGGAGATGCGCCGCCTCTACGGGCTCGACCGGCCCCTGCCGGAGCGCTTCGGCAAGTGGATCCTTCGCGTCGTGCGGCTCGACCTCGGCGAGTCCTTCGTGGACCGCCGCCGCGTCTCCGACCGGATCCTCGAGGCGCTCCCGTACACGCTCACGCTGAACGGGCTGGCGCTGCTGCTGACGCTCCTGATCGCGATCCCGCTGGGGGTGGAAGCGGGAGGCCGGCCGGAGAGCGCGTTCGACCGGATCTCGGGCGCGGCGCTCTTCGCGCTCTACTCGACTCCGTCGTTCTGGGCGGCTCTCCTCCTGCAGACGCTCTTCTCGGTCAAGCTTCGCTGGCTCCCGCTCTACGGCGTCGCGTCGGACCCGGAACCGTCCGGCCTCGCCGGCTTCGCGGACCGGATCTCGCACCTCGCTTTGCCGGTCGTCTGCCTGACCTACGGCTCGCTCGCCTTCTACGCGCGGATGGTCAGGGCGGGAGTCGCCGAGGCGCGCAACGCCGACTACGTCCTCGCCGCCCGGGCGCGCGGCTTGTCGCGGCGCGAGGCGCTCTGGAAGCACGCGTTCCGCAACGCACTCCTGCCTCTGGTGACGCTCCTCGGGCTGGTGCTGCCGGGCCTCCTCTCCGGGAGCGTGATCATCGAGCGGATCTTCGCGTGGCCGGGCCTGGGACGGCTCTACTTCGATTCGATCCTGTCGCGGGATTACCCGGTGGTCCTCGCGCTCTCCCTCGTCGGCGCGGTCGCGACGCTCGCGGTCACGCTCGCCGCGGACGTCGCGTACGCCGTGGCCGACCCCCGCGTGCGGGACGGGACGGCCGAATGAGGACGCTGCGCCGGCTCCCGGGGAGCGGAAAGGCCGCCCTGGCGATCGTCCTGCTGCTCTGGATCGTCGCGGCGTTCTCGCCTGCGGTCTCGCGCGCCGCCTCCGACATCCGGCTGGAGAACCGCCTGCTTCCGCCGTCCTCCAGTCATCCGTTCGGCACCGACGACCTCGGCCGCGACCTGCTCGCGCGGGTCGTGGCGGCGACGCCGATCTCGCTCGCGATTGGGCTGACCGCGGCGGCCGTCTCGCTGCTGCTGGGGTTCACGATCGGGGGGATCTCGGGGTATTTCGGGGGGGCGACCGATCTGCTGCTGTCGAGGTTCGTCGAGGTCGTCCTCTGCTTTCCGGTCCTCTTCCTCCTCCTCGCGCTGGCGGCGTTCCTTCCACCCTCTCCCGCGGCGGTCATCCTCGCGATCGGCCTGACGACGTGGCCGGGAGATGCGCGCTACGCGCGGGCTGAGATCCTCAGGGCGAAGAGCCTGGACTACACGCGGGCGGCGAAGGCGGCCGGTGCGTCAACCGCGCGGATCCTCGTGCGGCACCTGCTGCCCAACGTCTTCGCGCCCCTGCTGGTGTCCGCCGCGTTCGGCGTGGCATGGGCGATCCTCGCGGAGGCGGCGCTCTCGTTCCTGGGCGTCGGCCTGCCCGCGCCCGCCTCCTCGTGGGGAGGGATCCTCTCCGCCGCCCCCGCCTACATCGAGGAGGCGTGGTGGATAGCGCTCTTCCCCGGCCTGGCGCTCTTCCTGACGGTGTCCGCCTATAATCTGCTGGCCGAAGGGCTCCGCCGAGCCACAACCGAGAGGAGCGGGTACCGATGACCGAGCGCATCGCCCTTTACCCGGGCTCCTTCGACCCCCTGACCAACGGCCACCTCGACATCCTCTCGCGCGCGCGGAGGCTGGCCGACCGGGTCATCGTCGCGATCCTGGAAAACGACGCGAAGACGCCCCTCTTCTCGGTCGCCGAGCGGATCGACATGATCCGGGAGATCGTTGCCGACGACCCGGCGATCTCCGTGCGTTCCTTCTCGGGCCTCCTCGTGGATTTCGCGAAAGAGTCCGGGGCGACGCTGATCGTCCGCGGACTCCGGGCCATCTCCGACTACGAGTACGAGCTACAGATGGCGCTCATGAACCGCCGCCTGACGCCCGACGTCGAGACGGTCTTCCTGATGGCGAAGGAGGAGTATTCCTACGTTTCGAGCCGCCTCGTCAAGGAAGTCGTGCGCCTTCGCGGAAGCGTCCGCGGGCTCGTCCCGGAGTCGGTTCGGAAACGCCTCGCCGAGAAGCTGTAATGCGTCTCGTCGAGACGCCGGTGCGGGTCCGATACGCCGAGACGGATCGGATGGGGATCGTTTACCACGCGCACTACATCGTCTGGTTCGAGATCGGTAGGACGGACTACTGTCGTGCCGCCGGGATGCCCTACCGGGCGATGGAGGAATCCGGCCTCTGGATCCTCGTGACGGGCGTGGACTGCAAGTACCGGGGCCCGGCCCGCTACGACGACGCGCTGCGCGTCCGCACCGAGCTGCCGCAGCTCGCTTCGCGGGGCCTCTCCTTCCGCTACGAGATCCTGGACGAGAAAGACCGGCTCCTCGCGGAGGGCTCCACCCGGCACGTCTTCGCGGACTCGCAGGGCCGTCCCCGGCGCGCGCCCGAAGAGCTCCTCGAGAGGCTCGAGGCGTTCCGCTGCGCTTCCGGCTAGCGGTATCGCGCGATCGTCCAGAGGATCTTCCAGCCCGCGCGAATCGTGCCGGCGACGGTGCCGGTGATCTTCGAGACGCCGACCCGCCTGCGGTAGGACACCGGGACCTCGCCGATTCGAAGCCCGCGGGCAACCGCCTTGACCTGCATCTCGCAGGTCCAGCCGAAGTCGGTGTCCTGCATTCCCAGGCGGCGCAGGGCGTCCCACCGGATCGCGCGAAAGGGGCCGAGGTCCGTGTACCGGTGGCGATAGAGCACCCGGATCAGGAAACAGGCGAGCCGGTTGCCGAACCGTGCCTGCGGAAGGATCGCGCCCGGCTCGGCCCTGCCGAGGAAGCGCGAGCCGATCACCATGTCCGCGCCCGCCCGGATCGCTTCGAGAAGGCGCGGCATCTCCTCGGGGTGGTCGGAGTAGTCGCCGTCGAGGAACACGACGACGTCGGGCGGAGAGCTCTCGAGTGCCGCGATCCCGGCCAGGCACGCGCGGCCGTAACCCTTCCTCGTCTCTCGGACGAGCCGCACGGGAAGCCGCTGGGCGACGAGGTCCGTGCCGTCGGTCGAGCCGTTGTCCACGACGACGACCTCGCCGACCTCTTCCCGAGGGATGTCGGCCACGACCATCGGGAGCGAGTCGCGCTCGTTGAAGACCGGGATGACCACGCTCGCCTTCACGCGACCTCCTCGGCCGGGATCTTTCGTCGGCGGACGACCGAGACCGCCAGTCCCGAGAGGATCAGGAGGCCTGCGACGATCGTCCGGACGGTCGGGCGCTCCCCGAGAACCACGATGGCCATGGCCGTCGCGATGAGCGGCTGGAGGAAAACATACAAAGCGACTCGGGAGGCTCCCGTGTGCGCCAGCGCCCAGGAGTTCAAGGCGTAGGGGATGACCGTGCAGAACAGAACGATTCCGGCCAGGCACGCCCAGGAACGCGCGGTCACCTCCGATGGCGTGAAATGGGCCAGTGCCGGCGCGGTGAAGAGGAGGATCGCCGGCGCCCCGTACAGGAAGACCCGGGAGACGACCGTCAGGACGTTGTAGTGCGCGAGGATCGGCCGCGAGAAGACGAGGTAGAGCGAGTACGCGATCGCGTTTCCGAGGAGGAGAACGTCCCCGCGGACGTACTGGCTCCGCCAGTCGAAGTGCTCCACGTTGACGAGAATGAGGGCCCCGGCCCCGGCTAGCAGGACGCCGGCCGCCGCGGGGACCGTCAGCTTCTCCTTCTTCAGCACCACGGCGACCCCGAGCGTGAAAATCGGGATCGTGGCCGTCAGGATGGTCGTGTTGATTGCCGTGGTCATCGAGAGGCCGAGGATGAAGAGGACCTGGTTCAGGGAGACGCCCAGCAGGCCGTAGACGAGAACTTTCCGGTGGTCGCCGCGCGTCAGGTTCTCCGCCCCCGAGATCCGGCGCACGGCCTCCAGCAGCAGCGCCGCGCTCGCGACCCGAAGCGCCGCGAGCGGAAGGGGAGGGAGGCTGGTCAGGGCGATCTTCCCGAGCGTGGGGAAGAGCGCGAACCCCGTCTGGGCGGCGAAGAGGGACGCGTGGACCTCCCAGGCGGCCGCGGGACGCCGGGAAACGGTCGGCTTCACTCGGCGAAGGGCAGGCCCGTCACGATGGCGCCGAGCGGTGGCCCGGACGCGAAAACGAGCCGGCCCCCGGCGGGCACCTCTCGAAAGGCATATCCCAGGCCGATCGGCCCGAACGTGGGTGAAAGGACGGCGCTCGTCACGCGCCCCTGCTCGACCTTGCCAGGCTCGGCTTCCTCCGGGAGCCTCAGGATGGAGCCCTTTCCGATCGGTCCGTCGGGGAACCGGAAGCCGACGAGGCGCCGGTTGACCCGTCCGTAGGTCCGCATCCGCGCCACGACTTCCTGGCCGACGTAGCATCCCTTGGTCGTCGAGATCGCGGCGTCGAGGCCGACCTCGTCGATCAGGTTCGAGGCGTCCGCGTCCTGCCCGAACCGCGGGCGCCCCGCTTCGACTCGAAGGACCTCCGCGCTCTCCGGTCCGACCTTGCCTGCGCCGTAGCTTCGGAGTCTTTCCTCGATGCCCTGTGCCTCGGATCGCTCCGCGAGGATCTCCGCCCCGAACTCGCCTTCGCCGGGCAGCGCTGTCGCGTTGACGAAGGAGCGCGCGGCGTCTGCCGCCCGCGGGCCGTACAGGCTGACTCGAACGAATTCCGGGGACCGGTCCGCGATGTCCACCTTCTGGAAGATCACGAACTTCTTCAGTTGCGCCAGCGCTCTCTCGTGCTCGGAAGCCGCAAGCACGAGCCGGCGTCCTTCGCCGACAAGCCCCACGAGCCGTGCCAGGAACAGCAGCTTCCCCTTCGGCGTCAGGGCGGCGGTCGGACGCGCGTCGCCGGGTGAGAGGCCGCGGACATCCTGCGTCAGCTGCCCCTGAAGGAACAGCAGCCCTTCCTTGCCGCCGATATCCAGCACCGCCGCCGGACGGACGCGGTAAGCGAGAGCCTCTTTCGCCGCACGGTAGTCCGCGGGAGCCGTGACGGCCGGAGAGAGAGCCATCAGGTCGCGATCGTCACTTCGGCCCGATCTGCGCCCGGACAGTCGCCTTGGGCGAATCGGCGATGTCGAGTGTCCGCATCCGCGCGGACATGCGGATGTTGTCGTCCATCTTCCCGGCGTTGACCGAGCCGCTTCGGTCGCTCGACTTCACCGCCTTGCCGTTCTTGTCGAAGATGTCCACCCAGAGGGAAATCTTGCACTCGACGTTCCCTCGGTTCTCGACGTGAAAGTCCCACCAGACCCAGGACTTGTCGTTGGGATCCTTGCTTCGGGCCTTGTCGATGTCCTCCCGGCTCGGGAAGTTGCGCACGGTGACCGAGAGCACGGAGCATCCACCCCGGCTGAACCCGAGCTTCTCGTCTCCGCCGTGCGGCGGCGGAAAAGACTTCTCGAATTTGCCCTCCTCGGAGAAAAGAAGGGCGCTTGCGGCGAGCATCCAAAGAGTCCCGATCGCGGCCTTCACTCTCATTTCGCGGTCTCCTCGCGGCGTATTATGCCGCGCATGAGCTCGGACGCCGGCCAACGGGACCTGCACGTCATCGACGTCTTCATGATGTCGGTCAAGTGCGGAAACTGCGACACGTACCAGACGATCGTGAAGTTTCAGAAGCAGCCGGACAAGAACGTGTACGTTTACGAGTGCGAGAACGAACTCTGCGACCCCAATGTGACACGGACGCTCATCGAAGTGCCGAAACACCTCGACAACTCCACGCGCCGTGCCGAGGAATTGCCTTACTACTCGAGCGACGAGCCGGAATAGTCTTTGGACCTTCGACAAATCCCGGTAAAATGGCCTGTTTGATGAGTGCGAAGCCGAAGAGAGTCCATAGGGATATCGCTCCGGACCTGCTCTCCCGCCTCCGGGGGAGGCTGGCGAAGTCGCCGGCGCTGGGGTGGCTGGGGGCGAGCCTGGAGGAGATCGGCCTGGATCGGGCTGTGCTGAAGCTGCCCTACCGGGAGGAGATCACCAACGGCTCCGGGACGGTCCACGGAGGGGTCCTGGCGACGCTCGCGGACACCGCCATCGCCTTCGCGCTCTCCACCAACTTCGACGGCAAGATGGGATTCGCCACTTCCGACCTCACGATCCACTTCCTGCGGCGGGCCCGCGGAGACGTCTTCGCAAAGGCGCGCATCGTCAAGAAGGGACAGAGGGTCAACGTCGGCGAGGTCGAGCTCGTGGATGGCGAGGGCGTGGAGGTGGCCCGGGTCCTCGCCGGATTCCTGCTGACGACCTCGTCTTTCGATTACGCACCAGAAAGGGATTCATGACCGACGAACCGATTTCATTCCCCGCTCCCGAGGAGGGAGCCAAGAAACCCCGGCGCCGCCGCGGAGGCGTGCGCCACAGGAAACAGAGGCCTGCCGCGTCCGCTCCCAAGGCGGAGCCGCGGCCCACGACGCCCGAGCCCGCCGCGGCCGCGGTCGTTCCGATTGCCCCGGTGGTTGCCTCGCCAGCCCCCGCGCCCGCGGGGATGGCCCTCGCGGCCGCCCCGCCGCTTCGGAGCGCCTTCGAACAGCGCCTCGGCGTTTTCATCGACTTCGAGAACATCGCGCTCGGCGTCCGCGACGCGCACAAGAAGTTCGAGATCAACCTGGTCCTCCAGCGGCTCATCGAGAAGGGGAGGATCGTCTTCAAGAAGGCCTACGCCGACTGGACGAGCTACGGCGAGTACAAACGGGAGTTCCACGAGGCGGCGATCGAGCTGATCGACATCCCGCGGCGCGCCTATTCCGGCAAGAACTCTGCGGACATTCGCATGGTCGTGGACGCGATGGACCTGGCGACCTCCAAGACCCACATCACGACGTTCGTCATCTGCTCCGGGGACTCCGACTTCTCGCCGCTCGTCTCCAAGCTGAAAGAGAACGACAAGTCGGTGATCGGGGTCGGGGTCAAGAACTCGACCTCGGACCTGCTCATTTCCAACTGCGACGAGTTCATCTTCTACGAGGACCTCGTCCGGGAAACGCGGGCGCTGCCTTCCATCGAGAACCTGCCGGAGAAGAAGCGCGAGCTCTTCCGGCTGATGCTCGATTCCGTCCAGGCGCTCGTCCGCGAGAACTACGACGCGATCTGGGGCTCGATGATCAAGCAGACGATGCAGAGAAAGCAGCCGTACTTCAACGAGTCGTACTACGGCTACAAGTCGTTCTCGGAGCTCCTCGAGGACGCCCAGCGTCTCGGCATCCTCTCCATGAGGAAGGACGCCAAGTCGGGCGGCTACATCATCACGCCCTAGCCCGGCCGGTCAGATTTCTCGGAAAAAGAATCTGTCCAGCACCGAGAGGCGCTCGGTGCGGTCGAAGTCGGGCTCCATCAGCCACAGGGCGGCGACGATCGAGGAGGCCAGCGAGTTCCCGTCCTGCGGCGTGAAGCAGAACCCGACGACCTCGCGGTCGCCGCTGACGGTCACGGTCGGCGACGCCACCACCGCCTGGGAGAGGATCCGGCCGTAGTAGCCGTGGTCGCGGCCGAAGGAGAAGATCTGGTTGGAGGAGCGCTTCTCGGTCAGAGCGATCCGGCGGTTGCCGCGGAACTTCTCCAGGATCCCCTCCTTCGTGGCGGGATGGGCCAGCTCCAGGTCGAACCAGAGCGAGTGCATGTACTGGGTGTTGAGCTTCATCGCGGAGGAGAAGAGCTTCGGCTTCCAGCCGATGGTCTCCAGAAGCAGCGCCGCGTCGCGGGCGTGGTGCGTGCCGTACTTCGGATCGTCGTGCTTGCCGGCCGAGGGGGCGGGGGAGAAGCTTGAGTCCTGCGAGACATCGTTGGCCCGCCGCATGCACACGAAACGGCCGCGCTGGAGGGCCTCGCCGCCCTCCTCGCCCAGGGTCTTGACGAGCGCCGCGATGTTGTGCGTGTTGCAGGAGACGACCTGGAGGAACCGGTCCTCGCCAGGGACCAGGGCCTCGTCGTTGATCCCCATCGCGTACATCTTCCCGAAGCCGAACTCGCTCCCCTGGGCGAGGAAGCCCCTGGGCCCGGAGAGTGTCTGGTAGAGCTTCTTGTTCTCGTTGCCGGCGGGGGTGCAGTCGATGATGACCGTGGCCCGCTCCAGCGCCTCGCTGGCCTCGTAGGAGACCGTGTGGCCGAGCGCCTCGAAGTCCGCGATCTTGTCCGAGTCCGTGGCGAGCTTGGCGCCCCGCTGCAGGAGGTGGTTGACCTTCGCCCGCTCGGTGGTCATCGGCGTGCGCTTGTGGAAGGTGATCTCGTCGATGCCGAGATACTTCTTGAAGTCGGCGAAGAGCCCGATCAGGGGCTCGCCGATGGTTCCGGTGCCGACGACGTGTACGATCTTCTGCATGTCGTTCTACTCCGAGGGGCGAAGAATACGATGAGATCGGGCATTCTCCAATTCGCGGAGGCTCGCTGACGGCGGCCGGCAAGCTTGAGGCGGTGACGTTTCCGGGGCCGGCCGGACGCCTGGAAGGACTGTGGAAGAGTGCGTCGCGGCCGGGCGCGGGGAGCGCGGTCTTCGCCCACCCGCACCCGCTCTTCGGCGGGACGCTGCACAACAAGGTCGTCTTCCGGGCCGCCCGCGCGCTCTCGGAGGCGGGCTATGGGGCGCTGCGGTTCAACTTCCGCGGCGTCGGCCAGTCGGACGGAGCGCACGACTCCGGCGCCGGCGAGGTCGAGGATTTCCGCGCCGCGCTGGACGAGGCTGAGCGGCGGGGCGGCCTGCCCATCGTCGCAGGCGGGTTCTCCTTCGGGTCGGCCGCGGCGCTGCGGGCGATCCCGGGCGATCCGCGAGTGGCGGCGGGCATCTTCGTCGGCGTCCCGCTCGCATCGGAGTCCGGCGCCGCAGTGCCGGCGCCGTCGGTCCCCTCGCTGTTCGTGACCGGTGAGAAAGACACCTACGGTCCGCCCGCGCTCGTCACGGAGTTCGTGGGAAACTCCGGCATGCTCGTTGTGGAGATCGTCCCGGGCGCCGACCACTTCTTCGACGGGAAGCTCGACGAGCTCGAGGCGATCCTCGGACGGTTTCTCGCCTCGCTTCCGGCACAGGCTGCCCGATGACGAGCCCGCTGTCCGAGGGGTCCCGCCGCGCCCTGCTCGAGCTCGCCCGCGGCGCGCTCGTCGCGCACTTTCGCGGGGAGCCGCCGCCCCGCCTCGCCTCGGACCGCGCGGAAGGGTTTGGCGAGCCGAGGGCGCTCTTCGTGACCCTTCGAAAAGGACAGGACCTGCGCGGCTGCATCGGGACCCTCGCGCCGGAGGGGGACCTCTCCCGAACGGTTCCGAGGTTCGCGCTCCGTGCCGCGCTGAACGACCCCCGCTTCCCACCGCTCCAGCAGGAGGAGCTACGGGAGTGCCGGATCGAGATCTCGGTGCTCACGCCGCCCGCCGAGCTCGAGAAGCCGGAGGACGTCGTCGTCGGCCGCGACGGCCTGATCCTCGAGGCCCGCGGGAGGAGCGGCCTCCTCCTGCCACAGGTCGCGACCGAGTGGGGCTTCGACCGCGAGCGATTCCTCTCCGAGGTCTCGCGCAAGGCGGGGCTCCCGCCGGACGCGTGGAGGGCTCCCGGCGCCCGCGTCTGGACCTTCCAGGCGGAAGTCTTCGGCGAGGAGGACTAGGCCGCCGTGGGCCGGGGAATCGGAAACCGCCAGAAGAAGTTCGTCGCGCCTCGGAAGGCGCGCGTCCCTACGGAGCGCCCTAAGGCGCCGGCGCCGGAGGGCGAAGGCTGGAAGAGTAGAGAAGCAACGCGGCCGCGACCGCCGCGTTCAACGAATCCACCGGGTCCCTCATCGGGATCGTGAAGCGGCGGTCGAGGTAGCGGTAGGCGCCGGCGGGGAGACCGCCTCCCTCCGAGCCGACGACGAGGACGGACTGTTCCGGCAGGGGGGCCTCGAAGGGGTTTTCCCCTCCGGAGGGGACGGCGCCGCAGATCGCCCGCCCGGCTTCCTTCGCGTCCGCGGCGAACGGTTCGAAGGAGACTCTGCCGGAGACGGGGATCCTCAGGACGCTTCCGGCACTGCCACGGACCGCGCGAGGGTGAAAGAAGTCAGCGGTGCCGGGCGCCGAGACGATTCCGGCCGCGCCCGCGGCCTCTCCGACCCGGACGATCGCTCCGAGGTTGCCCGGGTCCTGGATCCCGAAGACGAAGACGACCGGGCCCCTCCGGCCGAGCACTTCGGACACCGCCACGTCACGGCGCCGCACCACCGCGATCAGGTGCTGCGGCGTCTTGGATTCCGCCAGCCGCTCGAGCACCCCCCGCGACACCTGGCGAGGCCTCGCCGAGGAGAGCGCCGCGAGCTTTCCGGCGCGAACGCTCGAGTCGTGAAAGACGTGCTCTAGCGGGAGGCCGGCGCCGGCGGCCTCGAGGATCGCCTTTTCGCCTTCGAGAAGGAAGTGCGTCTTCTCTTCGATCGAGCGGCCGACCTCGCGAATCAGCGGGTTCGACGGCGACTCGATCACGGCCACGACGGGCATGCTATAACCGGCGCGGATGAAGTCCCTTCGCGACCGGCTCTTCCTGGCCGCGACAGTCTCCGAATCGGCCCCCGGCTCCCCGATCTCGGCCCTCTGGACGTTCCCGGCCATGATCGGCTCGGCCTTCCTCGTGGCGTGGGGGGCCGAAGCCGCCGAATTCCTGATGTCGCAGGGGCTCGCCCTCGCCATCCTCGCCCTTGTCCAGACGTTTCCGGAGTTCGCCGTCGAGGCGGTCATCGCCTGGAAGGCGGGGAAGGACCCGGCGATGGTCCACCTGGCGATCGCCAACTTCACCGGCAGCCTCCGTCTCTTGACGGGGCTCGGCTGGCCGATGATCTACGCCGTCGCGGCCTTATACTCGGTCCGCAGGAAAAAGCGGCGCCTGGGCAAGCTCCAGCTCCACGACGAGCATGCCGTCGAGGTGCTGGGGCTTTCTCCGCCCCTCCTCTACTTCGTGGTGATCTGGGCGAAGGGAAGCCTTTCGCTGGTGGACTCCGCCGTCCTGGCGGCGACCTACGTCGCGTACTTGTGGATCCTGCTGCGCCTTCCGCCGAGGCCGGACACGGACGAGGAGGACGAGGAGATTCCGAGGCTCTCGCGCTGGGCCCTCTCCCACGATCGGCCCTGGAAACGGTGGGCGGCTGCGGGGGCGCTGCTCTTCGGGGGAGGCGTCATCATCGGCCTCGTCGCCGAGCCGTTCCTGAAATCCATGCTCTCCCTCGCCGTCACGCTGGGGATGTCCCAGTTCGTCTTCATCCAGTGGGTCGCCCCCTTCCTCTCCGAGTTCCCGGAGAAGACGTCGGCGTTCGCCTGGGCGCGGCGGGTCAACCGGGCGCCCGTGGCGCTGATGAATATGGTTTCCTCCAACATCAACCAGTGGGGGATCCTCTCGGGGCTGCTGGCCGTGATTTATTGCTGGAGCCATGGCTCGACGGCCGCCCTTCCCTTCGACGAGTTCCAGCGTCAGGAGATCCTCCTGACGATCCTGCAGGGCTTCCTCGGCTGGCTCTTCCTCGCCTCGATGGACCTCGCGGCTTACGAGGCGGCCGGCCTCTTCGTGTTGTGGGTCGTCCAGTTCTTCTTCCCGTCGCTGCGCCACACGATCGACTACGTTTACGGGGCGTGGATCGTGATCGAGCTTGGGTTGATCGTGTCGGGCCGCAAGAAGCTCGAGGCGTTTCCCGCGTTCGCGCGGGCGTGGGAGAGAACGACGTGACGACGCCGCGTTTTTCCCGCAGGGTGGCGCACCTGGCGCCGTCCCCGACCGCAGCCGTCGGGAAGGTGGCCTCGGCGCTGGCGGCGGCTGGAGTAGACGTCGTGGACTTCGGTATCGGCGAGCCGGACTTCGACACGCCGGACTTCGTTCGGAGGGCGGGCATCGACGCGATCGAGGCCGGCCGGACGAAATACACCGACTCGGCGGGCGACCCGGGCCTGCGGGACGCGATCGCGGCCAAGTACCGCCGCGAGCAGGGGACCGAGTGCTCGCGGGAAAACGTCCTCGTCACCGCCGGAGCGAAACAGGCGGTCTTCAACGTCTGCCAGGCGCTCGTCCAGGATGGGGACGAGGTGGCGATGTTCGCGCCCTACTGGGTCTCCTTCCCCGAGATCGTCCGGCTCTGCGGGGCCGAGCCCGTGTTCGTTCCGACGGACCTCCGCAGCGGGTGGAAACCGTCGGTGTCCGCTCTGGAGCGGGTGGCGACGGAGCGCACGCGCGCCGTCATCGTGAACTCCCCCTGCAACCCGACCGGAGCGCTCATCGAGAAGGAAGAGCTCCAGCGGCTCCTCGACTGGTGCGCGGAGAGGGGCGTGCTGCTCCTCTTCGACGAGACGTACGACCACTTCCTCTACGGCGGGAGGAAGCACGTCTCCGCCGCGGCCTTCTGGACCAAGCACCCGGGGCGCATCGTCGTCACCGGCGCCGCGTCCAAGACCTACGCGATGACGGGGTGGCGCCTGGGATGGGCGCTCGCTCCCAAGGAGCTCGTCTCCGCGATGGCGTCGTACCAGAGCCACTCGACGTCGAACGCGTCCTCCATCTCGCAGGAGGCCGCGAGGGCCGCCCTGACCGATGTCGACAGGTCCGAGGCCTCCGTCGCGGAGATGCTGGCGCACTACGACCGCCGCCGCGCGCTCTTCCTGCGCGGCCTCAAGACGATTCCCGGCGTCGAGTGCGCCGAGCCGGAGGGCGCCTTCTACGTCTTTCCGAAGGTCTCGTCCCTGTATGCCCGCAAGAAGGTCAAGGGTTCCGTCGAGTTCTGCCGTCTCCTCCTCGAGGAAGCCCGCGTCGCCGGTGTCCCGGGCGAGGCCTTCGGGATGGACAGCTGCGTCCGCTTCTCTTTCGCGACCCCGGAAGGCCGCATCGAAGAGGGAGTCCGGCGGCTCCGGGCCTGGGCCGCGAAGGACTGACGGCTGACCCTCAGTGGGGCCGCGCCGGCGACGGCGTCGCGGCCGGCGTCGGTGCTGTTTCCGGAGTCTCCTCGGCCGCGTCCTCGTCGGAGCTCTCGCCCTTCTTGGGGACGTAGAAAGACTTCTGGAGAGACCACGGAAGGCGGGTAATCTCCTCCCACTTCGCGTTCCACTCCTCCGTGGGCTGGGAGCCGGAAACGAAGCTTTCGAGGATCGGCTTGGGGGAAGAGGGCGTCGCCTTGAGCCCCGTATCGTAGTCCACCGGCGTGAAGATGACGTTCGGCGGAGCCTCGAAGTCGGCCTTCGGATCGATCTTCCCGTTCTCTTTCATCTTCTCGAGGATCCTCATCCAAACGGGCAGGGCGACCTTCGCGCCCTCCATTCCCGGGCCGATCGAGACCGTCTTCATGTCGTTGCCGATCCAGACGCCCACCGTGTAGCGGGGCGTCATGCCGATGAACCAGGCGTCGGTGAAGTCGCTCGTCGTGCCGGTCTTTCCGGCGATGTTCAAGTTCAGCTTCGCGGCGGCGACGCCGGTGCCGCGCTGGACCACGCCCTTCAACATCTGCAGGAGCTGGAAGCAGGCCTGGGGGCTCGCGACCTCGCGGGCCTCCGGATGCGTCCGTTCGAGGACGTCGCCGTTGGCGTCGCTGATCCGGTCGAACGCGAACGGAGTGAAGGCGAGGCCCTGGTTGGCGAACGTCGAATACGCGGCGGTCATCTCCTCGAGCGTCACCTCGAACGCCCCGAGGGCGAGTGACGGGTAGGCCTGCAGCTTCTCGCGGATGCCCAGACGCTGCGCGGCCTCGACGACGTGGCGGAGGCCGACGAGCTGCGCCAGCCGTATGGTCGGCACGTTGATCGAGTGCTCGAGCGCGACCCGAAGGGTCACGATGCCGCGGAACTTCTTGTCGTAGTTGCCGGGCCGGTACGGGGGCTGGCGGGGATCGATGACGATCGAGATCGGGCCGTCGAAGATGGTGTCGGAGGGGGTGTAGCCCGCCTCCAGCGCCGCGAGGTAGACGAAGGGCTTGAAGGTCGAGCCGGCCTGGCGCAGTGCCTGGACGGAGCGATTGAACTTCGACTGGGTCCAGTCGTACCCGCCGACCATCGCCCGGATCGCGCCGGTCGAATTCTCCAGGATCAGCACCGAGCCCTGCTCGCGAGGGTCTTCCTCCAGCAGGAGCGTCCCGCCGTCTTTCCCCTTCTGGAGCGTGACCGTGACGAGGTCACCGGTTTTCAGGATCTTGTCGGCCTGCTTCGCCCCGGTCCAGGAGAACCCGGAGGCGCGCAGGGGAAACGTCCGGGAACCGATCCGGACCTCCGCGTCGGGGCCCGAGACTTCCTGGACGACTCCACGGAGGGTGTCTCCCTCGGCGAGCCTCGCGTTCTGCCAGGAGGGATCCACGTAGCCCGCGAGGTTCGAGTACCCCTCGGCCTTCAGGTTTCGCGGAGGGTGGAACCCGTGGCGGCGGGCGAGTCGCCTCAGGCCCCACCCCAGCGCCTCCTCGGAGTACGCCTGCAGGTCGGGGTCGAGCGTCGAGTCCACCCGAAGTCCGCGGCGGTAGAGGTCCTTCTCTCCGTAGGTTCGCTCGAGGTATTGCCGGATCTCCTCGCAGAAGTACGGGGCGACGACCGTCTCCTTCAGCGCCGGAGCGGCCGGGAGCGGCTCGTTCTCGGCGTCGCGGGCCTCCTTCTCGGTGATGTACCCCTCCGCCCGCATCCGCCGAAGCGCCGTGGCGCGCCGCATCCGGGCGAGCCCCGGGTTGCGGAACGGGGACTGGTCCTCGGGGCGCTGGACGATCCCGGCGAGCAGGGCGGCCTCGGCGACCGTCACGTCCTTGAGGCTCTTGCCGAAGTAGTAGCGGGAGGCGGCCTCGAAGCCGTAGTTGCCGTGCCCAAGGTAGATCTCGTTGACGTACATCGTGAGGATCTGGTCCTTGGAGTACCGGCGCTCGATCTCGAACGTCACGAAGTACTCGTTGATCTTGCGCGAGAGGGTCTTGCGCGGGGACAGGAAGATCCGGCGGGCGAGCTGCTGGGTCAGCGTCGAGCCTCCCTGCGCGTACCGCTTGCTCCGGACGTCGGAGAGGACGGCCGAGACGGTCCGAACGAGGTCCACGCCCCCGTGCTTGAAGAAGTTCTTGTCCTCGGTCGCGACGATCGCGTTCTTCACGATCGCCGGGATGGCCCCGCGGGGGATCAGGATGCGCCGCTCGATCGCGTAGCGGGCGATCGTGGAGCCGTCGGCCGCCCGGATCTCCGTGATGATGTCCGGCCGGTAGGTTTCGAGCTCCGAGACACGGGGGACCCGGACCAGCCCGGTCGCGATCGACCCCGCGAAGCCCCCGAGGACCCCGGCCACCAGGAGGGGAATCAAAAGGAAAAGGGCGCGCCGGGGCACGCCGCCGATTGTACGCGTCTTGCGGCGGCCACGATTGGTGTTATAAGCCGGGGGCCATATGAGCACCGTTCCGCCGCCGCCCGTCATGCCTCCGCCGCCTGGTCCGCCTCCCCGCGGGGGCTGCGGCAAGAAGGTCCTGATCGGATGCGGCGTGGCCGCCCTGGCCGTCGCGGCCTGTTTCCTCGCGTTCATCCTCTACGTCCGGTCGAAGCCCGAGGTCATCACCGATTTCGTGATGCGGCAGGTCGAGTCGCACTTCGCCTCGGACGTCACGGAGACCGACAAGCAGGAGCTTCGGGCCGCCTATGCCGACTTCCGCAAGGGGCTGATCGAGCACCGCGTGAGCAAGGAGCCCCTCGACCGGATGAGGGCGACCCTGATGACGGGCGGCCCCAACAACGAGATCAACCACGAGCAGGTCCGGGAGATGATCCGCCTGTTCCGCGAGAAGTCGGGCAGTGTTCCCTCCTCTCCCGCCGTCGAGATCACGGAACCGCCTTCCTCGTCCGCGCCGACACCCCAACCGACCCCGTGAGCCCCCGTCCCGGCGCGCGCGAGAAACCGGTCCATCCTTCCCGGCTGCCCAAGCCCGGCTCCTACAAGGAGGCGCAGTCGGAGGCCGGCGGCCGGTTCCGGCTCGAGACCGATTTCTCCCCGCAGGGGGACCAGCAGCAGGCGATCGACCGGCTCGCCGCAGGCCTGGAGGAGGGCAAGCCCCACCAGGTCCTGCTCGGGGTTACCGGCTCGGGAAAGACCTTCACGATGGCCAAGGTCATCGAGGTGGTCAACCGGCCCACTCTCGTCCTCTCCCACAACAAGACCCTGGCGGCGCAGCTCTTCCAGGAGTTCCGGTCGTTCTTCCCTTCCAACGCGGTCGAGTACTTCGTCTCCTACTACGACTACTACCAGCCCGAGGCTTACGTCCCGCAGACCGACACCTACATCGAGAAGGAGACCTCGCGAAACGAGGAGATCGACAAGCTGCGGCTGTCCGCCTCCAAGGCCCTCTTCGAGCGTCGTGACGTCATCGTCGTCGCCTCGGTCTCCTGCATCTACGGCCTAGGATCGCCCGAGTCGTACTACGACATGCTCGCCTACCTGACGGTCGGCGACCGCTCGGGGATGCCGGCGCTCCTCTCCCAGCTCGTCGAGATGCAGTACGAGCGCACCAACATGGACCTCGCACGCGGCACGTTCCGCGTCCGCGGCGACGTGCTGGAGGTCCATCCCGCCTACGAGGACATGGGGCTGCGGATCGAGTTCTTCGGGGACGAGATCGAGAAGATCACCCGGACCGATCCGCTCCGGGGGACGGCGCTCGAGAGGCTGGAGCGGGTCGCCCTCTACCCGCGCACGTTCTACGCGACGCCGAGGGAGACGCTCGACCGCGCCGTCGGCACGATCCGCCTGGAGCTCGACGAGAGGATGGCCGAGCTGACCGCCGCCAACCGGCTGCTCGAGGCACAGCGCCTCCACCAGCGCACGATGTTCGACATCGAGATGATCAAGGAGCTCGGGTACTGCAACGGCATCGAGAACTACTCTCGGCACCTGTCGGGACGCCGGCCGGGCGAGCCGCCGCCGACTCTGATCGACTACTTCCCGAAGGACTACCTGCTCGTCGTGGACGAGTCCCACGTCACTCTGCCGCAGGTGCGCGGGATGTACCACGGCGACCGCTCGCGCAAGCAGGTCCTCGTCGAGTACGGCTTCCGCCTCCCTTCCGCGCTGGACAACCGGCCGCTGACGTACGGGGAATTCGAGGCGCGGTTGAACCAGGTCATCCACGTCAGCGCGACGCCGGGGCCCGAGGAACTGGAGAAGGCGGGGGGCGAGTTCGTCGAGCAGATCATCCGGCCGACGGGCCTGCTCGACCCGGTGATCGAGGTGCGCCCGGTCAAGGGGCAGGTGGACGATCTCCTCGCGGTCGTCCGCGAGGCGGCCGAGAAGGGGGAGCGTGTCCTCGTCACGACGCTGACCAAGCGGATGGCCGAGGAGCTGACGACCTACTTTTCCGAGGTGGGCGTCCGCTGCCGCTACCTTCACTCGGACATCGAGACGCTGGACCGCGTCAACATCCTGACCGACTTCCGGCGGGGCGTCTTCGACTGCCTGATCGGCATCAACCTCCTGCGCGAGGGCCTCGACCTGCCCGAAGTCGCCGTCGTCGCGATCCTCGACGCGGACAAGGAGGGGTTCCTGAGGAGCGGCACGTCGCTCATCCAGACGGCCGGCCGAGCGGCCCGCAACCTCCACGGTCGGGTCCTCTTCTACGCCGACATGGTGACGGACTCGATGCGCCGCGCGATGGAGGAAACCCGCCGCCGCCGGGAGATCCAGCAGGCGTTCAACCAGGAGCACGGCATCGAGCCGGCCTCGATCGTCAAGCAGATCAACTCGCCCCTCGTGCGGCTGTCGAGCCTCGACTACCACGACCAGCTGATCGCCCCGCCGCCCTCCGACGTCCCCGACACGGAGACGCTCCGCCGCCGGATCGCGGACCTGGAAAAGGCCATGAAGGCGGCGGCGAAGGAGCTCGACTTCGAGCGGGCCGCGAAGCTCCGAGACGAGCTGCGGGGCCTCCGCGAGCTCCAGATCTTCCGCTGAGGCCCGGCCGTCAGAACCTCGCGATCTGGTTCGTGAGGTTCATGGAAACCCAGAAGTCCACGCCGTCGCTGCACGAGCCGTAGAAGTTGACGAAGGTCGGGAGCGATCCGAGCGAAGTCAGGTCGGCGGCCTTCCACAGGGAGAGCCCGCCCAGGCAGGCCACGAGAACCCGCTCTCCGTCGAACGCCGCCGACTGGGGCCCGGCAAGGCCGTTCCCGGTCAGGGTCCCGAGGACGGCGCCCGTCGACGCGCGGACGACCGTCACGGACTGGCCGACCTGGCTCGGGACCCAGATGTTCGCCCCGTCGAAGGCGGGAGAGAGCGGCGTGGCTCCCACCGTCACGGTCTGCAGGATGCCGCCGGCGGAGTTCAGCTTCAGGAGCCTGCTGGCGTTCTGGTCCGTGACCCAGATGTTCGTCCCGTCGTAGAGCGCGCCCTTGGGTTGGGAGAACCCGGCTGTGACCGTCGTCACCGTCCAGGGAATCGAAACGCCCGGCGTCACGATCGACACCCCTTCGAAGACATTGGCCGTCCACACCCGGGACCCGTCGAAGGCGATGCCGCTGGGCCCGCTTCCCAGGTTGCTCGCGACGGTGGCGACGCTTCCGGCCGGCTGGGTCGGATCGATCGTGAAGAGGTTGCCGGGTGTGCCCGGCGACGTGAACCCCGTGACGATCACGCGTCCCAGCGCCACGAGGGGGCCGCTCGCCTTCGTGGCGCCCGTCCAGGTCTCCAGGAGCCTGCCGTCGCTGGCGCGCACCCGCGAGACCGAGTTGGAGTTCATGTTGGGGACCCAGACGTCGGCCCCGTCCGAGCGGAGAAGCTGAGGGCTGTTGCCGACGGTCGTGATCGCGAGCGCGCCGGTGGTCGTCGGAGAAAAGAAGTGTCCCATGGAAGCGCGGCGGCTTCCCCGGCGCAAGGCCGCGTCCACGGTCCGCGAGAGAAACGCCGCCATCTGGAGCCGGGAGACGGGGCTCGCCGGCTCGTAGGTCGTCGGGGTCGTGCCGGTGGTGATGCCGAGGTAGAAGATCTCCAGGACGAACTGGCAGAACACCGCGTCCGTGAAGTCCGTGAACGGTCCGCAGGACGCGAAGAGCGAAATGCCTCCCGTCAGGACACCCAGGAGCAGGGCGAGAGCGGCCCCGAGGAAGCGCTGTCGGCGGCGAAGCATTTTCATGGGCCCTCCCGGATCGGAAACCGGCTGCTTCGATGCCCGGCGTGGGAGTCATCTTCCCTCAAGGCGGTCATGAAAAGAACCGGGAAAACAAGGGAAGTTCGGTACGCCGTCGCGGGCGTGGGACACGTCTCGCAGGCCGGGGGCGCCGAGGCCCGACGCTAGAAGAGGTGGCAGGCCTTGGCGAAGCCGAAGACGATGAGGAGGAAGAGGACCGTCGCGATGGAAAGGACGACGGCGCTCTTCTTCTTCGGGAGCGGCTGCCGGGTGTAGAAGCCTGTTTGCCATTGCTGGATCTCGCGCCCGCACTTGGGGCAGACCGAGTCGTCCATCCCGACCGCCGTGTAGCAGTAAGGGCACTCTTTCATTGGCCGCTCAAGGTGAATCGATCATACCGCACCGCGCGGAATCGAAAACGGTTGCTACACTCTTTCCATGGCCACCGAGCGCCGGCCTCCCGGAAACCTTCCCGACTCGCCCGGCGTGTACATCTTCAAGGGGGGCAGGGGGAAAGTCCTCTACGTCGGCAAGGCCACCTCCCTGAAGAAACGGGTCGCCTCCTATTTCTCCCGGGACGCGAAGGACACCAAGACCGAGGCGCTGCTCAAGACCTTCCAGGAGCTGGAGACGATCGGGACGAACACGGAGCTGGAGGCACTCCTTCTCGAAAACGCCCTGATCAAGAAGCACAACCCGCGGTACAACATCTGCCTCCGCGACGACAAGACGTATCCCTACATCAAGATCACGACGGGGGAGCCGTGGCCGCGGGCGCTCGTGACGCGGCGCGTCGTCGAGGACGGCCACTCCTACTTCGGCCCCTTCTGGGGAGGGCTGGCGCGGCGGATCATGAGGATGATCACTCGGCACTTCCAGATCCGCACCTGCACCATCGAGATCGACGGGAAGCTGCCCCGCCCCTGCCTCTACTACGACCTCCACGCCTGCCTGGGCCCCTGCGTGGCGGGACTGACCACGAAGGCGGCCTACGACGAGGCGGTCAGCGACGTCGTCCTCTTTCTCCAGGGAAGGAACCACGAGCTCCTCCCGCGGCTCGAGGAGAAGATGCTCCGGGCGTCGGAGGAGGAGAACTACGAGATGGCCGCCGCTTACCGCGACGCCATCCGGACGGTCGAGGACGTCTCCGAGCGCCAGCTCGTCCAGTCCCTCAAGGGGGAGAGCGTGGACGCCTTCGGATTCTTCGAGGCGGGCGGCGACGTCTCGATCTCCGTGCTGGTCGTCCGTGGGGGGATCCTCCAGGACCGGCGGGAGTTCTTCTTCGAGAAGTCCGAGGAGGTCGAGCCGGCGGCTTTCCTCGAAGCCTTCCTTCCCCAGTTCTACGACGCCAACCCGTTTCTGCCGGCGCAGATCCACCTGCCGGTGGCGATCTCCCGCCCCCAGCTGATTGAGGGGTTCCTGCTTTCCCGCCGCGGCGCGAAGGTATCGGTCCGGGTTCCCCGGAGAGGCGGGGCGAGGGAACGGGTCGAGCTCGCCAACACCAACGCCCAGCAGCGCCACCGCGTCCGGTTCCGGCGCGCCGGGGGCGAAGACCAGCTCGCGCTGGAGCGCCTGGCGAGGGTCCTCGGGCTGCCGGTGCCGCCTCGGAGGATCGAGGGCTTCGACATCTCTCACCTCCAGGGAACCGACTCGATCGCCTCGCTGGTCGTCTTCGAGGAGGGCAAGCCGAAGAAGTCCGACTACCGCCTCTTCGGCATCGCGTCTCAGAGCCTTCTCGCTCCCGACGACTTCCGCAGCATGGCTGAGGCGGTCGAACGCCGCTACCGCCGGGTCCAGGCGGAGAAGGGCGAGCTTCCGGACCTCGTCGTCGTGGACGGCGGCCGCGGACAGCTCCAGGCCGCCCTGACCGCCCTCGACCGTCTCGGTCTGGAGCTTCCGGTCATCGGCCTCGCCAAACGGGAGGAGGAGATCTGGGCGCTCGGGCGCCCGGACCCGATCCGGCTCGCCTTGACCGACCCCGCGCTCAAGCTGCTTCAGCGCCTGCGGGACGAGGCCCACCGCTTCGCGATTTCCCGCCACCGCGGCCGCCGCGGCAAGAGGATGCGGGAGACCAGCCTGACCGACATCCCCGGCGTGGGCCCACACCGCGCCCGAACGCTCCTGCGGAGGTTCGGGTCGCTCGCCGGAGTCGCCGCGGCCGATCCCGCGATGATCGCGGAGGCGGTCGGGCCCGCGACCGCCCGGGCCGTGCGGCTCTACCTCGACGAGGTCCGCGGCGAGGGGCGCGCGCCGGAGTCCGCCGTGGCCGAGGGTGAGCCGGCCACCACCTCGCGCAGCGCATGAGGCAGGTCTTCGAGACCGCGGGGGACATCCGCAGCGTCGATCTCCTGGCTTCCTTCGTTTCCCTTTGGCGCGACAACGCGAGCGGCGAGATTCGCTTCTCCCGGTCCGGAGCGAGCGCCGGTTTCGAGTTCCGGGAGGGGGAGATCGTCGCCTCGCACTCCTCGCAGTCGCAGTTCGACGTCGGGGCGATCCTCGAGCGCGGAGGCAAGCTCGATCCCGCGGCGGTCTCGCGGCTCGAGAGACCCCCGGGGAGCGACCCGGCGATCGCGGCCCTTCAAGCCAACCTGATCACGGTCCGGGAGTGGAAGTGGGGCCAGAAGATCCGGGCGATCGAGGTCCTGTCGGATCTCCTCGGATGGCTGGAGGGGGAGTACACGCACGACCCGGCGGCGCTCCCGGAGGCTGGCGATTGGACTCTTCCGATTCCCCGGCTCGTCCTGGAGCTTTTCCTCCGCTCGCGGGACCGCACGCTGGTCGAGCACTACCTCGGCCCATCGGATCTTCCGCTCGTGCGCTCGGAGCGCTTCGAGGAGGAGTTCGGGACCTTCGCCCTGACCTCGGACGCGGCTTCCGTCATCGATCTGATCGACGGCAAGGCGAGCGCCGAGGAGATCGCGGCGAAGGCGCCCGCGGACGAGTTCGCGGTCCTGAAGCTTCTCGCGGCGCTGACCACTCTCGGGTTGATCCACCCGCTCGAGGCCGCCCCCCCGAAACCATCGCCGCCGCCGGCGAAGAAAAGGAAAAAAGAGCCGGCGAAGGAGCCCGAGCCGCCCGTGACGCCGGTCGCGGCGCCGCTCCCGGAAAGCGAGCCCGAGCGGCCGATCGAGGAGGAGCTCGTCCCGCCGCCCGAGGTCGAGCCTCCCGAGCCGCTCCCCGAGGAGCCGCCGGAAGCGTCGCCCCCGGTCCTGGAACTCTCGGAGCGGTTGCCCGAGGAGGCGGAGGAGCCGCCGTCCCCGGAGATCCCCGAGGCGGAAGCGGCGCCGGTGCCGCAGCCGGAACTGGAAGCGCTTTCGCCATCGGAGGAGCGCCTCCCGGTCCTTCCGTTCGATCCCGTTTCGACTCCGGCGGACCTGATGTCCGAGCCGTACGAGCCTCCTCCTCGCGAACTGGAGGGCCCGATCGTCGAGCAGGAGGAACGCGAGCTCGGCGGCTTTGAAC
>Ga0126379_10000037_pt1 | contig 63332 bp, 51 predicted proteins | sample PanSoiMetPlot_24_FD_92640 | JGI IMG/M metagenome (GOLD analysis project Ga0126379, IMG submission 92640) | Tropical forest soil microbial communities from Panama - MetaG Plot_24 | ecosystem: Environmental > Terrestrial > Soil > Tropical forest > Bulk soil | place: Panama | collected 2016-02-17
CGTGCCGGTAACATTAATTCCCAACGGGTTCGGCGTGCAGCTCACACCGGGCGGCAAGTTCGCTGCGGCACACGTTACGTTGACCATTCCCGTGAAGCCGCCGGTGGGGGTCACGGTAATCGTGGAAGTGGCATTGCTGCCCGCTGTGACGGTTGCGGCGCTTCCACCGACGGTGAAGGACCCCGGTGCTGTCAGTGTGAAAGTTACCGCGGCGGAATTGCTCGCCATGAAGCTGGGGTCACCACTATATTGAGCCACAATGGAATGCGACCCAGGCGCAAACGTCGAAATTCCGCTTGCAGTAAACGCCTCTCCAGCGGAATTTATGCCGACATTGCCGGCCACCGTGGTTTGAGTCCCGTTGAATGTATCAACAAAATTTACCGTTCCCGTGGCAAGCAGGGTGCCGTTGGGATTGATTGAAGCTTGCAGGAACAACGTTACGGGAGCCTGCCCTGAAGTGAATGTCACAAACGTCCCCGGCACAGCCCCTGCGGCGAGGACACTCGCGACTGTAGTGCTGCTCGTTGGTGAGACGGTCACGCTTACAGGAGTTGAGATGCTTGGCGCAAACGTAGCATCTCCTCCGTAGCGCGCGGTGACTTGATACGTCCCTCCGGTGAGTTGGTTAGTCGTCTTGTTCGCAACTTGGCCGTTAGCATCCAGCGTGAATCCATCAACTCCCTGCCCATTAGCAGCAGTGGATATAAGAGCCACGTCCCCCGTAGGTTTGGCGGTGCCGCTCTGGGGAGTCACCGTGATGTTTACGGTCACGTTGCTTTCCGCCGTCGGGGTGGTAGGGCTCAGACTTAATGTTGTCGATGTTGCCGTAAAGGCCGTCGCGCCGGTGCTCCATTTATTTATGAGGTTATTCGCGTTCACAGACCCGAGACCAGTAGCCAGATCGTAGCCCGCCCCTGCATCGAAGCCGGACAGCACGCCGATTGTGTCTGTGGCCACGGTTGTGGTGCAATTCAAACTTCCTTTGCTACAGGGCATTGCGATCGTGCCTGTCGTCACATCGTTAAACGTGCAGGCTGCATTAGGAAGAGGATTGGCGACGGAGGCGCATGCCGTGCCAGCCTGAAATTGCTGCTGCGCTAGCTTGTACAGCACGAAATTGGCGTTTCCTTGACGCTGACCTGTCTTCTGATTCACTAGAGCCATGAGTCCGGCAAAACTTGGAGCCGAAGCGGAGGTGCCGCCTACTCCGAGGAAGTGGAATGTTCCTCCTTTTTGACAAGAGGGTGAGGAAACGGCATCTACTTCGCAAACCACATAAAAGCTCTTGCTAAGAGGCGTAGGGTTGGTGTTGTCGCCCGCCAAACCCGTGCCTGCAAAAAGTGAAACGTCAGGAAGGTCCCTCGCTCCGTCCGCGGGCATTCCGTTAGCTGCGCTAATGAAGCTCTGAAACGCAGGCTTGGCTGTGTACACCGCGCTCTTGCCGCCGCTTCCTGCAGCCGTTATAACGGCGGCTTTAGCTTGCGCATTCGTGCTGTTGCAATTTGCTTCGGGCGTGGTCAGCCCTGTAATCACATTAAAAGCTGAATTCGTGCAGGATTCGTTCCACGTAGCTTCAGGAATATAGCTGATGGCTGAAGCCAACGTGTTCGGGTCATTTTGGGCATTCGGCTTGAAGTAAGTCGATTGTGTGGTGTTATCGTTGAAATCCGTGCCGCCCACTGCCACATTGAACGGTGTAGACGCGAATCCGCTCACCTGGAGTCCGGTAGTCGCTGGATTCGGAGCCAAGGCATTTTGATCCTCGCAACCCGCTGAACCCTCATCACCCGACGAAACGGTAACAGTGATACCCTGCGCCGCAGCTTGTTCCCATAGAAGCTGGAGAAGGTTATTACCATTCGTGCCGAGATTTGATTCACAATTTCCGAAACTCACACTCAGAGCTGGGTCCGAATTGTTGTCAACAACGTGGAACATGGCAAGGACGAGTCCGTCGGCGATATCGGTATCCGCCGCGATCACCAAGTGAATCTGCGCGCCTTTCGCGACGGCTCCGGACCATTCCGTATCGAGGAGTGCCTCTGTTTCTGCGTTGGGTACAATGCCAGGATCAGCTCCATCAATGATCACTTGCGGGACCGCAGTCCCTCCGGTCGAAAGGCCGAACAGAGTCCGGAAATCTGCAACGTCTTGCAAATTTATGTTTGAAACGCCTACTACGGCAACGCTCTGTCCAGTTCCATCAATCGGCGTGGCGGCATTCCATAAAGGGAGCACGTTATAGATCGTCGCAAAATCGGCCGGCCCGATGGCAAAGTTCCCGCCTGAGGTTGTGAACTCCGGCCTGACTGATGTCACATCGCTGCTGTTCGGGCTCCTGCTGAATTCACCGACTACACGATGCATTGGCTTTGATCGGAAATCGTTCAGGGGCGCAAGACCAAGGACGAGCGGCGCCAAAGCCGCCGGTATTTGCGGGTCAGCAGCGTTTGCAAGGTGCTGTTTGCCGTTCACGAGAAACTTGTGTATCTCTGTCCGGAATGCTTGATTCACCTGAGTCGCAGTTCCCGAAAACTCGATGGCGATCTTCCCCTTGGTCACCTTCGCCACCTGAAACCCATGCGATTGTAGCCACGAAGTTACCGTATGAATGTCGGTATCGGCCGGACCAAACTGTGCTCCGAACTGTTCCGGTGTGAGCCATTTGTGATAGTTGGGCGAAGCAGTGTTATATTGATCCACCATTAATTGCCTGAGAGCTGTTTCTTGCTCGGGGCTTCTCCTTAGAATCAGCAGCATCCGCTCCAGATGCAAGCTCGTCGACACGGCGCCCTGATCAAATTCTGCGCGAGCGAGTGGGTGGACGTTGCCTTTCAGGCGTACCAACTGAGTTTCGTCAATGGCCTGCGAGATGCGCGCGGGCACCGCCGGTGACTGGAGCGCGGCTGCGGCTTGGGCATTCGACTGTGCGCCAGCGCGCGGAGCGAAGTAGCAGGAACTGAGAATCGCAGCGAAAAGCAAAAGGGAAGTGCGAAGGAACAAGGATTGGAGTTTCATTGTCTGCCCACACGGTAGATTTGAAACCGAACGCTGCAAGACGCCTCCGGCGGGAGGCCACCCCGGGTCGTAGGGCGATTCTTCGAGAGGCGGCACTTCGCGGACTGGGGTACGAAACGAAACTGCCCACCGCACAGCGGCAAAAGCGTACCACACTTCATTGCGATACTCTCTAGTACCTGGGAATGGATTGAAGTCAACGGGCCAACACCCGACAAATTGCGTGCCACTCGCGTCGCCAAGTCATGCGGATTCCGTCATGCTGATTCCGATGCCGTTTGGGCGATTCCGGATGCTTGGTGTGCTCCCGAAAAGGCGCAGCCTTTTGTACTGCAAGCTGGAGCGCCACTCCCACTTCCGACCTTCCCTATCCTGAAGCAGACCGCAATCGCTCTTTGGTTATTCCCGCCTTCGCGCTTAAAGGTTCACGGAATTTTCCGGAGATTTTCGGGAGTTCCTGCGGATTGCTTTTGGGTCGCGCCGCAAAATCGCCGGTTCGGCCTTCAGAAACCAACCGCCACTGGGGTTTCAAATCGAGCGTCCAGCCTTTCCCTGTGAGGGACGATTTGCTGGCGTCGGTCGGCGCAGGAGCTGGCACTTGAACGCGCACGACCTTGCCGTTTTCGCGCACGAAGAGCGCTCCCTCTGTGGTCTTCAGCAAACCCCATGCGTCGCTCACCTGGATGTCGCCTTCGTATAGAGTCAGTTTGTCGTCTAGCGCGAGCACAGCGTTGGGATCGAACGTGTACCGGAACTCGTCGCTGACCGAAAGCGTGAGCACGGGCCCGTCCACAAAAGCTTTTCTCGCGGTGGCCACGCGCGCCTGATGCTTAACTTCTTTCTCCGTCTCGATCGCCACTACTTCGCCGCCGTCGTAGCGTTCCGCTCGGCGCATCGCTTCCCCTTTGTCCGTGCCGGTTGCGGCGGGAACATGCACGCCGTGGTCGCTGGCCAAGAGTTGACCGAGATCTGTCGCCGGCGTGAGCCCTTTTCGCCAACCTTTGCTTGCAGCATCCAGCAAGCCGCCGTAGGCGGGCCCTGAGGTATACGCGAAGGATCTTCCATAACTCGGAGTCCGCGTCGGCGCCGAACGCAACCAAGCCGCCACGACGACCGCATACTCTTCCGGTGATGATGTGCTCAACTTGAATCCGGTGTACTCGGCAACGCCCTCGTTCATCTCGAGAGCGTTCTCATTCTTTGCGGCTGCGGGGAAGAGCGAGCGCCGGTAGTTCCGAAAATAAACTGCGTCGGCTACGTCGCGCTTGCGCTCGTCGCCCTGCTGCCAGAAGGCGTGTTCGAGGGCGCGCCATTCCATTTGCAGCCAGATGCGCCCGCCGAGCGAATCGAGATGGCCGTTCTGCGCATCCGTGGCCTGTAAACCGACCTGCCCCTGTACGCGGTGAAAGCACTCGTGCAGGGTCAATCGCATTCGGGTCTGTTTGTACTGAGGCAAGGGCCACATCACCATGGTCCACTCGACGCCGGCCCATTTTGTGGCGGTGTTGGCGACGCCCAATTCTTCGGGCGCGGTTCCGGCGAAGACGCCGTCGAGCGGCTTCAGCTTGCCTTCGGCGTCGGCCTGATTGGCGACGGTGTAGCGCGTTTCCGGGTCGACAAAAAGCAGCGGCCCGCAGAGCGGAACTTTCCAGAGCGCGCCATTGTCCTTATCAGACAGAGTCTTGGCCTCTGCAAAATACTGACGCGCTTTGGCCGTATCAATCGGAGGAGTTTGCGCCTTCACGTGCAAAGCGCGAGACATCAGCACGAGGACTGCGAACAGGGAAGTGCGAAGCAGGAAGACTGGTTTGCTCATTTTTCACCCGGCTCAACGTAAAACACGTCGCGTTGCCTGCAGCGAATGTAGGACTTTCCAATGTCAGACGCAGCGAAGATGTGCGTCGTTAGCTCAGGGCCCCCAGCCGAAGCGTCCACGGGACGATCTGTTTGATGCGAAGGAGATCCTTGCGAGTCCAGGAGTCACCGGAGAAGCGCGCATGAATCTCCTCCGCATTGTCCGACCGCACGATAAGCAGTACGTCCGCCGTACCTTCCAGCGGACCTCCCAGAAGGACAAAGCCCTCATTGTGGAGCTTATTCATGAAGTCAGCGTGACCGCGCCAGTCGTCTTGCTGTTCCAGGGGCAACACCGCATTGAACGCCGGGCCGCGCGTGCGCGTGACCGCGAAAAGTCTGGGCATCGTCAATCACACCCGCAGATTGCGCAGGTAGGGCACGCTGGCCTTCATAAAGTCCAGATTCATTTCGACGAAATAATTCTTCACGCCGCCGGTTTTTGCCGCGGCGAAGATTTTCTTCCAATCCAAAGTGCCCTGGCCGACCGGCATGATCTTTTTGGTTTGCGCAGACCAGCCCTGGACGTGCATGGAAATGAAGCGCCCCGGGTATTTCATGAAGTATTCGCTTGCGTCAAAACCTTGCCCAATCGTCGAGACCTGAAACTGGAACTTGACGAGCTTCGGGTCGAGCAATTCAAACAACACGTCGTAGGTACGCTTGCCGTTCACCATCGAGCACTCGAAGTCTTCGTTGTGCAACCCTTGCTGGATTCCTGACTTGGCGGCCAGCTCACCCATCTTGTTGTACTCATCAGCGGCGCGCTTCACGTCATCCAGTGTGGGATTCTTGGGTCCGCCAAGGCTTGGCACGAGCATTTGCGTCAGCCCGATCTCTTTCGCCCAAGCTATGCGGCCGGGTTGGTCCTTCCGCAACTCGTCAATCCCGAAGTGGGAGCTGTAGCACGTGACTCCGGCATCGCTGAGAATCTTCTTAAGCTCCGCAGGCGTGTATTTCGCCAGCCCAGCGAACCCCGAGTCCGCGTAACCGACCGGCGAGCACAGTTCAATATTTTGAAATCCGGACGCGGCAAGGACTTTGATGGTGCCGGGAAAATCCTTGGCGATCATTTCCCGGACCGGCCATGTCTGGCATCCAATCGGCAGCCCCAGCGGATTGGCCCGCAGCTCCATCACGCCGGCGGAAAGCAGGCCCACTGCGCCTGCGACGCCGGCATGCTTCGCCGTGCTCTGCACGAACTCTCTTCTCGTCATAGTGGACATTTGTCCCTCCAAAGTGGGTTCCAAGATTACACCTGCTTTCCCATCCAGCGAAGCATGTTCGTAAGCGAGACCATAAATCCCATAAGCGGACAAATCGGAGCTTATGGAACGGTCTCGGGCGTGGCTAACCATGAGACTTTCAAGGGGTTGAGTTCGTATGGTTAAAGGTAATCGAGGTGCGGCCCTCACCTTGTCTGGAAAGGCCTACCCATGCGCGATTTCATCAAAGACATCCGTTTTGCTCTGCGGACCCTTGCAAAGAATCCTGGTTTTGCGGGGATCGGAATCGTGACGCTCGCCCTCGGCATGGCTGTGAACACCACGGTTTTCAGTGTCGTCAATGGCTTTCTGCTCCGCCCGCTTCCTGTGTCCCACCCGGAGCAAATTACGGTTTTGGCGCTGAAGCAATCCTCCGTCCCCGGCGCCTACCGCTTTTCCTATCCCACCTACGAGGACCTGCGCAATCAGGCGGATACTTTCAGCGACGTGTTCGCCTTCCTCCCTGCGCTCGCCGGAATTACGGTGGACCACAAATCCGACCACTGCCTCATCAGCCGAGTTTCCAGCAACTACTTCTCGTCTCTCGGCATAAAGCCTGCGTACGGCCGGTTCATTCTACCCACGGAAGGGCGCACTCCTGGAGCAGATCCCATCATTGTCCTTGGATATTCGTACTGGCGGCGGCGCTTTGCAGGCGACCCCAAGATCGTTGGGCAAAAAGTGGAACTGAACGACCGCTCGTTCGCGGTCATTGGTGTCGCACCCCAGGAATTCCACGGCACCTATCCGGTTATGGATATGGATGCGTATGTGCCCTTCAGCGCAGAAACCGGCGACGATCCGGACAACCCCGTGCAAAAGGTCTGGGTCAATCGGGCGGCGCGTAGACTTACGGTAATCGGCCGGCTCAAACCCGGTGTCAGCATGAAGCAAGCGCAGAGTTCGCTCAATGTCGTTGCCGAGCGCATCGCCCAAGCGCATCCGGACAGCGAAAAAGGCATGACCGTGCAACTCTTTCCAGAGAAATTGGCGCGGCCGGAGCCAGATGCCGAGAATCCGATTCCCGCCACCTCGATCGCTTTTATGTGCCTTGCCGCGCTCGTGCTTCTTGTCGCGTGTTTCAATATCGCGAATGTTCTCTTAGTGCGAGCCACGGTTCGTCAGCGCGAAACGGCCATTCGAGCCGCGTTGGGTGCCGGTCAGGCCCGCCTCATTCGCCAGTATCTCGTGGAAAGTCTCCTGCTGGCGCTCTTAGGCGGTGGCGCGGGGTTGCTGCTTGCGTCGTGGGCTTCGGGATTCCTGAGCTCGCTATCTCTTGGGACGGACCTGCCCTTGAGGTTCGATTTTCGGCCTGACGCGCGGGTGTATCTGTTTGCGCTTGCCGCCGTTTTGTTCACTGGATTGTTTGTCGGAATCATGCCGGCGCTGCGAGCCGCGCGGAGCAATGTCAGTTCCGTTCTCCACGAAGGAGGCCGCGGATCGTCCTCCGGTCCACTTCGACAGTTCGCCAGAAATACATTGGTTGTTGCTCAAGTGGCCGGTTCACTGGTGTTGCTGATTGTGGCGGGACTTTTTGTTCGCAGCCTGGAAAAAGCCGAAAAAATAAATTTGGGTTTTAATCCGGATCATGTGCTCGACCTTTCCGTGGATGTCGAGCAAGTTGGATACAAGGAGCCACAGGCCCGCGCGGCCTACCGCGACATCAATCAGCGCATCGCTGGGCTTCCCGGCGTGCAGTCTGTTGCGCAAGCATTCATCGTCCCGATGGGCTATGTGTCCGCTGAGGACCGCATTTGGATTCAGGAGCATCCGTACGCTGTCGGCGAGCAGCCTGCGGAGGTTTCCTACAACCAGGTCACCCCCTCGTACTTCGATACCTTGCAAATGCCATTGCTGCGAGGCCGCAAATTCTCCGATGCGGACAGCCAGAAGGCCCCGCCAGTCGCCATCATCAACGAGACCATGGCCAAAAAGTTTTGGCCTAACGAAGATGCTCTAGGTAAACAATTCGGAACTAAGGGCGCGAATGGCGCATTCATGGAAGTCGTCGGCATTGTTCAGGATGCGAAAATTCAGAGCCCTACCGCGAATCCTCAGGCGTTCTACTACGTGCCCTTCGAGCAGAGCTACAATGCTTTGCGAACCATCCATGTCCGCACCAGCGTGGCGCCGGAATCGCTGGCCTTGCAGATTCAATCCGTTATCCACGAAGTGGTTCCCGATGTCCCGATCACCCAAGTGAAAACCATGAGCGAAGCGCTGCAGGGCGCGAATGGATTCTTTTTGTTCCGCTTTGGAGCGCAGTTGACTTCGACGATGGGACTGCTCGGATTGATTCTTGCTGTCGTTGGAATCTACAGCGTGGTTTCGTACGCTGCCGCACAACGCACGCAAGAAATCGGCATTCGCGTGGCCATGGGAGCTTCTTCACACGACATCCTCAAGATGGTTTTGCGCCAGGGGCTCACCGTAGTGGGTGTAGGTCTCGCCGTCGGTTTGGTCCTGGCGTTGGCAGGGACGCGCGTGCTTGGCGGCCTCATCATCGGTATCAAACCAACCGATCCCCTTACGTTCGCGGTCGTGGTCGGTTTCCTTGCTGGAATTGCCCTTTTTGCTTGCTGGGTGCCCGCTCGCCGCGCCACGCGGATCGATCCGCTTGAAGCCCTCCGCTACGAGTAAGTCATGGCTCTCGGAGAGCCGGCGCTTTGCTACGAGGAGTAGCAAGCGACGAAGCGATTTTAAGGGTACGGGTGGTTAGGCAGCGCCTCGCGCAGTGGACTTCGCGTCTCGGCCGGGGACCATATCGATCTGAAGCACTGGATCGGCTGCCGGAATGTAAGTTGTTGCCAGCCCGAGTTCGCGGCGCACGATGTTGCAGCCTTGGGCGATGGCGCTAGCTTTGTAGAAAGCGATTTCACGGTTGCAGCCCTGGCGGCCGAAGCCGCAATCGCTGGACACGATCAGGCGCTCGGGCGGGATGAACTTCAGTGCCCTGCGAATCTCGCCGGCCACGTCCTCCGGCCGGTCGGCTTGCAACGAGCGATGGCTCACCGCGCCGATGGCAATCTTCTTCTTGAGGTCGTTCTTGAACGGTGCAAACAGCTCGAGATCTTTCTGGTTGCGGTCTTTCATCTCGAGCGTCCACACATCGCCGCGGCAGCGCTCGAGATAAATCTCGATGGAGTTGGCGTAACTCGTGTCTTCCATGACGCGCTGCATGTTGGGATTGCCCCAGCAGGTGTGAATCCACAGTTCGACGTCGTCGAGTCCTTGCACTTCGCGATTGAACGCGTCAATCATGAATTTCACCTCAGCGTGGTCTTTGCCGTAGGTATTGGCCATGAAGTGAAATGTCGGCTCTTCAATTTGAATGCATCGGCAACCGCCGTCGCGCAGCGCCAGCAGTTCCTTGTTCATAGCCTCGGCCATATCCCAGATGACTTGGCGCTTGTCTTTATATTTGGGAGTGTGAATGTCGAGGAAAAGCGCCATCACCTGCGAGCAGCAAGTACCGAATTTGACCGGCTTGCGCGTTTTGCCCTGCGCGATGCGCCACACCTTCGGATAGTCGAGCGGCCGGTGCTCGATCTTGTCCACCACGTGCGGCCAGCGCCAGCCGGTGTATATCTCGTTCAGCAGCGTGCCGGGTGGATAGTGAAGCCAGGGCGCCGTGGTTTCCTCCGGCTGCAGATGATCGCCTTCAAAGCCGGCCCAGCGTTGCAGGGGGTAATGATGCCAAGCGCGCCCCGCCATGTCCTCGTCTACGTGCAGATCGCCATGCGTGAGGATGTCGAGGCCGGCGCGCTCCTGATCGCCGATGAGCACGGCCATCGCGTCCTGAAACTTCTCGCGAAAGCGCACATCGAGCATGCAAGTATCGAGCGGGCGTCCCCACATGCTTACATCACACCAGCGCGGCCGCGGGAATGATCCCGTGGTTGTGGTGGGGAGAATCAGATTGGCAGTGGCGGTGAACATGGCTTCCTCCCGAGGCCCGCATTGTACTTCCATCAGCGGCCCTTAAAACAACTTCCGCGGATTTATTTTGTACCTTGCGGCCGCAGACGATCGTCAGCAAGGGTATCGCGCCCCTTGTTCAGAACCGCAGCCGCTGGAACGCACTTCACAGAAGCTGGTATGTTTCTTTGGCGCCTAACAGGATCACGGCAAGAAAGCGGGACGTATTCTGCCGGACTGGGTAAGCGAAAAGGAGAAATCTTCAATGAGCAGTGCCTCATCTTCTGCAGTTGCGGCCTCCGTGGCGGATTCAGGGCCGCGTCCATTTGCCGCGATTTTCTGGGGCGGCTTGCTTGCAGGGATTTTCGACATCACGCAGGCCTTCATTGGTTTTGGCTTTTTGGGAGCGAAGCCTTTTAGGATTTTGCAGCACATCGCAGGAGGAGTTTTTGGAGCGCGCTCGATGCAGATGGGATGGACGTCGGCCGCGCTTGGGCTCGGATTTCACTTCACCGTGGCGTTCACAGCGGCAGCGGTCTACTACCTTGCCAGCCGAGTGCTCCGCGTGATGGTCGAACACGCAGTCATCTGCGGGCTAATTTACGGCGAACTGGTGTTCCTGTTCATGTACTTTGTGGTGCTCCCGCTCACGCCGCTGGGACCAGCGAAGTTCAACATTGTCACCTACATTACCGGCCCGGTCGGGCACACGGTTTTAGTGGGGTTGCCGATCGCGCTTTCCGTCCGGCGGTTTGCGGGATCAAACTAATGCAAACAGTGGTGGCTTGCAGCCAGCCTGCAAATGCCGCGGCTCGTACATGCGGGCTAACTCTGCGAGTAGGTCATTGTATAATCGCGGCTTACAAATCTTCTTGGAGGGAATATGTCCGAGCCGAGCTATGAAGAATTGAAAGCGCGCGTCGCGGAGCTAGAAAAGAAGGGCGCGGCCCGCCGCACGGGTTCGCTGGAGTTTCGAGTGGGCGAAAAAGGTGGCGTAAGCGTCTATGGCCTTGGGCGTTTTCCGGTCACGCTGTACTACGAGCAATGGATCCGGCTGCTGGATGCTTCTTCCGACCTGCGTAAGTTCTTGGAAGAAAACAAAGCGGAAGGGAAGTTGAAGCTCAAGGACAAGTAGTCATCGACAGAAGAGGGGCTCCGGGCGTCTGTGGGGGAGACGCCCGGAACCTAGGCGAGTTACAGGCAGGACAAAACCGATTCCCTTACAACAACGCCACATCACGTCAGAAGCTGGCTGCCGTTTACTTCGAAGATTGGGCCACGAGCAGGCAAATCCGGCGCAATTCCTCGTAAGTAAAAACGACCTTCTGGCTCTCGCCGTCGTTTTCGACGTGCCCCAAGCCTGAGGCGCGCGAATACCGACGCAATTCCGATTGCGGCATTCCGAGCAGTATCGCTGCGCGATACTCATCCACGTGATCGGGAATACTTCCGTTCATGAAAAACCCCAAACCTTCTGCAAAGACCGAGCGGCCATGGCCAACTCTCAACTTGCACCGATATACTGCAAACAAGAAACCAAACCCACGAGTTGGCTAAGTCCTTCTATTTCAATAAGAAAGAAGAGGCAGGAGGGTTTCACGCGGAAGGGTGTTCAATTTTTTGCGCATTCCGTGCACAGAGATAGCCATCTGTGGGCGATTGCTTTCCCGTGGCGAAGGTGCGGTTTATCTTGCGGCCGGCGAAGGGAGCCAGGGAAGAGCATCCAGGTCGACGTTACCGCCTGAAAAAATGATGCCAAGTCTCGGCGCGAAGCCATCCGGACGAGGCGGCAGATTCAGCGATTCGACGACGCCCGGCTTTAGCAGCGGCGCAAGGGCCACCGCGCTGGAGGGCTCGACGATGATCTTCATGCGTTCCCAAACCAGCCGTGCGGTTGAAATGATCTCGTCCTCTGTGACCAGGAGAATGCGTTCCACATGGCGCCGTAGAATGGCGAAGGTGCGCGGGGAGAGGGAGGCGCGCAGGCCGTCGGCAACGGTGTCGCTCGAATCCTGGGATTGCAGCGTTCCCGTGGTCAGGGACCGATAAGCGTCGTCGGCGCGCGCGGGTTCGCAACCGATGATTCGAGTGTCCTCTCGAATGCCCTTGGCGCCGAGGCAAGTGCCGCTGAGCAAGCCTCCGCCGCTAACGGGCGCAAAAACGGCATCGAGATCGGCCATCTCTTCGAGAAACTCCTTGGCGGCGGTAGCTTGGCCAGCAATGATGCGATCGTCGTCGTAGGGATGAACGAGGTGCGCGCCAGTATCTGCCTGCACGCGATCGCAGGTTTGCTTGCGCGAAGACACTTTGGCCTCGCAAAACGTGATTTTGCCGCCATAGGCTTCGACCGCCCGAATCTTCACTTTCGGCGCGTTTCTTGGCATGACGATGTAGGCCGGGACCCCGCGCCAGGCCGCCGCGCAGGCCACGGCCGCTCCGTGGTTGCCGCTCGATTGCGTAACGATCCCGCGTGCGGCCTGCTCCTCAGAAAGGGATAGGACGGCGTTGGCGGCTCCACGAATCTTGAACGAGCCGGTCTTTTGAAGGTTTTCGCATTTGAAGAAGAAGCGGGCCCCGGCCAGCGCATCGAGCGAGGTGGAGGTTAAGACGGGCGTTCGGTGAATCCGCGGCGCGATGCGGGCGTGTGCCTCGGAGACAGCCTCCCAGCTCGGGGCTTGATAGGTAGTCGCTTCGAAAGTGGGTGCAGTCGTCATGGAGTACATTCTTGTTGTTTGATCATCGCTCAAAGCAGGTTGCCGATTACCCTGTTTAACGCCGTTTGTAGCCAAGTAAAAGAGGCATTATGGCATGCCTGAGGCCAGCGAGATCTGAAAGCGCCAACGGAGAAAGTACTGGTATTCCTTGGCCAGCTCATCTTTGGTACTTGACCGTCCGTATCCCTCTGATACGCTTGGAGTAACCTTCCTTTTCGCGAGTACTCGTCATACCTTAAAACTCGCGTTCGGGAGGACATCATGAGAGCCAGTGAGCGCCGACAGCTCGCGCGAGTCAACCACAGGACGCCTCTACGCTTCCGCGCCGTGGGGGTAGCCGCGGACAAGACCGAGCACTTTACCGAGGCTCTCAATGTCTCGCGGGGCGGATTTTACTTTGCGTCCTCGGCCCCCCTCCAGGTCGGCATGCCCATTGAAGCCACCATCCGAATGCCAGCAGAGGTCACCGGAAACGCTCCCCAGGAAATGCGCTGTACTGCGCGCGTTGTCCATGTTCGAAACGAGCCCTATGGTGACGGCCGCATCGGTTTCGGCGTAGAAATTGAGAAGTATCAAACCGTGGCTGTCCAAGAACGCTGGATGAGCTGAACAAGTCCTCAACCTACTCTTCCGCAGTTCGATAAAAAACTCAAACGCTTGAACCCACTCTAACTCCGTCCGTGTCGCGACTTATTTAGATACGGGCTCGATTTCAAGGTAATCGAGTGCGGCAAGTTCGCCGCCGTCGGGGATTCCTTCGATGCGAATCTCGTCTCCCTGGTGCAGCGTCACTCCGCGGATTTGACGCCGCGTGGAAGTGTCGCCTCCAAGTTTTGCGTTCGGAAGAGTATCATCGGCAACCCACTCGTCCAGTTGACGTCCGTTCAACGAAATGCGGAATTTTGCCTTGCCATTGTTCTGATCGAAATACTGGACGTTCAGTTGGTACGTTCCGGGAGCTCCGCTGAAATGGAAGCTGGCCGCGCAGTTAGACGCGGGAGCCCGACAGACCACGGCCTTTCCCCCCGAAGCGGTCTCCGAGGGCTCCACGTCAACCGGTTCGTACCCTTGAAGTTGCATGGATTCCGCCTCGGTGCGATTTGGGTACTGTCCGACTCGGCTCTTGGCATCAGGAATTCCCGAGACTCGCAGAAACCAATTGCACACAGCGTCGCGCCAAACGATCGCGCGGCCTTCCTGGTATTTCAGCCGTGCCAAGACAGATTCATAACGCTCATCGTCACCGACGAAGTTCCGGATGGACTCCCACATTCGCACGAACTCGTGCACCCGCTCGGCGCCTTCATAATGCGAGTCATAGATGTGCTGAATGACCGTCTTGCCGGATTTCAGCCGATACGTGTACGACACATGATGAAAGAACAAGAGCAGGGAATCCGGCGTAGCGGCAAGAGTTTCGAATTCCTTCTGAACTTCGGGCGAGTACTGGCCGACGTAACCCGTGCCTGTGGCAACCGTGCGGTCCATGCCAATTCCATCGTGGTCGGCACGGTGCCATTGACCCCACCCATTTCGTTCCGAAGATTCAACGCCAGGACCGTAGTGACTGCCCAGGATATCCGTGAGCGTACCCGCCCCGAGTGGTCCTGTGTAATTTTCATAAGTAGGCCAGGACGAAAGAAGCATTGCGTCGACTGTGCGATCGACTTCGGGATTATTTCCGAGAGTAAGCCGCGTCCACTCGTAAGCAATTGCAGCGGATGAAAGGTTTGGATCCCAGGCGAGCCGCGCAAAGCCGTACAGATTCGCCATCGCCATAGGATTCCCCAACCAGTTTGCATCGAGGCCGACGTTCGCTACTCCCGCGAAACCGCCCAAAGCACGGTGAAAGACTCTGCCCGACACAATGTTCTTCACAGGAGTGGGGTGGTTGCCCACGCGCATGTCGAAATCGAGCGTCTCTTTCCACATGGGAACGAGAAAACAGAGGTGGCGTTGCTGACCCATGTATTCCTGCGTGATTTGCAGCTCGATCGCTCCGCTTGTTTTTTCGAGGCCGCCCAAGAGGGGAGACGCGGGCTCACGTACTTGAAAGTCGATGGGGCCGTGTTTGATTTGGATGATGACGTTGTCCTCGAACTTGCCGTCAAGGGGATGAAAAATGTCGTAAGCGGCTCTGGCACGGTCGTTTTTTGGATTGCGCCAGTCGAGATGATGGTCATAGACGAACGCGCGATACATGACCATGCCGCCATACGGTTGCAGCGCGCGCGCGACCGTATTGGCTGCGTCTGCGGGCGTCCGACCGTAGCTCGAAGGGCCGGCGCGGCCTTCGGAATCGGCTTTCACTAAAAATCCTGCGAAATCCGGAATCAGGTGATCAATTTCGATGGCTTTTTCTTTCCACCAGGATCGCACGCGCGGATCCAGCGGGTCAAAGGTGTCCAAGCCGCCCAGCGATTTGGGGCTGCTCAAGTCCACGGAAATTCCGAGGCGCACACCCCAGGGTCGAAAAGCATCTGCCACGCGGGCCAATTGAGGAAGAAAGTTCGGAGCCAGGAGGCGCGGGTCAGCGTTCACGTTGTTGACGACGCATCCGTTGATGCCAACCGAAGCGAGCAAACGCCCATAATCACTCACACGCGAGAGGTCTGGGCGAACACTTCCATCCGCGAAAAAGATGGACCGTCCGCCGTAGCCCCGTTCGATGCGACCATCCAGATTGTCCCAGTCATTCACCCAGCGCACCGGATTGGCTGGTTCCTGCATTTCCTGCAAATGACTTAAGTCTTCCGCAAAGGCGATTTTGCGAAGCAGGGCGAAGACTCCGTAGAGTGTTCCACGGTCTGTCGATCCCGCAATAATGATGCAATCGTGCCGGCGGATGCGGTCCTTCGCCAGCCAATAGCCATCCGCGCTCAAGTTCTTCGGCGATCGCAAATGGGACCCGATGGAATGCAATTCCGCCGAGGTTCCAAGGATCACGGAGCTTTCTTGTGGCACTCCCTTCTCGACGCGAAGCGTGCGCCCCAACATTCCTCGCACTCCGCGAATGAACTCGGCCTCAGCGGTGTGTAGAAGGGCTGAATTGTTGAGAACTATTACGGCGGCAGGAAATGAACCGTACTTTGCCCGCTCTGTTTCCGTCAGTGGCGCATAGCGCAACCAAGCGTCGTATCCGTTGTCTGCTCGCGCGCTGCGCAAAGGGCAGATCTGTGTGAGGAATGTTGTGACAGCAAGCACGCGTAGGCAGCGCAGCCCAATGGATCCAGGTTGCAGTTGGCGTTGAGATCCTACGTTTCGCTCAGAATGACACAACGTCAGGTCAACCTCGCCCTTACGACTTTGGAACAGTGAAGGTAGTCTTGGCAGTGCCCACATTGTCGAAACGGTCGTAGATACGAACGGCGAGCGTGTGCTCGCCCGGAGAAGTCGCCGGAATGCCAAAATCGTAGTTTTCGACCGGAGCGTCGCTGATGCCGTTGCTGGGCGAGACGAGAACCCATTCGCCGCCATCGAGGCTGTACTGCGCACGCTCAATGGCGGAAGTGGCATCATGCGCCGTGAACTTTACAACGACATCGCGAGTCGATACACGTGAGGTGGAGTCTAGGCGTGGTGTTGCCGACAGCTTTTCCACCACAGGCGGCGTGTTGTCCACTTCGAACCGCTCGGATTCGCGTTCGATCGTGAGTGCGGCGGCCGGCGGATTTGAAGGCCCATCGGTAGCAACGATTTTCAAGTAATACGCGCCGTCGGCAAGAGCCGTCGTATCGAAGGAATAGAATTTTTGATCTAATTTGTCCTTCAGCAGCTTCCACTGTTTTTCAGTTTCTCCACGAAAGTAGACGGCGTATTGCAATTCATCTTCGTTGTCGTCGTGAGCTGTCCAAAGCACCGTCTGGTAACCCCTTTGCACGACGCCCTGGGGCGGCTGTTCGAATCGGCTCGACGATGAGCTTTGCGCAATGGTCACGCCGGTTGGATTGGGTGACGCTGGCATTTTCAACGGAACCGTGGCCGGCTGGTTCGATGAGACAACCGTCTGACTCTGCGCGCGCAAGCCCGGCTCCTGAATGGCGATTCCATCAATCACTGGAGCGACATTGCGCGGCAGATACGCCAGGCTGACCCAATCGATTCCGTCGCCGGGGCGCCCATCGTGAATGACTGCTTTCCATTGCGCAAAGCGCGCAGAGGGTGCTTCCGTAGCCGTGCCGGACTTGGTGTATGGACCAAACCATTTGGACCACTCCTTGCCGGGATCGTCCGTGTTGCCGCTGCGGACGAAAAACTCAACACGCGGATCATTCCCGGGCGCGGCGCTGGAGCCTGAAGCTGATGTTGTCGAGGAAGATGGCGGAGGACTCCACCACTCGATGCGTCCCCATTGCGAAAACAATTGGGCGTCGAAAGAGCGCGACTCATAGGTGCCCTCGGCCTCATACTCCGGACCGAGTGAAAACACTTTTCCCGGGTTAGAAGTGCACAAAAAGACCTTCCCCGAGCCATTTCCAACGATGCCGGTGATTTGCGAGGAGCCCGCTTTCGCGAGCTGAGCAAAAACGCCGCGGCCGTCAATCGCGAGCAGAGCCCCGTTGTTGCCGGTGCCGGCAAGAAGGCGTCCATCCGAGCCAAGCCCGAGGGCGTACACGGAGTCTTCGCGCGAAGTCCAAAGCTCCTCCGGAGCCCCATCAGGGTGGATGCGATAAATGCTACTGGAGACGAGGGAAGGGAACGGAAGAAGCGGTGGCTGGATCTGCCCTTGCGCTTGTGCCGCACCGCTCACGGCGCCCGTAATCGTGGTGGTTCCCTGTGGCGTTGTGATGACGGTCGTCGGAGCGCCGGCGCCAACGCGCGGCTTCTCTCCAATCGCCGAAGCGTAGATGCTTCCATCCGAAGCGACTGCGAGCGAGGTGACTTCGCGCTTGGAAGTTTCGTAAAGGACGAACCCTTCAGCGGCGGACGCGGCAGCCTTGGAGTTTTTGCCACCACCTTGTCCGGCAGAGCGAGAGATGCGCAGGATGCGTCCGCCGGGCTCTGTTCCGGCGATGAGGTTTTTGTTCGCGTCAAATGCCAGGACCCGAATGTGCGCTTCGTCGCTGGAGTAAAACAGTTCGCCCTTTCCGTCGGGAGTGACGGCGAAAAGCTGTCCCTTGTCTCCCGTGGCGACATACAGGGTGCCATCGGGCCCAAACGCCAGGTCCCAAATGTATTTTGTCTTGGGATCAAAAAAAACGGATTTCTCCCCGGAAGCGGAGACTTTGTAGACCTTGCCGTCTGGAGAAGTCCCTACATAGAGCGTGCCTTTTGAATCGAAGGCGATGGCCTGGGCCGAAAGGTCCGTGGAATCAAACGCGACGGAGGGCTTGGCGTTTGAATCAAACCGAAATACTTTTCCAGGAGAACCGCCCGCGGCATACAACACGCCTTTTGGGCCGATGCGCACGGACCACAAATAAGAAGCATCGGCGTCAGACAACAGATTGAACTTTGGAGCGAGTTCCAGTCGTCCGTCGCTCCGCACGGCGACGCCACGGGCCGTGCCCTTCAGGAATTCCTCGTAAGTGGATTGCCGCCAGCGGCGCGTGTGCTCAGCAAGAAGAATGGAGGACGCAAGGACACAAAGAAGTAAGGACAAAGAAAAGAGTCGAAAGAAGCCGCGAGCGGCCATTGAACCATGGCCGCCCATGAAGATACTCTTTCGCTGCCAAGGGCTGGTTGTGAGCATTCTGTTCACCGAATCTGTAGGTTGAGAGAGATGACGCCGGAGACGGGGCCCCCGAGCGGGATGGAAGCTTCACTGGCGAGCGACTCGCGCAGCACCTGCACGCTGCCCGGTGCCGGGCGGCCATCCACAATATTGATTTGCGATAGCGGAACGTTGGGAAGTTCCTTGTCGTCCCAAAGAAGCGTTGGCGCGGGAACAAAGAGCCCCACGTAAAGACGATCATTGCGCCGCTCGCGGTTGAGCAGGGAAATTAATTGGTCGAGGCCAGCGGGGCCTCCTCCCGCGCCCGCGAAAGCGAAACCACGCGAAGCGCGGTTCATCAGGTCGCCGTCGCTGACGAGGAGGCGAAGAGTGGTGCCTCTGGATGCCTGCTCCGGAACACGAACCATCGTTTCTTTAATTTCTGGCGCGCCGCGGTACGGCCGAACCAGAACGCGAACGCGCAGAGTCTCGCCCGGAGCAGCCTCCCCCTTTTCCAGCCAGGCGCTTTCAATGGTGAATGATTTTCGTCCGGGAACGCTCTCGACATGCAACGAAATGCCCTCGACTTTTGCGGGCTCAAACGTGTTGGAGAAAAGCCGTCCAAAGATATTTTGCATTGTGAGGGCAATAGGAAAACCGTCGGGCGAAAGCGTATCACTCGGTGCAAACGTGTTTTCGATTTCCACGACCGGGTGCCCTTGCAACCGAATCTCACCCGTAAGGTGCAGCGTGGTGGTTTCGCCGTATACGGGATTTTGTGTTAACCCATTGAACGTAGTCAGCGCCACAAGAAGCGGCGTGAGTTTGGGATGGTTCACGATCTCAAAATGCAGTTTCTTTTCCGCGTTCGAGGCCTTCAGAGACAGGTCCAGAGGAATCATTGCTGGAGGCGCGCCGAGTTTACCCGTTACCGCGGTCAGGTGGTCACTCGTGATGGTGCCTATCGTGCCGGCTACGTTGACAATCTTCGTGGAGGCAAGATCCGAGGAGAGGGTCATGACCACGCGGCTCCGCGCCATGGGAAGTTGCACATCGCCCAGATTCAAGAACGGGTGGCCGCAAAGGAACACGCGGTCCGCCGCGACCGCCGTAACGGTGCACGCGGAATTAATGGACGCGTCCCCTTGCACCAGCACCATACCGGCCATATCGCCTGCCACCAAACGGCTGTCCTGCGGGCTGGGAGCCGTGCTGCCGCCTTGCGTGGCGACGAGGCCGTAGCCCTGCAGTTGATTGGCGAACGCCTGGAGCGTGGCGGGCTGAAACCCGGAGAAGACCAGCGGCGTTTCGATGGGCTCAAGCGCTGAGCCGGAGGGAAGCGCCGCATTCGCAGGCGCGCTCGAAGGAATTCCGAATTGCTGCATTGGAAGTTCGGCCGCGGCCGAGTGCGGAGGATTCAAAACGTCCTGGATCGGCGTGACTCCGGCAATCGGTTCTTTCGTGAAGATGCCGAGCTTCAGGGAGAGCGCTCCGGCGAGCTTGCCGTCGAGATACACGGGGCTGCCGCTCATTCCGGCGACAACTCCCGTGTGTTCCACTTTTGGCCCTTTCAGTTGAACGAGAATAATGGATTGCTTCGGGCCAAGAAAGTTGTCCAGCACGCCAAGGACTTCCAGGTCGAACTTCTCGACCTGGTCGCCAGCAAAAATGGTGTAGGCATACCCTTGCATCCCGGGGCGAACTTGACTCAAAGGAAGAGTTTCCGGCGGCTGCTGGGCTTCAAGAAGGCCGGGACTCAGGCACAGTGCGGCGAAGAACGCGAGGAGAGCGAGGAAAAGAGCCGTGCGACAATTCGACAGATGCGGCCGGGCCGTAAGCATGAACGTTCCATAATACGCGGCACCCGTACTAGAGGCAATTGGACGGCGGGAGGTTGCCTCGGTAGGAAGATTCAGCTAGGCGTTCTAGAACTGCCTCAATCGCTGCTTCAAGCCTTAGTCGCGGTGATGCATTGCAAAGATTTTTTCGGCGGAATCTTCGTACGGGTAGACGTGAACCATCCAGCCAAAGATAACGGGATGGAACTTGCCTCCGGCGGCGTCGCAAGCTTCCTTCGTGGCAATCGATCCGCGCAAGCCGAACTTGGCCCAGTCGGCGTTGCGGCGCTGATTCGCAGGCGGCATGCAGAGATTGGTATGGAGATGCCACGTCGCCATGCTGAGCGGAACGCGCGCGTTGAGCTGACCTTCCGTCGCGCGCTTCGGCATCGTGTACATAGCCCCCACTAGTTCATATCCCGTGAGGGTTTTTTTGTAGAGCAGGGAAGTGGGACGGGCCGGATCGAACGTGAACGCTTCGAGGAAGCCGTTCATGTAATTCGTGAAGTGATATTCAGGCTGCGGAAGATTGGTAAGAAAAATCTTGTAACCGTCGGCGAGCGCCACGCGATAGTCCTTGTATTTGGCGATTCCGCTGAGGAGCTGATCCACGATTTCTTTGGCGCGCGCGGCGTCTTCGGGAGTTTGCGGGCGTGGCGCGGTCATGTGCATATGCGCGTTGTGGGCATGTTCTCCCGGGGTCATGTCGTGAACGGCATGGGCCTCGTTGGCCTTCGCATCATCCATGTCCATTCCGGGGATGTTGGGATCCACGCCTTGCTGCTTTTGTTGCTGTGACTGTATCGAGGAAGTTTGCTCCTGCGGTTCCTGAGCTTGCGAACTGCGTGCATGGTGGCCGGGCATGGCGGCGAGCAAAACGCAAACCACAAAGATCGCTCCAACAAGCATCCCAAATTTCGTGGCGAATCGGATAAACTGACGGCGAGCTGACATTTCGAAGAATTCTCCTCACCTAATCATACGTTTCCAAAGGCAGCGGGATTTCACGCCGAGGACAGCCGGTGCGGCAGAAAAAACTGGCCCCAAGGACAGGCGTGCTAGAATTTTTGGCGTGAAGAAAGAAACGATCCAGCCTGCAAAGTACTTGAACGGCGCGGTGGAACTGCCCGGAGACAAGTCCATTTCGCACCGATATGCGATGCTTGCGGCGCTTGCCGAGGGAACGAGCGAACTGCGCCATTTTTCCGCGGCAGCGGATTGTCACAGCACTCTCGACTGCATGAGCGCGCTCGGGGCAGACGTAAGGGTCGCGAAAGATTCAGTTCGCATAACAGGGCGCGGGCCACACGGATTGAAGACCAGCTGGCGCGCGCTCGACGCCGGAAACTCCGGCACTACGATGCGCCTTCTGGCGGGAATCCTGGCGGGCCAGAATTTTTCATCCAAACTCACCGGCGACGATTCCTTGCAAAGGCGGCCGATGAAGCGAGTCATCTCGCCTTTGCGCGAAATGGGCGCGGACATTCGCGGGCGCGACGATAATTTTGCGCCGCTGGAAATTCACGGAACGAAGTTGAGAGCAATTGATTACAAAATGCCGATGGCCAGCGCGCAGGTGAAATCGGCGGTACTATTCGCCGGATTGTTTGCCGATGGCGTCACCAGCGTGACGGAGCCTGCTCGAACGCGCGACCACACGGAACTCGCGCTGGAAGAATTTGGCGTAACCGTCGAGAAAAATGGGCAGACCATTCGCGTGCACGGTCTCAGCGGCGGAAATGGAAGCGGCAAGCTCGCGGCCAAATCGCTCGATCTGCCGGGCGATTTGTCCTCTGCGGTGTTTTTTGTTGCCGCCGCTTCGCTGTTTCCCGATTCGAATGTGCTCATCCACAACGTGGGCTTGAATCCTACTCGCACTGCAATTCTCGATGTGTTCGCTGAGATGGGCGCCTCGATTCAAATGCTTGGGCTGAAAAGCTCGCAAGGCGAAATCATCGGCGACCTGGCCGTGAAGGGCGCCTCGCTCAAGGGCGGCGTGATTGCTGGCGCCCGCATCCCGCTTGTGATTGATGAGCTCCCCATGCTGGCCGCCCTCGGTCCATTGACGGAGGATGGCATCGAGATTCGCGACGCAGGTGAGCTGCGCGCTAAAGAAAGCGACCGGATTGCTGCGTTGGCGGAGAATTTGCGTCGAATGGACGCAAAAGTGGAAGAGCGCCCGGACGGATTGAAAGTGGAAGGGCGGCACGCTGGAAAATTGCGCGGAGCGGAAATTGCGCCGCGCGGCGATCACCGCATCGCTATGGCTTTTGCAGTCGCAGGGCTGGCCGCGGAAGGAAAGACCGTGATTCGCGACGCCGATTGCGCGGGCGTTTCCTTCCCCACTTTCTTTGCGGAGTTAAACCGCCTGACAGAACGCTAAGCCGCCTCAGGTACAGTCCCGATAGGACTGCTGTTTTCTTCTTCAAGAATTTCATTTCAGGTTTACACCTGATTGCCAGTTTCCTGCGATGATTTATCCTCCAGTCTTCATCCTTATCCCAGCCTCCGGACGGCGGTGATGTGTCCAAAATTCCAAGTCCTTGTTCTTTTGGGGGAATGTGATCATGAGGATTAATCGTCGCGACTTGATCAAAAACGCGGGACTCGCCTCGGGAGCAGCATTGTTCGCGGCGGCTTGTGGTTCCAGTAAATTCTTGCCTGGGCAGAACGCTCTTCCAAGCACGGCGGCTTTGCCCAATCCTGCGGATTCGGGCATCGAGCACATCGTCGTGGTGACGATGGAAAACCGCAGCTTCGATCATTTCTTGGGGTGGTTCCCGAACGCGGATGGGAAGCAAGCTGGCTTGACGTTCGTGGACAAGAACGGCGTTTCGCGCGTTACCCATTCGCTTTCCGGCGACAACACGGGCTGCCCCCATCCGGATCCCGATCACTCGTACAACGGCGCGCGGGTGGAATACGACAACGGAGCGATGGACGGTTTTCTCCGAGCAGGAAGCAACGACGTTTATTCCATCGGCTACTACGGCGAAGCGGACATTCCGTTTTACGCCGGGCTAGCGCGAAACTATACGACCTGCGATCGCTACTTCGTGTCGATTCTTGGGCCGACTTTTCCGAACCGCCTCTTCATCCATGCGGCGCAAACGGATCGCTTGACCGACAGCGTGAACTTTACTTCCTTGCCGACGATTTGGGACCGGCTGGCTAACGCCGGCGTGAGCGGAAGCTACTACTTTTCGAATGTGCCGTTCACCGCGTTGTGGGGAGCGAAGTATCTTGGGATTTCGAAACTGTACGCCGAGTTTCTTGTGGCCGCGGCCGCGGGAACACTTCCCGCCGTGTCGTTTGTAGATCCGCGATACACGATTCTCGATGATGGCACCGGCAACGACGATCATCCGCACGCGGACATTCGCGAAGGAGACAAATTCCTCTACAAAACATTTGAAGCGGTTGCGAACGGGCCAAAGTGGGCGAACACCGTTTTCGTCGTGAACTTCGACGAATGGGGCGGCTTCTTCGAGCATGTTGCGCCGCCGCGCGCTGCGGCAGCGAATCAAGTGGATACCGACATCCTCGACGGAAAAACGTTGCTGGGCTTCCGCGTACCAACCGTGGTGGCGTCACCATTTACAAAGGGAAATCCCAGCAACCCGGTTGTGAATTCGATGGTCTTCGATCACACGTCGGTGTTGAAGCTGATTGAATGGCGTTGGGGACTCCAGCCGCTGACGCCGCGCGACGCCAGCAGCGACATTGCGAATCTCGCCAACGCGCTGAACTTCGCTAATCGCGATGCTACCGTTCCGAGTCTGCCGGTGCCCCAGACGCCACTCCTCGCCGCGCCCTGCTTGCAAAGCCTGTTTGGAGGCCTGTTGAGCAGCGGCTCTTCTCCTACCCCCGTGTGGCAGCAGTTGAGCCAGGCGGCAACCAACCTTGGATTTCCCGCTGGTTCGTAAGGACGGATTTCGGAAGGTCGGCTCGAGAGCGGGTGCGGAGCTAGCCTGTTTAGAATGAGGGGCTTGCGGATTTGCAGAGCGTCCAAAGGAATCCCTAAGCTGGTCTTCCAGAGCGTTGGCTAGGCCTCAACTTGCAGACGATCTTTGGCCAACCAATCGCAAGTCATGGCTAACTCGTTTTGCGGATGGAGATGGAGCCGTAGCTGGTTTTGAGAATGATCTTGGGGCCGCGGCCGCTGCCGTATTTTCCTTCCACATGAGCGTCGCCGCCCGTTGACGTCTGTTTCAGAGAATCCGCCGAGAACTCGGAATCGATATCGCAGGAGTGGCAGTCGGCGGCAATCTCGAAGCTCGAGGATTCCGGCAGGATCAGTGTGATGGGCGAAGACGAATTGGTGATCTCGATGTCGTCCTTTGGCGCTTGCGAAAAGCGCACTTCGATATTGCCGTTGCGATTTTCGACTCTTACCTTGCCTCCAGCGTTCTCGATGGAAATATCATAGGAGTTCGTGCGCAAGGTCAGATTGCCGGGGGCATCGGCGATCTCGAGATTGCCAGACCCGGTTTCCATGTGGCCCGTGAGCTGACTGATCGTCAGATCGGTGCGGTGGGAGACGAACCGCACGCCTTTGGCGATCTTGTCGGCGCGAACGGGTCCGCGGAATTCCCCATCGATTGTGAGTGTTCCGGTTGCCCCGGAAACATTCACTTCGCCGCCCCGTCCGCCAATCTTCACGTTGCCCTTCGTGTCGGAAACTTTGACGTCGCCTCTTTGGGTGTCAATCGTGACGTCCCCTGCCGTGTCGCGCACCTCGACATCGCCGGAGGTAATGTTGACGGTCACAGCATTTTCCATATCGGACACAGAAACATCGCCGCGCTGGTTGCGAACGGTGAGAGCTGCTCTTTTGGGGACGGAAATGTCCATGTTCAGACTCACGCGCGAATCACCGCTGCTTGCACTGACTGGCCGAACTTCATAAGCGTCGCCATTCTCGGCGATTTCGACGGAGACTGCGGAGGCCAGGTGTTCCGCGTCGGTTTCGCTCCAGGCGTTGACACTCTTTTTACCATCCACACGAACCTGCGGTTCATTGGAAGAGCGGACGGTAATGTCGCCGCGCCCGTTGCGAATGAGGATGCGGGAGTCGGAGTGAACCGGTTTCGGTTCGACGTTCAAGTCAAAGCCGAATCGGTCACCTCCCCGGGGCCAGTCGACACCCCCAGGAACCTTGGTTCGAAAGATGTCGGAGGCGGCAACCAATCCAAGCAGCGAAAGCAGTCCAAGAACGAGGAGAATCTCCCCTCCAGAAATTGTGGAAGCACTTTGGCCGGAACGGCTGGCCATGGCGCGTTCGTAGAGCTTAATAGCGCCCCAAAAGATGATGATGAGCGGCCACCAATATTGAAAAAGGTGGGAGATATCCAGGCCGCGATAGTTGTGCACTAAGAGAAGCACTCCAACCAACAAAAGGGCGATGCCGGGGAAGAGGGATCTTTGAGGTGGGAGGGAATTCATGGAGCGTCAGCGTCCCTGGCCCGGTCCTTGAGGGGGCTGCGGAGGTGGCAATGTTCCTGGGGGCGCGGGCGCCACTGGACCCGAGATGTGGCCATCGGCCGGAGCCAAGTTGCTCGCGAGGCTGATTGTGCCAATCACGATCAGGATCACTGGAAACGTGTTGCCAAAAGATAAGAATCCGCCGCGCACCTGGTCGAGAAGAAACAAAACACCAATGGTGATGATGACCGCAGGGCCCATTAGGCCCCGGATCATGCAGCGACGGCAATTACAACGAACGCGATCACTCATCGAAAATTATCCTCTCCCATCACCGCTCACGAGCGGCCCAACCTATTGCGAAACATCAGCACGCCGACACCAATCAGAATCAGTGGCCAAAGTCTCTCTATTCTGTAAAAAGGAAACAGATCGAAGTTGTTCAGTAGAAAAAGCACGCCCAGCGCTATCAAGATAATCGGCCCCACAGGACGCCCCTGAGTCCAGGATTGGAAGGGATCCTCAAGCACTTCTCCGCGCCGCTGAGCCTGAGCCGTCCGCATAGAGTCGAACGCCATATAAAAAATGAATCCAGCCAGCAAAATCCCCAGCGCCGCCTTAAAAGCTCCGTCGAGATCGCTGGAAAGGCCAAGAATCATTGCGGCGAAAACCGCAATGTGGATTAGAGCTTTGTTGTACTCTCCGTTATAAACAGCGCCGAGCCCGGGAAAAAGGAATCCCAAGACAAACGCCAAACCAGGGTTCCCTGGAGAGCGCTGAACCGCGGAAGGCGTTACACCAGGACTTGTGGATGCAAAGGGATCTGAGGAGGTCGCGGCTCCGGAAGCTGCAGCAGGAATGCCGCCGGGAATGCCCGTGAAGCTGGCGAGGCAGTCTTCGCAGTAGAGAACGTCGCGCACCGGGCGCACGCACGTCGAACACATAGCCTTGCCGCAATTGCGGCAGTAACCGACAGCGTCCACATCAGAATGGACGGCACACTTCATCGAGTTCTCCTCTCCAACAACCAGCCACTCCATATCGGATTCTCGCAAGCCAGCACCTCAAGCCGCCTGCCGATGTCGTCGGCGCGGTTCTGCTGCTTCGGAGTAGACGGGTTGGTATTGTCCGTCCGGCCCGGCTCCCTCTTTGGAGAGGACTGGGGAATCGTTTCTTCGCGCATAGCGGGACTCTGATTGTCTTCACTCATGCGCGATTGAATTTCGTAAACCACACGGAGATCGCTGACAAATTTTACGCTGTGAGCGTACACCAGATGTACCGTGGCGTCTGCGTTGCGATAGATCGTTGCGGGAGCAAGGTCCGCAAGTTTGGGCTTGCGCCAGTTGAAGCCGGTGGCGGTCAGCAGCAGCACGAGGGTAGCTGCCACGGACACAGCGCTGTAAGCAAAGCGCGGCGATTGCAAACTGCGCAACCAGGCCCAGAAGTCGAACTTGCTGCGTACCACGCCTACGGTCGCTAGCAAGATCGCCGTTTCGAGTTGCGGAGGCGGCGCGACCTGTTCCAGTGCATAGAGGCCGCCCAGCGTATGCGCCACGCTCGCAACCAACGGGGTGCAGACCGCACACGTGTTCACGTGCTGATTGAAAGCGCTCCATTCCTCGGCGTTCAACACCCCGTCGAGGTAGTCGCTCAAGCGCGCTTCGGTTTGTTCGCAAGTCCAGATCATTGTCCTGCCCCGCCGCTCGCTTCGAACATGCTCACCACAGGTCTCATGCCGGGCGCACTCCCATTTGTTGCAAAATCCTCGCCAATTCGATGCGCCCGCGATTGATGCGTGACTTCACCGTTCCTTCCGGCACCTCCAGCACTCGCTGTATCTCGATGTACTCCAATTGCTGGAGGTCGCGCAAGATCACAGCTTCGCGCAGCTCCGGGGAAAGCCGCGTGAGCGCGGTCTGCACCTGGCCGCTCAATTCACCCAAAAAAGCTTGCTCATCCGGACGGCGTGCGACGGACTCCTTGTTCTCAACAACCGGCATGGCATCGTCGAGGGAATCGGTGACGCGATCCCTCTTGGTTCTACGGTAATGGTCAATCAGCAAGTTGCGGGTCACGCTGGTCATCCATGTAGCGAAACCGCCATGAGCGGACCGATAACTGCCCAAAGTACGATAAACGCGAAGGAACACATCCTGCGTAAGATCCTCGGCTTCCGTGCGGTTGCCGGTGAACCGGTAGCAGATGTTAAAGATGCGGCGCGTGTGGCGACGCACAAGTTCCTCCCAGGCCGACCCATCGCCCTGGAGGCATTGCTGGACAAGTTGGGCATCCTGCTCCAACGTATCATCAGCCTCTGAACCTAGTACGGTGCAAGGCGTGTCTGCGAGCCGGCTTCTCTCTCAAAAAACCGCTGGCAGTCCATTTGGGCCTGCCAACTATGGAACGAAAACTGCTCGGAAAATGTTCCCTCGGAATCTGAGCCGGGCTTTCAACCGTCATTCGCAATGGCATCTTACTCAGGATAAGGGACTTGCACAAGGGCCGCTGGGGGCCTAGGGCAGCGCCGCAAGTAGGGCCTCGATTGGAGCATTATCCCCGAAAGTCTCGCTGCGATGGGCGAAGCGGTCGACATCGCCCGGACCGAACACAAAACTGCCGCCCAATTGGAACGGGTTTCGGCCGAGCTTGTGTTGCGAATGCCCGGCGGCCTTGGCGCGTGCGCGAGCCTCACCATTGTCGCTGCGAAACACATGAAATAGGTTGGCGCTCTTGAGTTCCAGGGCCGCGTAGGCCGCGCGCTTTTCGTCAATGAGGAGCGGGAAGGTGATGCCCGTCTCTTCGCGGAAAGCGCGCGCATAGACGCGGTCTCCAAGCCCCACCGCAGCCAGGCCGGCGCCACGATCGCGGAAACCTTGTTCGTGAGTGCGCAACTGCGCAACGTGCTCGCGGCAGAAAATTCAACCGTAGTGGCGCAAGAAAACTACGACCGCCGGCTGGCGGATCCATAGCGAGCCTAGGCGAAGCTCCTTGCCGTCTGCATCGGGCAAGGTAATCATGGAAAGACGGCTGTTGAGAGTGGTTTCCATGCCCTACATTCTGATTGGCTTGAAAGGAGTGTCAAGTCCGCTTCACCACACCTGGGGTGTGTGAAACTTGACGCGGTGAATGGCTCTCGATAACCTGACGACCGCATGCAAAGTTCGTCGAGGAAGCTGCTCATCGTCCTGGCCGGTCTCGTCCTAGCCGGGTTTGTTGTTTATCAGTCCAGCGGATTCGTTCACAAAGCCAATTTCAGCGGGGAAAAACTGCTCCACGCGGTGGCGGGAGCGAATCTCGATCTGCTGCTACTGTCCGTAATCGTAATCTACGGCTGCTACGCCATTCGCGCGCTGCGATGGCAATTGTTTCAGGGAAACCTAGGATCTTCGCGCTTCTGGGTCATCTACAAAATGACGCTAGCCGGATTTGCCGCGATTTTTATCCTGGGGCGGCCGGGAGAGCCGGTTCGGCCGCTGTTACTGGCGCGGAAAGAAAAACTGCCGATCGCGGACATGTTTGGGATTTATGCGCTGGAGAGATTGTTTGATACGGCCAGCACGGCAGTGATTGCGGCGTTGGCATTGCTTTTTGTCAATTCGCAGTCGGGCAGCGGGGAGACCACGTCGGCGCTGGGAGCCGCTGCGAAAACCGCGGGCACGTTGTTGTTCGCGGGCGTGACCGCTGCCGTGGTGTTTCTGGTTTACCTGCGGGTACACGGAACAGCGGTACTCGAGAAACGGTTGCAAGGCTGGCGCCAAGGGCAAGGGTGGCGAAGGTCCGTTGCAGGAATTCTCCTGGGGTTCGTCCGCGGCGTTCAAGCCATCCGCGACGTGAAAGAACTCCTTTTGGCAATCTTCTATTCCGGATCGCATTGGTTTCTGGTGTTACTGGTGTACTACTGGGGAACGCACAGTTTCGCCAACGCTTCACCAAGAATGGCGGAGCTCAGCTTGGGCCAGGTCATGTTGGTCATGGCGTTCTCCCTGGTGGGATCGGTGGTGCAGTTGCCGGCGGTCGGGGGCGGGGCGCAACTGGCTTCGGTGCTTGTGTATACAAAGATATTTGGGGTAGAAACGGAGCCGGCAACGGCGGTCGCTGTGGTGCTTTGGCTGATTGGGTTTGCCGCATGTTGCCTGGCAGGCGTGCCGTTCTTGATCGAGGAAGGATTGTCGCTCGGAAAACTGCGCGAATTCGCGCACAAAAAAGAAGTGGCGGGCGAATCAGCCCAATAAACAAGCAAGGAGACCCGGCCTCGTGAAGTGTCCCTTTTGCGGGCATGTGGATGACAAAGTGATCGATTCGCGGGAAGGCCGCGGCGGTGACACGATTCGCCGCAGGCGGGAGTGCCTGAAGTGCAGCCGGCGCTTCACCACTTACGAACGTATTGACGAAATTCCCTACATGGTGATCAAAAAGGACGGGCGGCGCGAGCGGTTCGAGCGGCAGAAAATCCTGCAAGGACTTTTGAAGGCTTGCGAGAAACGGCCTGTGGCTACACCAAAGTTGGAAGGCATTGTGGACGAAATTGAAGGAGTGGTGCACGAATCCAGCGAGCGCGAGCTGACCACCACCGAAATCGGCGAAATGATCATGCAAGGGCTGAAGAAGCTCGACAAAGTGGCGTATGTGAGGTTTGCATCGGTTTACATGGACTTCAAAGATGTTCAGGAGTTCATGAGCGAACTCAAGAACTTGCTAAAAGATCGGGCAGTGAAAAAGTAGCGGAGCAAGGGGAGAGACATGAATCGCAGAAACTTTCTGAGATCGGCCGCAGGAAGCGCCGCCGTCGCAGCGACGATGATGAATCGCGGGCGTTATCTGCTGTTTGCAGGCGGGCCGGAATACTCTTCGCGCGCGGTTGAGCTTGTGCAGCGGTCGACGGTCATCGACATGCTGGCTCCTTTGTGGATCAGTCCAAGCCAAACGCGGAAGATCTTGGGCAACCCGGAAACCTTGAAGGCGGAAGATTACGCTCCGTACAAAAACTCGGGCATCAATGTTTTTCATATCGCTATTGGAACGGGCGGTTCCGAGGCCTATCTGGAAACGCTGAAGTTTCTGTCCGGGTACAACAGCCTCCTGGCGCGCCACGATGCGTGGTTCGAACGCGTGGACACTCCAGAGCGGCTCGATGGCATCAAGACTTCGGGAAAAGTTGGGATCATCCTCGGAATTCAAAACTCGGAACATTTTCGCAAAGCGGACGACGTTGACTATTTCTACGGGCTCGGCCAGCGAGTCTCACAGCTCACGTACAACGCGCGGACATTGATCGGCAGCGGCTCCACGGAGCGGCGCGACGACGGCTTGTCCGACTTTGGCTTGAGCATCGTGGAGCGGATGAATAAAGTCGGCATGGCCGTGGACGTCTCTCATTGCGGCGATAAGACCACCCTGGATGCGTTTGAAGTCTCCAAGAAACCAGTGCTCATCACCCATTCGAATTGCCGCGCGCTGAACCCCAATCATCCCCGCTGCAAAACGGATGAAGCAATCAAGGCGCTGGCTGCCAAAGGAGGCGTCATGGGCATCACGGAAGTGCGCATGTTCGTCAGCCCGAAAGAGCCGACTGGGGTTGATGCCATGCTGGACCATTTTGATTACGTCGCGAAGCTGGTGGGTGTGGAACACGTAGGAGTTGGCAGTGACATTGACTTGCTGGGGTACGACGCCCTGTCTCCTGAGGAGACCAAGCAGTTGCGTTCGGGCTACAAGAGCAGTTATGGCTTCCGCGACAAAAACGACATCGACGGCTATAACTTCGCAAAACGTCCCTTCGATCTGGCGGAAGGTTTGATTCACCGCAAGTACAGCGACGCCAACATCGAGGCCATCCTTGGGGGCAATTTCCGACGCGTACTGAAGGAAATCTGGACGGTTTGAAGAGGAGATCTCTGTTCTCGGAAGTCTAGTCAGCGGGGCCAGACGCCAGCGGTGAAGGACTTGATGGTCTGGAAGCCGAGCTTCTCGTAGAGTTGCACCGCGGTTCGATTGTCGGAAGTAACTGTCAGAGTCAATTCGCGGAACTTCATTGAGCGTAAGGCTTCTGCCGAAGTTTGCATCAGCATGCGTCCGATGCCGTGTCCTTGAAATCCAGGTAAAACGCAAATCTGCGTGGTGTGACCGACCCCCGAAGAGACTTCACTGGTCAAGACCGCAGCTACCAACTCATCGTTCCCCGGTTCATGAAGGACAAAGGATGCGCCGGGAACAAACTGTCCGCAGCCCGGGAGCAAAATAATATTCTTTAAGAATCTCAGCGCGCCGGCGCGGCTGCGGTACTGATCGTTGATCGCGCCGTCTACGTGATTGGCGTAGGCCAGGTAAATCAGTTTCGCACATGGATCGAAGTGGCGGTCGTTCCAGCGTGCGAGGCGCAGGCCGCTCGAAGAACCCGCTTTTGCCTCGGGCATCTTGCGCAAATCGAGCAGCATGAATTGGCGTGTGTAGAGATGAAATCCGTGGTCGAGAAGCGGCGCGTCCAAGGGTCCGCTGAAGGGCATGAGTTGGGCCTCGATGCGCATGAGATGCGGAATCGCGCGCATGGAGAAGAGCATTTCCTCGAGCAGCCTGCGGCCAAGAGTTTCCTGCGCAAACTTGCAGGAGACGTAAAGTCCGCCGATGAGCCCCTTTTGTTCTTCCAGGACGTAGAACGAGTAGCCCGCCGCGGTTCCGCCTTCGAACGCGACGCAGCCCGCGAGCGCGCGAGCTTCCATGAAACGCTTGATCAGTTCGAGCGCGCCGCGATAGTCCCAATGCAACTCGTCCCGCCAGTGCCGTGCTTCCTCCTCGAGAAGCGGCTCGATTTGGCGCACGGTGGTTTGGCGCAAGTCGACGATGTTCATGGATGCGCGGATTTGGTGAGCTCCCGCCATTCTGGTTCCGATACTGGCTCTATGATAGCTGATTCGTACAGACCCGGTGGCATGGACCGTTCGGGGAGGCGATACGAATGCGACACAAGCTCATGGGCTTTCCAAAGTGCGGGAGAAGCGATGTGCTACGATGGTTTTACGGAGTTGCTTGACGAGCTTTTGACGAGGAGATTTCACGCAAGAGGCGCCGCGAACCCAGCGGCTTAGGCGACGCATGCACATCCTTTCTGAGCTGAGGTACCCATCGCGGTGGTACACAAAATTATTGATCTTGGTTTTGGCGCTGGCGTTTTTTGCCGTGTTGGCGACGTCGGCCATTGCGGGGTTTCTCGTCTACCGGATCGTGAAGCCGCAACGCAGCGCACCTGAAATCAGCATGGCCAGCTTTCCTGGTCGGCCGGAAGTGATGGATTTCCAAGTGCCGGAACTGGGAAAACGGGAAGGATGGTTTTTCCCGGGCTTGCGGCAGGCGCCCACGATCGTGTTGTGCCATGGCTACGAATCCAGCCGCGGGGAACTGTTGACATTGGTTTCTGCGCTGCAAGATCACCAATACAACGTGTTCGTCTTTGATTTTGCCGCACACGGTGCCAACACTGGAATCACCACGCTGGGCTACCGCGAAGCCGAAGAACTGCACAAAGCGGTCGACACTCTAGCTGCTCGTGATGATCTTGATCCCACACGCTTTGGTTTCTGGGGTTATAACCTGGGCGCTTACGCCGCGTTGCGCGAAGCGGAAGGTGACAAGCGCATTCGCGCGCTGATTTTGGATTCTGTCTACGACGATCCCGAGCAGATGGTGAAACTAGGAGTCGAGCACAACGGCTTGGGCACGTTTCCCCTGATGATTCGCTCGGCCCAAATCAGTTTCGGCTACCTTAACAACATTCACCGGCACGATCCACCGCTCTCGAGCCGGCTGAACGCGCTTAACGGTGTTCCCACGCTGTTCATTCAAGCGCTCGACGATCCGGAATTGGCGGCCATCACGCGGCAGATGTTCCTGCAAGCTTCTGAACCGCGCGAGCAAGCCTTGATCGCCCACGGGAGTTTTGTGGGTTTGAGCGACCAGGAGAAGCGCGAGTACGAAAACCGCGTGGTATCATTCTTTCTTTTGCGCTTGCCCCCCACCGTTGCCAAGCCCCTGCCCCCAGCCCTGCACTGAACCGCGCATGATGATGTGGTAGAGAAACACCCCCGTAGCCTGCTCATCGAAGGGCATGGGTTCACACGCGAAGGGAACGGGATTCAAGTTCCTACAGCCGCGAATATCCGTCAGGACGTATTGCTTTCCGGAATTTTCCAGACTCCAGTCTTTGATTTCCTGGTGCAAATAAAAATTCATGCCGAAATGCTGGCCGCGGCTCATCCAGCCGACTGCCAATTCATCCAGAGGAATCTTCTGGCTTTGCACCTGCTGCGCGAGAACCTTTCCGGGCGGGTCGACCTTCAGGAAAGACGGTGCAATGAAATAAGCCACCATGGTGGCAAGAAGAATGGGCACAACGCAGCCCGCGGCGAGAAGGGGAAGAAGACCCTTTTCTCTGGCGGGTCTGCCAAAAGAGGCCAAAAGAAGGTTTGCTGCTCCCATCAGAGCGACGATGGCGCACACGCCGGTCACAATGGTGGCGTTTCTGTAAGGAAAATGTGGTGCAAGAAGCTGAATGTAAACTAGGGGAACGAAGAGCAAGAGCGAAAACAGCAATAAGCCCGCGCGAAGCACCCAGCGCGGGATTTTGTCCATGGTTGTGAGAGAGTGCGCAAAAATCAGGACCAGCGGGGGCAGCGCGGGAAGGATGTAGCCGGGAAGTTTGGAGCGGGAAATGGAAAAAAAGACAAGGCAGAATCCGGCCCAGCAGGCTAGAAACCACTTTGAGTGCTGTGCTCTCTGCGTGCGCATGACTCGTGCTACTCCGTGAACGCCGCTCCACAGAAAAAGGGCGGTCCAGGGAAGGAGCGCTATCAATACGACCGGCACATAAAACCAGAGCGGCTGTATGTGCTGGAACTCCGGAGTCAGATACCGCTTGAAATTGTGCTCGATGATGAAAACCCGCAGAAAATCCGGATTGCGGCGGGCGCAGCGAACGTACCAGGGCAGGGCGGTGGCACAGAAAGCCACCATGGCCACAGGATGAAGGAGCCGAAGCGAATCCTGTCGCCGTTTGGTCAGCCAAGCCCAGAGGAACACCGCGCCGCCACACAAAAGAATCGCGGCCGGACCTTTGGCAAGTACCGCGGCTCCCATGAAGAATCCAAACAAAATTAACGCAAGCCACGGTGTGCGCGGAAGAATCGGGGTCATTTTGTTTCGCGTCAAGCCAGCGACAGCGGCTGCGCAAACCATTGCCATCACGAACATGGCGCCGAACGGCATGTCCGTGGCCGCGGCATGCGAAAAGCCGATCATTCCCACCGTGGTTGGGAGCAGAAGCAGTGACCAGCGCGCGGTTTCTTCGCCATAGAGGCGAAGAGCGAGCCAGGCTACCGCAACCGTCGCAAGCAGGGCGGAGATTGCGCTCGGCAGCCGCGCCGCGGCTTCACTTACGCCAAACCACTTGAAGGCCAGTCCAGCGCCCCAATAATAGAGCGGAGGCTTTTCGAACCACGGCTTTCCGTACAGTCGCGGCGTGGTCCAGTCGTGCGACTCCATCATGTCGCGGGCAATCCAAGCATAGCGTGGCTCATCGGGGCCGCTGAACCCCAGGACGCCAAGACGGCTGAAGTAGCATACGTAGAGTGTGGCGCAAATAAGGACACCCCAGACAATCAGGGCGCTTCGAGTGGTATGGAGATCCGGGAGCGGGGGCTTGGTTGGTTTCGTCACGGAAGTTTGAGTCTAACATTGAAACACTTTCTTCCAGCGCCGGACCTCTTGCATACTGTCGCGCAATGACTGTTTCATTCCTTTTGGTTACACGATGAAGGACTGGGTTGAATGGGCGGCGGTGTGGCTCATCATAAAAGGGATGGGGCTGCTTCCACGGTCGGTGGCGAAGGGTTTGGCCGTGGGCGTTGTGCGGTCCTTGTATGCGTTGCTCCCACGATTGCGGAGGACGGCGGAAACCAATCTGCGAATCGCATTTCCCGTTTGGAATGAGGCTCAGCGCAAGGCGGCAATTCGCGGGATGCTCCGTAATTTGGGCTGGATGGCCGCGGAATTTGCGCGATTTCCGAAGTATACAAAGCAAAACATCGAGCAGGTGATTGTCCTGGATGGTCATGAAAATTTTTTGACAGGGCAGCGGCGAGGCAAGGGCGTGCTCTACCTGACCGGGCACATTGGGGCGTGGGAACTTTCGTCCTTCGCGCACGCGCTGTACGGCTATCCACTGCATTACCTGGCGCGTCCGATTGAGAATCGCCGGATCAATGCCCTGGTCAATAGGTACCGCTGCCTGTCGGGGAACCGGCCAATCTTCAAGAACGAATCGGCGCGGGTCACACTGAAAGTTTTGAAAGAAGCGGGAACCATTGGCATCCTGGCCGACCAAAACACCATGCCCCAGGAAGCGGTCTTCGTGGATTTCTTCGGAAAAGCGGCAAGCACGACGACAGGCATCGCGCGGCTGGCGCTGCACACTGAGGCAGCCGTCGTGCCGGGTTATGCGGTTTGGGACGAACAACTCGGCAAGTATCGGCTCCGCTTCGAACCTGCGGTGGAACTTACTCGAACCGGCGACCCGGAACGCGATATCCTCGAAAACACATGGAAGTTTACGAAAGTACTCGAAGAAATCATCCGAAAATATCCGGAGCAATGGGTTTGGATTCATGGCCGGTGGAACACCAGGCCGAGCGGCGAGCCGCCCGTGTACGATTTTCGTGAGGCAGAATATGAGACGAACCGCAAGAGAATTGGCTGACGCGATTGGGGCGACCGTCGAAGGGGACAGCACTCTGGAAATCAGCGGGGTAGCCGCGCCCGAACGAGCCGCGTCGCGCGACTTGATTTACGTCGATTCACCGAAACACGCGGAACGAGCGGCGGGTTCCGCTGCGCTTTGCGTGATTGCCGCCGAAGGGCTGCGCCTGCCGGGAAAGACCGTGCTGCGAAGCGACCACCCTAAATTTGCCTTTTCCAAGGCTGCCACACTGATCCTCGACCGTGCACCGATTGCCTCTGGAATTCATCCGACTGCGGCCGTTGCGCCGTTGGCGCGCGTTGCGGAGAGCGCAGGCATCGGGCCGTACGCCGTGATTGGAGAAGACGTGCACATTGGTCCAGGAACACAAATCGGCGCGCATTGCGTCATTGGGGCGGGCTGCTGGATCGGCGAAGACTGCCGCATCCATCCGCGCGTAACTCTCTATCATCACGTTCGAATCGGCTATCGAGTGGAGATCCATTCCGGCGCCGTGATTGGCGCGGATGGATTTGGTTACGCGTTCGGAGAAGGGCAACACTGGAAGTTCCCGCAGGTGGGAATCGTGGAGATTAGCGACGACGTCGAGATCGGCGCGAATACAACGATTGATCGCGGCTCGTTGGACGACACGCGTATCTTTGAGGGGGTAAAGCTCGATAATCTGGTTCACATTGGCCACAACTGCCTGATCGGCGCGCATACAGTCGTCGCAGCGCAGGTGGGATTCTCCGGCTCGTGCGTCGTAGGCAAAAACGTGGTCATTGGCGGCCAGGCGGGCTTCGGTGAACGCTGCGAACTGGAAGACGGTTCGGTGATTGGAGGACAATCAGGGGTGCTCGGAGGTAAGACAATTCGCCGCCGGCAAACGGTCTGGGGAACGCCGGCTCGCGCGCTCGAAAAGTTCAAGGAGCAGTACGCCTTTTACGGCCGCCTGCCGGAATTGGCCGCTCGCATCAAAAATCTTGAGGCGAAAGTTGGAAGCAAATAAGCCAAATGGAAGAGAGCTCTCGCCGCTGTGGCGCGTGATTGTCATTGGCGGCCATACGCGCAGCATCGGCAAGACGCAGCTGGTCTGCGATGTGATTGCCGCTTTTCCCAACGCCAACTGGATGGCCGGAAAAATCACGCAATACGGACACGGCGTCTGCGCGCAAAATGGAGCCAATTGCGACTGCGCGCCGACCGAGCATGTTTGTGCACTCGACTGGGAGTTGCACGCCGACACCGGGACAGATAGCTCTCGATTTCTTGCTGCCGGGGCCCGCCGCTCGTTCTGGCTACGCACCAAGCAGGGATATCTCGCTGAAGGGCTTCCTTTGTTGAGAGCTGCGGTCAGGGAAGGGCAAACGACTTCATACGGTGAAGTGCCGACGCTTATTTTAGAAAGCAACTCCTTGTTGCAATTCCTGAAGCCGAGCCTGTATTTCGCTGTGGTTGATGCCTCGAAGGAAGATTTCAAGGACTCCGCCAGAGCCGCGCTGGATCGTGCCGACGCCCTAGTCCTTCGCGGTTCCCAAGAAGCCTTCTCGGCTAGCGCGCCGACCTGGAGACAGCTTCCGTCGCGTCTTCTCCGCGAGAAACTTTCCGTTTCTCAGCACGAGGGCGAACCGCTGCCGCGACCGTTGCGGGTCTTGGTGCAGCGGACGCTGGAATCGCCCGCAACTGTTTCAATTTGAAACCTCCTCGTTTACAACGAGACATCTTATCCGTTGACCCTCAGCGGCAAGGCAGCGATAATCGAAGTAGTACCGATGTTACAGGGATTCTGATTGCTTTCTTCGTTTCGGTTCGGTGCAAGTGACGGGGATCATGGCAGTTACAGAATTAAGGCGGCGGGTTGGACCGGCCTGCTAAACCCGCCAATTCTTACGTTGCTCTGGGGGGAGCATCTATGGCCTCATTTGCCCGCGTAGGAGAACCAGCCGTCACTGCGGCGCCAGTCGCATGGCGGGAGCAGGATTGGGCGGAGCGCCTTGAGAAAGCGATTGAGCGCGGCGCCAATCACCTCCTATCGCTTCAGGCTGAACAAGGCTACTGGCAGGGCGAACTGGAAGCAGATTCCACCCTGGAATCGGACTACATCTACTACTTACACGTTCTCGGCAAAGCGGACCCCGAACGAATTGCCAAGCTTGCCAACTATGTTCGGCAGCGCCAGTTGCCAGATGGCGGCTGGAGCATTTATCCGGGCGGCCCTTCGGAGCTGAACGCCACGTGTAAGGCATATTTCGCTTTGAAACTTGCGGGCGATTCGCCTTACGCGCCAAATTTGGTGCGCGCACGCGAAATCGTGCATCGCCTTGGCGGCCTCGAGCTTTCCAATTCCTACGTTCGTTTTTATTTGGCGCTTGTGGGCGCCGTGGGCTGGGACCTTGTTCCCTCAATCCCGCCCGAGCTGATGCTCATCCCGCACTGGTTTATCTTCAACATTTACGAGATGTCTTCGTGGACGCGCGGCATCGTCATCCCCATGGCGATTTTGTCCGCGCTGCGTCCGAATTGGCGGTTACCGGAGCGGGCGCACGTCGATGAGCTGTTCAAGGAGCCGGACCAAAAAACAGCTGCGCTGGATTGGAGCGACCAACTTCTCTCCTGGAAAAATGTCTTCCTGGCTGTGGACCGCGGGCTGAAGCTCTATGAGAAATCTCCCTGGAAACCTTTTCGCCAGCGCGCCATCCGCGAAGCGAAATCTTGGATGGTGAATCATCTCGAACGGACCGAGGGCCTCGCCGCCATCTACCCCGCGATGATGAACTCGATTTTCGCTTTAATGGCTTTTGGCCATGGCCCGGACGATCCGCTCACGCTCCGCGAAATCAAGGAATTCTCGCGCTTTGAAATCGAAGATGAAGAAACGATTCGTATGCAGCCGTGCGTCTCTCCGGTGTGGGACACCTGCATCGCCATGGTTTCGCTCGAAGAAGCGGGGTTGCCTCCCGATCACCCGGCTCTGGTTAAGGCCGCGGACTGGATTCTGTCCAAACAAGTGCTCGGTCCCGGCGATTGGCAGGTGAAGAACAAAGATGCGGAGCCCGGCGGCTGGGCCTTTGAATTTCGCAATGATTTTTACCCGGACGTCGATGACACCGCCTTCGTGCTGATGGCTCTCCAACGTGTGAAGTATCCCGAGCCGGCCCGCATGGAAGCGGCGATGCGCCGGGGCATTCAGTGGCTGCTCAGCATGCAGAATGGCGATGGCGGCTGGGGCGCCTTCGACCGCGACAACGACCGCAAGTTTCTCTGCAACATCCCCTTTGCCGACCACAATGCCATGATCGATCCTTCGACCGCCGACGTCACCGCGCGCGTTGTCGAGTGTCTGGGGCGTTACGGGTGGCCTGCAGAGCATCCGGTCATCCAGCGCGCCGTGAAATTCCTGCTGCAAGATCAATGCAAAGACGGCTCGTGGTTCGGCCGCTGGGGCGTCAATTACATTTATGGAACGAGCGGCGTTCTGCGCGCACTCGAAACGGTTTCGCTCGCGACGCGCGAATTCTGCAAGCGTGCCGTCGACTGGCTGCGCTGTGTTCAGAAAGCGGACGGCAGCTTTGGTGAGTCACTCTTGAGTTATGATATGGCTTCCACGAAAGGGCGGGGGACCAGCACAGCCTCGCAAACCGCCTGGGGGCTGATCGGCCTGCTCGCGAGCGCTGGGGTCGAAGATCCCGCAGTTGCCAAAGCGCTGGCATACCTGGTCCATCGCCAGCAAGGGGACGGCTCGTGGAGCGAGCCGGAGTTTACCGGCACGGGTTTCCCTGGCGTTTTTTACCTGAAATACCATCTCTACCGGAACTCTTTTCCGGTTTATGCGCTCGCGCGTTATTCCAATCAGTCGCGCAGAGCCGAAGAGTATTGTGCCGCGAAATTCCAGCCGAGCGACTTCTGGCTGCGCCGCAGGATCTAACCTACATGGTGCGCTTGCCTGCGCGGCTCATGTCAAAACTCGCAAAGACCCGCATTGCGCAGATTTTCAATTCTGTGCCGCTGGACCCGTTGCTCCATTGCGTGGATCCCACAGAAGTGCTCCATCCCGGGTCTGCGGCACCCGTTTCCCGCGAAAAGATGCACGCGCTAGTGGCAAATCGCGCGCCGGTGATTTGGATTGGTGGCAGCGAAGCGCTGCTTCATGCTGGAATCAGCCACTTTGTGCGAGCCATTGCGCAAAGCGGTCACTACGTCTTTCTTGAAACGGTTGGGACGTCTCTTCGCCGTCGGATACACGAATTTCAGCCCCTCCGTGAATTGTTCTTGGTGGTTCGTCTCAATTCGCTGCAGGCGCCGGAGTCCGCGCTTGCCGTCGAAGGGCTTCGCGCTGCGCGTCTCTCCGGCTTTTTCACCGTCATTCATTCGCCAGTTCACGAAGACTCGGTCGGCACGCAACTCACCGCGCTCCAGTCATTGGTCGAAGAGAAAGACGTGGACGGCTGGCTGATTACTGCTGCAGCTCCGGAGGAACTTGTCGTCCGCAAGGCTGCTCAAGCGCGCGCGCTTATCCGCAGCAGTTTCTGGCGTCAATTCTCCGAGCATGTGGAAGAGGCTCTTCTTTCACAAGCGCCGGCTAGGGATTTGCGCGATGCGCAAGGTTTCGATCCCGAAGATGTGCACACCGAGGCTGGCGAAGAAGGTGTAAGAATCGCATGACCACGCTGGTCACAGGCGCTTCCGGCTTCCTGGGAAGCCACCTCGCACGCCAGTTGGTGTCGCGAGGAGAGGACGTGCGCGTGATGCTGCGCCCATCGAGCACCAATCGCGCCATCGCGGACCTCTCGCTCGAATATGTCACTGGCGATTTGCGCGACCCGGCCGCGGTCGCCCGCGCGATGCAGGGAGCACAACGCGTCTTTCACGTTGCCGCCGACTACCGTTTGTGGGCCCGGCGCAAACAGGACATCTACGATTCCAACGTCGGTGGGACAAAAAATCTTCTCGATGCGGCCGTTCGCGCAGGCGTCGAGCAGTTCATTTACACTAGCACCGTAGCCACGATTGCCGTGGACCGCCCGCAGCATCCGAACGAATTCACCGACGCGCGCCTGGAAGAAATGGTCGGCCACTACAAGCGTTCCAAGTGGATGGCCGAGCAGGAAGTGCTCAAAGCCGCGAAGGCGGGCTTGCCCGCTATCGTCGTTATGCCCACCACGCCTGTCGGCCCGTGGGATTGGAAACCCACGCCAACGGGCAAAATCATTCTCGATTTTCTGAATGGCAAGATGCCTGGCTACGTCGAGACTGGCTTGAACTTCGTTGGCGTCGAAGAGTGCGCCGCCGGTCATCTGCTGGTGACCGAGAAAGGCAAAGTTGGCGAGCGTTATCTCCTCGGCGGTGAGAATCTCACGCTCAAGGCTTTGCTGGACACGCTTTCGAGGATTAGCGGCCTGTCCGCGCCCAAACTGAAAATCCCGCATGGCTTGGCGCTAAGTGTAGCCTATGCCAATGCTGTGTTTTCCCGATTGATCGGGCGCGAGCCAAGTATCCCGGTAGAAGGCGTGAAGATTGCGCGCCATATGATGTTTGTGGATTGCTCTCGTGCGCAGCGCGAATTGGGTTTCAAAGCGGGCCCGGTGTCAGCAGCCCTGGAGCGCGCCGTGCGCTGGTACGAAGCGAACGGCTATATCGATAAAGCCCGCGCCAGAAAAATGGCGCACGCCCGCGCCGCGTAGGGCTTTGGGCCAGCATGGGTGGGACAGGCTTTCGCGTGTTTTCGCTTTGCGTGGTCTTGGCTTTTGTCAGGGGCGCAGCACGCTGCGTCCTAGTCGCTAGACTAGTGTTCATGAGAATCCTTGTCACATTTGCCGTCGAAGCCGAATTCGCCCCCTGGCGTGGCCGGCATGAGTTTCTTCCCGCCCAAACATCCAGCAATGGGCAAGTCTACACCACGAGTCTTTCGGGCGTGGATGTCCTAGTTGGTCTGACGGGGATAGGTCCTAGGGCTGCCGCGGACAGCATCCGTGCCTTTACTTGGGCTGGGGACCTAGATCTTTGTCTTACGACGGGATTTGCTGGAGCGTTACGTCCTGAGCATCGGGTTGCCGACATACTTGCCGCTCGCGAAATCGTTGCCCACGACAAGCGGAGTAACATATTCGATGGCAAGATCCAGTGCACGCAACGATTGTTGAAGATGGCCGCGGCCTGTGGCGCTAGGGTGGTAGAGCGCTTTTATTCCTCTCCTTCACTCATACGGATGGCCAAAGAGAAGTCAGCCCTTCGAGATCTCGCTGACGCGGTCGAGATGGAGAGCTTTGAGGTTCTAGCGGAGGCATTTGCCTGGATGCCGGAAGGCATCGCCGTTCGCGCCGTTAGCGACACGGTTGACGAAGATCTGCCTCTTGATTTTAGCCAGATGGTTATAGGTCAAGGGGAATTGAGCATGGCTCGACTGGCAGCGCAGATCGTTCGGAAACCCTCTGCGATTCCGGGTCTAATTCGGTTGGGCAAGCGGAGCAGCGAAGCCGCTGAGAAACTAGCAGACTTTCTGGATACCTTCCTTGCGGCCCTCGCAGGAAAGTCCGTTGCGATCGCTTCTAAAGAGGCTCGATGAGCCGCACCGGGACAACTTTAGAAACGTCGCGCTCTTTAGTCCCCATCCCGAAGACCATGCGCGCGGGCGTTTTCCGGGAAAAAGGCATCGTCCGCGTCGAAGAAGTTCCTGTCCCCGAAGTCGGCGACGGCGAAGTGCTCATCAAGGTCGCTGCGTGCGGCGTCTGTGGCACGGACATTAAGAAAATCTTCCATCGCTATGTCGAACCGCCGCAAATCCTTGGGCACGAGCTCGCAGGTACGGTTGTTGCCGTCGGCCGCGGCGTCGCAAAGTGGAAGCCCGGCGGCCGCGTCATGAGTTTTCACCACATTCCCTGCGGCAAATGCTTTTATTGCGAACGCCGACTCTTCTCCCAATGCAAGCAGTACAAAACCACTGGCCTGACTGCCGGCTTTACTCCCAACGGCGGCGGCTTCGGCGAGTATGTCAAAGCCATGCCTTGGGTTGCAGAACGCGGCATCGTGGCGCTTCCCGATACTGTCACCTTCGAAGAAGCCACTTTCATCGAGCCCATCAACACAATTCTGAAAGCCGTCCAGAAAGCCCGCGTGGCCGCCAACGAAACGGTTCTCGTCATCGGCTGTGGCCCCATCGGCTTGCAGCTGCTCATGGTTGCGGAACTCGCAGGCCCGCGTCTTTATACCAGCGATCCCATGGCCGTCCGCCGGGCCAAGAGCCTTACCCTCGGTGCTATTGAGTCCTTTGACCCCAGTGGTGGTAAGCTGGTGGAGGAAATTAAGGCCCGTACGGAGGGGCGGGGGGCTGATGCCGTTTTGGTGGCGGTGGCGCATCCCGCGGTGGTCGTGGAAGCGCTGGCTGCGGCGAGGCCTGGGGGACGAGTCCTGTTATTTGCCGCGAATGATCCCGTCACCACGATCGAGTTTCCAGCAGCCGCTGTGGGCATTGACGAAAAAGAAATCCTAGGCAGCTATAGCGCCGCGGTGGACATCCAACATGCAGCCGCGGAGCTGGTGCTCCACAAGAAACTTCCTGTGATGGATATTGTGACGCACCGTTTTCCTCTGGATAAGATTCAAGAGGCTTTGGATTTGGCTGCCCGGCCTACCGCGGAATCGCTAAAGGTTCTAATCACACACGCATGAGGACCACCGACAAGAAAACGGAAACAGGCGAAGCTTTGAAAACTGCTGTCACACGCGTAGTGGTGCCATCCAAAATGACGGCGGCCGTTCTCTATGGCAGTGAGGATCTTCGCATTGAAATGATCGACGTGCCTTCGCTGGCCGCGGACGAAGTGCTTCTTCGCGTGCGGCTCGCGCTGACCGATGGCACGGACCTCAAAGTTTGGAAGCGTGGCTATCATGCTCGAATGATTCAGCCGCCGGCGGTCTTTGGCCATGAGTTGGTTGGCGACATTGTCGCCACCGGCAAGCGCGTCGATCCCCGCTGGCGCATCGGCATGCGCGTGGTGGCTGCGAATTCCGCTCCGTGCCTGCGCTGTTACCATTGCCGCCGCGGGCAGGAAAATCTCTGCGACGATTTGCTCTTCAACAATGGCGCTTACGCTGAGTACATGCGCATCCCCGGCCGCATCGCCGTGGAAAACATGCTCGAAGTGCCGCACTCGGTGGACGACCAAAGCGCTGCGCTTGCCGAGCCTCTTGCGTGCGTGCTTCGCGGTATTCACGAAATGGAACTCCGCACCGGGGACACGGCCGCGGTCATCGGTTGTGGTCCCATCGGACTGAAATTCATCCGCATGCTGTCGCGCCGCGGCGTTCGCGTGATCGCCATTGCTCGCCGGACTGCGCCGCTCGATGTTGCGCGGCGCCTTGGCGCCGTCGCCACAATCAACGTGAATGAGGTTGAAGACGTGATTGCGACAGTGAAGAATCTTACGGAAGATCAGCGCGGTCCGGATGCCGTCGTCGAAGCCGCCGGAAACCCAGCGACATGGAGTATGGCTTTGGCCATCATCCGCCGCGGAGGCGTTGTGAATTTCTTCAGCGGCCTGCCCTCGGGAACTCACGTGGAGATCGAGCCCGCCGCCATTCATTATTCCGAAATCAGGCTCATCTCCACGTTCCACCACACGCCACGCTTTTTTCGTGAGGCGCTCGAAGCGATTCGCCGCGGAGACATTTCCGCGTACGATTTTGTCACCGAAGAAATTCGTCTGGCAGACTTGCCGCAGGCCTTCGAGCGGATGAAGTCCCGCAGCGGCGAAATCAAGCTCGCCGTCCGGCCATAATTTGGAGTGCGGTTTACCCTGAGCTCCAAAGGCCAGCCCGGCTTGCACTAAAGCGAACGTGCTGCCGCCTCTTTACCCGCGGCCGGCTAACAGGCCCGCGTAGCAAAAAATTTGTAAAATTGTGCCATTGGTTATCCTGACGGCATCCGATGAGGATGCCTGAAGGATGGCAACCTATGAAATGCAACCAACCATGGAGTTTTGCGAGGCGATCTTTCTAAATGCTGGTTCCTGGCGAACTCGAAATCATGCGCAATGCGCCGCCATCGGGCTGCAATCCAGTCGTCGCGCAGGAGTACACCCACTGGCTTGCCACCCATCATTATGAAAACTTCAACATTGTTTCCTGGCTTCTTCCCAAGGCGCTGCACCAACATTTCTACAATGTCTACGCTTACTGCCGCTGGGCCGACAATCTCGGCGACGAAGTGCCGAATCCCATGCGCGCGCTGCAACTTCTCGACTGGTGGGAACGTGAACTCGACCTCTGCTACGAAGGCAAACCTTCTCATCCGGTGTTTGTCGCGCTGCGCCAAACCATTCTTGCCAAAGACATCCCCAAGCAGCCTTTCGCAGGTTTGCTGAAAGCGTTCCGCCAGGATCAGACCACGAGCCGCTACTCGAATTGGGACGCCGTTCTCGGCTACTGCGTGTATTCCGCCAATCCCGTCGGTCGCCTGGTCCTCTATCTCTGTGGCTATCGGGACGAGCAGCGCCAGCGTCTTTCCGATGCCACTTGCACCGCACTCCAACTAGCGAACTTCTGGCAGGACGTTTCGCGTGATCTCGACAAAGGCCGCATCTACATTCCGCTGGACGCTGCCGCGGCCCAGGGGCTCACCGAGGAAGACATCGTTGAGCGCCGTTTCGACGACCGTTTCGTGAGTCTCATGCAGGATCTCATCGCTCGCACGCGCGCGTTGTTTGCCGAAGGCTTGCCTCTCGCAAGAATGGTCGACAAGCGCCTTAGCCTTGACATTGCAATGTTCAGCCGCGGCGGCATCGCCGTTCTCGACGCCATCGAAGCGATGGGCTACGACACGCTTCACAAGCGTCCTGCCATCAGCAAACTGAAGCAGGCTCGTCTTCTCGGCAGCACACTGGTCAAGAATTTGGTCGCCCGCGATTCTCACTCGGCGACAATTTCCTTAATGCCATCAATTGCAGGGGGGCATCATGTTGCGCCGCCGTCAGCGACCACCGTTGCTGAATCCTATGAAAATTGCCATCACATCGCGCGAGCTGCACGCAGCAATTTTTATTACGCCTTCTACCTCTTACCCAGGCCCAAGCGCGACGCGCTCGCAGCCCTCTACGCATTCATGCGACTCATCGACGACGTTTCCGATGAAGGCCAGGACCTCGCAGCAAAACAGCGCGGCCTCGCCCGCTGGCGCACAGCCCTCGACCAAGCCATCACAGGGCAAGAACAAGTCCTCGACGGCAATGCCGCCGTGCTTTCTCCAGCCGCCACCCTACCGGGAGCTGAGGAAACCCTTCCTGCGCTCGTCGACACCATGCAGCGCTACAACATGCCCGTCCGCTATCTCCACGACCTCATCAGCGGCGCGGAAATGGATCTCACCGTTCGCTTCTACCCAACATTCCAACGCCTCCGCGAATACTGCTACCGCGTCGCCGGAACTGTCGGCCTCACCTGCACGCACGTCTTCGGGTTCCGCGACGCCCGCGCCCTCGACCTCGCGGAAAAACTCGGCCTCGCCTTCCAACTCACGAACATAATTCGCGACGTTCACGAAGACCACAAACTCGGCCGCGTCTATCTTCCCGAAGAAGACCTCGCCCGCTACGGTGTTTCGTCCGAAGATTTCGGGCGCAGCGAAGCGACACTCGGCATGCGCGAGTTGCTTCGTTTCGAGGCCGATCGCGCCTGGCAGCTGTACGAAGAAGGCGCGGCCTTGCTTGGCTTGATTGATGAGGATAGTCGAGGGGCGCTGTGGCTCCTCGTTCATACCTACGGTGCGCTGCTCGGCCGCATCGAGGCGCTTGACTTTGCTGTGTTCGGCGAAAAAATCCGTCTCTTGAAAGCCGAAAAAATGGTATTCATGGCCAAGGCCCGTTTCGGCCACCACACGGAAGAGAACATTCTTGAAAAACGTGATCGTGATCGGCGGCGGGCTGGCGGGACTGGCAGCCGGCGTCGCGCTGGCTGATTCCGGCTGGCGCGTTCGTCTGTTCGAGCAGCGTCCCTTCCTTGGCGGCCGCGCAACGTCGTACGTCTTGCCCGACGGCGAGCACGTTGACAATTGCCAGCACGTCACCCTCGGCTGCTGCACCAATCTCGAGGATTTTTATCGCCGCGTCGGTTCCGCAGGCAAAATCAAGTTCTTCGACCGCCTCCTTTTTCTCGATCCCCAGGGCCGCCGCGGCGAAATGAAGGCGGGTTCGCTTCCTGCTCCGTTTCACTTCACCGGCTCGTTTGCTTCGTTTGCTCCCCTAACGCTTCTCGACAAACTTTCCATCGCTCGCGCCATGCTCAATATCATTCAGCACGCCGGCAATCCTCCTGAGTTTCGCGGACCCGGTAGCATTTCTATGCTCGAATGGCTGCGCCGCCGCGGCCAAACCAGAGGCGCGATCAATCGCTTCTGGCGTGTCGTTCTGGTTAGCGCGCTCGACGAAGAGCTCGATCGCACGGACGCTCGATTCGGCGTCGAGGTCTTCTGGAAGGCTTTTCTATCCAGCAGCACAGGTTACCGCATGGGTGTGCCTGCAGTACCGCTCTCGGGCCTTTACGATGGCTGCAAGACGGAAATCGAGCGCCGGGGCGGGGAAGTAGTCCTGCGCTCGCCTGTCCGCGGCCTGAAGCTGGAGAGTGGCCAACTTGTGGGCGTGCGTTTCGATGACCACCGCGAGGAGTCCGCGGACGCTTACGTTTTCGCGATCCCACACACCGCCCTAGCGGAACTGTTGCCCGAAAGTATGAAACAGTCCGACCCTTCGCTCGCCCATCTCGACAAAATCAAAGCCTCACCTATCACCGGCGTTCATTTCTGGTTTGACCAGCGCGTCATGGACGAACCTTTTGTCACGCTTCTCGACACGACCACGCAATGGATTTTCAACAAGAGCGCTCTCTACAGGAGCGACGAAAAATTGTTCCAGCCTGTCATTCCGAGCGAAGCGAGGAATCCCGGCTCGCTTTCTGCCACGCGCCACTTCCCGCAATACCTCCAACTCGTGATCAGCGCTTCTTACGATCTCCTCGAAAAGCCCCGCCAGGAAATCATTGACCTCTGCCTCGCCGAAGTTCGCCACGCTCTGCCCAGAGCCCGCGACGCTCAACTGCTTAAAGCATCGGTCATCAAGGAAGCCGCCGCCACGTTTTCGCCCGAACCCGGCGTCGATCGCTGGCGCCCTTCTCAGGCCACGCAGTTCCCGGGCTTGTATCTCGCCGGTGATTGGACGCAAACCGGCTGGCCCGCCACCATGGAAGGCGCCGTCCGCAGCGGCTATCTCGCCGCAGAAGCCCTCCTTCGCGCCTCCGGCACCGCGCGAACTATCGTTCAACCTGATCTTCCTCCCGACGGATTCATCAAAATGTGGCTTGGCAAGACGCCTTCGCCGGTGTCCTAGAATTCCTGCGGCTCATCTGGTTCGTTAGCTCTCTTGCTGATCTCCGACCTCTGTCCTCTGATCTTGTGTTTCCATTCTTAGTTTCTCAACCTTCCACACTCTCGAACCATCCAATCTTCCTCTCCCTCTGCGTCAATTCTGCTCCCCCTCTGTCTAACCTTTCGTATTCCGCGGCGTGCGAGGCCATAAAAGCTTGGTACGCCCGCCGCGAGGCCCAGAAATCCAAGGTCAGAAAGATTGCAGGATGCTCCGGATTGTGCAATAATCGAGTGTCTTGGTAGTTGGCGTCTTTCCGGAACAGTTTGGCCCAGTCCCCTTCGGGGCCATAAACTTTCAAGAAATGTTTTTCACAGCCCGGCTTGACTTCGAACTCCCAGACGGCTAAAAACATAGAGGTCCCATCTCCTGCTCTCGGACGTACGTCACTCTGCAAGCAAATTCAGGTAGGCATAGCGCAGTCCGGCCGAGTGTAGCAATCCAGTTGGATACAAGCCAAGTTGGCACACCGTTGCGTGCAAAGTTTAAGTTGTAGCCGTTGCAGTCCGTCAGGGCTGGCGGACGGAGGCGTTTGTGGATCGCAAGTATAGTCATCGCGGTTACCGCGATTCTGAGAAGGGTGAGAAGCGCGAGCGCTCTCACGAAAAGAAGCCGCCATCCGGCGGCCCGCGCGGCGCCGATCAATTCGGCCCGCGCACCCCGCGTATGGTCGGAACCGTCACACGCGCCCGTTGTTCCAATTGTGGAGCCGTCCTCGCCCCCGGATTCGATCCCAACGGAAAGTGTCCCAAGTGCCAGTTCGAATTGCATTGTTGCAAGCAGTGCCGCTTCTTCGACACCGGCGCGCAGTTCGAGTGCACGCAGCCGATCAAAGAGCGCGTCTCCCCCAAGGACGCCAAGAACAATTGCAAGTTCTACGAATTTCGCATGACCGTCGAAAAAGACACCGCCCCCACAACTTACGCGCAGGCCGCCGGCTCTGGCGCCCCGGCTCCCCCGCGTTCCAGCGACGCCCGCCAGGCCTTCGAGGACCTCTTCAAGAAGTAGCGGGCGGCCTTACGCCGTAGGCGGTCTTGCTCCCCTAAGTGCTGCGCGCCGTTGTAGGGAGCGCTTTTGGGCGTCCCCTTGGTTCGCTTCTGTCGGACCTCGGATCTCTGTTCTCTGATCTTCCCGTTCTGCTATCCTCGTCCGCTCAGGAGTGTCCGCGCAAAATGAAGCACTCACGCCGCGCCTTTCTCGAAGGGGGCCTCGCATGGCCTGCCGTCCTGAATTCTGCCCCGGAACTTAGCGCGGAACCGCTTCCGGAATCCGCTTCTTCCCTGGACTCCTCCTTTGACCCGTGGGTCGAAATCCGTCGCGAAAATCTTCGTCACAACGTCGCAGAAATCGCCCGCCGTGTTTCCGCGCGCCCGATTCTTGCTGTCATCAAAAATAATGGTTACGGCACGGGCGTCGCCAACATCGCTCAGCTTCTCGAACCGCAGGGAGAAATCTTCGGCTTCGCCGTCGTCAAGCTTCACGAAGCGTTCTCTCTTCGCGACGCGGGCGTCCGCAAGCCCATCCTCCTTCTCGGCCCCTTTGACGAGCAAAATCTCGCCGACGCAGTCGCCCGCGACATTCTCCCTATGGTTTACACGCCCGTCGGCCCCGCGCTCGACAAAATCACCGCCAAAACACAAAAGCCCGTCTCGCTGCACATCTGCATCGACACCGGGATTGGCCGCGTCGGCGTCCCCTACCGTCAAGCCGTTCCGCTCGTGCGCGACCTCGCGGCCCGCAAATCTGTCCGCATCCAGGGCACCATGATGACCTTCACCGAAGATCCCGACTTTGACAAAGAGCAGCTCCGCCGCTTCAACGAAACTTGCGCGTCGCTCCAAAAGGAAGGCATCGTCGTCGGCAAAAAGCATGCCGCCTCGAGCTTCAGCCTCTTTCAACATCCCGACGCCTTCCTCGACATGGTCCGTCCGGGGATGGCCATCTACGGCATCTATTCTGAAAACGAATTTCGCCACACCAACCTTCTTGATCTCCACCCCGCCATCAGCCTCAAAGCCCGCGTCATCTACGTGAAAAAGCTGCGCAAAGGCGACAGCGCTGGGTACAACCGCGCCTACATCGCGAAAGACGACGTGTGGGTCGCCACGCTTCCCGTCGGCCACGGCGACGGCTGGCCGCGCGCGGCCGCAAAAGGCGCCAAAGTTCGCATCAACGGCGATCTTTATTCCGTCATCGCCTCGGTGTCCGCCAGCCACTGCATCGTCGAGGTCGGCGCTGAAGAAAGAGTCAAAATCGGTGATGTCGGCAGTTTCTTCGACGCGCAGCCCGGGTCTCGCCCCGAAGACGTCTCCGAATCCTGCGGCGCCTCCGTCTACGACCTCACCATGCACCTCAACCCGCTGCTCCCCCGCCGCATCGTCTAGATCGTTTGGTTCACGGGCGCGGTCGCAAACGTTGTTCTAAGCTCGAAAATAAAGGCATTGTAGGGCGCAGCATCGCTGCGCCCCAGCTTGGAGGCCAACGCAGGTGTGACAACTCGCTCTTGCTTACCTCTCTAAATCAGTTCAAAATTCGCCTGCTCTCAAGAAAAACAGAAAACTGTCATTTCTAAGGAAGGCCTTTCATGCGACGCACACTCATCGCCTTATCGCTAATTCCTGTCGCCGCGATCCCCGTCGGCGCGCAATCCAAGCCTCCCGTCCCTCCCTCCGACTACGGCCAATGGGAAGCTCTCGCCACTTTCCGTGATTACGGCGGCCTCTCTCCTGACGGAAAATGGCTCGCCTACGGCATCAACCGTTCGAATCGTAACAACGAGCTGCGCGTCACGAACATCGCTGAAGGCATAACCAAGACCGTTGCCTTCGGAGCGCAACCGGTTTTCTCCTACGATTCGCGTTGGGTGGCCTACTCCATCGGGATTTCCGAATCCCAAGAGGAAAAGCTGAAGAAGGACAAAAAGCCCATCCCCAAGAAAATGGGTCTTCTGAATCTCGCCACCGGCGAACTTTCCACCGCGGACGGCATCGACTCCTTCGCTTTCAGCCCCGACGGTGCGTGGCTTGCCATGCGCCGCACTCCGCCCGAGAAAAAGGACTCCGACAAAAAAGATTCCGCCGATGCTTCCGATGCCGATGACATTCCCGCCGGCGCGACTCTGCTTCTCCGCCAGCTCTCTACAGGCCGCGACACTTCCTTCGGCAACGTGTCCGAATACGCCTGGCAGCGTCTTCCGAAAACGGGAACGCTCCTTGCCATGACCATCGGCGCCGAAGACAAAACAGGCAACGGCATCCAAATCTTCGACGTGCACACCGCCGCCGTGCGCGTTCTCGACACCTCCGCCTCCATTTACTCCGGTCTTTCCTGGCGCAAGAAGAGCGCCGACCTTGCCGTTCTTCGTTCCAAGTCCGATGACCACCACGACGGCCCCACGCAAGTTGCGCTAGCCTGGACGAATCTCGGCCAGCCCTCAGAGTCCGCGCACCTCTACGATCACACCGCCGACTCGAAATTCCCCGCGGCCACCCGCACCGTTTCTTTCCGCAAACCTGACTGGGCTCTCGACGGCGGAGTTGTTTTCCTCGGCCTCGCCAAATGGGAGGACAAGATCGGCGAGCCCGCCAAGCCTGGCACTCCCGCCGCAGATAGCCCCAAGTCAGGCGACGGCTCCAAGTCTGCCGATGCCACAGCCAAAGACGCCGACGCGGCCAAGAACAAAGAAAAAGACGACGACGATCCGCCTACCGTGGACGTGTGGAACTGGCACGACACCGAAGTCATGCCCCGGCAAAAGCTCAACGCCAAAAACGACCGTCAGAAAAATATGCTTGCCGCCTGGCACCTTGAGAAAAACTCTCTCATTCCGCTCGGCAAGGATCTGGACGAGCGGGTCACTCCGCTCCAGCACCAGCCTCTCGCGGTGGCCGCCAACTGGTCCAACTACGCCATGGAACGCAGCATCGGCCGCCCTGCTGCGGACATTTCTCTTGTTGATATTTCCACGGGCGCGCGCACGAAGATCCAGGATCATCTCAACGACGACTACTATCTCGAAGAAAGCCCCGGCGGCCGCTACCTTCTTTATTTCCACGACGACAGCTATTGGACCGTCAACACCGCCACGCACGCCGTCGTCAACATCACAAAGAGCGCCGCAACTTCGTTTGTGGATCGCGAATCCGACTTTACCATCAAACAGAAGCCGCCCTTCGGCATCGCTGGCTGGGCTAAAGATGACGCTGCCGTCCTTCTCTACGACAAATTCGATTTGTGGCAGGTGGCTCCCGATGGCTCCCGCGCCGTCCGTCAAACCGACGGCGCCGCCGAGCAAGTCCGCCATCGGTACGAGAAACTCGACCCGGAGGAAGAATGGATCGACACAACCAAGCCAATCTATCTGAGCTTGTTTGGCATCTGGACCAAGAAGTCCGGCTTCGCGCGCCTCAAGCCAGGTGCCGCCGGTGGGCTCACCGAAGAGCATGTTGTCTGGCTCGACAAAAGCCTCGACCATCTCGCCAAAGCTAAAGACGCCGACGTCTTCGAATACGTCCAGCAAACTTTCGTCGAGTCACCCAATGCATTCATCGCCAGCCCCGACTTGAAAGACGCCAAAGCCGTCACAAAAACAAATCCTTTCCAAGCCAACTACGGCTGGGGCCGCGAACAGCTCATCGAATACAAGAACAGCCACAACGAACGCCTGCAAGGGGCGCTGTTCTATCCCGCGGGCTACGACGCGGCAAAAAAATATCCCATGATCGTCTACATGTACGAGAAGCTTTCCGACAATCTCCACCGCTACAGTGCACCTTCCGAACGCAACTATTACAGCGTCAGCGCCATGAACGCCCACGGCTATTTCGTCCTCGAGCCAGACATCCTCTTTAAGCCGCGCGACCCCGGCGTCTCCGTCGCCGATTGCGTCACCGCCGCGGCGAAGCGGGTCATCCAGATGGGCGTCATTGATCCCAAGCGCGTCGGAATCATGGGCCATTCCTGGGGCGGCTTTGACACCACTTACCTCGCCACGCATGTTACTAATTTCTTCGCCGCTGGCGTTGCCGGAGCTCCCATCACCGATCTGGTCAGCAATTACGGCAATCACCATTGGAGCGTCGGCATCGCCGAGACCGATCACATCGAAACCGGCCAGCAGCGCATGGAAGTCCCTCTTTACGAAGACCTCCAAGCCTACATCCGCAACTCTGCCGTCTTCAGCGTGTCAACCATGACCACTCCGCTTCTCATCGAAGTGGGCGACAGCGACGGCACAGTCTTTTTCCATCAGGGCGTCGAGCTCTACAACATCGCACGCCGCGCCAAAAAAGACGTGGTCCTCATCGAATATGCCGGCGAAGACCACGGCCTGCGCAAGAAAGCCAACCAGATTGACTACCAGCGCCGCATTTTCCAGTGGTTTGGCCACTACTTGAAGGATGAGCCCGCCCCGGACTGGATCACCAAGGGCGAGACTTACCTCGCGCACGAAAGGGAACTACGCAAATTCAAAGCCGCCTCCACCAAAAACTAGTCCGCTGTCTTGTGAGGTGGTTCCGAAGCTCGCTGTCGAGTTCCTTGTGATGGCGCAGCTTGCTGCGCGAACCCTTTTGGAATGCGGTTTTGCCCTGAGTCGCCTGTCATCCCGAGCCTACCTGCCGCAGGCGGGCACAGCGTGGGATGCTGGCTTGACTTTCAAGCCTCCGAAGTCGATGAGACAACTCTAACCTTTATGACCTCACTCCTCTGAAAAATTCAATCTCGCAATCTTGTTGTCCTTTGTCAACCCAACCGAAATCATCAGCGTCAAATTCGGGTACTTCGCGCGATACCGGTAATTCCTCCTCTCGCCCTCCTCCGTCCGCTCCATCAGCTCTAGCCCCTTCAATTCTCCAAACTCCTTCAGCGCTGGCCCCAGTTCCTGCATTTCGTCGGGAAAGAGCCGTTTCTGCGCCTCTTCTGTGAATTGTTCAGGCTTCGCTTTCCCATCCGCAATTCCTCGCACCAACTCCCTCACCATCTGCGTTACCTGCGGCTCCTTATCCGCAATCGGCTTTTCTTCCGCTACTTTCAAAGCCGGATTGTAAATCGCCGCCACCCCCGACGTAATTTTCTTCGGATTCGAATGTCCGGAGTCCAGATTCGTCAGCGCCACCACCGTCAACCGGTCATCTACGTACCTCGCCATGTAAGTCGTAAATCCCTGCCACGCCCCGCCGTGCTCGATCACGCGATGCCCGTTCACGTTGTTGATTTCCCAAGCGAACCCGTAGTTCGCCTTGTTCGGCTTTCCATTGTTCAACTTCTCCACCGTCCACATGCGGTCCAAGCTCGCCTTCTTTAGCAGCCTCTCGGTGTACAGCGCTGCGTCCCATTTTTGCAGATCCTCCACCGTGAAATACAGTGCGCCGTCCGCCGTCGAATTCAGCGAGGGCGAAACCCATTCCTGATTTTTCAGTTCGCCCCTCACCAACCGGTATCCCGCCGCGCGCCTCGGAATAATGTCCTCTTCGCTGATGATGCGCGTCCGGCTCATCCCCAGCGGCCTGAAAATTCGCTCCTGTAAAAAGTCGCCGTAAAATTTCCCGGTCACCTTGTGAATCAAAATCCCCAGCAAAACGTAGTTCGTATTCCGGTAGGCCCAGTCTTCGCCAGTTTTGAAATCCATCGGCATCTCTTTAATTCGCTTGTAAAGCTCGTCTTCCGAGTAATCCAGCCGCATGTAAAACGGTCCGCCAACTTTCGTCCGCGCCCCTGTTTCGTACTCGCTGAGTCCCGAAGTATGGCTCAGCAGGTTGTGCACTTTAATGTCATTCCAGATTCCCGGCGCGTCAGGAAAATATTTCTTGATCGGATCATCCAGCCCGACTTTCCCTTCTTCCACCAGCATCATCACGCCGGTAGCCGCAAACTGCTTTCCCATCGATCCCGATTGAAAAATCGTGTCCGGCGTCACTGCGGCATCCCACTCCACGTTCGCCAGCCCGTAGCCTTGCGCCTTTGTTAGCTTCCCGTCGCGATACACGCCCACCGCCGCGCCAGGAATGTGCTGCCTCAGCAGCTCGCTTTGCACAATCGCGTCCACCTTCCCATCCACATCGTCGGCAGTCGCCAGTGTATTTCCCGCCAGGGCCTCGACAGCGACCAAGACGCAAGCCACAATCATCACACTCTTCTTCACGTCCCCTCCAAAGCGATAGGTTTACAACCAACTATTCCTGCAGCCGCGCCGTCCTCTGCCGGTCACCCCAGGCCGCCCAGGGAATCGTCAGCCACATCGCCAGCGCGGTCAACGCAAGCACGCGAACGCTCGGCGGCGGGGGGCCAAACACCGAAACGGGATACATCAAGGCGAGAAAAAACGCCAATGACCAAAAACCGAAACTCCATCGACTTTTGGAACGCGTCGCTTTCCAATAGAGAACGACACCCGCCGCGAAAAGCCCGAATTCGACCACCAGGGTCAGGGCCAGGGAATTCCACATTCCCAATCCAACTTTTGGTCCTCCAGGATAAAGCGGCAGGTCAGGGCGATGAGAAAAATAATCCAGCAGCCAGTGTGTCGGCAGCAGCGCGCCAACAACCATCGCGGTGCGGGAATCACGCCGCCAGGAGAAGTAAGTCGCGCCGAGCAGCAATCCCGACACCAGTTGCATCAGCAAGCTGTGTGAAATGGGATACGAAACGAAGTCCAATGGTGTGACGCGCGTAATTCCTGGGGCAATCCGTACCTGCTCCACTCCCAAAAGTAGCAGTGCCGGCCACAAACAATCGGCGAACTGCGCCGACAGCACCAGCGTGCCTAACGAAGCCTTCGGCGCAACTCTCGTTGCCGCCATGGCCAGTGCAAAGTGCCCCAGGAACATAGCCCCGCACTATGACCATCCCGCCCCTGGCTGTCAACATCGCGCGTTGAGCGGTTTCACAATCTCGCGCACCGTATCTAAGCGTACGCCTCGAAAAACAAGGGGATCGTGTTAAGTCGTTTGTTTCCAGTCTTAGGTTTTTCGACCCTGATACGCAGCGCCTGATTTTCGCCCCGGGCTCGTCGCGATAGACTTTAGCCCAGCGAACGGTCTACAGCGCGCAACAATTGAGCCGGGACCATGTCGGCTGAGATTCAGGTAATTCGCAGGGAAAACGCCGGCCGGTCCGCTTGCTCCGCCGGTTTTCCTTTAAGCGCGTCCTGAATCTGCCGCAGCAGCGCATCGCGCGAGAACGGCTTTTGCAAAAAATACGCGCCCTGCAGAAGATTGGGCACTTCGCTGAATTCTTCTGTGTAACCCGACATGTAAACTACTTTTAAATCCGGCTGCAGCTGCCTCAGACGCTTCGCCAGCTCGGGCCCCCGCAACCGCGGCATGACCACGTCGGTCACCAAAATATCGATCTCGCCCCCGAATCTTTGCCCGGTGTCGAAGCCTTCCTCGCCGTCCGCCGCCGTCAGTACTTGATAACCCGCGGCCTTCAAAAATTCGCACGTCAGTGTCCGCACATCGGCTTCGTCTTCCACCAGTAACACCGTCTCGCGTCCGGGCCGCAGCTTCGCGGCTCGCTCCTCTTCGGGAACCGCCCGCGCCTGCTCCGGCACCTGCGGCAGATAAACCTCAAAGCGCGCCCCCGCACCCGGTTCTGAGTCCACAAAAATATAGCCCGAACTCTGCTTCACGACGCCGTACACCGTCGCCAGCCCCAGTCCCGTGCCTTTGCCCGGCTCCTTGGTTGTAAAGAACGGCTCGAAAATCCGGGCTTTGGTGCTCGCTTCCATGCCGTAACCCGTATCGCTCACCGCAAGCATGACGTAATCCCCGGTTGCCAGCGGCGTCCGCGCTTGCGCGAACCTTTCGTCCACGCGAACGTTTGCCGTCTCGATCGTCAGCATCCCACCCTTCGGCATTGCGTCCGAAGCGTTCACAATCAAGTTCAGCAGCACTTGCTCCATCTGCCCGGGATCCGCTTGCACGCGTCCGAGCGGCTCCCCAAGCTGCGTCTTGTATTCAATGTCCTCGCGCAGCAGCCGCTGCAAAAGCCTTCCCATTTCCACGATCAACTCATTCAAATCCAAAATCTTCGGCTGCAACATTTGCCTGCGGCTGAACGCCAGCAATTGCCGCGTCAAAAGCGCTGCGCGGTCGGCCACTCGGCGGATCTGCTCGCAATTCGCGCGCACGGCGTCCGTCGGCTTCATCCGCTCGAGAGCCAGGTCGCTGTTTCCCTTAATCACCGTCAGCAAATTGTTGAAGTCATGCGCCACGCCTCCAGCCAGCCGCCCCAGCGCGTCCATCTTTTGCGCCTGCCGAAGCTGTTCCTCAAGCTGCTCCCTCTGCTCTTGGTTTCGCTCCAACGTGTTGCGCATGCTTTCAAACGCACGCGTGACCCGCGCCACTTCATCGTCGCCGTCCGCGCGCAGCGGATAGCCGAAATTGCCTTCTTCCAGCGCACGCACGCCTTCCACCAGAGATCCCAGCGGTTTGGTGAAGGTATCCGAAATCAGGTAAGCCAGCATCGCACCCGCAAGCACCACCACCAGCCCCAGGCCAACCAGCAAATGGTTTAGCCGCTCGAGCGACGCCAGCGCCTCTTCATCCGATTTCAGCACCACAAAACTCAGACTCGGCCGCGCTCCGAGCATCAGCTCCAGCGAACTCGTAAAGAAGTGTCTTTTGCCCAGTTGCGGTTCGAGCGGCTTGTGTCCGCTTCTGATCTCTTGCGCAACTTCCTGCTCATCCACCGCCACCAGCGAACTCACCGTCACGCTGTCGCCGTACTGGAACACCACTTCGCTCGACAGAATCCGCCCCAAATCCCTCGCGCGCGCCGCATCAATTTCGCGTCCCACAATCACTTCGCCCATCGGCATGCTGTTGATCGGCGGGTCTTTGAAGAACCGCTTCACCACCACCTGATAAATCCGCCTCTCGTTCACCCACCAATCCTGATTGCTTGAGTCGCGCACCAGCGCCTTGATGCTTTCGTTCGACACATCCGCTGGGAAGTCGGAGATTCGGCTTTGCAGCGCGGTGATCTTGCCCTTGCTGTCCACCAGCGCGAACAGGTCGCACTCTTCGGACTGCCACGGATCCTGGCTTACCTCGCGAATCACCGTTGGGTCGCCATTCCGCATGTACGCCAAAGTGGCCAGCAGCTCCGCCTTGCGACTCAGCACCAGCCGCCGCTGCTGCTCCATCACCTGATATGTCAGTATGGAATTTCGCGCGTCTTCTTCGACCTGCCGCTGGGCCTGCGCCTGCATCGATTGGCGGACCGCCAGCAGCGTGCCGCCGGTCATCGTGGCGATGACCAGCACCAGCGAGAGCAAGAACTTACTGCGCAGTTTCATGTGTCCTGCGAACCCCTGAAGTCGTTCGTAGGGTCGAAACAGTCTCGGTCTTGCTTTCTTTACTTCGCGCTCGAGTACTTGGCGCTCAGTAACATGCGTTTCCGCCCAGGAGAGTCGGTTTCCTCTGGCGTGCGCATGAGAGGGCTAGGGAAAGCGATTGTGCATTTTGCGCAATTTCGCTGGTATGGCCCCTTGGTACCGCTTTTCTGGTACGCGCGTACAGCCGTCCTTTTCTTTTCTCCGCTTGCTTCCTCCTTTGTCGCGGAATTGTGCGATCTCCCAAGATTTGACTTCATCTCGGGGTGAATTGCGACAAATCGTAGATGCCGAGGTGCTTTTCGATGACCGTTACTGTGTCAAGGTAAATATCGAATCCGTCGCCGCCAAAGATCTGTTGCTCGATTTTGTCGAATTGTTCCCCAAGCGCGTCGTATTCGTGTGGCGACACCACCTTAGGCAGCTCCGGAAACAGCACGGTATCCTCCCGCGCTTCATGCAGAGCGTACATCCGCACAAAGGCGCTCAAATCGGCAGAGAGTTTGCCGCGGTCCTCAGCCGTTTTCAGGGACGGCACGGCGGCAAGAACTCGCTCGGTCACCTGTCTTCCCGCCTGATGCTGTTGGGCGAGCACGTCGACCAGTTCGGTCAGCTTGCCAGCTTTCCGAAAGCGTGGAAACAGATGGTCTTCCTCCAACTTTTCGTGATAATCCTCGATGAACTTGCGAATAATTGTCGCCGCGTCGGTTACCGTTTGCGGCGGAAAGTCCTGCTTGGCCTGAATCCGTCGGATAATCTCTTCGTGCAGCAGCAGCAACCGCTTTAGGACTCCGTGCTCGCGCATCAGGTCTTCGTTTGTGGAGACGCCTTCCTCCTCTCGCTGCTCCTCTTGCTGACAATCCGGCTGCGAGCGTGGCCCCCGCTGCCGCCAAACCGAACGTGTGCAGAAATACCCTTCGGTCATCCTCTTGATTCACCTCTTGATTTGCATCTTGGATCGGATCACGTGCTTTCATGGTTGAATGTCCTTTCCATCGAGAGTTTCCGGCGGCGTGCAAGCCATTCTATCCTCAACGCGCACGGCGCTATCTCGGCCGTGAAAATGAGGAGGCGCTTTGCCGGTTACAGCCCGAACCGGCAGCCTCCTCTTCCCTTACCTCCTTACGTCATGCGTTCTTTGCTTCCTCTCCTTAGTCCTAAAGGTCAGTTACCCCCTCTGTCCGTCCGCGCAGTTACCTCGTTCGCACAAGAAGTAATTCTCCGGCTTGTACTCGCCGATTCCTCCGCACAATAAAGGCAGGGGGAATGATTCCCGGGAGGGTGACGTCCATGCGAATCCCCCGATTCGCAATCAAAAACACTAACGGAGTGAAAACCGTCATCGCCGCGCAAGCTGCAACGGTGGCACTGATTCTCCCGGCTCTCTGTCTCGCGCAGTCGCAACCTTCGGAAAACGGCACAGCTTCAGCGTCGGGGCTCGTCCTTTGCGGCGCGGATAACCACCCGATGCACCACGCTCGTATCGAATTCCTGAATCCCTCCACAGGCTGGGCCAGCGCGAAGCTCACAGATAAGGGAGGGAGGTTCCACCTCGCGAGCCTGCCGCCGGCTGAGTATCGCGTGACCGTCACCGCTCCCGCCTGCGAGCGCCTCGAAACCAAAGTCGAGGTGGCCCCACATCCCGATGGAAGCTCGGCGCCTTTGCTCTTTCATTTGCTTCCAGCGGCGCAACCGCCGGCCCCCATCAACGACGGCGCGGTCTCCGTCCGAGAACTGCGCATGTCCGGCAAAGCCGATTCCGCTTTTGAGAAGGGAGTCCGGCTGCTACAGGGAGGCGACACTCAGCGAAGCCTGGCCTATTTTCAGCGCGCGCTGGCCAAGGACCCCGGTTACTACCGCGCGTACCATGATTTGGGCCTTGCCTATCTCCAGTTGGGTGAGACGGCGCGAGCTGCGGAGGATTTCCAGAAGTCCATCGATCTCACCAACGGTGGTTATGCGCCTTCGGAATTTGCCATGGCCATCATTCTTTGCCAGCGTCAGGAATTTCAACAGGCCGAGCGGCTGATTCAAAATGGCTTGGCCATGGACCCTGGGTCCGCCCTGGGAAAATACTTCCTCGGCCTGGTGCAACTCGCGCTAAATCAACCCGCCGAAGCCGAAAAGAGTGCCCGAGAAGCGCTCTGGCGGAGCGCTAATCAAGCAGAAGTGCACATCCTCCTGGCCAAGATTCTTGAAGTTCGTCACAACCCTCGCGCGGCCATGGCCGAGGTGGCCCTCTATCTGAAACTCGATCCCCATGGCCCCCTGGAAGCCGAAGCGACGGAACTGCGTCTTCGCGCCCAGCACGAACTCGAGCGGCCTCCCGCCCCCAATCCCTGATACCAAGGTAAATCTTCCATGCGTCCCGTTACATTTTGAACCGCACGGCCAGCTCTCAAGTGGCCCTTGCAACAGGTAAGTACCATAGTCATCAACGTATTACGCCGTGGAACCCGACTTGCCCCAAAAACAGCCATCACCCGTGTGCTTGGGCGCGATTAACGGCACTCGGGTTGAAGGGAGGCTTTCATGAAGACTCTGAAAAACCTATGCTTGGCCTTGGTTGCCGCTTCTTTGCTCGCGATACCCGCGGCCGCGCAGAAAGGCGCGCGTAACAACAACGGTGCTGGCAAGCTGCGCGGCCAGAACCGTGCCGAGCAGGTCCAGAACGAGAACAAGAAGGGCGAAAACACCAAGTCCAAAGGCAGCCAGAACGACGGCAGACACAAACACATGGGCTGGTTCAGAAAGGGCAAGCACGAAGCCAAGGGCCACAGCTAAAAACAGCCTTCCATCTCTCTGCTGTTATACCGAATCCAACAGGGGAGCCGTCCGAACTTCGGCCAGCTCCCCTCTCTGCTCTCTTGAGTCCGTCCGCAACAGTTCATTTCGAGCCAGCCTGCAGGCAGGCCCAAAGAGGTACACGCGGCATCGAGCGGTTCTGGCTGGGTGAATTGTGGCTTGATTTCAACCCCAAGCAGGTCGATGAGACCATGGCATTCTCACCGTCGCGTGCCACGTGACCCTGCGCGAAGTCGAAGGACTGCCTCCTTTCACCAGCCTGTCATTCCGAGCGAAGCAAGGGATCCTGGCTCAATGGCAAACTGCACCTAGGTCAATGGTTGCATACCTCTCTTTTGTCGGGGCGGCCTTCTGCTTGCTCGGAGCTTCGAAGGGAGCGGCAACCTTGCTCCGCTTTTCTTACGGGTACCACACGGCATGACGAAAAACGGGTACCCTTTACAGGAACCATGGTTGTGCGGGTGATCTGTGAATCTTCCATTCCTCTCCCTGGTCCTGGTCGGCGCCTTTGTGCTGTTCGCCCTCTTCGCTTTCTGGACCGAGCCTCTCTGGCTGCTCCCCGCGCTTGAACGGCTCACGCCAAACATTGTCTACCGCGTCCGCACGCGGCTTCCGCTCGTTGCCCTTTCGTTCGACGATGGCCCGCATCCCACTTTCACGCCGCAACTCCTCGACATCCTGCACCGCCACGACGCCAAGGCCACTTTCTTTCTCATCGGCGACCGCGCGCGACGTCATCCGAATCTTGTGGCCGCAATCCGCGCCGCCGGCGACGAAATCGGCAACCACTATTCCAGCAACGTTCCGACACTCGGCCATTCCGACGCGAAATTCCTCCGCAATCTAGACCAAACCGAAACGGCGCTCTCCCTCGATAAGAAGCCCGCGCTCTTCCGGCCTCCCGGCGGAGTGGCCTGGCTAGGACAAATCAAGATAGCTCGCCAACGCGGCTACACCTGCGTCCTCGGCTGCGCCTATCCTCACGACCCCATGCATCCCCCGGTCTGGTACATCCGCTGGCTGATCGAAAAGAATCTTATCCCTGGAGCCATCATCGTCCTCCACGACGGCATCTCCAACCCCTCGCGCAGCCTCCAAGCCCTGCCCCACATCCTCGAGGCCGGTCAACGCAAAGGCCTCCGCTTCGTCTCCATCTCCGAACTCCTCCGCGCCGCCGGCGCGGAAAGCGGTGAATCTTGGCCATTCTAGTAGACCAACCATTCGACTGGCTTCTTTTTAGGGAGCCCTAACGCGCACTGCTGGACCGGGCGACGCTGCCCCGGGCGGGTCTTCTCTTTTGAGCGCCAGCTCGGCCACAATCAACGCAGCCGGCCAAATCACGTTTGAAGGGATGACGTCCACGGGTGA
>Ga0126379_10000038_pt1 | contig 62148 bp, 50 predicted proteins | sample PanSoiMetPlot_24_FD_92640 | JGI IMG/M metagenome (GOLD analysis project Ga0126379, IMG submission 92640) | Tropical forest soil microbial communities from Panama - MetaG Plot_24 | ecosystem: Environmental > Terrestrial > Soil > Tropical forest > Bulk soil | place: Panama | collected 2016-02-17
AGAACTATACACGGTGGCACTCAAAAAGCGAAACAAAATGTGAGACTTAGACCGGAGGAAAACCCAGGAAAAACGGAGGAAGGTCTACTCAATAAGGGCGCCGCCCAGCGGATCCTAACGCGAGTTGGTTTTGGTTATCCTTATTAGTTTCAACAAAATAGGGGATCCCCCGGAGTTCCGAGCTTCGAATTTCGTCTTTCGAATTTCTCTTGTCTATTTTCCCTTTTCGTTATCCGGCGTCCACGAAAATGTCTTCGCCCCGGACCTCGACTGGATAGCAGTCCACACCGACCGCCGGGTTCTGTTTGACCTTCCCGGTGGTGACGTCGTATTGCCAGCCGTGCCACGGGCAGGTCACAATCGTTCCGCTCAACGTCCCTTGACCGAGCGGTCCACCGCGATGCAGGCACGTGTTGTTAATCGCGTAGTATTTGCCCTCAACATTCGCCAAGGCCACCGCCTTGCCTTCCACCTGGAATTCTCGAATCGTCCCCGGAGTAATTTCGTTCGTCTTTGCCGTCCGCACGAACGCCATGGTGCTCGCCTCTCCTCTTCTCTTCTATGGTCCCTAATCCCGAGTCCCCGCTCTGCGTTCTGTTCCTCTGTGATCTCCAATTTCTATTTTCCTTCTCCATTTCTTAGCGGGGTTCCATCGTCTGCGCCACCATCACGCCCTTCTTGAAATCCTCCACCATTTCCGGCTTCAGCCGTATTTCCGTGGGCCGCTTCGCCAGCGTCATCTGATCAATCTTGTCCTGCAGCTTCATCAGCCCGAAGAACAGGCCCTCCGGCCGCGGCGGGCAGCCCACGATGTACACATCCACTGGAACGATGCGGTCCACGCCTTGCAAAACCGAGTAGGTGTTGAACGGCCCGCCCACGCTCGAGCACGCACCCATCGAGATGCACCATTTCGGATCGGGCATTTGGGCCCACACCCGTTGAATCACCGGAGACATCTTCAGCGTCACCGTCCCCGAAACGATCATCAGGTCCGCCTGCCGCGGCGAAGGCCGGAACACTTCCGCGCCAAACCGCGCCATGTCAAACCGCGAAGTGGTAGAAGCAATCATCTCGATCGCGCAACACGCCAGGCCAAACGTCAGCGGCCACAGCGCGCTCTTCCGCGCCCAGTTAAACACGTAGTCCACCGACGTAATCATGAAGTTCTTTTCGAACCGCTGGTCCAGAACACCCATCTGAGAATCACTCCAACACTCTACCGCTGTAGGGGCGCGCTTCACCGCGTCCCTTTCTTAACCGCTCTCGCCCTTGCAGTGGCGGGTCTTTAGACCCGTTCTTCGCCCTGTATCTTCGGGGAGTATATATGCACCCGTGTAGCCCGTCAAAGTTTGCTATCTGGCAAGAGAACGTTCGGGATCCCCAAGTGGAACCGTCCACGGCCCTAATCCTCGGCTACCACTGGCTTCGGTAACCGCGTATCCTTGGCAATCCAGATCAGAAAACTTCCACCAGGAGCCGCTGCTGTGAAGATCGCCTTCCGCGCCATACTTTTTGGGATCGCTGGCCTGTTTCTTTTCAACCTGCCCTTGCATGCCGCTGAATTGCCGCACATCCAAATGCTGAACGGAACAGGCCAGCTCATCGTGAACGGTCATCCTTTCCTGATTCTCGGAGGTGAACTTGGCAATTCCTCATCGGCCACCTCCGCGCAGGCCGATGCGATCATCCCCAAGCTCGCAAGCATGCACGTCAACACCGTCCTCATACCCGTGGCCTGGGAGCAGCTCGAGCCCAAAGAAAACAATTTCGACTTCGGCATCCTGGATCACTGGATGGAGGTTGCGCGCGCCCACAAAATGCATCTGGTGCTCCTCTGGTTCGGCAGCTGGAAAAACGCCTTCTCCAACTACGCGCCCGCGTGGGTGAAATCCGACATCAAGCGTTTTCCCCGCGCAGAATCCGCCGAAGGAAGGCCGCTCGAGATTCTTTCGACGTTGTCGGCGGAAACCCGCCGCTGCGATAGCCGCGCCTTTGCTGCATTGCTGCGTCACGTCCGTGAGAAAGACTCCGACCGGCAGACCGTCCTCATGGTGCAAGTCGAAAACGAAGTGGGTTACCTCGGCCAAGGTCGGGATCGCTCTCCCGAGGCCAATCGGCTATTTCGCGGACGCGTCTCTGACGCATTGCTCCGCGCTCTCGCCGCCAAGCGTGCGCAACTCTCCCCGGAATTGGCCTCCCACCTCAACGAACACGGGCAAAGCTGGCCCGAAGTCTTTGGCGACGCCGCAAACGAGGTGTTCATGGCCTGGAATTATGCCAGCTATATCGAAGCCGTCACTCACGCCGGCAAAGGTGAGTATGCGCTTCCCATGTACGTCAACGCGCAGCTTCCCGGGCCATTCGAAAGGGCCGGCGAGTACCCCAGTGGCGGACCGCATCCCTATTATCTGGAAGCCTGGCGCGCGGCTGCGCCGAGCATCGATTTCTACTCGCCCGATATTTATTGGCCCAACTTCGAGTACTGGGTGGAGCGCTACGCAATTCCGGGCAATCCCATCTTCATCCCCGAAGCGCGCATGGACAGCGCTCCGTACAATGCGTTCTACGCCTACGGGCAGGCGCGCGCTTTCGGATTCAGCCCGTTTGCGGTAGACACTCTGACGCTTCCGGAAAAGGACGGTGAATCAAAGCCGCCGCTGATGCAAGTCTACGAATTGCTGGACAGCGTGAGCGATTTGCTACCTGCGGCCCAAGCGGCCGGCTCAACTCGCGGCCTGGTGCTCCATGCAACTAGCCCGCGTCCCACGCAGACGGTGGCATTGGGAGGATTTCTATTTGAAGCCACGCTTTCGCGTTCTTGGCCGGCGAGGACCTTTCTCACCGAAGACGGCGCCATGCTCATCCTGCAATCGTCTCCGGGAGAGTTCTACATTGCCGGCAGTGGCCTGACCGTCAGCTTCGCGCGCGATCCCGACGTGGATGCTGGAATTGCCGGAATTGAGAGCGTCGAAGAAGTCTCTCGCCCTTCCGGACAATGGACCACCGAGCGGCGCCTCAATGGCGATCAAACCAACCAGGGCCGCCAATTGCTAATGGATGCAAAGCGGCCGCATGTCTACCGCGTGCGGTTGTATTCCATCCCTTCGGAAAGAGAACACTAATCGCTCTTCCTGAGCAGGTTAGCTGGTGGATTGTTTGACGGCGGTGCTTTGCTGGTGACGCCCGGGTCCTTGAGCCTGCCCGCCAGAGACTTCCAGTAAGTGGCGGGTCGCAGACGCTGCAGGACATCGACCTGATAGGCGTCCATTCCAATAAGGATGCGCGGCTCGCGGCGCTCCACCCCGCGCAGAATTGCGGCGGCCGCTTTTTCCGGCGGTGTGCGCGCCAATTTTTCGAACCGTGCGATGCTTTCTTCGCGCCTTGCGGCCGGTGTTGAGGCGCCCAATCGCGCGCTGCGTGCAATGGCGGTTCGAATCCCGCCGGGGTGCACACAACTCACGCAAACATTGGTAGGCGCGAGTTCGTGGCGCAGGGCTTCCGTAAATCCCCGCACCGCGAATTTGCTGGCCGAGTACGCCGCATGGCCTGCCGGTGCGATGAGACCAAAAACGCTCGACAAATTCACGATGTGCGCCCGCGGTTCCCGTTTCAGCATCGGCAGGAAATACTTGACGCCATAAACCATGCCCCAAAAATTGATGTCCATCAGCCAGCGCAGATCCTCGAGCGAAATCTCTTCGAAATTCCCGTGCAGCGCGACTCCCGCATTGTTGATGAGCAGCGTAACCCGCCCATGCCTTGCGCTCACGTCGGCGGCAAAGGACTTCACGCTTTCTTCTTTGCCAACGTCGACAACGTGGGTGGTAACCATCGCGCTGTTTTTTGGGAGAGCTTGCGCCGTCTGCAGCAATCCCGGTTGGTCAATGTCCGCGATTGCCAGCGCCGAACCTGCAGCGGCCATTCGCTGCGCGAGCGCTCGGCCAATGCCCGATGCCGCTCCGGTCACCACCGCCACGCCGCTGTTTAGAAAAAACATCGAAGGACTTTCTGATGGGAATGGTTCATATCACGCCGGTAGAAAATTCGCCACGCCTTTTGCACGCGTCACTTCAAATCAGATCTGAAGAGTTGCATACCGCGAATTCAAGCGGAACCCGGACTCGAGTAGCCAAGAATCTCATTCCTTCTTGCCGTGGACGACCAGCGCGCCTTCCGCCTTGAACGCGCGGAGCTGCGCGGTGTCGCGGAACCAGCGGCCGGTGTAAACATCCGGGGTCGGCGAAGGGTCGGCAATGCGCTCGTGCTCCACGCCTCCGAAGCCAGCCTCGCGGAAAAACTCACTCCATTCTTCCGCGGAGAGCAGATGCGTTTTCACCGCGAGCAAATCGCCCCACTGGTGGCAATGCGGATTGTCGCGGTAGTAGTTGATCAAAATCCACGCTGCCCCACCGGGCTTCAGCACGCGAAACATCTCGCGGATGCCCGCGGTGGGTTCAGGCCAGTAATAAGAAGATTCCACAGAAATCGCGTGCGAGAAAAAATTCGGCTCCCAGGGAATTTCTTGCACTTCGCCGGTGACGAACATCAGGTTTTCAAAATCCACGCTAGCGCGGCGTGCGTGGCGAATCATTTCGTCGGAAACGTCCATGCCCACCACCCGGCCCTGCGGAACCAGTTTTGCGAGCCTTCGTGGAAGCCAGCCTGCCCCGCATCCGACATCGAGAACGTTGTCCGCGGGGCCGAGCCGCATTTTCTCCAGAAGCGGCAGAGTGATGGGCAGGTGCTCCTGCTCCATGCCTTCTTCGCGGCCCGCTTCGGCCCAGCGGTTGAATTCTTCGCGCAACATCTCGCCGGTTTCTGGCTTGGTCATTCGAGGTCTCGGGGAGTCCGCCAGTTACACGGCATGGCCACATGCCGTGCAGAAATGCGCGCCCGAAGGCGAGAGCGTCCCGCATTGAGAACAGAATCGGCCGGAACTCACAGGGATGCGCCGAACCTCGTGCGAAGACCCGTCGGAAGCAAGAGCCCAGATCAGCGCGACCCACCAACCGATGATGGTCCAACCCAGAAGCAAATTCACAAGAAAAATGACAACAGCACCGGACCTCTGCCGGGAAACGATAGCTAGGACCGTGGGCAGGAAATAAAGAAGCGTCACAAAAATCAGAAACTCCATATTGTCATCTCCCCAGCCCCGCCTCGGCCCGAGGCACACGAGCGTTCGGTTTTTTCTCCTCTTTATTGAAATACGCACCGGAAAGCTCGTTTGTTCCAACTCGCATTTCAGGCGCCCTGAACTTTGACCAGCAATTCCGCAAATTTCTGTTTCCGTTCGGCCTGGTCCTGGCCGGACTCCGCTTCCGCCATCTGCGTGATGTTCATGGAGCAGAACTTCGGGCCGCACATGGAGCAGAACTTCGCTTCCTTGTAGAAGTCGTCCGGCAAATTCTCGTCGTGCATGGCGCGCGCGGTTTCCGGATCGAGCGAAAGCTCGAATTGTTTGTTCCAATCGAACAAGAACCGGGCATAGGAAAGCGCGTCGTCGCGGTCACGCGCGCCGGGACGGTGGCGCGCCACGTCGGCGGCGTGCGCCGCGATTTTGTAGGCGATGACGCCCTGCTTCACGTCATCCGGATTCGGCAAGCCGAGGTGCTCTTTGGGAGTGACGTAGCACAGCATCGAAGCGCCGTGCCAGCCAATCATCGCCGCGCCAATCGCGCTGGTGATGTGATCGTAGCCGGGAGCGATGTCAATTACCAGCGGCCCCAGCGTGTAGAACGGCGCTTCGTGGCACCATTCCATTTCCAGGTCCACCTGCTCCTTGATTTTGTCCATCGGAATGTGGCCGGGTCCTTCAATCATCACTTGAACGTCGTGCTCCCAGGCCTTCTTCGTCAGCTCGCCGAGGACTTTCAGCTCGGCAAATTGCGCTTCGTCGCTTGCGTCCGCGATGCAGCCGGGGCGCAAGCCGTCGCCGAGCGAGAAGCTCACGTCGTGCTTCTTGAAGACTTTGCAGATGGCGTCGAAATTTTCGTAAAGAAAATTCTGCTTCTTGTGATGCTCCATCCAGTGAGCCATCAGCGAGCCGCCGCGGCTGACGATGCCGGTAATGCGTTTGCGCACGAACGGCACATGCTCGCGCATCACGCCGGCGTGAATGGTCATGTAATCCACGCCCTGTTCGGCCTGCTCTTCGATCACTTCGAGCATCAGCTCGAAGGTCAAGTCTTCCGGGCGGCGGACGCGGGAAATCGCTTCGTACACCGGAACCGTCCCGACGGGAACGGGCGATGCGTCAATGATAGCTTTGCGAATCTCAGGAATGTTCCCGCCGGTCGAGAGGTCCATCACCGTGTCCGCGCCGTAGTGGACGGCGTGGTGGAGCTTTTTCAGCTCTTCATCAATGTTGGAGCTAGTAGCGGAATTGCCAATGTTCGCATTGATTTTGCATTTGGAGGCGATGCCGATGGCCATCGGCTCGAGGCCGCGGTGATTTACGTTGGCGGGAATAATCATGCGGCCGCGAGCAACTTCGCTGCGGACCAGCTCCGAGTCGAGCTTTTCGCGCTTGGCAACGTACTGCATTTCCTCGGTGATCACGCCCCGCCGGGCGAAATGCATCTGCGACATGTTGCGTCCATCCGACGCCGTGCCATTGCGACCGCCGCTGGAAGCAGCCGCCGCTTCTCGTTTTTCAATCCAGCTATCCCTCAGCGCCATAACGCCCTCTCAGACCGTGAAGACGTAACTCATGACCTGTGACTCGGCCGCAGAGGTTCCGTGCCTCACGCAAAGAGAAATTATGGCACTGCGCCCGGAACGCGGCAACCGCGCATGAGCGGCAACGGAGGTTGAGGAAGTACAGCAAGTAAGGGAGAAACGCCCCTCGCAAGGGGCCAGGCAACCCTGTTTTTACCCTGAACCCGTTCTGGTACCCACCCTTGTGGCAATGCGTTAATCAGAGGGAGTTAGGCTGGCGTTCAACCCATTTTCCCTCGGTCTGCATCACTTCTTGATGGCTTGTTCTGGGTACGAGCGTTGGCTTGGCGGCTCATTCCATGGTCGGATCGCGAAGAGGGGCCACTGTGTTAATCGGATGTGTGGACACCAGGACGATTTGTTCCTCGATTGCCCGTCGCACGGGACTGGGTGGAGTAGCGTTCGCGGCCCGACGATACGCGGCCAAGGCTCGTTCGCGCTGACTCTGACGCAGATAGAGGTTGCCGAGCATCATCCAGGACCCAAAATCGTCAGGTCGTAGAGTCAGACTTTCTTTCAACCAACTTTCAATTTTTTGTGGAGAATCGAGTGTGGGCGCTTCAAGCAACTTTTCCGCGCGATCGATTAAGGCGTCCGCACGAACATTCGGCAAAGTATGTACCCTGGTAGATGAGCAGGTTTCCTCGGCGATCGACGGGTTGGGCATCTCGCAAAGCTTTAAAGTCGGACCAGATCGCAGGAGACACCGCTCTTGCCAGTACCAGAAGCGTTCCCGACGCGGTAACCGGATGGAATTCTTCCGCGGATGGGTCGTCAAGAACCTTAAGGCGCAAGCGAAGATAGCGGACCAGGTCAGCTTGCAGCAAAGACGGCTCGTAAACCACGTAAGGAACTTCTCCGAAACGTTCCAGGTGGCGATGACAGTATTCAGCAATTTCCCGATCGCGCTGGCCCAGATCAACGCCCTCGTTGCGGAAGTAGCGATAACCATTCCGAGTGCCTCCACCGATAGCATTGTGATATTCCCAGGGGCGCTCGACCGCGAGAGCCGGTGTGCATGCGAGGGCGGTGACCGTCAGTACCCCTATGCCGAGAACTTGTTGGCGCAGGCTTAGGAGGCGTCGGACGGCGAAAGCAGACAGCACAGCTAGAACGACGTAAACGGTGAGAGCGTGCCGGACGCCGACATACTCCGCTGCCGAGTTGGCGAGAACGAGCAAAACGAGTAGAGCGAGCAGCAGAAGAGGGACGAGCGCGGTCTTATCCGAACGTGGCGGAAATGCGATCGCGATTATCACCACAAATACTGGTCGAGAGAAAGACATGGACGACAACGAGAATTGGATTCGTATGGGTGGGGCAAATTGGCGGGGGAGAATTGTCCGCGATGGCTGTGCGTCACCATCTCTGGGCCCGGTATAAAACCAGTGAGTCTAGGCCTGCCCTTTTCCGTCGAAAACGACAAGCTCGTCCTGGAAGAGCGAACGGACTTTGAACCGGCTATCCTCGATATGCTTTCAAACTGGCCATACGCGAGAGGATACCCATTTCGTTGTCACTATTCGTGCGATACAATTCGGGAAACATGCAAACGGTCTATGAAGCCGCAGGTGGTCGCGATGGGTTGCTAAGATTGGCGAGCGCATGGCACACGCGGGTGTTGGAAGACGAAGTAGTTAGCCATGCGTTCAGCCACGGATACCACCCGCAGCACAGCGAGCGCCTTGCCGCGTACTGGGCCGAGGCACTCGGTGGGCCTACGACATACTCTGACCAGTACGGTGATGAGACCTCCGTGGTGCGGATTCACAGCGGCAACGGGCTGCACGAGGAGATGGACCAGCGGGCGATCGCTTGTTTCGATCAGGCGCTGGAAGACGTCGGCCTCGCCCGCGACGAACGGCTCCGGCGCGTGCTGCACGATTACTTCGCCTGGGCTACCACGACCACGATGTCTCGTTACCACGACTCGGCAGAGGATGTGCCAGACGGTTTGCACATTCCGAAGTGGTCTTGGGACGGACGCATCGGTTAAACGACCAACGGGATAAGTTCTGCGGGCGATTTCCGGTTACCCGGTTCCCAGCCAGGCGATGCGTGTCGAACATAGATGATGCTGAAAGCTGATTCGATGCACTGCACCCGCGGTTCTCGCGGTCTGCTTGGTTGAGTTCATACCTTCTCCGCCCTGCTCATAAGTCTCGCTTGAGATACGGCCCGCACGCTCTTGGCTTCCGTGGTGGAAGCAGCAGGCCAACTTTCTGAGCTGGTCCCCTCCAATATGGGACAGAGCTAACGGTTCGATCTGACGTATCGTAACACCCTGCCTCCCGTATGACCGGCAACCGCGAAGTAATTCTCCAGGCCTGGTAAGTTTGAATGTATAGGTCGAGGGAGGAGCGCTTGGTGTACAAAAGCCGAAGTCAAGCGACCGAGCTGATTCAGAAACACCAAAGGGGGCTCCCCCATGCAACGTATGTATTACATCGGCCTGGATGTTCACCAGCAGATGATCAGCTATTGCGCGAAAGACGACGCTGGCAAGGTATTCGCCGAAGGATGGATTCCCGCCACTCGCTTTGATCTGGATCGCTACAGCCGCGCTCCTCCCGAGCGCATCAGGAGCACTTCTTGCCTCTCTCCAGAGACCTATCATGGAAGTTACGGAAGACAAGTCATGAGTCACCAACTTGCCCCCTTTACCCCGAGCCTCGAAGAGAGCCTCGTGGGGGAATTACTTTTCGAGTTCGATGACGCGGGCGCGGTAGTTGATGCGGACCGAGCGGAATTCGCGAAGGATGTCCTGCCCCAAGAGGCCGTCGAACTGGGCGCCGATACGCTGGGGGAGATCCCCCAGACTCATGACCGACACGGGCTGGGAAAACAGAAACCGATCCGCGATTTCCAAATCCACGCGCAAGCGCAGCGCATTACCCACAATGCCGGGGCCCTTGCTGGCACGCTCGACGGCGGGCGCCGGCACGCTGCCGCACACTTTGGGGCTGATGATGGTGTGATTGGCGCCGGTATCGAGCAGAAGCGCAGCCGAGCGGCCGTTCACCTTGGCATCAACCAAGATTAAGGAACGCACGGAACGAAAAGGGAGGAGAACCGGCTCGGCGTTGCCGAAGCTGGCAGGCGTGAGAAGGGCGAGTCCCGCGAGGGTTGCGGCCAAAGCACGGAGACGAAAGCGGAGCGAAAAGTTCAAAAGACCCACCAGCGGTAACCCGGTTACGTCCATCGGAGCAACGCTATGGCAACCCTAAAAAAGAATCTATCCGGCACGCGCGCTCAAACTCGGAGCGGCCGCCTCCTGCTCGCCAAACGCAGCTGTCGTGCGATTCATGGCAGCAAGTCGCTGCGCGCCCCCACGGCGACCTCTCCGTCACCCTGGTGCCCAGAAAACGAAGAGGACAGGCCAAAGTGGCTGCGCGTCTGCAGCAGCAACTCGAGAGTAGAAGCACAAGAAGCATGAGACAAATGGAATGATTTCATCATCTATATGAGCAACATTCATGGCGCGCGAAAAAGCCTTCGAGCTGACGATGTTTCGCGCAGATGGAGACTCCATGAACCTGGAAATCCGGCATTTGAAGCTGGTGGCGGCGATCGCGGAAACGGGCAGCGTGACGCGCGCGGGCAGCCGGCTGCACCTGACGCAATCGGCGTTGAGCCATCAATTGCGCGACGCCGAAGAGCAGTTGGGCACAGCGCTCTTTGAGCGCAAGAGCGGGAAGATGATACTGACGCCCGCGGGCGAGCGACTGCTGCAAGCGGCGCGGACAGTGCTGTGCGAACTGAAGCGCGCGGAGACGGAGATTCAGAAAAACGCGGTGGTGACGAAAGGGCTGATTCGTCTGTCCACGCAATGTCATACCGCGTATCACTGGCTGCCATCGCGGCTGATTCTTTTCCAGGAGCAATTTCCCGAAGTCGAAGTGCAACTGGTGATCGAAGCGACGAACGACCCGTTCGAGGCGCTGCTCGAAGGGAAGCTCGATCTGGCGATCGTGAACGAGCCGGTTCGCAACCGAAGGATTCGCTACCAGCCGCTGTTTGAGGATGATGTAGTGATTGCCGTTGCGCCGGTTCACTGGCTCGCCGGGAAGAGCTGCGCTGCACCTGAAGATTTTGCGAACGAAACGATCTTGCTTTATCCACCGAAGGAAGAAAGCACACTGCTGACCAAAATCCTGGAGCCAGCCGGAGTCCGCCCGAGGAAAATTCAAGAGGTGAAATTGACGGAGGCCATCATCGATATGGTGGTCGGCGGGCTGGGAATTGCCGCGCTGCCGACATGGACGGTGGCGCCACAGCTCGCTTCGGGGACGCTGGTTGGAGTGCCGCTGAAGCCCCCGGGATGCCGGTGGAAATGGTCCATCGCCCAATTGCGGGAGAACCGCGCGCCGGCGTACGTGCAGGAATTCATAGGAATCCTGGCGAAGCGACCGTTGCATGCGGAGTTTTCGCCGAAAACACGCCCGAAGAAAAACGCCTCAGTGAGAAAGGCGGCAGCAGCTTAGGCCGGCGGCGAGTTGACCGCAAGGCGCGGTTGTAGACAACTGCGACTGGAAGCAGTTCGAGACACTCCGGCGTTGTGCGGATGAGCGAATAGGGTAAACACCTGATTGTTTGAAAGCAGATTACCCTTACATTGATGGCGCTGGCCACCTGAACGGCGACTGAAGCCTTCACGTCCCCGCCGTCCTGGAGAGCAAACCCCGGCTCCGGCTCGAACGAAAGTGACCTGCCAACCCCTGAAGCAAGACCCAGGAAAGAAAAAAGCGAACCGGGAGGATCGACTATGTCCTACGATCCAAGAATTCCGAGAATATTGTTTGAGCAGATAGCGGCAAGTCTGACAGAGAATCCCCGAAGGACGCTGGAAGAACTATCGCAGAGCTTGCGAGTCAGCAAGCGAACCATCAAGAAAACCGTGCGGACGGTAACCGGCGGAACCTTCAGGAGTTACCGGGAAGGGGTCCTGATGGACCGTGTGAAGGGTTTTTTTGCGGTACAGCCCGGAGTAGCGATCAAAGTCCTGTCGATTGACCTGGGCTTCAAATCGCCAAGCTCCTTTGCGCGAGCGGTTCGGCGAGCTTCAGGCTCTTGCCCCGGCGAGCTGCGCACCGTGGTGGCAGGAGAACTGCCAAGAGCGGAAAAGCACGCGACATTTTACTGAGTTGCCCGAACCCAGCTGGCACGGACAGGCGCCAAGACGGGCGCCGCATCCCTTAGCGTGGCTCAGGGTCAGGCTGCGGCCACTACAAAGACAGCGTGGACGACCGTCATTCGAACAAGTCGGGGTGCGCGCGGGAGACGCGCTGCCACAGCGGCTGGAACTGGAACCAGCCAGCGAGATGCGTGCCAACCAGCGCGTAAGTATTCTTCGCGGTTTCGTGAGGAATCCTTTGCGGCTGGCCCGCGGCTTCGGCGAGGAGTTGCGCCTGGCAGGAGCGGTCCAGGGTGATAAACCACCAGGCGGCTTCGTCGACGGTGTGTCCAACGGTAAGGAGCCCGTGATTCCGGAGGATGGCCGCTTTTTTGGCGCCGAGAGCGCGAGCGATGCGGTCGCCTTCAGTAGTTTCCTCCACGATGCCGGTGTAATCGTCGAAGACGGCGTGATCTTCGTAAAACGCGCAGGCGTCCTGCGTGAGCGGATCCAAGCGGCGGCCGAGCGCGGACCACGACTTGCCGTAAAGAGAGTGCGCGTGCGCCGCGGCGACAACGTCGGGGCGAGCGGCGTGAATGCGCGAGTGAATGGCGAACGCGGCGAGATTCACTTCCGCGTGGCCTTCGACAACTTTGCCGGAGTGATCCACCAGGATTAAATCCGAAACGCGAATCCGGCCGAAGTGCAAACCGAAGGGATTGACCCAGAAACAATCGGGGCGCTCGGGATCGCGCGCGGTGATGTGGCCGGCGACGCCTTCGTCGAAACCATATTCGGCGAAGAGCCGAAAGGCGGCGGCAAGGCGCTCCTTGCGATGGCGGCGCTCCTCGGCGGGAGAAGTGAAAACGGGCGGGCGGGGAATGCGATCCATGAAAGCGCTGTGGGATTCAGGTGCGGGTGATGGTTGCGGCATAGGACCTCCTGAAGAATTCCGCGGACACTATAGCGTGAGAAAAGCTGAGAGTCGACAACTAACGGCCGACAGCAAGCAAAAGGCTGTTGAAAAGTCGAAGGTTGAAAAGTTGAAGCGATCAAAGAAAACGTAGGAAGCAAAAACGCTGATCGAGCTTATCCCTGCCCCGTGAGCTTGAGATGCTTCGCAGCGCTCAGCACCACCGTTCTTGGCCGGAGCCCGGGCAGGTGGGAACGTGCAATCACGCGTGAGTAAGGAAAACGCCCCGAGTTCACTCGGGGCGTTTTTGAAGAACCTGCAAACCGGGCGATGGGCCAGAGCTACGGCTTGGTCGGAGTGGTGCTTGGGGCAGACTTTGCGGCAGGCTTCGCGGGCGCGGCTCCACCTTTCACCGGGTAAGCGGCATCGTAGAGACGCACGATCTCTTGGGTGACGTCAATCTGCGTGGAGGCGTAAAGAATCGGAGTGTTCTGGGCCGAAGAGTCCAGCACCAAGGTGAAGCCATTCTCGCGGGAGTAGCGGTCGAGAACGTCGACCATCTTGCGGCCGATGCGATCGATGACTTCACCCTGAGCGGAGTTCACGTCCTCTTGGAGCTCGTTGTTCAGGCGATCGAAGCGCTGCGTGGCTTTTTGTCCCTGCTGCGTCAGACGTCCAATTTCGTCCTGGCTGCACTTGCCTTCGCAAGCAGCAAGGCGCTGGCGCAGGTCGTTAATCTGACTGTTCAACTTTTCCAGTTCGGTCTGGCGCGGAGCGAACTGGGACTGGAGTTCGGCGGAAGCCTGTTTGCCTTCGGCGGTATTTCCGATGGCCCCGCGAATGTTGATGACGCCAACCTTGCCCGGCGCGGCTGGGGCAGCAGCGGCAGAGGAGGACGAAGACTGTCCACGGACCGCAGCGGCGATCAAAAGACCGGCGGCGGCAAGGGCAGCCGTGTACTTCATGATTCTGGAATTCACTTTATTCTCCTTATCATTGCTACGATTCGGAAAGCTGGAACAATTCGGATTGAAGCCAGCTCAACCTGAAAACTCTTGACCGCTCCCCCAGCGGCAAAAATGAGGCCATTTCAAACCTGAAAGTATAGCCGACGCGCTTCCTTTCCTGCAATGCAGTTTATGAGCGCCCGGGGCGCTTCGTTTCCTTTGGCGAAGCCGAGCGGAGCGCAACTCACAGCCCCTTCTTCGACATCAATTCGGCATGGGGAACAGCAAAACCCGCATGTTTGCCTGATCCACAATGACCGCCAAATTCGTGAACTGGTCGATGGCTACGCCGAACGTGGGCGAACCCGGAATCCCTAGAGTTTGATGCGTTTTGAAGGGACTCGAGACGGTATCCACGATGGAAACGGTGTTGCTCCCAAAGTTGGATGTGAGAATCGCGCCCGTTTGCGGATTAATCGCCAGAGACGTCGGGTTGATCCCTACGCTCACGGAACTGCCGCCGCCGGTGTCCGGGTTGAATTGCGTGATCGAGTTCGTCCCGCTGGAGTTGGCGTAAAAAGTTCCGGGGTTCGCGGTGTTCGTAACCACAGTTGGATCGAAGACGATGCCGGTGGGCGTGCTGGAGACGAAGCCGGACGAAATTGTGGTGCTGAGAACCGGAGTTGCGAAGCCGATCTCGACCACGTCAAGAGAGCCAGAAGGGCCAAGCGCGCTGCTTAAAGTGATGGCCGTGACCACCGCGATGCCCTGGTTGTTTGTACCGCGATCGGGATCGATGGCCACCGCGATTGGCGACTGAACACCGCCGATGCTTGTGGCCGTCAGAGTCGTGGGCGGAGTCGTCCCGGCCGGAGGGAACAGGGACCCAAGATCGAGGAGGCTGACGGTGTTTGAACCGAAATTTGCGACTAGCGCCGCCCCGGTTGCGTCACTGATTCCGACGCCGGTCGGGCTCGTTCCGGTGTTGACATCGGGAACTTTCGGGACTGGCGGATTTTTCGTCAGATCAATGACTGAGACGGTGTTGGTGCCATGGTTGGCAACGACAGCGAGGCCTAGCTTCTGGCTGATGGCAATGCCTTGAGGACCAGTTCCAACGGAAATGGGGCTCCCGATTTGCTGCCCAAACGTCATGTGCGCGGGGTTGAGGTCGAGTTCAACGATGCTGTTGCAACCGGAAACGCTCACCAAACCGATGGGCGAGAAGGGCCCGTTGGCGATTTGATCCGCAAGCGCAATCGAAGTTGGCAGCGTATTGATTGCGGCGCCGGTGGAGTCGCTGCAAACTTTGGAAAGATCCACGGACTGAACCACGAGGAAGTCGACGGCATTGGACTGCGCGCCCTGGCTCAGGACGTCCAGGGCATAATGATGAGGCGCGGCAAGAAGGACAGCGGGAATTGTCACGTTCACTTCGCGGCCGTTAGCGGCAATGCTGTCGATGGTGCCGCCCTGCGTGATGATGTCCACGCCGTCGAGGCGTACCTGCATGCCGGAACCGAAGCCGGTGCCAAAAATTTGAACGCCGTGCAAAGGTTGTGTCGAAGTGAGGGTCCCCTGTGGCACGCGAGCGTTTGGAATACCACCGATTACTCCGGGACCTGGCGTCGGACTGGGAACAATCACTTCCGAAATATGGGTAGGTTTGGGCGCGTTGGTCGTGGAAGGACCAAGGTTGACGATCTCAATTTGGCCAGGTGTAGGAGCGGGAGGATTGCTGGTGGTCAATGCCGGGCCAGATTCGAGTACAAAGGCCTGGTTGGTGGCCGGATCCACAGCGAGGCCCCCCCAAAGCGTGAGACAAGAGGATGTGCCGCAGTCGCCGGTCGTGTTCGAGTTGACTCCATTCATCACAGGAAAAGAGGCTGCGCTAGGACCGAACCCGCTAACGATGGCATATCTCGTGCGGCCCACAGGGTCGGAGACAGAGACAAGTCCGAGTTTCGGGTTATAGGAAACCAGGACATTTGTATAAGGTTGCCAAGCCACTTCGGTTGTGGCGAGCAGTTCGGGCGCACTGGAACAAGTCGTGGTGAAAGCAGTGCAACCGGCAAAGAAAGTGATGGAGGAACTGGTTTGATCCAAGCCGCTGAGCAGGTCAATCTGTGGGCCGTTTGTTCCGGTGGAGTTGGCATCGGCGAGGGCCGCGGTGCTGGTGATGGGATTGATCGCTACCCCTTGCGTGGTTCCGCCATTGGAGACGTTGAAGGTCAAGTCCGCATTGCCGTAAAAAACCGTGCCGCCCGATCCGGAATCACTGGTGCTCGCGTTGGGCACGACGTAGGTAAAGCTGTTGCCGCTGGTAACGGTAGCGGTAAAGACACCGTTGAATAGCGCGGCGTTCGCAGCGTTCCCCGGGCTCACCCCCGATATGAGGACTGATCCGGCGTTGCCCGGAATCATGGAGAACGGGCAGGGATTCGACGTGCTGGTGGGAGCGGGCAGGGGAGGCGGACACTGGGTCGGATCAATGGTCACCGTGACCAGCCCCGCCGCCAGCGTGGAAGACTTCAACACATTGGAATTGGAGGGCTTGGTGACATCCACACCGCGAACTACACCTGCACCACCCGGAGTCACGATAGCTAAATGATTGTGAGCAGACACAGCGATGTGCGGATACGTACCTGTGTTCAAAGTAACCTGAGAGAACAAGCATTGGCCGTTCTTGTTCGACTGATTTATGGACTGGTCGAGGAGACACTCGTTTGGAGGGCTCGACGGAGAGTCCGGATTCAAATTGACGATGAAACCGAGATTCGTAAAAGAACTGGCGGAAGCAGAGGAATACGCAACCAGGGCGAGGTTGGAATCCGGGTCAACGCCAATCGAAAAAGGCATGGGTTGTGGGCAAACCGAAGTGCCTTGTACGCCCGCCTGCGGCACCGCAAAAGGGAGAACCACGCTAAACGGTGTGATCGGAGAAGGGTTCCCGGGAATATTCAAAACCGTGACGCTTTGCCCGGTCGAGGTAGCCTGTTTGCAACTGCCGTCAGCGTTCAATGTAGTGGTTTGCGTGCCGTAATTGACCACCGCGACGGTGTGGTTGCCGCGATTGATGGACAGCCCCGTGGGCACGTTAATCGGGGCGGACGCTGTGCTCGTCACCTGCCCCAAAGAAGTCAGTGAACCCTTTCCGATGCTGAAGAATTCAATGGCGTTCGAGCCGGTTTCGGCGACGGCAAGGACACCCAGGGTTGGGTCAATATCAATGGCGCTGGGATTCAATCCCGCTGGAAACGGGGGTGTGGACTTGGTTGGGGCACCGCTCGAATAGTCGGGGAAAAGGGCCATGTTGGTGACCGAAGGATTGTTGGGAGAGGGAGGCGTTGACGAGTTGCTGGCGACGTAAAGCGGATAGAGGCCGGGACTGGCGGAATTGATCTGTGCATTGGATATGATGGCATTCAACCGGTGTGAAGTTGAGGGATTGTTTGAATCGAGCGAAAGAAGGTCTCCGGCGTTTCCAAGAGACTGGAAATAAACCGAGGCGAGGCTGCCTTTGCCCTGGCTGCCTGATCCACTTCCTGGGCTTATTGTTCCAAGTCCCGGCCCAAAATAACCACCGGTAACGGTGACCTTGGTGTCCTGTGTATTGGCGCCCTGAACGACATCGTTGGGAACCGTGGCGGTGCTCGTGGGCCTCACGGGAATAACCGTGAAGGTGCCTGCGCCCGTTGCTGTGCACGAAGTCCCCACCGCATTTCCGTTACACGGCTGGGCAGGATCGACGACGGAAATGGTAAACGTGCCAGCAGAAAAGAGGTTGTTCGCGTTCAGGCGTACCCGGGCCCCCGTAGAAGCGGGAGGAGGCGTCGGGGTGGTGCTTGTGCTTGTGGAAGTGGTGGGAAGCGGGAACAGAATCTTGATTTGTCCCGAGGTGGAATCCAGGATCGTAGTTCCGCCGGCTGAATCGATGAGATTGATTTTGGAAGCCGAAGAGATATTGGGAGCGTCGAGATAAATGTCCCACTGAGCGCCGCCTTGCGGGGCGATGGTCGGTGTGATTCCGTTGAAAGCGATGGGTCCGCCGGTGACCATGGTAATGGTCCCGGTAACAAACCCTGAGCTATCCGCCTTTGGCGTGGCGACAATGGTGACGTTAAACGGCACATTTGTGTTGTTCGTTTGCGCAGGCGTAATGGCGGTGGGAATCGTGTCGGGAGCGGTGTAGACCGCGACATTGGGATTGTTGGTATCCGGCGTGATGGTGCCGCAGTTAGGGCTGCAAGTAGGGAGAGCGGGATAGTTGATGAAGTTGCCTTTGCTGTCCGTGTTGGGGACGTTCTGGGTCAGCAGCCAAGTTGTGCCCTGGTTCTGAATGTCGTTGGTCAGGTTGGCAAAGAATTGCTGGCTTTCTTTCGTGGGCACGGAAGCGGTTAGCGGAGTGATGACCGCCCGAATGCCGGAAATTAAGACGATGTTTGCCTTGCCGCTTTTCTTGGTGTCCTGGACGGATGTCGCGGTAATGACGATCTGCAATCCGGGGTATTTCGTCGAATCGGGCACTTGGAATTTAGCAGGATCGGGCGCGGTATAAGTTGCCGTGCCAGTTGCCTGTTGATTGGAAAGAACGCCGAAGGAGCCATCGGTCGGGGCATCGATTGGATTTGAAGTCGTGGTCTTGCCATTGGTGGTGGATGTCGTGGTGTACTGCAACTTGCTCCACGTCACATTGGTGTTGGTCGCGCCGGTGACAGTGGCAGTGAGCGTGACGGATTGACCCAGGATGAGGCTGGTGCTAGGCGTGACCGCTACGGTGACGACGTTGGCCGAGCTGCCGCCGCCGCAGCCGGCCGACAAGAATACGCAAAGGGCGGCAAATGCCGCGCCAAAGATTTTCAAGACTGCGCGATGTTTCACACCCACGATTTCCCCCACACTTCGGCGTCCAGCCATTTTTTTTCGCGGAGGCTTCACTTGCCTCGCCTTCCTTGCGAGATCTCTACCCAAAGAAACTCGGCGCTTCACGGGCGCCATCAGAACGTCCGGCTCACGGTGAAACGGAACGTCGTCCTGGGCTCAAAATAATTCAAGCGCCCCGGGTTGTTCAGCAACTGCTGCAGGGTTCCCTTTACGCTGGCCCACTCGCCCGGGGTCAAAGTTCGCGGGTAAAAGCCCAAGGTCGTACCACTAGGACAGGGCACCAGCGGCTGTTGGTTCGCCGGTTCGCAAATTTGGATTGGGTCAATATATGGATTCTGCGCCACCAATTGGTCGTACAACCGATTGACGTTGTACGCGTAGTAGATACGAAACGGTGCCTGAATGATGGGAAGCTGGACGATAAACTCGATGCCCGTTGAGCCGCGGAGGCGGAAATTCGTTCCTGGAGCAATGGGAAGCTGCTGCTTGAGACCCGCCCCAAATGGCGGAGGAAGCTGGGCATTCGGGAAGTTCTGCGGCTCGAGCAGGTTCTGAAATCCGGCGTCATTCAGCTGCAAAGCGTGTCGGCGTACCACGCCAACCGTTCCAGTGTCCAGAAAAAGGCTGGTCTGGACGATGTTGCCGACGATGGGGATGCGGTACTCGATGTTGGTGAAGCCTTGCAGGTCACCGCCCGGCAAAGTGGCCACGTAGATCAAGGTGGGTATCGTAAAAGTGCGCAGGCAGCCACCGCAGCTTGGGTCTTTATAGGACGCCGGCGCGACCGTGGCCTCGGGGATGAACGAGACCGGGGAAATCGCGCGGATGTCGTAGCCGCGGATGTCGCTTTCGCCGCCCATGTAGAAGCGGCTGAAGGGCGGGACTTCTTGGCCGGCGTAGCCGGTGGTGTGGGCGGCGCTGAAGTGCAACCCGATCACATTGCGATGCTTGTTGATCGGATGGAAATACTTCATGTCGATGACGTTGGTGATGGTCCTGACATTGCCGCCGAGCCCCGAGACACCGACCGAGTAGTAGAAGCTCTTGCCGTGCGTGGAATTAATTGGATTGTCGATCGTGTTGTAGGAGATGGAAGGCGTGATGGTGCTCGAGATGATCCCGTTCAGCGCGCTGGGCCCGGTCAAGCTGCGGAACTGCAGAGACTCAAACAACAATGAAGAAGCCTGGTTAAAAGATTTGATGTTCGTGCGCGTGAGGCCGTAATTCAGTCCCAAGCGCGCGAAGGAAAGTTTGCGAAGTGGGTACTGTGCAAACACGGTAAAGCCTGTGCTGTTTTGCACGTAATTCTGGACATACTGGGGATTGATGCTTACCGACTGCTGGAAGAGGATAGCTTCCTGACGGGCCTGGTCAAAGTTATAGCGCGAAGAGAAAACCGTGAAACCGGTGGAGATGGGCCGGTCAAATAGATATGGCTCGGTAAAACCAAACATGAAGGTGCGCGTCAGGCTGCCAAACTGTGCGGAGAAGGTAAGCGTTTCGCCGAGGCCGAGGAAATTGTTGGTTTGGTAGGTGAGTCCGATGAAACTGCCGGCCAGACCGCTAACGCCCCCTTGCAAACCGATGGATTGCTTGCCCTTTTCCTTGAGCTTGAGGGTGATGTCGACCGTGCCGGCCTTGTTGTTGCGCTTGATTTCGGCGGCCTTGTCGGCTTCGATTTTGTCGAAATAATCGAGCTGATTGAGGCGCAGGATGCTCAACTCCCACAATCGCTTGTTGAAGAGCTGGCCTTCATCAATCATCAATTCGCGGCGAATGACTTTGTCGCGCGTGGTGGTGTTGCCGCTGAAGTCGATCCGGCGCACGTAATACTGTTTTTGTTCGTCGAAGCGGAGCGTGAGGTTAATGATTTTGTTGGCGTCGTCAACTTCGGTGTCCGGTTCCGGGGTGAAATCGATGAAACCGTATTCGCCGTAAATTTTGCCGTACGTTTCGAGTGCTTTGCGGACCTTTTCGGTGGAGAAGATGTCGCCTTGTTTCAGAGGAAACGCGGCTTTCAACGCATCCACTTTGAGCGACAAAGCCTTGTCCGGATCGGAGCTGACGATTTTGAGCGTGCCCATGCGGAAGCGCTCGCCTTCTTCGATGGGGATGGTGATGTTGACGGCCTTTCCGTGCCCCCTACCGGTGACCAGCGGAATGCCCGCGCGCGCGTGCGTGGTGTCAACGTTTTCAAGAATGGACTCGCCCACGGAAACCTTGAAGTAGCCGTTGTCGCGGTAGAGACCGCGGATGCCGACTTCCAGATCCTCGCTCAATTTCTCGCGGTCATAAGTTTTGGTGAGTACCGGGATATTCCAAAAATAGAGAGGAATGGCATAGGGGCGATCGTGGCGCATCGCGCGGATTAGTTTGCGGTCGCTGAAGGCATGATTGCCTTTGAACTTGATTTTGCCGACTTTGACCTTGGGTCCTTCCTCGATTTTGAAGACAAGAATGACGGCATTGCTGGACGCAATGCGCTCGTACTGCGGCGTGACCTTCGCGAACTGGCGACCGTGCTCGCCGAGAAGCTCTTTCAGCACCACTTCTGCTTTCTTGATTTTCGTGGGATCAAACTGGCTTTCCACGCTCAGACCGACTTTGCGCTCCTTGAAGCGATCGAGAATGTCAGATTCGGAGATGGAGTGGTTGCCCTCATAGCGAATCCGCCGGATCTGCGGTCGCTCCTTGACCTCAAACACGATAATTTTCGCGTCCGACCGTTTCGGTGAATTCTCGACGCGGAGTTTCACGTCTTCGAAGAATTGTGTGTTCCACAACGCCTGGAAATCGCGGCGCAGCGTGTCTTCGTTGTAGGGGTCGCCTTCGCGGCCAAAGATGCGGGCCTTCAACGTGTCCGTGCGGATGCGGCGGTTGCCGATGAACTCGATGCGCTCGATGATGAATTGCTGCTGGCCGGGTGGTTGCCGGGCCGGCGCAGCCTGAGAAGGGGACTGCGCGTGATCCTCGACGGCTTCTTTCCCGGTGATCAAATCCAAGGAAGCGGAGAATAAGACCTTATTGGGAGACGAATCATTGTTGGGAGGCGAATCATCGGCAGGCAGATTGCCCAGCTCAAATGCCGCGGAGGCACTCGCACAAAGCAAAGCGAGCGCGACGACCTGGGTCACACGAACCGGCCATCCCCCGAACGACAAACAGACTCTCCTTGGAGCGGCCATTGCGCCAACCCTGGCCGCGCCCCCAGACACAAATGTGATTCTCCCGCCAGGCCCGGTGTGGGCCGGCTGTGCGATGTTTCAGATTCGCTAGTGGACGACCGGGGTTGCCTCGCCGACCGGACGGAACGACAGGCCCTCCCCTGCGACAAAAATCTGGAGTGTCGCGGGCCTTTGAATTCCACCCTGGATCAGCGCCTCGGAGAGCGGGTCTTCAACGTACTTTTGTAAAGCCCTGCGCAACGGGCGGGCGCCGTAGCTGCGGTCCGCGCACGTTTTCTCCAGAATCCACTGACGAGCCTCCGGCGTGAGGACCACCTGCACCTGCCGGTGGATTAGAGTATCGTTCATCTGGCCCACGAGCAAGTCAATGATGCGGAGCAGGTCTTCGTCGCCGAGGGGGTTGAAGATGATGACTTCGTCCAACCGGTTGAGGAACTCTGGATTGAACGCCCGCTTTACTTCGTTCATCACCATTTCTTCCATCGACTTTTGCCCGGCTTCGTCAGTTCCGGCCTGGAAACCCAGACCGGTGCGCTTCTGCAAGTGCCGCGCGCCCAGGTTCGACGTCATAATGATGATGGTGTTACGGAAATCCACAGTATTGCCGAGCCCGTCGGTCAACTGCCCGTCTTCAAATACTTGCAACAAAATATTGAAAACGTCCGGATGGGCCTTCTCGATTTCGTCCAGCAGGATAACGGAGTACGGCGTCCGGCGGACGCGCTCGGTCAATTGACCGCCTTCTTCGTAGCCCACATACCCCGGAGGCGCGCCGATGAGCTTCGATACGGAGTGCTTTTCCATGAACTCCGACATGTCAAAGCGAACAAGCGACTTCTCCGACCCAAACAAAAATTCCGCCAAGCGGCGGGCGACTTCGGTCTTGCCCACGCCGGTGGGGCCCAGGAAAAAGAAGCAGCCCACCGGGCGCATCGGTGACTTGAGCCCGGCGCGGCTGCGACGGATGGCGCGAGCGAGCGCGGTGATGGCTTTGTCCTGGCTGATGACGCGCTTGTGCAATTCCGGCTCGATGCGCAGGAGCTTCTGCTGCTCGTCCTCTTTAATAGAGGTGACGGCAATCCCGGTCCAGCGAGCCACAACTTCTTCGATGTCTTCGCGGGTCACAACGCCCGTCGAAGCGTCATCGAGCTTGTAGCGCTCGCGCAGGCTCCGTAGGTTTTCTTTTTCCTTGCGCTCTTCCTCGGAGTAAAAGCGGGCCTTCTCAAATTCGTGATTGGCAATTGCCGTTTCCATGCGATGCGTGATGAATTTTACGCGCTTCTGTACTTCGCCGACTTCCTCGGGAACCGTCGCTTGGCGCAACTTTACACGAGCGCCGGCCTCATCAATCAGATCGATGGCTTTGTCAGGAAGGAAACGGTCGGGAATGTAGCGATTGGATAGGTAGACCGAATAGCGCAGCGCTTCGTCGGTGTAGCTGACGGCGTGAAACTTTTCGTAGCGCTCGCGCACGCCCTGTATGACTTGAATGGCCTCTTCCTCGCTTGGAGCGGGTACTTTCACCGCCTGGAAGCGCCGCTCTAGGGAACGGTCCTTTTCAACAGACTTGCGATATTCGCTGGGAGTCGTGGCACCAATGCACTGAATTTCGCCCCGAGAGAGTGCAGGCTTCAAAATATTCGCCGCGTCGAGCGAACCTTCCGCGGAACCGGCGCCAACCAGCGTGTGCAGCTCATCGATGAAGACGATGGCGTTCTGGCTCTCCATCAACTCTTTCATGATGGTCTTGAGGCGTTCTTCAAACTGGCCGCGGTATTTCGTTCCGGCAACAATCAGCGAAAGATCCAAAGAAAGGATGCGCTTGTCGGCAAGAAAGGGAGGAACGTCGCCGTCGGCGATGCGTTGCGCGAGGCCCTCGACAATAGCGGTCTTGCCTACGCCTGGTTCGCCAATCAGCACCGGATTGTTCTTGGTGCGGCGGCAAAGAATCTGAATCACGCGCTCGACTTCATTTTCGCGTCCGACGAGAGGATCGAGCGAGCCTTCGCCAGCGGCCTGCGTGAGGTCGCGGCTGAATTCCGCGAGTAAAGAAGTCTCTTTCGGCCGCGCCGCTGCCGCTTTTTCACCGGAAGTCCGCGCCAGCTCTTCGCGCAACGTCGAAAGGCGGAGGCCGCGCTCCATCAAAATCTCCGAGCCAAAGCACTTCTCTTCGCGAAGGATACCGAGAAGCAAATGTTCCGTGCCGACGTGTTTGTGACCCAGGCGCTCGGCCTCTTCGGCGGCCATGTTCAGGATGCGCTTGCACTCCGCGCTGAGGGGCACTTCAACGGAGGTGGAAATGCGCTCGCGAATGGTGATGCGGGCTTCAATCTCTTTGCGAATGGATTCGATGGAACCTTGCTGGCGGAGGAAACGGTTGGCCAGGGCTTTGTCTTCCCGCATCAGACCGAGCAGCAAGTGCTCGGTCTCAATGTAGGGGCTGCCATACTGGCTGGCCTCGTATCTGGCAAAAAAGATTACACGACGCGCTTTCTCTGTATAACGTTCGAACACGTTAGCTCGCTTCTCCCCCAGGGACCCCGCCCGCGCCAGCCGCAGCTTCGCGGGACCGCAGAACGCCGTGTTCCAGCGCCAGGATGCGGTCGCAACGCGCGGCGAGCGTCAAATTGTGCGTCACGATCAGCGACGTCAATTGGTGCACGCGATGCAGCCTTGCCAGCAACTCGAACATGGCCCAAGCATTCTGCTCGTCCAAATCTCCGGTAGGTTCATCTGCCAGCAGCACGGACGGCCCGGTGACGAGCGCCCGTGCAATCGCCACGCGCTGCTGTTCCCCTCCGGAGAGTTCCCCCGCACGGTGATCGGCCCGGCTTTCCAGTCCGACCTCCGCGAGCCACTTCCGCGCTTTTTCAAGAGCGGAGGTGAATTTCTCGCCGCGCAGTAACAGCGGCGTGGCTACGTTTTCCGCGGCCGTAAAATCCGGCAGCAACTGGTGACGCTGCCACAAAAAACCCACGGCGCGATTTCGAAATTCCGCGAGCGCCGCGTCATCATTTGTTTCAATGGCTTTCGAATCGAAGTATACTGTACCGCTCGTTGGCGTGTCTAGCGCGGCCAACAGGTGCAGCAACGTGCTTTTGCCCGCTCCGGATGGCGCAACCACCGCAACCATCTCGCCCTGCCGCAAAATCAGGTTCGCGTCCAGCAGAACCGGGACGTTTTTTGCTCCCGTCCCATAAATTTTTTTCAAACCCCGGCATTCCATAACAACGCGGGCATCGTTGGGCTCGCTCATCGCCATGCGGCCTGCGGGTTGTGCGTCGGGGCTCATTGCGTCCGTGCGTTATTCCTCTTCGCGGAATCGCGCCGCTGATCATTAGATGCTTTTTGCATTGGCTACGTCCGCTGTTGCCTCAGGCAAAATTGCGTCGGGTGACCCAACCGTTTCCCTTTTTCGCCAGTCGCTTGCCTGCCGAAAAAGTGGCCACTCTTCGCGAGATTTTGGAGATCCCTAATCTTTCTGTTTTCAATAGGTTGCGGCGGGCTCTGGAACCGCTAAGGCTGAGGGAAAGTACCCATGGCCGCCCACCAGCATCCTGAGTACATGAGGAGCAAATCATGCGCCAAACCACCGACAAGATAGAGGCTCCCTTTTCCCGTTGTCGGACTCATTCAAAACGAAGAATCTCCACCGGGAGCAGCTTCACCGCCGCACGTGCGGGCAAAATTGTGGCTCCGATGGAAATGGCCATCGCGACCACGGTAATCCATACTCCATCGAACAGGCTCGGATGAAAAGGCACATACGGTACCGCATAAACCTGAGGATCGAGCGGAATTAGGTGGTAGTTTCCGGAGACAAACGAGAACGCATACCCGAGAATCAGCCCTGAAAGCGTGCCCACTGCACCGATGGCAATTCCCTGGCAAAGAAAAATCTTTCGAATCTGTTCGCGGCGCGCACCGAGCGAGCGGAGCACCGCAATATCGCGCGCCTTATCCGTGACCGTCATCGATAGAACGACCAGAATGTTGAGCCCGGCCACGAAAGTGATCAGCCCAATGAAAATAGCGGTGACCAGTTTCTCCAAACGGAGCGCGCGGAACAGCGCGCGGTTCTCTTCCATCCAGGTGACAGCCAAGAATCCCTGTCCCGCAGCGTGTTCGATCTCTGGAGCAATCTCCGCAGCTTGCTCCGGGCGGTTCAGGCGGAATTCCAGCACGTTGACTAAATCGCCCGCGCCCGCTAGACCCTGCGCGGCGGCGAGGGTCATGAAGCACCAGTTCTCGTCGTAGTCGTAAAAGCCAGAATCGAAGATCCCGTTAACGCGGAAGCGACGTGTGCGGGGGATCAGCCCGAAGGGAGTAAGCCTTCCTTGAGGGCTGGTGATGGTGACATAGTCGCCGGGAGACATTTTCCATTCGTCGGCCAGCTGTTTGCCCACCAGCAGCCCTTCCATCCCGTCTGCGTCCGGAGAAAAGTCCAGTTTCCCGGCGACCACCCGCTGGAGCGCTTCATCACTTTTGCGCTCGCGATCTGGGTCCACGCCTTTGGTGACCACTCCGCGGGCGTCGCCGCCAAACGAAAGCAAAACCGTCTGATAGACCGCCGGCGTAACCGAGCGCACGCCAGGCGTGGCCGCCAGCTTCGAAGCTATTTCTTCGTAGTTCTTGATCCCGCCGGAGCCGGGGTGCGTGAGGGAAATGTGCGCTGTCACGCCCAGGAGACGATCTTGCAGCGTCTCTCGGAAACCTGTGTTCATGGAAAGCGCAATCACCAGCGTCGCCACGCCTGCAGCGACACCTACCACCGACATCAATGTGACCAGGCGAAGAACCGCCGGGCGGTAAGGCGACCGCAGGTAGCGCTGAGCCACAAACCATTCGAATCGCATCGCTGGTTGGAAGAATACGTTAGGCGCCGCGCGCTTCGGAAGCGGTAGTTGTTTCGGCGCGGCCTTCCGGCCGCAGGAGCGGAAACAGGATCACGTCTCGGATCGAAGGCGAATCGGTAAGCAGCATGGTCAGGCGGTCGATGCCAATTCCCTCCCCGGCCGTGGGCGGCATGCCATGACACAGGGCGCGAATGTATTCCACGTCGAGCTGCTGGGGCATCTGCTCGCCTCCCTGCGCGATCTGCGCAAGGAAGCGCCGCTCCTGCTCCTCGGGGTCATTTAATTCCGAAAAGCCGTTGGCCACTTCCATTCCCGCTACGTAAATCTCAAACCTCTCGGTCAGCAAAGGATCCTCGGGCTTCTGTTTCGAAAGCGGGGAAATGTCAGTGGGAAAGTCATACAAAATGGTTGGCTGGACCAGTTTGTCTTCAGCGATGGATTCGAACAGCAAACCGGTCCACTCGCCGTCCTTCGACTGGCCTTTGGATACGGCGTAGGGAGCTCCGCTTTTTTTTGCCCACGCGTTGTATCTTCCAGTCGCTTCGCGCGCGCCGCCGGCAGAAGCAAGTGTTTCAAGTGAAGGTGCTTCGCCAGCTTCTCGTGGCCAGTATTTCACAATGGCTTCGCGCATGGAGAGCCGCTGCATTTTGGAAAAATCCAATTCCACATCGCCGTACTTTACCGTCGTCGAACCCGCAATGTTTTTTGCCAACAAAGCGAAGAGCTGCTCGTTCAAATCCATCAAGTCGCGGTAATTGCTGTAAGCCTCGTAAAACTCGAGCATCGTGAATTCCGGATTGTGCTGGGTGGAGATGCCTTCGTTGCGGAAATTCCGGTTGATTTCGTAAACGCGGTCAAATCCACCGACGGTTAGCCTCTTCAAATACAACTCCGGAGCGATACGCAAATACAGATCGATGTCCAGAGTATTGTGGTGGGTGATGAAAGGACGCGCCGCCGCGCCTCCAGGAATCGGATGCATCATCGGCGTTTCGACTTCGATGTATCCGCGGGCATCGAAGAAGCGTCGCAATTCTTGGATAATCCGCGCGCGCGTTACAAAGACGCTGCGGGACTTCTCGTTGGCAACCAAGTCGAGATAGCGCTGCCGGTAGCGCAATTCCACGTCCGTTAACCCGTGCCATTTTTCGGGCAAAGGGAGCAGCGCCTTCGCCAGAAAGAAAATTTCGTCCACCCAAATGCTCAATTCATTGGTCTTGGTGCGGAACAGGTGGCCGCGAACTCCGATGGAATCGCCCAAGTCCAGCAAATGAAATAGTTCGAACCCCTTTTCTCCCACCACATCTTTCTTGACGTAAATCTGAATGCGCTTCCCCGCGCCCTGCAGGTGCGCAAATCCTGCTTTTCCCATCAAGCGGAGCGAGACGATGCGGCCCGCAACGCGGATTTCGCGCTTGTTCGTCTCCAAATCGGCCGACGTGGCGGTGCCGAATTTTTCCACAAGCGCCGCCGCGGTGTCCGTCCAGCGGAATTCGCGCGGATAAGGATCGTGACCGAGCGTCCGGATTTGCTCGATCTTTTTTTGGCGCTGCTCAAATTGGTCGCGTGGCTCGAATTCCAAAGGGAATATCCTTCCGCGAAGGCGGAAACCGAGTATAGCGGCGCTCACCCTGCCGGGCAAGAAAGGGACCATATCAATCCAGTGAATACGATGGAAGCTACCTGCCCGATACGGTACCGGCTTGCACAATGCCACTGCGAATCCCTAAAGTATAGGTAGGAGGCGGTGAGGTGTTGTGATGAGGTATCATCGGCCGCTGTTTAGCCGTCACAAAGAAGTAGTGGTAACAGGAATTCTTTTGTTATACTCCTGCGCCTGTGCCCTGGGAGGCCCCTCTTGAGAGACCGAAGCCGCCCCGCCTTATCCAGGGGCAGGTGCGTCCAAAAGGATTGGCGGACGTGCTTGCCTGAGGAAAAAGCACAAGTCTTTCACGAGCACGAGCGTCATCTCGAGTCCCTGTACAACATGTTCAGCGTTTCGCTAAACGAGGCCATTGAACTCAAGCTCGCGGGACTCCGGGACAAAGCTTGGTTTGCCATCAGCATGACTTCACAGCTATGCGAACGGCTGACGCGTCCGCTTGCCGGCACGCTCCGGGCGTTGCATGACCATGCCAAACATTATGGAACCGTGCCGAACGCAGCCCCGCTGGATCCCGAGAATTATCATGGAACCAGGGGACAACGCTCGGCACGCATGAGCGAACTCCTGGATCGCGTGTTGTTTTCCCACCGGCTTCAGTTCCTTCATAAAGTCAGCACCCTCCAAGAAATGGTAGAAGACTTAGACCGTGATTTTCGCAACACCGCCGACGACCTCGCCGGCGGCGCGTGCATGGACCCCGAGCGCAGTTGGCACGAAATGGACGCGGGTCACTACGACCTTAATACCTGCCTCCGGGAAACCATAGTTTTGTTTAAGTCCTTCCTGGTTGTGCTTCCTGCGGGACAACTTGGAGATTTTGAGAAGACCGTGTACGACCAGTCTCGCTTCCCGAGCGAAGATCTGGTCGCACCCCAGCATAGACGAATGAGCGCATTCGCGGGACAATAATCCTACCTGCTCGCCCGCGGGAGCTCGAACACCAGCTTGTGGAGAACGGGGCTTTTTGAGGGGTGTCTCTTCGGCCCCGGCGGACGAACGTCAGGACAACTCAAGGGGGGACTCGGTGCATCCGATGGGGTGGATGCGCCGCAATTGGACCGTTGGCCCGGAACAGACCAAGCGCTCCGAATGCGTCGACTTCCCGGCAGGCCACCAAACCGGTGACTGAGGCGGAAGCGATACGGCTGGCCCAGGCGGGTGACGCCGCTGCATTTGAATTGTTGTATCAGTTGCACAGCCGCCGCGTTTACGCCCTATGTCTTCGGATGGTGAATAACCCGGCCGATGCGGAGGACCTCATGCAGGAAGCTTTCCTGCAGCTCTTTCGCAAGATCGGGACGTTCCGGGGAGAGTCGGCGTTTTCCACCTGGTTGCATCGCATGACTGTCAATGTGGTGCTGATGCGGCTTAGGAAAAAGTCGCTTCCAGTGGCCTCGCTCGAAGAAACGACGGAGCCCGACGAAGAAACAGGCGGCCCAAGAAAAGACATAGGCGCACCGGATTTGCGCCTAAGCGGCGCCGTCGACCGCGTCAATCTGGAGCGGTCGGTGGAGAAATTGCCTCCGGGCTACCGGACGGTGTTTGTGCTCCACGATGTCCAGGGATACGAGCACAACGAGATTGCGGAGATCATGGGTTGCTCCGTGGGAAATTCGAAATCGCAATTGCACAAAGCGCGGACGCGTTTGCGGGATTTGTTGCAGGAAGAGTTGCGCGCCCAAGCTCGGCAGGAACGTCACGCCGCGAGAACGCAGACGGCGACCGACGATTGAGTTACAATGAGCGCACTAAACGGGGTGCGGGCGATTCCGCCATCAATGTTTCAAGCAGTAGGGGCCAAAGAATGAGGAAAGAAGCAGAGCGAGCTAGCCAGCCGGTTGCGGTCTGCCTGAAGTGAGGAACTATGCAGTGCAGGGACGTGGAAGAGGTTCTGGAGCAGGAAGGCCTGGTGCCATTGCCGGAGGCAGTGCGCGGACACGTTGCGGGTTGCCGCCAGTGCCAGGGTTACATCGCCGATCTTGAAACAATCGTTTCAGCCGCGCAGGAACTGCCCGCGGAAGTCGAACCGCCTTCTCGCGTTTGGGTCGCCCTTCGTACTCAGCTCGAACTGGAAGGCATCATCAAAGAGGCCGCGATCGCGGCGCCGAAAGCGGAGCGTGTTTCGCGGTGGAGTGGTTTCGGCCATCTGTTCCGCGGCCGCGCGCTGGCTACTTTGACGGTTGGCGCGGTTCTTGCCGTTGCGGGCGCCTTTCAGCTCCGTCAGACCTCTGTACCTTCTCCTGAGCCCCGGGTTGCAACGCACATCGAGGCCATTGCAAAGCAGGTGAATCAGCAAGAAGTTGATCTCAGGAACATGCACCTTGCAAGCAGGTCGCCTGTGGACGCGGCCCTCGAACAAAATCTACAAGAAATCGACGGATTTATTGCTGACTGCGAGCGCCATCTGAAAGAGGCGCCACAGGACGATTTGGCGCGCGAATACCTCGCCGACGCCTATCAGCAAAAAGCGGAGTTACTTGCAGCGATGATGGATCGCGGAAGGAGCGTTGACTAACATGCGGACCAGATCGATGGGACGGAGTACGACGTTGATTCTTGGCGCCGCGGCAGTGCTTGGCTCTGGCACGACCGCGATCGCTGCCACCCAGCGCACGGAAAAGCACTTCGTGGTGAATGGTCGGCCGATGGTGGTGATTCAAAACGTGGCAAACGGCCGCATCGAAGTGAAATCCGCCAAGACCCAGGAAGTCACGGTCATCGCCAGTCAGAATTCCGACAGAATCAGTTTTGACATGGAGAAGGTGGGCGACCGCATCGACGTCACCGCAAACACTCTGGACGCTTCCGCGCAGCCGATCGATCTGGAAACCAGCCTGCAATTGACCGTGCCGGAAGAAACTGAACTTCAGCTCAAAACCGAAAACGGCCTGATTTATGTGGAGCAGGTCGTGGGCGACATGACCCTTGAGAGCGTGGCCGGTGATATTCATCTAAAGGAAGTTTCCGGCTACATCATCGTCAAAACCACCGCTGGTTCACTGGTTTGCACGCAATGCGCTGGCAAGGTAGATTTCAAGTCCGTTAGTGGAGGGGCGCAATTCCTCCAGCCCGCTCTCAACCGGGTGGAGGCAAGCACCAGTTTCGGCAACATCCTGTTCGATGGGGATTTTATCCGCACCGGGCTTTACTCCATGAAAAGCAGCAAGGGCATCGTGGAAGTGCGTTTCTCCGGCAATGATTCCTTCGATCTGAAGGCACAGACCACCATGGGCACCGTGGACAATCAGGCCGCCGCGTATTTCAAGCCCGATTCGCATGGCACGATCCGCCGCCATTTGCAATCTTTCCGTTCATTGTTTGGCACCGTCGGCGCCGGCCTTGCCAAAGTCGAACTCTCCACCTACAGTGGTACAATTCGAATCTTGAAGCGCGACTAGCGCCGTTCCGACTTTTCGCCCTTCGCGCCTCTTTCGTGTGACAACTACACCTCCTTCGCGGGGCCTCCCGCGTGTGCCGATTCTTTGCCTCGCCGGTTTCATGGGTTCCGGCAAGACCACCGTTGGTACGCTCCTCGCGCGCCAGCTTGCCTGGCGTTTCGCGGACCTTGACGATCGCATCGAAGAGGCCGCCGGCCTGCCCATAGCGCAAATTTTCGAGCGCCTGGGTGAAGCCTATTTCCGCCAACTCGAAGCCGACCAGCTCCGCGCTGCCCTTGGCCGCGCCTCCGAGCTTAAGCAAGGAACCATACTCGCTCTCGGTGGCGGAACCTACGCGCAGCCCGGTTGCCCTGAGTTTTTGCGCTCCGCTCGCATTCCCGTTCTTTGGCTTGATTCCTCCATTGAAGTCCTGCTTGCGCGCTGCATGACCATGACCGGTCGTCCGCTTTTCCGCGACGAGGCCAGCTTTCGCGCCCTCCACGCGCAACGCCTGTCCTCCTACCAACTCGCCGACTACCGCGTGGACAGCTCCGGCGAACCGGCCGAAATCGTGGCTCAAATCCTCCGCCTTGGCATTGTTGCTGCTGGGGGAAACCAAGCCCATCTCGTCGTTGAGAAACCTCTTCCCTGAGAGAAAATAACCACGGGGGTACGACACGCCGTGAATTCCAAAATCGTCTACATCGGACTGACATTGGGAATGGTGGCTTGCGCGGCTTTTTCCTTCGCTTCCCAGAAAAAGGAAAAAGTCGCGCCGGGCGTCCTCATCCAGGACAAAGGAAAGTTCACCATCAAGCTAGCCGGGCAAACCGTGGGCCACGAAGAGTTCGACATCGCCCCTGCCGAAGGCGGCTGGCTCGCCAAGGGTACCTCTGACATCAAGCCGCCCCAGGGCGCCCCCAGCAAGGTCACGGGCTCGCTCACGCTACAAGCCGACGGGGCCCCGATCAGCTACCAGTGGTCTGCCCAATCCGATAAGACCAACGGCGCGCACATCATCTTCGCCAACGGCATCGCGCGAATCACACTTGAAATGCAAGGCGCGCGGCCATTTCAACAAGACCTCTCATTCAACAACCCCTTGATCGTCGTGCTGGACAACAATCTTTATTACCAATATGCCGTCCTCGCGCGCATCTACGATTGGGTCAAGGGCGGCGAACAGATTTTTCCCGTGCTCATTCCGCAGGACTTGACTCCCGGTACCGTAAGAGTACTCGCCACCGGTTCCGCAAGTGCCGACGGCAAGACCTATGAGGGCCTCAAAGTTAACTCTTCCGACTTAGAGATCCAGCTCCTGCTCGACAACAGCCATCGCCTGATTCGCCTGGAAGTTCCCGAAGCAAAGGTCTCCGTCATCCGCGAGTAGCGAGCGAGTGGTCGGCTTGAAATCTTCCTACGAAGAGACCCTTCCTCGGGCTTCTCTCCGGACTGTCTTTCTTGGCGACCCTTTGGTGCGTTTACCTCACCATATTTTTCGCTTGGGCCATGGATTTCCAGCCCGAGTTTCGCGGACTCTATAGATTCCGAGCGGACTTGTATTCCTGTCTTTCTAGGCTGGCGTTTGTGTGTCGTGTGGCGTTTGTGTGTCGTGTGGCGCTTCTGTGGCGGCTAATGCACAAAAAATAATGCGGCGCAACCAACTGGTCACGCCGCATTAAACTTGTCGCGGTTCGAACTGAAACTATCTTGCCAGCGGCCTCAGAAATGCAGGCTTGCCCTGTGTTCCAAACGGCTTCCCTTGTGCCACGAACGGTGAGGCTGGTTGCCGCAACCCATAGCCCTGCGGATGCACATGTGCGTGCCCCACGCCATTCGAATGGCCGGTTCCGATATGCCCGGTCACGTGGCCATTCGCGGGCGCGCTTTGCGGAAGCCGAGCCGGGTTACCGATAGGGCGGAGGTTCACCGGCGCTGCGTGAACGTGATCGCTGATGGCCTGCAGCCTCTTCAGGATCGACTGCCATTGCTCCCAATCCAGTTGCCGCAGGAACGGCCGCAATCCCTGGATGAATGGATCTTCCAGCAGCGCCTCGCCGTCCGATTCCGGGATGAAGAACCGGTTCAGGCCCACATTTAGAGCTTCCGAGATTTTCTCCAGCGTGCCGAGGCTGGGCGTCATTTGCCCGCTTTCAATTCTCGAGAGATAGGAGCGCGAGACTTTCGAGCGCGATTGCAGTTGGCTCTGGGTCATCGAGCGCGATTCCCTCAACTGGCGAATCCGCTGCCCGATGTTCTCCACAGTTTGCTGGTTGACGAGCATCTCCGAAGCTGGCTCAGCCGCCGCTTCCTCCGCCGGTGGCGAGGGAGGAATCATGAACTCCAGCCGCTGAGGCAATGCGCGCACGCAACGCCGGCAATTTCCCGTGCGCGTCCTGTACTGTACCAGTCCACAAGTCTTGCAGCGGATAACTTCCCGGTCCATCTCGAGCGTGTTCATCTCGTCTTTATTTACTTGTGCCGACACCGGCGCTCCTTGCTGACGCTTTTTTCCGGCGTGCGGATAGGAGAGGAACGTCGGAACGTTCTCACAGGGGGAAGACAGTTACTGGCGCGACGAGAGTATCGTGCGAATCGCATTTTCCTGTCAAGAGTATTTTTGTACTTTTTTTCGATTCGCTCCTATTTTCTTCCCTCTTTACGCCCCTTTTTCGCTGTCCTTTCGTCCAGTCTCCCCGTCTACGTCCATCTTTTTCCGCCAAAGATTGTGCGACCACTGACGCGCTCCCATACAGCTTGTGGTTGCTTTTTGTCCGTTTTCCGCGCTATCGCTTTGGCGGAAGCGCCTTGCTCGACATGGGCGCGGCGAGAGATCCGGTGACCTACTTCAGATAACCCCAATTGTGAAGTTTGTCGGAATCTTCCGCCCAGCGGTCCCCAATGTCGGTTCGGTAGTACATGTTGGGGATCAGAATGTTCTTGATGCGGCCGTAGACCTGGGCCTGCGCTTGCTTCATGGTTTGGCCCGTACCGACCACGGCGAGCACGACCCCCGAAGTGCCGGCGATAAGCCACTGGCCGTTCACTTGTTTCACATCCTCGATATGCACCTGGTCGGGCGTGCCCCGTTTGAAGACGATGGCATTGTTTTTCGAGAAAGACTCGAACGTTGGCTCATCATCAAACGGAAACGGCGGGACAACAATACGTACACCGACTTGAAATCCGCTGCGTGTGCGCCATTTTGGCTCGCACCCATTCGCGAGTTCCCAAAATAGGTCGCTGATGGGTGTCAGGATACCCTCCTGCTGAATGAAAATCGTGGGATACCCGAAGCGCGAGGTGAACTCGAGGGGGTAGATGCCGTTATTGTTGACGATGCAATTCAGGTCGATGTAGCCGACATACCCTTCTTCGGCAAGCTTTGTCTCCATCTTCTGGAGAGTGCGCGCGAAAAGCGCGTTAGGCTCGCTCCAAAACATCGAGGTTCCCATTTCGCCGGTAGGAGGGCCGACGTCGCCTGGAAAAAGCTTCTTGTGCTCGAAGTTGATATTGATGGGGGTGATGAATTTCTTGCCGTTGAAGAAGGCCCCCACCGCGACCTCGACGCCGTTAATGCGGCGCTGAAGCTGAAACACCTTGATTTCATCGGCGAAAGCCTTTTTGTAAGCTTCCAGCATGCGGACGACATCTTCACCGTCTTCTTCCTCGCCCACAAACAGCCGACGCTTGACGTTTTGCGCTTCCCCGCTCGGTTTGATGACGTAGCGGTCAGGATTCTTCTTGACGAATTCGATCGCGGGATCGAAGGAGTCAAAATCCTCGTACGGAATAATGTTGACTCCTGCCTTTTTCAGCTCTTCCTGGCCAAAAGAGCGATCGTCCTCGAGCCGGTCTGTGTATTCGGTGCCGCCGATGACCGGCTTGCCCGCCGCGCGCAAAGCCTGCGCTTTTGCTCCTTGGCCGAGCGTGTCGTCAAAAACGACGATATCCGCCCACTCGACCGCGTCCTTTTCCCAATCCTGCGACTTGGGGACGAAACCGTCGGCGATGTCCCGCTCTTTTTCGTCTTTAATGTAATACCGTACGTCGTGCTCTTCCTTGAGCACTTGCCAGGCAATGTCGCCGATCAGGCCCGAGAGAGAAACAAATAGGAATTTCCGCTTGTCCATGAGTCCGTTACCGTCACCTGTCCACGATTTCACTTCCCTTACATTGCCACGAACAATGGCAAACGTATTGTTACACGAGCCTTTTATGGCTCCTAGACGGGCGCATTGGAAGTATCTCGGCTGACCGACTCTTCAGGCTCGTGCGGCGCGCCCTTCCCATCAACCGCGCTCTCCTCAAGCGGCGCAAACACGGCGGTACCGTCCCCCGGCGCAGAACTGCTTGCAAGCTGCATGAAATGTTCTTGCACCGAGAATCCTCGCCCGTTGCGAACTGCGCGGGGCAAGGCGTACCTGCCGTCCGGACCAAGAAGGCGCGCCTTTCGCGTATCTTGCAGATACCCAGGCAGGATTTCCGAGCAGATTCGCTGCCGAAGTTGCGGATCTTTGATCGGGAAAAGCACTTCGACGCGCTCGTAGAGATTGCGCGGCATCCAGCCCGCGCTCCCCAGGTAAATCTCAGGTTCGCCGTCGTTTTCGAAGTAAAAAATGCGGCTGTGCTCCAGGAACCGCCCGACGATGCTTCGCACGCGGATACGGCCGCTGACGCCGCGGACCCCGGGGACAAGCGTGCATTGACCCCGAACGATGAGATCGATTTCCACTCCCGCTCGCGAAGCCCGATAAAGTGCCTGGATGATTGCGGGATCAATCACCGCGTTGACCTTGATGATCATCCGCGAGGGCTGGCCACGCCTGGCGTGCCGCGCCTCACGGTCAATCAGCTCACTGCAGGATTTGGCCATATCGACCGGAGCCAGCAGGAGCGGCTTGTAGCTCGGCTGTTCCGAGTACGCGGTGAGGTAGTTGAAAACGTTGTGGACCGCGGAGGTTATCTCTTCATCGCAAGTAAGCAGGCTCAAGTCCGTATAAAAACGCGCCGTCGAAGGATTGTAGTTGCCTGTGCCGAGGTGCGCGTACCTCCGGATTTTTCCATCCGGATCGTTGCGAACAATCAGCGCCAGCTTCGCGTGGGCCTTCAGACCCACCAACCCGTGAAATACTTGAACGCCCGCATTCTGGAAGCTGCGCGCCCAGCGGATATTCGTGGCCTCGTCGAAGCTTGCCTTCAGTTCCACGACCACGGCAACTTCCTTCTTGTCCGCCGCTTCCAGCAGCGCCTGAGCGATCGGTGACCCCGAGTTGGTTCGATACAGCGTCTGCTTCATCGACAAAACGCGCGGGTCGCGGCTTGCTGTTCTCAGGAAATGCACCACGCCCTCATAGGAGTCGTACGGGTGGTGCATCAAGACGTCCTGCCGCCGCAGCAGCTCGAACATGGAATCTGCGTCGTGCCCGAGGCGCGCATAGCGTGGTGTAAATGGTGGAAATTTCAGATCGGGGCGCGGCGTCTCTTCGTAAACGTGAAACAGCCGCTGAAGATTGACCGGCCCATCCACTCGAAAGACCAGAGACTCGTCCAACTCGAACGTCGTTACCAGGCGCTCTACAATTTCGTGGTGCGCCCCGGCTTCAATTTCCAGCCTCACCGCATCGCCTTTTCGGCGAAGCGCTACCTGCGAATCAATGGTCTCGAGGAGATTGCGCGTTTCCTCCTCCTGCAGGTAAAGATTGCTGTTGCGCGTGATCCGGAACGCCGCCGAAGCAAGAATCTCGTAGCCCCGGTAAAGACGCGCCGCATAGTGCGACAAGACGTCCTGCAGAAATACGTAATGAACGTTTGCCTTCGCGGAAGGCATGCGCAGCAGCCGCGGCAATGCCCGGGGAACAGTGACCACTCCGAAGTAGGGCTTGCCGCTGCCTCCTCTCCGGCGGCGCAGCAAGAACGCAATACACAGCACTTTGTTCAGGACATGCGGAAACGGATGTGACGGGTCCACCGTGACCGGCGTCAGCATAGGGTTGAGACGCCGGTCGTAAAATGTCTTCGCGGCTTTCAGACCCCTGGCGTCCAGTTGGCCCATTCGCAGAACGCGAATCGACTCCTTGGACAGCGCAGGCATCAGCTCCTCATTCCAGCATTTATACTGGTCTCGAACCAACAACTGCATCGCCTCGGAAACTCTTTCCAGTTCTTGTTCGACGGCTAATCCATCTGAACCGATGGCCTTGGACCCGTGCTCGATCTGTTGCAAGAAGCTCGACACGCGCACTTCCACGAACTCATCCAGATTGTTTGCTGAGATGGCGAGAAACTTGACGCGTTCCAGCAGCGGATTGCCAATGTCGCGGGCCTCCTCCAGCACACGCCGGTTGAATTCCAGCCACTGGAGGTGGCGATTCAGGTAATACCGAGGGTTCGCAAGCTCTATTCGTCTCATCGGTTGTCACTTCAGGCCTGCGGCTCGCGAAAATGCATGAGAATCATGCCACGCCTTTTCCATGAGTTAGCCTTGGTTTTTCGACCCTGGTTGATAGCCGCTCCATTGCCACCCATAGCCCAACTTTGTTACGGCAGGATGAACGAGAAGGATGGCGGGCTCCATCAACACCAAATCGACGTCCGCAGCGTATCGAAGCTTCAGTGGTCCAAAGTGGTCCGGAACCCCCGGTTCTGATCGGTGATCTCCGTTCTCTGATCTCAGCCCTGCGCGCTACACTACCTGTTCCCTTGAGGAGAACCTCAGCATGCCCACTCGCGATGACGCCTGGAAACTGCTCTGCGAATATACGCAATCCGAATCGCTTCGCAAGCACATGCTCGCCGTCGAAGCCTGTGTGCGCGCCTACGCTCGCAAATCTGCCGCCGACGAGGAAACTTGGTCCCTCGCCGCCCTGCTTCACGACTTCGACTACGAACGATGGCCCAACCATGAGCATTCCCCCGACCAGGGCCATCCCTCCGAAGGTGCGAAAATCCTCCGTCAGCAGGGCTACTCCGAAGAGATCGTTCGCGCCATCCTCTCGCACGCGGATTACTGCAACGTGCCCCGCCAATCTGCGCTAGAGCACACGCTTTTCGCCTGCGATGAACTGGCCGGATTTCTCACCGCTTGCGCGTACGTGCGCCCGTCGAAAAGCATCCTCGACCTTGAAGTCGATTCCGTGAAGCGCCGCATGAAAGACAAACTTTTCGCCAAAGGCGTCTCCCGCGAAGACGTCCGCAAGGGCGCCGAAGAACTCGGCATCCCGCTCGAAGGGCACATCAAGTTTTGCATCACCGCCATGCGCGAACAAGCTGAGGCCCTCGGCCTACGCGGCAACTTCCCCGGTTAAGCTGCTTCTGGGAAGTAATTCAGGCTAAAATAGGAATGAATGCTCACCCAAATTGAAGGCTTTGACGCCACGGCCACCCGCCATCCACGCCGCAAGACCAACGGCGTGAACGTCGGACAGGTCCAGGTGGGCGGCAACGCCCCCATCGTCGTGCAGTCCATGACCAACACGGACACCGCCGACATCGAGTCCACTCTTAAGCAAACTGTCGAACTGGCCGAAGCCGGCTCCGAAATCGTCCGCTGGACCGTCAACGTCCCCGAAGCCGCCGCCGCCGTGCCTGAAATTAAGAAGCGGATGCTCGATGTGGGTTGCCGGACGCCCATCATCGGCGATTTTCATTACAACGGCCACGTCCTGCTGACGAAATATCCCGAGTGCGCCAAGCAGCTCGACAAATACCGCATCAACCCCGGCAACGTCGGCGCAGGCCAGCGCCGCGACGAACAGTTTTCAACCATCTGCAAGGTCGCGCGCGATAATGGCAAACCCGTCCGCATCGGCGTCAACGGAGGCTCACTCAATCAAGAGCTGGTCATGCGCAAGATGCAGGAAAACACCGAAAAGAATCTCGGCAAAGACTCCGAGGAAATCATTAACGAGTGTATGGTGATTTCCGCGCTGGAATCCACCGAACTCGCGCTTGAATCCGGGCTGCGCCACGACCAAATCATCATTTCCTGCAAAACTTCACGCCCGCGCGATCTCATCACCGTTTATCGCAACCTCTCCGCGAAAACCGAGCAGCCTCTGCATCTCGGCCTCACCGAAGCAGGCATGGGCATGAAAGGCCAGATCTGGTCGGCGGCCTCTCTCGGTGTCCTGCTTTACGAAGGAATCGGCGACACGATTCGCATATCGCTCACGCCCCGCCCAGGCGGCGACCGCCGCGAAGAAGTCTATGCCGCGTGCGAATTGCTCCAGGCGCTGGGCCTGCGTTCCTTCGCACCAAGCGTCACCGCCTGCCCCGGCTGCGGCCGCACCACCAGCACCACCTTCCAGGAACTAGCCGAGCGCATCCAGGGCTACATTCGCGACAACATGCCCGCCTGGAAAACGCAATATGAAGGCGTCGAAAGCATGACGCTCGCCGTGATGGGCTGCATCGTCAACGGCCCCGGCGAATCCAAAGCCGCTAACATCGGCATCAGCCTCCCCGGCACGGGCGAAGCCCCGCGCTGCCCCGTCTACATCGACGGCCAAAAAGACGTCACACTCGAAGGCACCTACGACGAACTCGCCGCCGCCTTCCAGTCCCTCGTGGACAACTACATCGCCAAAAAATACCCCCGCAAAACCGCCGAAATCATTTCCTCACGATAAAGGAACGCTCACCAAGATGAGAACTGCTCGTGAGGTCGCTAATTATCGCGGTAGGGATAGGCTCGCTGACTGGATTCGGCGGTTATCTCGCCCCGTTTCGAGGGGGGACAAGATACGAACCGCCGTTGGCCGAGGAGTCAGTCCCATGGAGTAGATAAAGGATTCCCTCGGACATTCCTGTGTTGGGAAGGGTGTCGCAAGGCTCCGCGTGATACCCATCGTGGGCGTCTTTATCGCTTGCGTCTTCATAGGTAGACTACAAATGCAGGACGACCTTTCGCTGACGGATGGGAACGTCAAATGAAAATCACCAGAGAAGATGTGATGCGAGTAGCGGAGCTGGCCTACCTGGATTTGACGGAAGCCGAGCTGGAGACCTACCGCGCGCAGATTGACGAAATTCTGGAATACATCGGCAAGCTCAACGAGCTGGACACTACCAAGGTTGAGCCAATGGCCCAGGTTTTGGCCGAAGATCAGTCGGCAGACGCCACGCTGCGCGAAGATTTGACGGTGCCCTGTGCTGTGGCAGAGGACGTTCTGGCTCACGCGCCCGACCCCGAACCGCCCTATTTCCGCGTGCCCAAGGTCATCGAGCGTTGATTTTGTATCGCCGGCCGGCGCATTTTCTGGCATTTGTAGGGGCGCAGCATGCTGCGCCCCAGCTTGGCACGATTTAATCAATTGAAGGTGTACGGGCGCGATATCGAAGTTCGCTGGCGGCAGCCGGCATATCGTGTCGTTCTGAAAAAAGCGAACTTAGCCATGACCACAACCTGGACCATCGACGCCGTCAAAGCAGCCCTCGGGGCAAAGAAAATCTCCGCCCGCGAACTCCTTGCCGACTTCTACAAGCGCATCGAAGTGAAGAATCCCGACCTGAACGCCTACCTCGCGCTCACTCCCGAGCGCGCCCGCCGCCAAGCCGACCGCATCGACTCTCTCATCGCCGCAAACAAACCACTCCCTCCTCTTGCTGGCGTTCCCGTCGCCATCAAAGACGTCATCAGTACGCGCGGCACAAGAACCACCTGTGGCTCAAAGATTCTCGAAAACTATCTCCCACCCTACGACGCCACCGCCGTTGAACACCTCGAAGCCGCGGGCGCGGTCATCCTCGGCAAAACGAACTGCGACGAATTCGCCATGGGCAGCTCCAACGAAAACTCCGCCTACGGGCGCGTCAAGAATCCCGTCGCGGCCGATCGCGTGCCAGGTGGCTCGAGTGGAGGCTCAGCCGCCGTTGTGGCCGCAGGTCTCGCTGTTGCTTCCCTGGGCACGGATACCGGCGGGTCCATCCGCCAGCCAGGCTCCTTCTGCGGTATTCCCGCGATGATGGGCAGCTACGGCCGCGTCTCGCGCTACGGTCTGATTGCCTTCGCTTCTTCTCTCGACCGCATCGGCCCCCTCGCCAGCAAAGTGCGCGACGTCGCCGCAATCCTGCAAACCATCGCTGGCCGCGATCCCCACGATTCCACATCGACGACCGCGCCCGTTCCCGACTACCTCGCCGAACTCGCCAAACCTCTCAAGCGCCCGCGCCTCGGTATCCCCAAAGAGTACTTCGGCGAAGGCATGGACTCCGGCGTCCGCCAAAAAATCGAAGCAGGCAGCGCGCTTTTTCGCAAACTCGGCTGCGAACTGGTCGAAATCCGCATGCCCCACACGGATTACGCCATCGCGACTTACTACATCATCGCCACGGCCGAAGCCGGCTCCAACCTCGCGCGCTACGACGGCGTGCGCTACGGGCTCCGCGTTCCCGACGATTCCCTTCTCGCCATGTATCGCAAAACCCGTGGCGCCGGGTTCGGCCCCGAAGTCAAGCGCCGCATCGTCCTCGGCACGTATGTCCTCTCCGCCGGCTACTACGACGCTTACTATTTGAAGGGCCAAAAGGTCCGCGCGCTTATCGCGCAAGACTTCCGCGATGCCTTCACCAAAGTGGACGCCATCCTGACACCCACTTCGCCCGTTCCGCCCTTCAAGCTGGGCGAACGCACGAGCGACCCGCTCCAAATGTATCTCGCCGATATTTACACCGTGACCGGCTCTCTCGCCGGTGTCCCCGGCATCTCCGTCCCCTGCGGCAAAATCGATGGCAAGTCTGCGGGGGCAGGCAAATTGCCCGTCGGCCTGCAAATTTTTGGCCCACCCTTTGGCGAAGCTCGCGTCCTCCAACTCGCCCACGCTTTCGAACAAGCCGGCGGGGCTGGAGTTTAGTTCAAGGCTACGTTCCGTCATTTCGAGCGAAGCGAGAAATCACTCGTGATTGTTCGTTCTTGTAGCCGTGGGCCGCTTCGCTTTTATTCGCCTCATTGCGGAAGCCAGAGCCCCCCGTGCTATAGAATGAAAGTCATGTCCTCGCTTCAATCCATCTACGAAAATCTCGCTCGCGCTGAGAAGCAATTTCTGGCCGCCGCCGACGCCATTCCGGCCGACCAATGGAAAACCTGCCCCGGCGACGGCTGCTGGTCCGCCGGCGAACTCGTCTGCCACGTTATCCAAGTCGAGAGCGCCATCATTAAAAACGCTGGCAGAGTGCTGCGGCACCCTCCAAAACCCCGGCCACTTTTGAAGCGCTTCCACGTTCCAATGGCGCTCGTCGAGTCTCGGCTCATTCCCCGCAAGACGCCGATACCTCTCGACCCCGGCTTGGTGTGCGAAAAAGACAAAATGCTCGCGCAACTCCGTGAAGTTCGCCGGCAAACCAGGGTTTTCATCGCGGAAGCCGCGGGAATAGACCTGAGAAAATATCACATGCCTCATCCTTTTCTTGGCACTTTCAATCTCCGCGAGTGGTTCCAAGTGATAGCTGCGCATCAGATTCGGCACACGAAACAGATGCGAGAGATCTCGACCGCTCTACTGAAAACCATAACAACTCCGCAAAAGTAGAAATTTCTTTCCTTTCCCATATTTCGAACTCTTCCCGCTTCCCTTTCGTACTAGCTGATAGGTCGGCAAAAGAGGTGCAAAAACGCCTATTTGTCGCGGCTTTAGAGGAAAAGTACTAGCCGGAAGGTTTTTAATTTTCGGAACGGAACTACTATTGCTCTTAATGTGCAGGAACAAATACGATGCTCACGGCATCTAATTTGAGGTGAGAACGTAAAATTGGGTCCAGATCCGAGGAGTAAGGTCATGGTCACGGTCAAGTCGAGTCAAAAGATCTTCACAGATTCAGAGGTTTCCAGCCTGACGGGCATCTGCGTGGAGCATGTCCACAATTTCGCCAAGACCCGTCACCTCGGATTCATTGCACGCGCCGCCGAGGCGGCCGGCATCAAGGCGGATCAGTGGCTCTTTACGCTTTCCGACCTGATGGTTTTGGTGACTCTGTTTCCTAAGTGCACCCACTAACGCCCCGGCGTTAGGCGGGGACAGCGCAATTACCGTATTTTTTGCGGCTCTCTAGCATTTCTGGAGAGCCTTTCGTGTTTTCAGACCACCTCTTTCGCCTTCTCGTTCCGCCTTCTTTTTCTGCCTTCTCTTTCCTTCTGCCTTCGCTAACTCCTCTGCGCTGCAAACACCCTGGATGAACCTTGACCGATGGCTTGCGACCATAGAACACGGAGCGTATGCTGGCCTTTTGAGGGCAAACCGCGGCTGATTCCTATGCATCCCATTTCCCAGAAAGCCATGACCTCCCTGGCAAGCCTGTGCCTTTTCTTGTTGCTGGCGACCGCCACAGGGCCCGCGTCGGCACGCGCCGCCGTTACGGCGCAAGCGCAATCGGGCGCGAGCACTCCCCCCTCCCAAGAATCTGAAACTCCCACTTCGTCCCAAAACCGGGACAAGGCGTCCCAAAAAGGCAAATACGCCTTGCCGCGGGGCAAAAAGCTCATGCTGAAAGATGGCACCTTCCAGATGGCCCGCAGCTACGAGCGCAATGGTGACCGCGTCCGCTACTACAGCGTCGAGCGCAGCCAATGGGAAGAGATTCCCGCTGCCCTAGTCGACTGGGACGCCACCGCCAAAGCCGAAGCCTCCGAAAAGTCCGAGGACGAAGCGTTCGCCAAAAAGGTCCACACGCAGGAAGAAGCGAACCGCATGGACACCGTCATGGACGTGGACGCCAGCCTGCAAGTCGCTCCGGGCGTCTTCCTGCCGCCGGGCGAGGGCATGTTCGTCATCGACGGCAAGCACGTGTCGCAACTCGAGCAGGCCGGAGCCGAGGTCCGGGCCGACAAGAAGAATTTTCTGAAACAAGTGCTGGTGCCGATCCCGATCGTTCCGGGCAAGCGCAACGTGGACATTCCCGGCACCCGCGCCAAAGTTCGCGTGTCCAGCACGAACGTCGAGTTTTACCTGCGCGAAGCGCCTCCCGACCCCGAGCGCGACAGCCCCATCGTGAAAAGTAGCCGCCCGGGCGAGTCCGGCCCTGAAGTTGAGTTGGTGCGCGCCACGGTTAAAGGCGGCAAGCGTCAGTTGGAGTCCATCACGACTTACATGGGCGACCAGGTCCAGGAGAAGCGCAGCACCATGTCCCTGCAGCGCTGGGAGATTGCTCCCACCGTGTACCGCTTCACCCTCGGCGAGCCGCTCCCTCCCGGCGAGTACGCTCTGGCCGAAATCCTCCCCGACGGCATGAATCTCTTTGTCTGGGACTTCGGCGTGGACAACGACGACAAGCCCCCTGCCAAGAAGTGAAGCGTCTCCTCCGAGCGGTTAGTTCTAAGTTGTTTCAAGTTGTACGTAGGTCGTTGGCCCACCACCTTCCTGGGACGTGAAGTAATCCTTTCACTCCGAAAGGGGTTTCCTACCAGGTGAAGCCCCGCTTTTTCGCATGGAGCTCGCAAAGCAGCTCTAGGGGTGGTGTGCTGGGGATTTGGCCCCCGCATCGAAATGCCTGGCTCGGCGGGATCTGACCGATTTGCTCGTTGTTGCGGAATACTTTGAGCGGGCCATGAGAGTGGGCTGTGGTGTCGGCTGCGGTGGTCGGGTACGTTTCTTCGGGAGCGAGCTGAGCAGCTATTCTTTCGCGGACGAGAGGCGGGAGCCCGCTGACTTCAAGGGCTGCGAGGGCCAGCTCGTTCTTGAGGTCGTCGTAGAGTCTGTCGGCCAGCTCTTTCTGGGCTTCATCTGTGAACTTGTCTTTGTGTAGCTTCTGGATGGCCGCAAAGATATTTCGGAGAACTCGTCCTCCGTGGGCTGGTGCTAGGAGGCCGCGGGTTTTGCAGGACTTGTAAGTCTTCAGGGCCCTGCGGAACGAATCTAGAGCGTCGCCGTGTCGCCCGTCGGCACCTGCCGCTTCGCCTTGGGCGAAGTAAAGGTTGTAGTAAGTGCGCGAATTGAGGTCGTCCTCGAGTTGGTTCAGCTGGGCGGCGTTGGAGTCTTTGAGGGTCTTGACCTCCGCCTCAAACTTCCTTTCTAGTCGGTTGGTCGCCTGGCTGAACTCATGCCGGATGCGCTGGTCGAATACCCTGAATCCGAAGAGACCGGCGAAAGCAATGAACAGTGCGAAGATGGCCGTGACCGCTTCTAGAACCCGCATTTCTGTGGTGTGGACCTTCTGGTAGTAGTCCTCGTAGTGTTGCTGGATTTTGTCGATGCGGTCTTTCTCAAAGGTGGCGCGGTCGGCCTTCTCCTCATCAGCTTTCTGGCGCGATTCGAGTGCGTCGATGCGGTCCTTGGGCCTCTGTTGTTCGATGCTTCGCAGAGACGCCGGTTCCTGCGCTGCGGTGAGTGGGGCGCCAGCTGTGAGGCCGACGAGGAGGACACCCACAGCAAGGAGGTGTTTTGGCTTCATGCTGTAACTCCTTCGGACCGGGTGATGCGAGGATACCATTCTGCGCTTCGCGTGCAGTGTCCAGGTGTCCAAAGCGTAGGCACGAACGCTGGGGTGAACGCTCTTGAGTATCGGTGACGGAACACTACCGATGCCGCGCCGTCGAGCGAAAATCCATGAGTTAGACAAGGGGGTTCAGGCGGAGCGACGGCAGTGCCACAACCACGCCAAAGCTGCCAAGAGCACGGAGGGGAGCCACATCCAGAGTAGTTCGCTTGCGAGAACTTCGAGGCCGCGCTCGGTAAAGAAGCAACTGACGCCAATGGGTGAAACCCGTATGGGGCGCCGCGGGAAAAAGTAGCGGTCGTTGTTGAAAGGAGAGATGAAGGCGACGCCGAGACCGCCGTCGGTCATGGCGTCGAGCTATTTCAGCGGAGGCTGCGCTGGAGCAAGGATCTCGCGGGGCGATGCTACCTCTTTTCCCGGTGCTAGTCGTTGGGGTACTCTCTGGGAACCCACTTTCGGGTTAAGTGAGGGGCAAGCCACTTGCCGGATGACGAACCCATCACGATGCTCCTGCACAGATTCGCAGCTGGGGACAAGAGCGCGATCGACCGCTTGGTGCCTCTCCTTTATCCCGAGCTAAGAAAGCTGGCGCGAAGTTACATGCACAACGAAAAGGTGGGACACACGCTACAACCGACGGCGCTTGTGCACCAAGCGTACATGAAGCTCGTCAAACAGGATCAAGGTGACTTTCGCAGCCGCGCTCATTTCCTGGGCGTGGCCGCGCACATCATGCGCCAAATCCTGATTGATCATGCTCGCGTCCGCGATGCCGAGAAACGCGGCGGGAAAGCCGCAAAATTGTCATTAGAGCGGATGGACATAGCATCGGCCGATCGTCCGCCCTTGATTCTCGCTGTAGACGAAGCGCTGACCGAATTGGCGCGGACCGACGCTTTGAAAGGGCAATTGATAGAGATGCGGTTTTTCGGCGGCCTGACGGCGGAGGAGTCAGCTGAGGTTCTGAACATTCCGGTGACTGAAGTGCGCCGGCACCTCCGCGTGGCTCAAGCGTGGCTCCTTCGCGAGTTGAACCAAGAGTTCGGCGGAGCTCTAGAGAAAGAAAGCTGACCTACTAACCCCTCTAACCGGGTAGATACCATGAGTGAAAAGTGGCAGCGAGTACAGAGTCTCTTCCTTGAAGCGGTGGATCTGAGCCCTGAGGAGCGGGTGCGTTTCCTTGACAGCGCCTGCGCCGACGACGCGGAAGTACGCCGGGAGGTCGAGTCGCTGCTCACGCACGACGGGGCTTCAGAGCGGCGCATCTCGGAAGCACTTGCAGGCGCGGCGAAATCGCTGGTTGATGCGGTAACGCTGAAGGCGGGGACAAGAATTGGCGACTACGAAATCCATAAGCTCATCGGCTCCGGCGGGATGGGCGAGGTTTATCAGGCGCGAGACTTGCGCTTGGCGAGAAACGTTGCCATCAAAGTATTGCCTTCTTTCCTGACCAATGATCCCGATCGCCTTCGGCGCTTTGGACAAGAGGCGCGGGCCGCGGCCGCGCTGAATCATCCCCACATTCTCGCGGTGCACCAGATGGGCTTTTACAACGGCACGCCCTATGTGGTTTCGGAGTTGCTCGAAGGCCATACGGTGCGCGAGCTGATAAAAGGCGGACCGTTGCCGTGGCGCAATGCGATCGACTATGGAGTACAGATCGCACGCGGTCTGGCTGCCGCGCACGGCAAAGGCATCACGCATCGCGATCTGAAGCCTGAGAATTTGTTTGTGACAAAAGACGGGCACGTCAAAATTCTTGACTTCGGATTAGCGAAACTCTCCGATTCTCTCCACTCCGGCGATGCCGGTCCCGCAACAGAAATGGGATTAGTGATGGGCACCGTGGGCTATATGTCGCCGGAGCAGGTGCGTGGCCAGGATGCGGACTATCGCACCGATTTCTTCGCTTTCGGTGCGATCCTCTACGAAATGCTGTGTGGCCAGCGTGCGTTCAAAAAGGCGACCGCAGCTGACACCATGAGCGCGATCCTCAGCGAAGACCCGCCTGCCATTTCGCAGCTTGTTCCGACCATGCCGCCGGCATTGCAGCGGGTGGTGAACCGCTGTCTTGAAAAGAACCGTGAGCAACGATTTCAATCAGCATCGGACTTGGCTTTTGCGCTCGAATCACTCTCAGACTCAGCGATGCTCGCACCCCTGGTCGAGACGGGGAAGGGGCGTTGGCGGAGCCCAGCCCCGCTCGGCGCGATCATGGGAATCGCTGCGTGCGTCGTTTTGCTGGTCGCATATCGCTTTCGACCGGCGATGCCATTGCCGCATGTCAGCAGCATCGTGCAACTCACTAAGAATGGTGGCGCCCGGCCTGGAGAGCCCCTCTATACCGATGGTCCACGCGTTTATTACCAGTGGAATGGCCCGCTGGCCACAGACTGGCAGCTCAGGCAGGTGCTGCTGAACGGCGATCAGGATACGCCCGTCGGCATTCCCGCAGGACAATTTCGCGTTCGTGGCCTCTCGCCCGATGGCACGGAGTTCGTGGCGATCTCTTTCATGGCAGGACAACCCACGGTCTGGAGAATACCTGTGGCAGGTGGCTCACCGCGCCGCGTCGGCGACCTTTTGGCCGACGATATCGCCTGGTCCCACGACGGCAGCTCCTTCGCTTATGTCCGAGGCAAACAGCTTTTCCTGGCAAAGACGGACGGAACATCATCGCGTCTGTTGGCCACCGCGCCTGAGGTTTCCGCGCAGGCCGACCACGTGCGCTGGCCCACTAGCGCGCCGCAAGTTTCGGCACAGCTTGACCACATACGGTGGTCGCCGGACGACCGCAAACTCCGTTTTACCCTTGTTAGCGCGGGGACTGGAGGCTCTCTGGTTTTCCAGACAAAGCAATCGCTTTGGGAGGTTGGCGTGGATGGCCACGACCTCCATGAGCTGCGCTTTAAGTGGCCCGCAAATGCGATGGCATGCTGCGGTGACTGGACCCTGGACGGGCGTTACTTCGTGTTTGAGTCGGATCGTGACGGCATCTCCAACCTTTGGGCATTGCAAGACAAGTCTGAATGGTGGCGGCCCGCCAATCGCGATCCGGTGCAACTAACTTTCGGGCCCGTGAACTATGACCAACCGGTTCCCGGTCGCGGCGGCAAGAGCATCTTTGCCATCGGAGTCCAACCAGGCGGTGAACTTGTTCGCTACGATGCCGGAGGGAAAGATTTTGTGCCCTTTCTCGGTGGCCGGTCTATCGCCCATCTTTCATTTAGCCGCGATCGTCGGTGGCTGGCGTATGTTGCCTACCCGGAAGGCACATTATGGCGGGCCCGCAGCGACGGTACGGAGCCAGTTCAGCTTACATTCCCTCCCCTCAGAGTCTTGGTGCCGATCTGGTCCGCAGACGGTGGGCGGATTGCTTTTCTTGGCATCCAACACGGGCAATTGGCTAAGAATTTCGTGATTCCCGTGGAGGGCGGCAATCCGGAACCCTTCCCGGTGGAGTCGTTATCTCAGTCAAGTCCGAGCTGGATGCCGGGTCGTGATGCACTCATCTACAGTCGAGCCTACGAGGCGGAGAATCCCGCACTTTTTCTCTTTGATCGCCAGTTGGGGCGCAGTGAGAAAATTCCGGGTACCGACGGCCTGTTCGGCCCGGCTTGGTCTCCGGATGGCCGTTACATGCTGGCGAACGATGCTTCCACTGACCGACTACTACTGGTCGACCTCAAGTCCGGCAAGCGTAAGGAAATCGCGGGCCCGGCGGCTTGGCCTACCTGGTCGGCTGATTCACAGTACGTTTATTTCGTGAGATGGGGAATCAATTGGATCTTCCGCGTGCGCGTTCCCGACGGGACGGAAGAAAAGATTCTGGAAGTACCGTTCCGCGTGGCTCCATGGCCTTTCACGGTAGCGCCTGACGGCTCCCTGATCCTGCTGCGAGAGCATGGCCGCTACGACGTTTACTCGCTATCGTTGTCATTTGAATGACGGCAACGTACGCCAAGGCTCGACGCTGCCCCAGCGCGATCCTGGCTTCGCGATGCAGCTAGGCAAGCGTTCGCTCGCCGGTAAACAGTCCGATGATACGGCTTGGGACTGTAAGTGCCAACCCTTGATGGCTGCTGCAGGGCTTATGCCAACTTACAACCCGCACCCTCAAACGGCTCACTAGACGATTGCCCGAGCCAACCCACTTATGAAGTGAAAAAAACTCGACGGTTGCGCAAATTCCGCTTTGATTCTTCGCCTATCTAAGTGAGGCCCCAATTTCGGACCCCTATGCCTCTGGGCAAAACACCCCCTTTCTCCGGGGCCTCACAGAAGTACGTTTCGAAAGGAATCTAAAATGCAACTTACCTCTTCTCTAAGGGCGACGAAGATCACCGTCGCGCTCCGGCAAACCCTTGTTATCCGAAAGGCCCTTTTTTCGGGTGAGTCTATCGTTCACCTCGTCGCGGATGAAGCTCCGCCGCGGCTTCTGCCTCCCTTAAGCGCACGTTCACATCCTCCCTTGACCGAGGATGTGGACCGCCTGGCGACTATTCCGTTGAGAGCAGAGGATTGACCGTCCAAATCCGGTTTGGAGTGAATGTCGTGATCATCGTTGAGGAACGCAGCGGCTCCCGGATAGCAGAAACCCCATCCAAGATTATCTGGGTCGATCCACGCACTGACACCACGTGGTCCCATCTTGTGAACCGGCTATCGGGTAGTGTGTTTCACTCACCGGACTGGATCCGCGTACTGGCCGACACTTATGGCTGGAATCCCAGTGCACTCGTAGTCATCGGGGACAGCGGGGAGCCAGTGGCAGGTGTTCCGTTCATTCACGTGTCAGATGTGCTGGGCGATCGCGCGGTCGCATTGCCCTTTTCAGATTATTGCGACCCCTTGGTCACGGACAAAACGACGTGGCGTCTTCTGAGCGACAGGTTGCTTGAGAAGGGGTGCAGAATCAACCTGAGATGCCTCCGAAACGCGCTGCCTCTGGAGGATGAACGGTTCTCGACCGTGAGGCAGGCCAAATGGCACGCTCTGGATCTCCGCCCGGACACAGAATCTCTCTGGCGGGAAATTGACGACTCCGCGCAGCGCGCCATCCGGAAATCTCTGCGAGAGGGAATCCGCTTAAGGGTTGCCCAGTGTGAGAAAGAGCTTCGGACCTTTTTCGAAATGCACTTGAAGGTGCGAAAGTACAAATACGGCCTGTTCGCTCAACCTTACACGTTCTTTCAAAATATCTGGCGCCATTTTGTCAAAAAGGGACACGGATTCCTCCTTCTGGCCGTAAAGGAAGACAAGATTCTGGCGGGCGATTTCTTCTTGGAGTGGAACGGTACACTCTATTACAAGTTCAATGCCTCGTTCGCGGAGGACCTGCTTCTCCGACCCAACGACCTGCTGATTTGGGAAGCGATTCAACGCGGCAAAAGCCGCGGATTTGCCACCCTCGATTTCGGCTTGAGCGACTGGGACCAGGAAGGCTTGGTGCGCTACAAACGTAAGTTCGGCGTCGAAGAGGGAACTATTTCCTTCTTGCATCACGAGCCGGACGGCGCACCACCAATGAACAATGAGGTGCGCGAAATTCTATCTAAAGTCACGCGCACTTTCACGGATCATCGTGTTCCCGATTCGATGACAGAACTGGCGGGAGGATTCCTGTACAAGCACTTCGTCTAAAGCGTTTCTCATGCTCCTGCAGAACAGACAACTCAGCCGCCTTATATGTATTTCAGAGACGTCTGGTTCAAAAGGATGGTCAAATGCGTAGCAAAAATCTCGGCGACAAGCTTGCTTCACAACAGGTTAGCGAGGGCTCCGAGGACCGGGCGTGGATCGAGGAGCAAGTCAAGTTTGAGATCGGACGCCTCACGATTATCCTCCGCGATCCCGTGGTCACGGAGGAGGAGAAGGCCATGACGCACTCGCAAATTGGCGATTACCAAGAGATGGTGGTGATCGGCCCCCGCGGGGCCGCCGTGGACTGGCTCCAGCAAATCTACCTCCTAGCTGATCCAGGTGAGGACAAGCTCGTTTAGCGATGGTGATACGTTGTTCTTGGATGCGCACTCAGTCGTGCAACGCTTGACGCGAGCTTTTCGCGAGTTGCCCCAGATTGTTGCAGTCGTATCGGCGGGCTCACTCGCCGCGCGAACCAACGACATGGAATCCGATTTCGATCTCTACGTGTACACGCTTCGCGATGTGCCGCTGGAGTTTCGGCGGGGGCTTCTGGGAGGGGCCGCTGAAATCGACAATCGGTTCTGGGAAGCCGGCGATGAGTGGACTGAAGCCTCCACTGGCGCCCACATCGATATCATGTATCGATCCCCGGAATGGATTGAAAACGAAATCGACCGCGTTGTAGTCCGGCACAAAGCGGCTCTCGGATACACAACTTGTTTTTGGTACAACGTCGACCATTCCGAAGTGCTGTTTGACCCGCGAGGCTGGTATCACCAGCTCCAGAACCGCGTACGTGTTGCGTATCCGGAAGGCCTGAGGCGCGCGGTGGTGATGAAGAACTGGCCCATCTTGCGCCGCAACTATTCCTCCTATCGGCGCCAAATTGAACTAGCTCTAAGTCGTGACGATACCTTCAGTATTCAACACCGCGTTACAGCCCTTTTGGTCAGTTTCTTTGACATTTGGTTCGCGCTAGAACGACAGGCTCATCCCGGTGAGAAGCGCCTGTTGTCCCATCTGCCGGAACATTGGTCTTTGCTCGTGAGGTCCGTGATGGCGGCCCAACCGGAGATGTTGCTCAACCAGATTGATTCTCTCCTAGATCAACTTGACGCGCGGCTCATTGAGGAAGGCCTGTTGGCTCCGACGGGGCAAATCGCTCACGCAGCTGCCTGGGTTTCCAACCTTGAGAGAGCCCGTGCCTTTTATGAACGTTGGTTCAAGGCGACGTCAGGTGGAAAATATTCAAGCACCAAGCGGCCGTTCACATCGTACTTCCTGTCCCTAGGCTCCGGCGCGCCCCTCGAGCTAATGGCCAGTCCAGATGAGGCTCCACGACTAGCTCACATTGCCATTTCAGTGGGGTCGCACGAAGCCGTTGACCGCTTAGTAGAGGAAATGAGAGGGGCAGGAATTGCCATCTTGAGCGATCCGCGGATAACCGGAGACGGGTATTACGAAGCGGTGGTGGCCGACACGGAAGGCAATCGCGTAGAAATCACCTCATAGTTCGAAGATCCAGTCATTCGAACGAGCACATTAGGGTTTTAGAAACGCAGTTCTCGAGCCCAAATTTGCTCCAAACGAAGCTTCCGCGAACGCGGAACGACCTCGCAGGCTGGAAGCGGTCCACCAGTCGGTCGCCCGGGCTGATCCCACCCGAAGGAAAAAACTTCGCCAGAAGCGCAAATCCCGCCTTGATTCTTCGCCTATATAAGTGAGGCCCAATTCCAGAAGGTGCGGATGTCAACTCGCACCAGAGAAACGAAAAAGGAAGCCCTCCGTTGAGTGGTGTCAATGTGCTCGCAAGCAGCTCTAGGAATGACATCTCAGCGGACTCCTGTTTCAAAAGGAAGTCGAAATGCGTGGTAGAAATCTCGGTGACAAACTCGCTTCACAACAAATCAAGGACGGTCCTGGAAAAGAGGCGTGGTGGAAAGAAGAAATAAGGTTTGAGATTGAACGTCTCAAGTCTGTTTTGCGCGATCCGGACGCTACGGTCGAGGAGAAAGCCATAGCGCAATCCCAAATTGCCAATTATCAGGAGATCTCCGTCTTGGCTGCGCGGCCCGCAGCGGAGTGGCTCCAGCAAATCTACCTCCTGGCGTCGTAACACAAAGACAGTCACGCAAGATGCGGTTGCGAACCCTGAGCTAGTTCAACAGAGATCTTTCGACTGTCAGCCATCGAAAGGCTCGACAGAACGTTTGAAGGAGAGAGTACATGAAGTTGTCGATACTATTGCCGGTTGGTCTTGCCGCAGCCTGGGTAGCATTGACTCCGGTCCCTTGCCGGGCCCAGTTTGAAATCGCGCCCGATCACTTTGAAATGAAAAACGTCGAGGCGATCTCCCCAAGTAAGAGCAACATTGCAACGAACCACAATCCCAGACGGAGGCAGATCCCCGGTGAGGGTCGCGGAAACGATAATTACAGCTATGCCAGCTATCAAGCCGCCGGGAAAAACAAGTCGAACGACGTGCATCTTCGATTTGACCTTCTCGGGTTCTCAATCGCGATCGACGCGTGCGAATACGGTGCTACGCAACCGTCGAAGCCACTCCAGGTGATCGCGCGAATCTGGACCCAAGCGAGGGTCCAGTTGAACTACTTCTCGTTTAGCAGGAAAGCTACGCTTCCTCGCGGAACGCTCCAACACAAGTCCTGAATGGCCGCCGGGACCCCTTTGTTCGAACAGCCGGTGTCGACCTGCTTGCGGCCTCCTGGTTGGAAAGTACGGCGATGATCGTCCGCGTTTGGCAGGGAGTCGCACCGCACTCCAAGACCAGCGACAACGTCGCCTATCTTCGCGAACAACTCTTGGACCGCTACCTGAAGGCGTCGGGCAACCGTGGGGCCATCCTGCTATCGAGGGCACGCGCCGATCATACCGAATTTCTCCTTTTGTCGTTCTGGGAGTCAGCATCCTCTCTCGAAGCTCTGACGGGGCCGGACGTTGATGGTGCGCTCCCGCGAGAGCTGATCAACCAGTCACCCATTGTTAAGAACTACGAAGTGATCGCATACCACTTGCTTGACAAAAGTCATGGAGATTGAAGGAGGGGAGACGAGCCAGCCTGACAAGCCGCGGCCTTACCAGGGTTGGGGCGCAGCGGCAAGCACTTCACTAAACAGGGAAAGAACCTCAGAGATGCGGAAAGGCTTCTGGAGGAAGGAGGGTTCGCCGGCGGCGGGAGTTTCCGGGCCGGGATCGGTGAGGTCGCCGGTCATGTAGACCACGGCGGGCTTTTGCAGACCGGCGGCGGCTATGGCTTCGAGCAAGCGCACGGTGGCTTCGCGGCCATCCACGAAGAAGCCGCCCGCAGACAGATGCAGGTCGCAGAGAAGAATATCGTAGCCCCGGCGCTGGCCATTTTCAGATGAAGACGCTACCGTGACCGAGGAGCGTGCCCGATGGTCCAAGACGCGCTGGCTGTTTTCGGGAGAGGACGCCGCACCGGAGGAGCCTTCTGCATTGTCCGCCCCATTGCCGTCATGGTCATGGCCCAGGGGGTCCCGATGGTTTTCCCAGGAGCCGCGAAGAAGCGCGAGCGCTTCTTCGGCGGTGGCGGCGCTGTCCACGCGCAGGCCCTGGGCGGAGAGCCCTTCCTGTAAAAGCTGGCGCAAGCTTTCGTCGTCGTCGAGGACGAGGACGCTGCGGCCCTTGAGGATTTCGGCGGATGGGAACATGGTCACGCCATTGGGAGCCGCGGATTGCGCGGATGCGGAAGGCGCATTCGCGGACACCGATGCGGCGGGGCCAGGAAAGCCGGATTCCGTCGGCGCCCGGGAAAGGGAAGCCGGTGAAGAGGAGGTCGGCGAAACGGAAGCTGCTTTCTGCTCCGAAGGAGCGGAAGCGTCCGGTTTTTCGGTAGGAGCGATCGGCAGGGTAACGGTAAACGCCGAGCCGCCTGCTGGAAGAGTTTCGGCTTCGATCAGCCCGCCATGCTCGCGAATGATGGACATGCAAATGCTCAGTCCGAGGCCGGTGCCGCCGCCGGGACGCTTGGTGGTGTAGAAGGGATCGAAAATGCGCGGCAGAGCTTCGGGGCGGATGCCTATGCCGTCGTCCTGAAACGTGATGGTGATGCGGTCGCCGGCGCGCGCGGGGCGAATCTGGAGGCGGCCCGAGTCGCGCACTTCCCGGATGGCTTGCTCGGCGTTGGTGACGAGGTTCAGGAAAACCTGTATGAGTTGGTTGGCGTCGCCCAGAATGCCGGGTAGCGCGGTGTCGGGGCGGAAGTCCACTTCGATGTTGTTGCGGCGGAGCGAGTGCTCGTGCAACTGGAGCGTGCGTTCGATGAGATTGTTGACGTCGAGCAGCTTCTTTTGCGCCGAAGCGGGGCGCGAAAATTCGAGAAGGTTCTGCACGATGCGCGCGGCGCGGCGGGCCTGGCGATGCGTGAGATCGAGCTGCCGCTTGAAGGATTCGTCGTCGGGGGCGCGCTCGCGAAGCAGTTCGGTGACGCCAAGGACTGCGGTGAGCGGATTATTCAATTCGTGGGCGACGCCAGCGAGCATCTGGCCCATGGCAGCGAGCTTTTCGGCCTGGATGAGCTGTTCTTCGAGGCGTTTCAAATCAGTGACGTCGCGCCCGGAAAGCACCACGCCTTCGATGTTGCCGGATTCGTCGGAAAGCGGGCTGAAATTGAAAAGAACTCGGCGCCAGTCGCCCTGTTTGCGCCGGACGCGGACTTCCAGAGACTCATACGTTCGTCTTGCCGCAACGATGTCATCGTAGAGCATGCGGACGGTGGGCATGTCCTCGGGATGAGCGCAATGCCCGAAACCGAGTGCGGCGAGTTCCGCAGGTTCGTAGCCGAGGATTTCACGGCAGCGCGGGCTGACGAACGTGTACTGCGAGTTGGTATCGAGCACGAGGATCATGTCGGGGAAATTATCAACCAAGCGGCGGGCGAATTCCTGCTGCTGGCGGAGCCGGCGCTCGATTTCGCGGCGCTCGGTGATGTCCATGACCGCGCCCTGGTAGCGCACGACTTTGCCGGCACTGTCGCGCACGGCGGCGGCGGTGTTCAGGCAAACGATGGAGCCGCCGTCCTTGCGCAGAAGAGTAACTTCGCGGCCGCCCTCCATCGGCTGCGCTTCGGCTTGCCGCATCAGGGCTTTGCGTTCCGCAGGATCCAGAAGAATTTCGGGAACCTGCCGCTTGAGGAGGTCCTCTTTGGAGTCGTAGCCCAGCATACGCACGAGCGCGGGATTGGCGTCGAGGATGCGGCCGTCGGGCGTGGTGATATAAATGCCTTCCTGAAGGGTTTCGAAAAGCTCGGTGAAGCGCGTTTCGTTCCTGCGGAGGGCGGAAACGTCGCGCGCGAGAACCGTGATGCCGTGAATGTTTTCACCGCGCATCATGGCGTGCACAACACAGTCGAAATAGAAAGACGATTTTTGATTCTTCAGGCGGACCTGGAGGACGCCGGTCCAGTGACGGCGCTCCATGAAGCGCGGCATGGTGCGCTTGAGGAGTTCTTCCTCCTGCCCGCTGCCTTCTTGCACGAACTCACTGATCGGCCTGCCGATGATTTGCTGGAAGGGAGTCTCGACCAGGTCGGAGAAGCTGCGATTGGCGGCGCGAATCTTGCCGTCCAGGGTGACGGCAAGCAGCAGGTCGTCGAAGGAGTCGATCAGGTCGCGATACCCCTGCTGGGACTTGGAGATTATTTCGAAGAGCTGATCCATCTGGCGGTCGCTGGGAGGCTGCGCGTCGTGCTCCTCGATGCCGCGTAGCAGGCCGCGCAGCTCGGAGATCTCGCGGGTCTTCTTCCACAGGTAGGCGCCAAAGAGCGCTACCAGCACGACGAGGCCGATGGGCAGCGCCTCAAAGTGGTGTGTCAGATTTCGAATCGAGCCCCAGGAAGTCCAGGCATAGGCGAGAACGAGCAAAAAGAGAATGAGGAAGGTGACACGCCAAAGCTCGTTCTGGCGTTTTTCGAAGCGCTCGAAGCTCGAGGAGATGGCGGAGCGCCGCGCCCCTTCGGACGCCGAGCCAGCTTTAACGCATGGAGTGTTATGGCTTTTGTCGTTCATGAAGATGGACGGAAGGCGCTTGCCTCAGTCCACACCCGTCCCCGATGCCTGGTTCAGATTATTGTAAGAACTTAACCCAAACTGCACCAACAAAACCGCATTGCAGAGTTCCTGAGAGCAACCTGTACTCGCGGCGGAAATGGAAATGGGATCCTGACCCGTGGGCCGGACCCCGTTGGTTTCAACCGAACTTAGTCGGCTGCACTCGCACTTCGTTACGAAGTTGAAAGCAGATCCCTCAGCCTCAGCCCGAGGAGGACCGCGACCTTTAGCGTGTCGCGCTCACTTGTTTCGTTTCGTGTTTGCCAAGCTAGGCCCGAACGTCCGAGTCTCCCGCCACCGGTTAGCCCTCGGTGGCTGCGTCGGCTTCGGTGTCCTTTTGGAGGAAGTCGAGAGCAGCGGCCTCTTCGGCGGTGAGCTCGGCGGCTTCCGGAATCTCCTCGACCGGAGCGGGAGCTGGCATTTCCGTCAATAACTGTATGTTGCGGTAATGCTCGAGTCCCGTGCCAGCGGGAATCAGGCGGCCCATGATGACGTTTTCCTTGAGGCCGCGGAGATAGTCCACCTTGCCGGCGACGGCAGCTTCCGTGAGCACGCGAGTGGTTTCCTGGAAGCTGGCGGCGGAGATGAACGAATCGGTCGAGAGCGACGCCTTGGTGATACCCAGGAGCAGCGGTCGGCCCGTAGCGGGACGGCCGCCGCGCTTGATGGCCTCATCGTTTTCCTCGCGGAAGCGGAACTTGTCAACCTGCTCTTCGAGGAGGAAGTTGGTGTCGCCGACGTCTTCCACCTTGACCCAGCGCATCATCTGGCGCGAGATGGTCTCGATGTGCTTGTCGTTGATGTTCACGCCCTGGAGGCGGTAAACCTCCTGAATGGCGTTGACGAGATAAGCCTGCGTGAACTTTTCGCCGAGAACGGCCAGAAGATCATGGAGGTTGAGCGGGCCGTCGATAAGGGCTTCACCGGCCTTGACGTGGTCGCCTTCCTGAACGTTGATGTGTACGCCGCGCGGGATGGAGTATTCCTTGGTGGTCTTGCCATCCTCGCTTTCGACATAGATTTTGCGCATGCCCTTGGCGATTTCGCCGTAGCGAACGGCGCCGTCGATTTCGCTGATGACGGCGGGATCCTTGGGCTTGCGGGTCTCGAACAGCTCGACGACGCGCGGGAGACCGCCGGTGATGTCCTTGGTCTTGGTGGTTTCGCGCGGAATCTTCGCGAGCACGTCGCCGGCCTGAACATCGTCGCCGTCCCGGACCATCAAGTGGGCGCGGGAAGGCATGAGGTATTTCTTGCGGACTTTGCCGGAAGAATCGCGAACGAGAATTGCGGGCTGATGCTTTTCGTCACCCGGCGGCAAAGTGACCACGTCCTGCGAGAGGCCGGTGACTTCGTCCACCTGTTCTTCGATGGTGATGCCGGTCTTCAGATCGTCGAATTTCACGGTGCCGGCGCTCTCCGTGAGGATCGAGAAGGTGAACGGATCCCACTCGGCAAGAACCTGGCCGTGCGTGACGTGCTCGCCGTCCTGAACGCGGAGGCGCGCTCCGTAAACGACGTGGTAGCGCTCCTTCTCGCGGCCCTTTTCGTCAACGATGGCGATGAGGCCGGAGCGGTTCATGGCGATGAGCGTGCCGCCGCGTCCCTCGACGTGTTTGAGGTCCACGAACTTGACGATGCCGTTGTTGCGCGCTTCGAGCGTGGAGCGCTCGGAAACGCGCGTGGCGGTTCCGCCGATGTGGAACGTACGCATGGTGAGCTGCGTGCCGGGTTCGCCGATGGACTGCGCGGCAATGACGCCGACGGCTTCACCCAATTCAACCATGCGGCCGGTCGCAAGGTTGCGGCCGTAGCACAGCGCGCAAACACCGCGACGCGATTCGCAAGTGAGCACGGAACGGATGCGGACGCGGTCAATGCCCGCGGCCTGAATAGCGTTCGCTAGTTCTTCGTTGATTTCCTGGTTTACGTCAACGATGACGTTGCCTTCGAAATCCTTGATCTTGTCGAGGGAAACGCGGCCCACGACGCGGTCGCGGAGCGGCTCAACTTCGACGCCCGCTTCGATGATGGGCTCGACGTAAATGCCGTCCGTGGTGCCGCAGTCGATTTCGTTGATAATCACGTCTTGTGCAACGTCCACGAGGCGGCGCGTCAAATAACCAGAGTCAGCGGTTTTCAGCGCCGTATCGGCGAGACCTTTACGCGCGCCGTGCGTGGAGATGAAGTATTCCAGCACCGTGAGGCCTTCACGGAAGTTGGAAGTGATGGGCGTCTCGATGACTTCGCCGGAAGGCTTGGCCATCAAGCCGCGCATTCCAGAAAGCTGGCGGATCTGCTGCTTCGAGCCGCGCGCGCCAGAGTCGGCCATAACGTAGACCGGGTTGATGTTGCCCTCTTTGTCCTGGCCTTCGAGGGCCTTGAACATTTCATCGGCAACTTTTTCGGTGACATCGCCCCAGATGGCGATGACTTTGTTATAGCGCTCGCCGTTGGTGATGGCGCCGTCCAGGTATTGCTGTTGGACTTTGACGCCTTCTTTTTCGGCGTTGTCCACGAGCTTGTACTTGTCGCCCGGGATGAACATGTCGTCGATGCCGATGGAGATACCGGAGCGCGTGGCGTAGGTAAAGCCCAGCGCTTTGAGGTGGTCGAGCAGCACCACCGTATCGGCAAGACCGAAACGCAAGTAGGCGTAGTAGACGAGCTGCTGAATGCCCTTCTTCTTGAGCAACCCGTTCACGAACGGAAATTTCTCAGGCAAATGCGAATTGAAGATGACGCGACCGACCGTGGTCTGGATGAACTGGCGCTCCATTTTCACCGGCTCGGTGTGTGTCACGTCCTGATTGTCGTAAGCAGTGGTGAGGTCAATGACTTCACCGGTGTAGCGCAAGCGAATCGGCGTAAGCAATTCCACTTCCCCCGCTTCGAGAGCGAGGATGACGTCTTCGGTGGAACCGAAAACGCGGCCTTCGCCCTTAGCGCCGGGTTTGGACTTGGTCAGGTAGTAGATGCCGAGCACCATGTCCTGCGACGGTACGGCGAGCGGCAGGCCGTGCGCCGGCGAAAGAATGTTGCGCGAGCTGAGCATGAGCACCGACGCTTCCACCTGCGATTCCGGCGAAAGCGGAATGTGCACGGCCATCTGGTCGCCGTCAAAGTCCGCGTTAAACGCGGTGCACACGAGCGGGTGAATGCGGATGGCCTTGCCTTCGACGAGCGTTGGCTCGAACGCCTGGATGCCGAGGCGGTGCAGGGTCGGAGCGCGGTTCAGCAGAACCGGATGCTCGCGGATGACATCTTCCAGAATGTCCCAGACCACGGATTCCTGCTGCTCCACCATTTCCTTTGCCTGCTTAATGGTGGTGCAGTGGCCCTGGGCCTCGAGCTTGTGATAGATGAAAGGCTTGAAGAGCTCCAGCGCCATTTTCTTGGGCAGACCGCACTGGTTGAGCTTCAGCTCGGGGCCGACGACGATTACGGAACGGCCGGAGTAGTCCACGCGCTTGCCGAGGAGGTTCTGGCGGAAGCGGCCCTGCTTGCCCTTGAGCGTGTCGCTAAGGGATTTCAGTGGGCGGTTGTTCGTACCGCGCAGCACGCGGCCGCGGCGGCCATTGTCAAAGAGCGCGTCAACCGCTTCCTGCAACATGCGCTTTTCGTTGCGCACGATGACATCGGGAGCGTGCAACTCCATGAGCTTTTTCAAGCGGTTGTTCCGGTTGATGACGCGGCGATAGAGATCGTTGAGGTCGGAGGTGGCGAACCGGCCGCCATCCAGAGGCACCAGTGGGCGCAGCTCCGGCGGAAGCACGGGAATCACGTCGAGAATCATCCACTCGGGCTTGTTGCCGCTCTTGCGGAAGGCCTCGAGCACCTTCAGGCGCTTGGCGTATTTGATGCGCTTCTGAAGCGACGGGTCAGCCTTCATTTTGTCGCGGAGCTCATCGGCAAGCTTGTCCACTTCGACGCGGCGGAGCAGTTCCTTGATGGCTTCCGCGCCCATCTTGGCGGTGAACTGGCCGGGATATTCTTTCTGGAGTTCGCGGTACTTTTCCTCGGGCAGAACTTCACGCTCGCGAAGGACCGCGACTTCACCGGCATCCACGACGACGAACGCCTCGAAGTACAGAATGCGCTCGAGGTCGCGCATGGAAATATCCAGCAAGTAGCCGATGCGACTGGGCAAGCCCTTGAAGAACCACACGTGGGAGCAAGGCGAAGCCAGCTCGATGTGGCCGAGGCGCTCGCGGCGGACTTTGCTCAGCGTCACTTCGACGCCGCACTTGTCGCAGATCACTCCGCGGTGCTTCATGCGCTTGTACTTGCCGCACAGACATTCCCAGTCGGTGACAGGG
>Ga0126379_10000040_pt1 | contig 61534 bp, 95 predicted proteins | sample PanSoiMetPlot_24_FD_92640 | JGI IMG/M metagenome (GOLD analysis project Ga0126379, IMG submission 92640) | Tropical forest soil microbial communities from Panama - MetaG Plot_24 | ecosystem: Environmental > Terrestrial > Soil > Tropical forest > Bulk soil | place: Panama | collected 2016-02-17
CGGCATCCTCGCCAAACCAGCCCTTGAGGATGCCGGGCAGCAGGTTTGGCCCGCCGGTCTCCCCGCGCGCAACGTTGATCGCCACCTTGGCGACAGAGGCAATCACAACCGGCCCGGCCGCCGTGTCGAGATGCATGGCGATCTCGCCCTTGGGCAGATCGGCGCCATAGACGCCGCCCTTCCCGCGCGGCAGGAACAGGATCGGACGCGCGCCCGTGCGCGCAACGGAACAAATCACTGTGATGGTCATCGCGGGACTCCTTTTCCCATCAAGACGGGGCGAGATGCCCCTGGCACCCAAAAGGCCCGCTGGGATCATCCATGCGGGCCGGGTTTGGGGCGGTGGCGCTTTACAGTTGGCTTCGCCAGGTCGCGGCATCCTTGACGCTCTCAAACGCGCGCCAGCCGCCCTCGACCTCGATCACCTCCGCGGCCCACGGGCAGATCTCGTAAACCTCCTCTTCGGTTTCCGCGCCTAGCCCGTCGTCGCGGCGCTGTACGAATTGCTGCCTCATGTCCGCTCCCCTTCTTCTGCCGGATCAGCCAACAACTCATCGGCCAGCATCTCTTCGAGATCTTCGATCAGCCGTGTCGCGCCGTGGAACAGCGCCGCTTCAGCCCGGGTCAGATCGCCCATGCGGTTCGCGCCGGTGTTGCCCATCGCTTCGGCGAGCGGCGTCAGAACGTCCACCAAAAACGTGCGGCGGGCGTTGTCGTAGGCGACGGTGGGTTTACCGTCGATAACGTCTTCGATTGGATTGCCGTCGCCGTCGAGATCGCCTGACCACGCGACGCCGTAATCGATCTCGCCGCTGGGGTTCAGGGTATCGACCAAAAAGCCTGTCGGGATACCTTCGGCATCCTCGACCTCGATCGCCTCGCGGCGCGGCATCTTCAAGCCTTTGCGCAGCGCGTCTTGCTGATTGTCCGCCTCGATAGCGAATAGCACGCGATAGGGGCGATAAATGTGAACGCGATACTGGGTCATAGCGGGATCTCCTTCCCATCATCCACGCGCCGGCCGAAGCGACCGTGCGCTGCCCTAAATATACGGACGGGTTGCCAGCGCGACAACCCCCAAAAAGTAGTTACCTTTTCCCGGGGGGCTCGGCGAGACATCTGCAGCGGCGGTAACCCGTCGGTACCTCGCCGCAGCCAAGCATGGTCATCACAAAGACGCCCGCCGCGGCCTGCCGGCGCACGATCCGACAATCCGCGCGGTGTAGCACGAGGTGCTGCGCGGTCGCATCGGGCGCTGCCGCGAGATCGATCACCGGATACCTCCAAACGATCACCGGATACTTGCGACCGTATATAGCAAAAACGATCGCGCCTTACTTGCCCGGCTGAATCGCCCGGCGGCGGGGCAAAAAAAACCGCGCCCGTTGGGAGGGGGCGCGGTGTTTGGCCGGCGAGGCTAAGCGCTCTCAATCGCTATAGCACAATGGTCGCAAAGCAGGTCTGTATCCTCCCAATTGATATCGCTGCCGACAATGCGCCAGCCGTCGTTAGGTTCGTCGGTGTGGACAGGGTTACTCGGATCGTTTGCGCATTTGGCGCATAAGCATCCGCCGTCATCGCAAAGATGAAAGATGGGATACCCGCCCGGCCAAGCGTAAGCGCTAAAGCGGCCGTCGTCGTCGCGGGCGATCATGCTGCGACCTCCCCTTTTGCGACCGCGTCGGCAATCGCGGCGCCGGCGCCATGCCCGGGGAATCCGACAACGCTGTGGCGCTGCCGGGCGCACAAGCCGCAATCTTTGCAGCTAGTGTCCAGATACGTTGCCGGGCAAACCGGCATCGCCCGGCCGGCCGGCGTGCGCTTTGGCAAATGCGCGACGCGCGCCCGATATTCATCAAGCGACTCCAGCCAGGTATCGCCGCGGGCGCGGCGCCCGTATTCAATCGGCAAAACCGTAACAACCGGCGCGATATTCAGCGCGGCGAGTTCGTCGGCATGCGTCGGGTTGTTGCCGGACAAATTGACGGTAAACCCGTCGCGATTGGCCGCCGCGACAATCGCCATATTCGACGGAGTCATTGGCTTGTGCGTGTAGGTAAAACCGCGGGCGCGCGCGTCGCGGTTAGCCGCGACGATCTCCCCTAGCGCGGCGCCGTCAATCTCGTTTCCCTCCCCGGGGAGATCGCCGGCTTGATTGTGGCGCCATAGCTGGAACGGCTTTAGGCCGCGGATAAGCGCGACGACTGCAGTCAGGGTTCCGCCGCGCTCGCCGCGCGATACCTTGTCCCAATGCATGCCGACGCGCCCGTGTTTCGCATAGCACGCGTCTTCAAGCGGACAATCCGGGCAGGTATTTTTGCTAGTCGTCGTAACGGGTATCGGGCCGGTTTTGCCGTTGCGCGAACGGCGCGCGAAGTGAAAAAACGTTTCCATTGCGGGGCGATCCCCATCAAGCCGCGCCAGGCGAAATGCCTATGCGCTAGAACCTTTATACCAAACCGTTGCCGTGAGAGCAACAGCCGCGGGGGAGCCCGGGCTAAACGATCGCCGGATACTTGCCCGGGCTCCCCGGGCTTCAAACGATCGCCGGATACTTGTGCGCCATATATAGCTTTACGCTGCCGATATGATTGAAACCGCTACAGGGGCGATCGCCGCGGGCGCCGGCCGCCGCGGGGGAGGGGCGCCGGCCGCGGCGCCGGCCGGCCGCGCGGGTGAGGGCGCCCGGGCGCCGGATATAGCCAGCGAAGCGCGCGGAGGGCGCCTAGGCGCGATGAAACGTCGGCCGCGGTGTACCCTAGCCAAAAAAAAGAGGGCGCACTGTGGCGCCCTCTGCGGCCGCGGCTAGCGGCTTTAGAGTCGGCCGCTCATCACCCGTTTGTATAGATCGCCATTGCGGCGATGGCACGCGAGCGCATAGGCGATCGATTGCCGGACTAGCGCGGGCGTGTATAAGCCGGCCGAATCCGATTTCGCGATCCGGCGCCGGATATTCGCCTCAATCTCCGAGTCGGGCGTGCCGACGTGCACGCGTCCCATGAGCCAGCTAATCGCCGCGCGCGGGACTCGCGCGTCCCATCGCTTGCCGAATTCATAGCGGTATTCAGCCATTGCCGGCGCCCTCCGCTAACCGCACAACGCCTAGCAACCGGGCGATCCGGCGCCGCGTGCTAGTCGTAAGATCGCGCGGCATATGCAAAGCGCGATATTCAGTCTCGCCCGTGCGGCAATCGATATCGCCATCGATGGTCGTAAACCACACGTACGGGTAACCCGGATCAAACGGGTAAACCGACGGTTCCACCGCGGCGCCGTTCAATGCCGATACCGCATGCCGTAGCGAAACGTTGTCGACGATAAACCCGGACTCGGCCGACTCCCCGTCGGCCGCCGACTCGGGCGTGAATACCTCATAGGTAACGCTAAAACCGGTTTTCATCGCGGGACTCCTTTCCCATCAAAAAAACCGGGCGCCGCACCATGCCGCGCCCGGGCAGAAACCTAATCGGCCGCAAGCTTGCCGTCGGCGGCCGCGCTATACGCGGTAAGGTAATCAGCCGCGCGTTGCGCTGCGCTCGCCGCGGTAAAAACCGCGCGCTTGTCGTTTTTGAGTTTTTCCAGCCAGGACGCAATGTAGCTCGCATGATCCGGCCGCGGCGAAGCGCTAACCGCCAGGTCAGCGCACAAAAACGCCGCGCCCATTTCCGCGACTAATTCCTCCGCGGCATACGACGCGTCGCCCCATCGCGCGAAATTGATCCGGTTAAGCCGCGCGCGGCCGCCAGACCAATGCGTCATTTCGTGCAATAGAGTCGCGTAATAGGATTCGGCCGACTCGAATTGCGCCAGCGTCGGCATTTGCACGTGATCGCTACTAGGCGCGAAAAACGCCCGATTGCCACCGTGCCGAATATCGGCGCCGGTTGCGTCGACGAAGGAGTCCACGCGGGCGTTACGCGCAGGTTCCTCCCCGGGCTCAAACGGCGCCGGCGCCGCGGGTAAAAAGCGATCCGGCAAACCGTCAATCTGGCAAACGTTAAACACGGTGTACGCTTTCAAAAACGGCACGGTGTACGACTCGTCTTCGCCCGTCGTCGCGTTCTCGCGCGTTCGCGTAAACTTGTCAGCGTAAACGATCATGGTGCCGCGCTCGCCTTTCCGCACGCACGCGTCGTAAGCAAGCGCTTGCTTAAACGTAAGCCATTGGTTGCTGGCATACCCGCAAGCGCTTTGCTGCGACCACAGCAGCAAAACATTGATGCCGGCATAGGGTATGCCGTTATGCCGTATCGGCCGCCGCGGCACGCCCGCAACCGCGGCGCCCGTCGTCTTCCACGGCTTATGCCAAGGCGCCGTGCCAGACTCCAAAGCCGCGACGATCTTGTCGGTTATTTCCTGATAGATGTCTCGCATATCGCGGGTTCCTTTCGCCCATCGAATCGAGAGTCGGGACGATTCCCATGCTCTCACCTCAAAAGCCGGCAGGAACGTAATCCTTGCCGGCTTAAGGGTTAGTCGCTTCCGCCGCGGGTTACCCGTCGTCGCTTGCGATCCGGATATCGCCCTCAATCACACACGACTCCCGCACGTCTAACAAATCCTCGCAAACGTCGCGCGCCGTCGCGACCAAACCGGCCGGCAACGCAAAGCCGGCCGGATACTGAAACGGCCCGCGGCCGTCGGTTGCGTCGATAACCTGGCCGAGCAACGCCGCGCGGGCGCCCTCGTTATCGTCGCGCGCGTTTTCCCATGCACCGCTGGCCGCGTCGTGAAACAGCATATGTGCCTGCGGCGTCGCGAAAGTAATCGTCATCATTCCGGCGCCCTCCCCTAACCAAAAATCACGATATCCATGAGGCGCGTAAGGCGCCCGTCGGATACCGCAGGGTCAAAATGCTCGCAGCCGCGCTGCGCTAGGATCGCTTCTAACGTCGCGACGACGGCCGCCAGGTCTGCCGGCAAGCCTTCCACGCAATGCGCTGTCTCCAGTGCGTCAATCGCCGCGGCGATCGCGTCGGCGCAACCCATGCTGTCGTTATCCATTGCGGCGCCCTCCGCCGGCGCGCGAACTAATCGGCGCCTCCCCGTCGCGTTCCATGCGCGACCATTCATCGCGCCACCCGCCGGCGCCACCCGCGAGTTCCGTATCAAGTATGTGCGCGACATCAAGCAACCGCACTAAGTGCGCAGCCCATGCCGCGGCTTTAACGTCCTTAGCGCATTGCTTGTAGGCAATCGCTTTTGCGAGCGCCCGGTTGATTTCACTGCGATCGATCATTGCGCGGGTTCCTTTCACCCATCGTTTCGCGCCCGGCCCGTCGCCGATACGCGCGCGAATTATATACGCGCCGTTGCCAGCAAAGCAACACCTGCCGAAAAACCTAGCTATTCCAATGCGCCCGGGGAGCCCGGCTTTTCCCGCAACAACGGTATCCGAGACTGCACCCGCGGCACAAAGCGCCCGCGATCACTCCGCGGCTTGTCCGCCGGAACCCGCATCGCTTCCGACGCTAGCCGCGCCAGCGTCGATACCATTGCCGGCGCCGACGCAAGCCGCTCCGACTCGAGCGCAAAAGCTTCCTCAATCATTCCAGCCAACGCGCGCAATTCCTTCCGACGCTCGCGTATGCGATCCGCAAGCTTGCTTTCCAAGCGATCAACAATGCGACGCGAGACCCGCAAACCGCCGCTCATCATCGCGCTTAACCGCTGCGGAGGAATTCCCAGCAACGCCGCGCCACGCCTCCGATAATCGGCACCATAAATGCCTCGGAGCACATACCGTAGCAATTCGCCACGGTGCGCACCCGCAATAGGTAGTTGCACGTCATCGCCAAATAATCGCTGCGACGCCTCGGCCGTTGTCGTCGTACGCGCTGTTATGGGCTCGAGTCGCCGCGTCATACCACGGAGTCGGAGCGGCGATTTCATGGTGCGGTTTTGCACCAACGCTACACCATCGCAGCAAGCGGTATCGACAACGCGTTGCGATTGCTCGCGTTTTCGGGCGTGGCTCTCATACCTGATAGGCATGGGCGCCCCACGTTTCCCGCGGTTTTCGGCCGATCGATCGCCGCACGCGCCCGCACCCACGTGGGACGCCGCGTCGCTCGATGTCGAGACCACACACCTGTTTCCCCCCAGAAAAGGGGTGATGAGTTGTGGTGGTTTTGGATTGATTTCAGTCGGTTTCGCAGGCGATAGCGAAGGCTGCAGCGATGACGGCGGCTTTACGTTCGGCTTTGGATCTGAGGGGTGCTTTGACGAGGATGTTTGCCGCTGCGGGTGAAGAGACGGCGGAACGGATGAGGATTGTGGTGACGGAGGCTGTTTTTTTGGATTGTGTGAATTTTCGCAGGAACGAAACGGCTTCGGCGTAAGTCGCGAAGTTTGTAGGTATGAGACTCATTCCCCGCGGATGCTCTCTCTTGAGGCCGGCTTTTCGGTGACAAGTGCCACAGAGGACACGGAGGAGATCGGCATCTGGGGTGGCACTGGGCGGCAGGGCGCCTGACCCGCGGCGCCGCAAAAAAAAAAGCGGCGGAACGGGGTGCGCCTTACCGCCAGTGCGACCCGGGACGGAGGGACGCGCGGCGCACCGGCTGTTTCGATCCATCGCGGGGGTTTAAACCGGCAAGCCGGCCCGGATCCGCGACCTCCGATCGGCGAGACGGTGCCCCGATGCTGCGGGTGGCACCCCTGGCTTAGGCTCGCTCTGCCCGTGGTAGCCAGGTATAGGCCCGCTACGGCGCTTCGGCGCCCGACCGCCACTGTAGATAAATCCCGTCCGGTCGGCGGGTGCCGGGGCACGCTGCGGTGCGGGGAGCTCGCGGGTCTAAGCCTTTAGGGGCATCGCGAGGTGGCCGCGGCTGCGTGTTCCCGGCACGGCAACGATACGGATTTACCGAGGCCGGTCAAGCGGGCTATAAGAGAGCCGCTCTGAGGCTCGGTTTCAGAGCGTCCCCTAGAAACTGGGCCGGGTGGTTTCAGGTCTTCGTCGCCACCCGGTTTTTTTAAAGGGCGGTGCGGGCGATGCCGATATCGGACGAGTGCGACCCCGGTCGTCGGTTTACCTGCAGGCACGGTCGGTATTACCGCAGTTGCCCGAGGTGCCGCGACGAGGAGCGCGAGGAGCGCGATCGGCGGCGTTTGCTCTCCAGTGGTTTCCGGTAGCTCGGGCGACGGCGCCTTCGCGCTGAAGGCATCCGCAGGAGAGCGCCCGGCCGCGGCGCAGCGATCCGCCGTTTATGGCTTTGGTGACGCCGCAAGCACAGTAGCAGTCCCAGTAGGTGGCGTGGGCGCGCGCGCGCTGGATCGTCGACGGGCCGAGGACGGTGAGGCGCCCGAAGGTAAGACCGGTTAAATCGATAAACCTAGGCATTTCCCCGACAGCGGGCGAGCCCGCGGGCCGCCCAGTGCTGGAGCGCCTCGCCGTGACCCTCGATCCCGCACGACCATTCCTCATCTCTCCACCGTTCGGCACATATCTGCGACACACGCGAGCCTATTCAGTGCTGGGTTCCTATACTCGCTTTCCCAGGCCGGGTCGCTTGGGTCAAGTCTTGCGTACAGTTCGCCCTCTTGGCCGCGAGCCTGGGGGCGAGCCGAAGGGATGGTTGAATAGAGTTGGTCTACGCAATCCCGGATGGGATACCTGGTCTGTCGGCCACTATGATAGTTCCTGGTCGATCATATCACTCGCACCGCTCGAAACGACAGATTGGGATCACCTGGAGCGATGGCTGGATCAGCGCTTTCACAGTCCGTCTATTGAAATTAACATCTCATGTCCAAACGTAGATGCCCATCCGGAACTGCCAGATAACGCGGTGCTGCAGCGAATCATTGGCGGTGGGGCAACGATCATCTTTAAGCTGGCACCGGTCTCCTCTTCTGTGACAACGGCATGCTATTTAGCCGATCTCGGAGCGAGATATATTCATCTGTCGAATACCCTTCCTACGCCGATCGGTGGTATCAGCGGTGCCGCACTGCGGGAAGCGAATCTTCCATTAATCGAGCGGATCGCGAGAGGATTAGAAGGGCAGTATGTCGCCAATCGACCGACCGTCGAGATTATCGCCGGAGGTGGTATCTATTCACCCAAGCATCTACATCAGTATCACAACGCCGGAGCCTCTCGCTTTTCGCTGTCTACTGCATGGTTTTGGCCACCCCGCGCGTTACGTGTGATGAGGAGTTATGGAAGAGCTCCCGGCCGCGGTTAAGGCCCGGCGGCCAGGAGCGCCGTAGGGTCGCGCACGGGCCAGGGTTCTCGCGTTTGGTCGGGCTCGCGCACTGTTGGGGGTTCTCGCATTAACGAGGGCTCGCGCAGGGATCAGGGTTCTCGCTCATATTCGGGCTCGCGCCAGAGACTGGGTTCTCGCCCCACAGTGGGCTCGCGCATGCGTATGGGGTTCTCGCCTCACTCTGGGCTCGCGCTAGGATCTGGGTTCTCGCTCCGTGGGGGGCTCGCGCTGGCATCTGGGTTCTCGCTCCCTTGGGGGATCGCGCTACGTTCGGGGGGTTCTTGCCCTCTTTGGGGCTCGCGCAGCTACTAGGGTTTCTCGCACCACTGTGGGCTCGCGCAAGGGCTTGGGTTCTCGCTCCCTGCTGGGCTCGCGCTCTCAGTAGGGTTCTCGCGCCCTGCTGGGCTCGCGCAGCGGATCTGGGTTCTCGCTAGAGGCAGGGCTCGCGCGCAGGGGTCTGAGTTTCTCGCTAGTAGGGGGGCTCGCGCTGTGTGTCGGGTTCGCGCAGCACATTGGGCTCGCGCGCTTTTCTGGGTTCTCGCGGGGCACGGGGCTCGCGCTCGAGACAGGGTTCTCGCCGTTCTTTGGGCTCGCGCATACAACTGGGCTCTCGCGCAACTGTGGGCTCGCGCAACACGCTGGGTTCTCGCCGCATCTAGGGCTCGCGCTGAATTTCGGGTTCTCGCGCAGCATCGGGCTCGCGCTGCATATCGGGTTCTCGCCGGACTCCGGGCTCGCGCTGAATTTCGGGTTCTCGCGCCACTCAGGGCTCGCGCCATCAACTGGGTTCTCGCGTCAACAAGGGCTCGCGCTCGGGACTGGGTTCTCGCCTTTGGTTGGGCTCGCGCACCTACTAGGGTTTCTCGCGGCACACTGGGCTCGCGCTGGCGATGGGGTTCTCGCAAGATCCTGGGCTCGCGCATATCGCAGGGTTCTCGCCGAGTTTAGGGCTCGCGCAAGCATCAGGGTTTCTCGCAGTTCTTAGGGCTCGCGCATTCACTAGGGTTCTCGCAAACGTCCGGGCTCGCGCTGGTGGTGTGGTTCTCGCAAGATACTGGGCTCGCGCTTCGTTCAGGGTTCTCGCGTTTGGTTGGGCTCGCGCGTACAGTTGGGTTCTCGCGCGACTGTGGGCTCGCGCACCCTATAGGGTTTCTCGCGTGTGGCTGGGCTTAGGCTGGTATGGGCGGCGGGATGTAGTCCGCGTGCCCGAGGTGGGCCTGCGCGAAGGGCGCGACCGGCGTCTGTCCGGTGCGGATTAACCAGATCTCGTTCATGTGCGACAGGAATAGCTTGACCGCCCAGCGCCGCGCCCGGCCGTCGATCTGCGAGGGCGGCAGTCGCCCGGCGCTGTAATGCTTGAAAGCTTCAGTCTTTGCGCCGACGCGCGGTAGCCACTCCTTGGCGGTTTCGGCGCGCTTGCCCTCGTCCGACATGCGCTGTTCGAACGCCTTGCGCTCGCGGTAGAGCCGCCCGTAGAAGCAGTCGTCGCGGTTGGAGAGCTTCATAAACGACTGCCCGGCGTGCCAGCACAACGTTTTGAGTTGCGTGTTGTACGGGCGCTTCTCATTGCGCGACCAGGGCTTCTGACCGTCTGCGGCGAGGCCGGCGAAGGCATAGATCCTGCCCGCCGTGGGGCGCGGCGTCTCGAGGTGCGCCAGGATACCGGCGCTGATCACGGGGCCAATGCCGACGATCTCGCGCATCCACGAACCCATGACGTGCTCCTGGGTGTACTGGTCGAGGGCGCGTTTGATTTGCGCCTCGAGGATTTTCGACTGAGAGAACAGCCAATCGATGAGGACATGCGGCTCGGGCTGTTCGCTTGTTTGCAGCGCTCGCGCCTGATTGGCTGCGCGTTTGCGGTTCTCCTGGCTGGTGTAGTACGCGTCGACCAAAAAGCGCGCCTCTTTCGGGCCCATCGTGCGCGCTGCCTGGGCGAGATCGCGGGTTAGCCGGACGATGGCCGGCGCGTGTTCGATGGTCTCGTCGTCGTCGACGTATGCCGCAAAGGCCATGGTTCCTCCCGCGTCAGCGTTTGGTGGCAGGGTAGAGGATGGTTGCATGCCTGGCAACAATACGCCCGTAGATCATTGTAGCTTGTCCACCTGACGGATTATTTCGGCCTCGCCCAGCACCTTCCAGGGGATGTCGTTAAAGGCGTGTGTCGCGAAGGCGGCCCGGGCAACGTCGAGGTCGATGCCGCGGTCGCGCGCGGCGCGCTTGCACGCCGGCCACAGGATCGCGCGATCGACCCGGCGCAGGTAGGCGTAGTAGAACGCAAGCAACCAGCGGAAGGTCATACCAGCCCCCTCCGTAAGCCAATGGCCGAGGGTAGGGGTTGGCGCAGTCGTATGCAACGGCTATAGTTGCTCGCATGGCAACCGAGATGCATATGCGTCCGCCGCCGCGCAAGCTGATCAAGGCGATCGACAAGGCTATCGGCGGTCAGCCTGTGGACGAGGCGGTTTTTGCGCTGACGCTCTGCCTCAAGGTGCTGCTGGATCAGCTACCGCCGACCTACCATGCCTCGGCGGTGGATATCATCAACGCCCCACCGGGACACCTGATGTGAGCTCACCGCCGTACCGCAACTTCGACGAATGGCTGTCGACCCGGCCGGCGATCGTGCGCCGACTGTTGGCGCGCTGGCCCGTGGGGTCGACGGTTACCGATGGGATGATGCGGCTTTACGTGATCGGGGCCGGCGAGACAAATGGCCACGGCGGCGGGGGGCTCATCGTGTCGCCCGTGCACCCAGCCGAGGACTACGATCGCGCGATGCGCCTGCGGCGGTTTATCTGCGGCGAGTGCCTGGCGCAGGGTCGCATTCACGAGTTAAAGGGGCCGGCCGGTGGGCTTCAATGGTTGAACCGGTGACCTGCGAAGACTGTAAGGGATACGGCCGCCGGCTGAACCCGGCGCTCGTCGTCGAGGAGACGGCGACCCCGCCATGAACATCCCGACCCGCGAATGGCGCGACGTCTATGACAAGCGCGATTGGGGCGCCGGAATCTGGCAGCACGAGCCCGACAAGCGTCAGTGGCAGGACGAGGTAACGGGGCTCGCGTGCCTGATCGTGCGGTCGCCGGTCACGGGTTCGCTCTGCGGCTATATCGGGGTGAACCCAGAGCACCCGGCGCACGGGCTGCATTACGACGGGATCACCGCGGACGAGGCCGAGGCGCTGCGCAAGGCGTTCCAAGAGAACACCAAAGCCTGGGCGCGGGCTGGCTACCCGGATCTGTTGAAATGGTCGGCAGAGCATCGTCTTCCGGCGCGGCCGGATCCGGTTCCGGGGATCGGCGAGCGGATTTACGGCATCCGGGTGCACGGCGGCCTGATCTATGCCAGCCGCAACCGGACGGTGATCGACCGCGTCAAATGGATGGGGTTTTACTCGCGGTGGCCCGAACTCGAGGAAAAGGTGCAGCGATTCCCACGCGGTGACGCGGCGCACGCCCTCGTCGAGTGGGGGCGCGGGTTCAAAGATTACGAATGGTGGGTTGACCGCATGCTTGCAGTGTCGATTTGCGCGGTCGGCGAAGACGGCCAGGTGCTCGATCTGTGGTGGTACGGGTTCGACTGCGGGCACGCCGGTGACCTGTCGCCGAAAATCGGGGCGGTCATGCGCGAGGAGATGATGAGGGGTCGTTTCCCGATGCCGCCGCTGCCGGCCGACTTTGAGGAAGTGTACCGCGATTGGGCCTATGTCGAGGGCGAGGTCGAAGCGCTCGCCAACCAGTTCGCCGATCTGATGCGGGAGGTGTGGCATGCCGGTGCTGACACGACGGGATCTCGACCAGGGTAAGTGCGAACACCCGGGCTGCGAGGCCGAGCGATGAAAACCAACGACGACGCGCGCGCATGCTTGCAGCGGATTATTGATGAGATACTCGCGTTTTACCCGTTCCCGCTGGGCAGCAAGATCGACCCGCGATACGCGATTGCGATGGGTGCCGTCCTTGGCGGTGCGCACGAGGGATTGGCCTCAGTTCGCGACGATCGCAAGGTGCGGTTCGGTGAGATGCTGAAGGGCGACCCGAGCGGCATCATCATCGCGTCGCGCCGGGTCATTCAGTGGCGTGATCGGGAGGAAGGGTTGCTCGATGCCCTCGCTGAGATCCCGGCGCACGAGGAACGGCATTTCGACGAGGATCGCGATATCTACGACCCGCTGCGCAAGGCGTTGGAGCTCTACAGCAAGCCCTAGCACGCAGGCAGAGGAGACCAGCCGATGGCTGACCGGGCGTTTTTGCAGCAGCTAATGAAGCGGCTCGCCGACGACGGCAAGATCATCGAATCCGGCTGGGTTTCGCTGCGCCTGGTGGCGATCCCGCTCGACGCCCCGGCGATACAACTCAGCGAGATGCGCAAGGCGTATATGGCGGGTGCCCAGCACCTCTTCGCTTCGATAATGAGTTTCCTCGACGACGACGACGACGACCCGACCCCAGACGATCTGCGGCGGATGGATCTGATCAGCAAGGAGCTCGAAGAGTACCAGCGCGAGCTCGAGCTCGACCTGGCCCGTGGGCCGCCCAAAGGATCCGCGTGATGAAAGTGTGGATCGCCTACTGCGTCTGCCCGCAGGGGCACGCGATCCTCGCCGCGGCGGACGAAGCGGAAAGCGAGGCGGCGGCGCAAAGCATCATCGGCGAGTTGCGCGCCGCGATTGCCGGTTTTCTCGCCGCCGGCCCGCTGAACCCGTGGTGCGGCATCTGCCACGCCGAGGCGACGACGTGGCAGTACAAAATCGCCCCGACCCGGTTTCGCACGCTCGAAGAGGCGACGTCGTTCCTGGCCGATCTCGAGGTTGGACAGATCGTCACCGCGATCGTGCACGGCGAATTCCTCGGGCCGCGCAGCCGCACCAAACACTGATCCCCTAACCCTCCCCTTTACCTGGGTTATGCCGCAGGCGTAGTGTTGCTGTGGCGGCAACGCCGGGTAGGACGGGGAGGGTGTTTCCATGACAACGAAAGTACTGGTGCTGGCCTCGGGTCAGGCGTCGCGCGTGCAGGTTACGACGCGCGGCGCCGATGGCGTGCCGGTGGTCGGCCCCGAGGTGTCGGTCGCGGCCGATGCGTGGGCGGAAATCTATGTGCCAGACGGCGGGTACATCGTGGTCGACGAGCCGGCGCCGGTTCCTGCCGAGCCGGCGGCGGATACCGCAGCATGAAATCCAAAGCCAGGGGCGGCAAGGCCGCCGCGAAGAGCGCCGTGCACAAGCACGAGCGCGAAATGCACCCGGGTAAGCCGCTTACCAAGCTGCCGGGCGGGAAGGGTCGTAGTGGGCGGCAGACTTGATAACTATGCGACGCCGTCGCGCGCGTGTCCTTTGTACTGGTGGGCGCTGAGCCCCGAGCTCGGCGTCCTCCACCGCGACGCACCGATCCCGATCGCGCTGACCGGGCGCCGCGAAGGCTACAGCGTCGTGCCGATGCCGGATCACCGCATCTCGTGTGTGCGGCTTCGTGAAGGATGGGACGTTAAACCATGCCTGTAATCGTTTCCGAGGCGGTGCTGAAGTCGGCGCTTGCTCGCCTCTTGGGTGGCGGTAACCGGCTATCGAAAAACGCCGCGATCGAGGGTGTCCTCACCTGCGCCGAGGCGGTCGACGGCCCGCCCGCTGAGATGTCCGACGTGATGTGCCGCGCACTCGCCGGGTTTATCTGTAAGGCGGCGCTGGCGCTCGGCCGCGACGACCCGGCTGCGCTCATCGCCGAGGTCACTGGTGCGATCGAGAACTACACCACGCAGGGAATGTTGCAGTTCAGAAAGGAGGTCGGTCATGGCTGAGCGCTGCCCTGCCTGCGGTCATCTCCCAGGCGAGCACACACCGCCACCGACATTGCCGTCGTTGCCGCGCGAGGAACAGTTGCTCGGCTACGCGGTCGAATTAACCGGCGCGTCGACGACGCCCGGCGAGCCGGCCCAGGAGGTCGGGAAGCGGCTGCGCATCATCCACGGCGCGCTGCAGACCTTGGAGGACGGGGAGAGGGAGAGTGGCTCGTGATCGTGACCTTTACCGGCGCCTCGGGCTGAAGCGCGACGCCTCGCCGCAAGACGTGCACCGCGCTTACCGCCGCGCCGCGAGAGATTGCCATCCCGACGTCGTCGGCGGGTCGGCCGAGTCGTGGGGCGCCCTCGTCGAGGCGTATGACGTGCTGCGCGACCCTGGTCGCCGCCAGCGCTACGACGAGACGGGCGAGGTCGGCGCCGCTGCGGCCGACAATCACCAGGCGGCGGTGCTGATCCGCATCGCTGCCGCGCTGAGCAACATCGCCGAGGCGGCGCGCCAACAGCGGCGCAAGCTGTCCCAGATCGATTGGCCGAACTCGCTGCGCACTTCGCTTGCGGCCGAGATCCAGCAAGAGCGTGATGGCCTAGTGCTGCTGCGGCAAATGGCCGAGGAGTGGGAGCGGGTCGCGGCCCGCGCGACGGTGCCGGCGGGCGAAGCGAACGTGCTGCGCGCGCTGGCGAGCGGCAAGGTCGCCGAGTGTCAGCACCGCATCGCCCAAGTCGAGCGCGAGATCGGCGAGCGCGAGGAAGCGATCGAGCTCCTCAAGAACCAGGGCTTCACGATCGAAGACTTCGTGCCGCAGCCCTACCCGCAATTCGGGCAATTTGGGCTCTTTGGCCGCACCCGGGCGGGTGAGGTCAAGACCGGGGAGAAGATGTGGTGACGCTGATCTGCGGATACCGCCACTCGTATACCAACGATGTCTGGATCGGCGCCGACAGTCGCGGCGTCAGCGGTTCGTTCATCGTGCCCAGTGACATGCGGAAGCTATTGCGCGCCGGCCGGTGGCGCATGGGCTGGGCGGGTAATGCCGCAGCCCGCCTCTATTTACATAAGGCGGTCGATGAGTTGGCGGCATGCGTCGAGATCGAGGATCTCGCGCTGGCGACGCGCAGCGTCCTCAAGGACGCCGAATTCCGCGACATCGCGGGCGAGCGTCCCGGCGCCCCTGGTGCTTATGACCATGGCCAGGAATGCCTCGTCGCCCGCGATGACGGGCTGTGGGTTATCGAACCCGACGGCGGCGTTTTGGAGCCGCACCAGCCGTTTGTCGCGATCGGTCGAGCGCAGGACGTTGCCTACGGCGCCGCCGCCGGGTTGCTGCATCGCGGCGAGGTGATCGAACCGGCTGAGTTTCTCAGAACCGTGCTCGAGATCGGCGCGCAGTTCTACGCGACCGTCGGCCCCCCCTATTGGGTGGAGTGCGTCAATGAGCCGGTTTTTTAGGGACGCGTGATGCTGACCCCGGCCCGCGGCGGGATCCTGCCGGCGATCAATTGGGACGGCTTGCAGGACTCGTTCTACGACTTCCTCGGTCACGCCACGATCATCTCAAAGGACGAGGGGCGCATCCGCCTCGAGATGTACGACGCCCAGCGGTACTTCTTCGACGAGGTGTTCGACGGGCTGCGCAACGACATCCACTGGTTCGTCTGCGGCAAAGCCCGGCAACTCGGCATCACCACCGCGTGCTTGCTGTTCGATGTGTTCTACGCCGGTGCCGTCCAAGACCTACAGGCTGGCATCGTCTTCGACACCGACTCCAACCGGGCGAAGTTCCGCAAACTCCTAAAGGACATGCTGGCGCTACTGCCGGAATCGCACGCGCTGAAGCTCGCCAAGGGCGGTGACAACCGCGAAGGGCTCGTCCTCGCCAACGGCAACATGATCGACTACCTCGTCGCCGGGGTGAAGCGCGGGGCCGGGACGCTCGGCCGATCGCGCGCCCTCAATTTCGTGCACGGCACCGAACTGCGGTCGTGGGGCGATCCCGAGGCGGTCGAGGCGTTTAAGGACGTCCTGTCCGACATCTTCCCGTGGCGCCTCTACCTCTTCGAGACGACCGGCAAGGGCTACAACATCTTCTACGATATGTGGGAAGAGGCAGTCGCCGACGAGCTCACCAAGCGCGCCATCTTCCTGGCCTGGTGGCGCAAACGCACCTACTCCTACGCGCGCGGCACGCCGCTCTTCGATCGCTACGGCTGGGGTCACCGGTCGAAGGACGAGCTCGAGGCCGAAGAGGTCGTCCTGCGCGACTTCGACCACCAGATCACCGACGAACAGTGGGCATGGTATCGCCACCGCGCCGATCCGATGGCGCGGGCCGAAGAGCGCAACGACGAGGAGGCGACCGACGACCGCGGCGAGATCGTCTCCCAGGAACACCCGACCGTACCCGAGGACATGTTCCGCGGGACGGGCTCGCCGTTCATTCCCAACGAGTTCGTCGCGCCGGCGCTCGCTCGCGCGCAGACGCTTCTCTTCCGCGGCTACCACTACCATCTCGGCGACTCGATCTCGGCGATGCGCATCGCGCCGACTAAGTTCCTCAAGATGGCGCAACTGAAAGTATGGGAGACGCCCTCGCCGATCGGCACCTACATCATCGGGGCCGACACCGCTTATGGGATCTCCGACCAGGGCGACGCGTTCTGCGCCCAGGTCATCCGCTGCTACGCCGACCGCATGGTGCAGGTGGCGGAATTCAATGATCGCACCATCCAGCCGTTCCAGTTCGCCTGGGTGCTGTTGCACTTGTGCGGCTGGTACGGGCTCTGCCGCTACGTCTTGGAGCTCAACGGCTCGGGCGAGGCGGTGTGGACTGAACTGAAGGCACAGCGCCGGGCGATGGAAGAGGGGCGCATCATCGCGCCGAGCTTCGTGCCGGAAGATCTGATGACGCCGCCTCTCGGGCCGGTCGGTGACGAGCCGCCCGTAAACGACATCCGGCACGTCTACCAGCACGTCACGCAGTACCTCTACCGGCGCTCGGACTCGCTCGGTGGCGGCGGGTGGAATTACCACATGCGCACCAATATCGAGTCGAAGTTCACCTTTATGACGCAGTTCGCTGACCGCTTTATGCTCAACGAATTCACGATCAATTCTGTGCGCGCGCTCGAGGAAGTGAAGCGGCTGCGCAAGGACGGGCGCTCGATCGAGGCCGAGGGCAAAGGCAAGGACGACCGCCCGGTGGCGCTCGGCCTAGCGACACGCGCCTACATCGACGACGAGCGCAAAAAGCTGATCGCTAACAACGCGACCTACGCCAACGAGATGCAGCGCGAGCACGACGGTGCCAATAGCGACAGCCTGCAATCGCGCTTCATGGGCTCGATCATGCAGCAAGCCTTCGCGCAGAAGGCGCGCGACCGGCGCCAGGTGCGGCGGGTCGAGCGGCGGCAACGGTGGAACTGGTAGGTGGTGACATGGCAAAACCGATCCTCTGCATCGACTTTGACGGCGTCATCCACTCCTACGAGCATGGCTGGTGCGACGGGTCGATCTACGGCACCGTCGTCCCGGGCTTCTTTGAGTGGGCGGCCGAGGCGCAAGATCACTTCCGGCTCTATATCTATTCGTCGCGCTCAAAGGACGACAAAGGCCGCGTGTCGATGGGGCGCTGGCTCGCCGATCGGATGCGCGAGTGGCGGGGTCGGCCGATCGACTTCGTCATGGCGGCCGAGAAACCGGCCGCGTTTCTGACGATCGACGACCGCGGGATGCAGTTCAACGGCAACTGGGCCGACGAGATCTGGGATCCCGAGCGGTTGCTGCAATTCCAACCCTGGAACGCATGATGGCTGGATACATCTTCCGTACCTACTCGTGCGACGGCGGCGACGACGCCGAGCCGCACGAGTTCAAGCTGATGATCGAGCGCGACCAGCACCCGCGGTTCTGCCCGGTGTGCGGTGCCAGCTTTGATGGCGATCCTGAGATCGTCCCGGGCGGCGGGCATATCGGCGGCTCGGCGATAGCCCGCTCGGTCGACGGCATGTACCGCGAGGTTGAGCGCTCTTCCGCCGAGCGCGCGGAGCTCGCCGGCAATCCAGCGCTTCGCGTCACCGACATGAACGACCATCTCCGCGAGGGCGATGTCGCGGCGAAGATGCCGGTCAACACCGTCACTCAGTTCATGGATGTCGCGGGGCAATCCGGGGCGCGCTACGGGTTCGGCGGCGGCGCTATGACGGGTGTCAGTTTCAATCAGCCAGCGACGCCGGTGCCGTCGAATACGTGGACGGGGCCGGGCCATCGCGCGCTCTCTGGCATCCAAGGTGAAGGCGGCGGCACGAACGCGCAAATGCGGCATGACATGACGTCGGCGGGCAGGATTAAAGATACAGTGTCAGGTGAACGGTGATGTGGACAGTCGTGGTGATGATCGCCGGCGGTGGCGTGGTGAACTTGATCTATGAGCACGAGAGTAAGGCGAAGATAGCCTTTGATAATCTGACGGAAGCCAGGAAGGTGGACACTTGCGTTGCGGTCTCCCTCTCTGACGATTTTGGCACCAAGGCGGAAATCGGTGTGACGGACATCACCGTGCACACGCTGCAGGACGTTAAAAGAGTGCAGATCGGCGCCGGCGAGTTGCACCTCGCCAACATGCGCGCCAATGTGACGATGCAGCAAAAAGCGCAGCGCGATCCGACCCTTAAGTTGTTTTCCGGCGGCATGGGTATGCCGCCGACACTCGTGTCGTGAAGGTGAAGCATGATCCTTCCATCGAACCCCGATAAGCTCGGGCGCTGGGTCTACGAAAACGTTGTCGAGCAATGCCGTGTTTCGGTCGGTCGCAGGATGCAGCTTGCGCGCTCGATCAACACCTGGCGCTACACCGGATCTGACAGCGGTTCGTCAGCGATCTACAACGCGATCGAACCGCACTGCGACAAACTCTCGTCAGCGGTTTTCAGCCCGGCGGATCTGCGGTTCTCCGCGGACTTCGAAAACGATTACGGCAACCTCGTGATGCGCCGCGGCCAGGTCGCCGCGCGCTACCTGACTCGCGAATTCGAACGGCGTAACCTCGACCTCGCGATCCAAGAGGCGGTCGAGGAAGCGGTGCCGCACGGCACCGTCGTGCTGAAACATAACTGGGGCTACCACGGGCCCGAGATCGACACGCTGATGCCGTGGCAGTTCGGTGTCTACCTCGAAAGCGAGACCGATCTCGATAAGCAAGAGGCGCTGTGCGAGACCACGTACCTCCTGCCCGAACAGATCTGGCGCCGGATCAGCCACCGCAGCGATGCACGTGAACTGATGCGCAAGATTATGACGAAGGCTCGCAAGCAGAGCCCTGATGACGTGCCGCCCGGGTTCCTGCACCAAGTGCTGATGGCCGGGACGCCGCCGCTCATCCAAGACCAGGGCGCGTCGGCCTCGCCTGGCGGGATGATTTCACTCACCGGAACGCCGGCGGTGGCCATGCTCGCGGCCGAGCTCGCCGAGGGGCTGGTCGAGGCGCACCAGCTTTGGATCGTCAACGACGAAACCGGCGACTACACCACGGTGCAACTCATCGCTCCCGACATTCTCATCGCGCCCCGCGGCATCCGATCGAACCTCTTCATCCCCTACGACCATCCGTTCGACATGATACGCATCAACCCGCAGAGCAAATACGTCTGGGGTCGCTCGGAGATCGTCGGCCTCATCAAACTGCAGGCGCTGTTGCGCGACCGCGCCGAGGACATCAAGAAGACGATGGGCGTGCAGTACGACCGCATGCGCGCCTTTATCGGGTTCTCGGGAATGAACGACGAGCGCTTCGATCAGCTTGCGCAGGAAGGCTGGCTCGCCGAGGAAAACCCGACCGCTAAGGTCGACGACCTGACCCCGCCGCTGCCGGCAAACGCGTTCGAAGAGTTCAAGATGTGGGCGTCGCTCTTCGATGACATCGCGGGCTGGGACAACGTGATGTCTGGCAAAGGCGAGCCGGGGATCCGCTCGGGCAATCACTTCCGCGGCGCGCTGCGGCAAGCCAGCCCTCGGTTGCGCGACCGCGCAATCCGGGTCGAGCGCCAGGCGGCGGCGGCCGGCGAGAAGACGCTGTGGCAGATGGCGGCGAAAGACGGGCGCGTGCACTGGACGAAGAGCGACGATCCGCAGGGCAAGACCAATTTCACCCTGTCGCAACTTCCCGACGACATGCGGATCCTTGTGGACAGCCACTCCTCGAGCCCGATCTTCGAGGAAGACCACGCCAACACCGCAGCGTTCCTCTTCAAAGCCGGGGCGATCGACGGCGAGGATCTGATCGAGCTCCTACCGGTGCCGAACCGCGACATCCTCAAAGAGAAGCTGCAGAAGCGCGAGCTATCAAAGCGCCAATTGTTGGATAGCCTGCCGCCCGAGATCCGCATGCAGGCGATGGTTCCGCAAGCGGCCCATCACCGTGGCGCCCGACGATAAGATCGAACTACACGTTATCCGTACAGATGTGCTGCTACATCGGTTGACCGGCTTTGCCGAGCGGTTGCCTGAATACCGCGCTGGCAAAAAGACAATGCTCACCTCGTGGCAAATTCGCGCGATCAAGCTGGCAGCGCAGACACCGCGTTTTCGCAAAGGCGAGGCTAAACGGCAGGCAGAAAGATTGCATCTGACGACGGAGTCATTCCGGGTGCTGGTGTGCCGAACCCGGAAGGGTTGGATGCCGCGCTACTGGCTGTACGTCCCTCAAGACTCGTAGCCGAACGCGTAGCTGCCCTCGACGAGGTCGCGCAGCGCGGTGCCGACCGACGGCGCACCCTCGACTTGCTCGGCGACATCCGGCGGTACACCGCGGTAGACCGCGACCCGTCCGGCCGGGTGGCTCTTGCTCGGGACAAAGCGCACGTAGAGCGCCTGTTCCTTGTCGTCGTAGCCGAGTTGGAAAACCTTACTCGATTGGACGATGCGCATCGCGGGGCGCGGCATGGCCTATACCCTGTGCTGTTCGATCCAGCGCAGTACTTCCGAACGTCGATAGCGGTGGCGGCCGTTGATAAAAAACCCCGGCGGGCAGTGTCCGTCTCGGCGCCAATCCTTGTAGCGGCTCAGCCCGATTCCGAGGAGCGCGCAGACTTCTTTGATGCCGATAAGACCCTCGTCCGCCGCCATCTAATTGTCCGCTTTCGGCTAGAACTGCCGCATTACACCACTTTCCGCCAATTGCGCAACCCCAGGACGTTCCGTAACGCCGACTCCGTCGACTGAACTCCGACGGAGGGACTCCAAATGCGCAAGGGACGTCGTTCTCACCGGCGCGGCCGTCGTTAGGCCCGTGCTGAATGCCCCTTCCGCCAGCATTGATGGCGGCGCTGGGCGGCGGTGGCGCTACGCCGCCGCCCGCGGGGGCCGGTACTGCGCCAGGCCAACCGCCCTTCGGTGCTGGCCCGATGACACCACCTGTGCCGCCGCAGGGACTCTCGGCGGAAGGTGCCTCGCTGGTAGCGAACGCGAAGCAACTCCTCGAAGCAGCGATCTCGAAGCCGGGGCTCGGTGCCGAAACCAAGCTCGGCCAGGCAATTTTGAAGGCGCTCGAAGCGATCGGGCGCGAGCTCCCCGAGGGTACGGTCACCCCGGGCCAAGTCGATGCCGGCATGCAGAAGTTCCTACTGCACGCCCGTCAAACCAATCCGATGCAGGCGCTCGCCGCGGCGATCGGCGGCCCCGGTGGGGCGCCGCCGGGGATGCCGCCGGGTGGGGCGCCGCCGCTGCCGGGTGGCGCACCGCCCGTGCCCGCCCCTCCACCGATGTGAGGTTCTGATGGCGAAAGATCTCTTCGGCTCCCTGCCGACCGCGATCCCCAAGAGCTCGCAGGAAATCCAGCGGGTCGATCTCTCGGTCGCCGAACAGGGCGCTCGCAAGTCGCACGTTCCGACGCTCGAGCGGAACCCGAAACAGGCGATCAAACACGTCACGATGGGACGCTAGGCCATGCCGCTCATCGAGGTCGACGACCAGGTTTTCAAGGCGCTGCGCGACAACACGGTGCCCTTCACTGATCGCACCGACGCCGCACGCTCGGCCGGCGAGGCGCAGGCGCTGTGGGCCAAGATCCTCGGCAGCGCGAAGCGCCATGACGCCTTGAAACTCGCCAAGGAGATCGATCCCACCCTCGTCATTCCCGAGGTCGACCACCCGGCCAACGCGGGGCTCGACGCGCTGCGCAAAGAATTCGACGAGTACAAGGCTGGCGTCGAGAAGGAAAAAGAAGACAACGCAAACGCGCGGCGTGAAGCGGACGCGAACGACACCGTTTCGAAGGGGCGCACCTGGCTGCGCCGCGAAAAGCAACTCGACGACGAGGGTGTCGCCGGCGTCGAGAAGATGATGACCGATCTCAGCATCCCGAATTACGAGGTGGCGTTCAGCCACTGGCGTGCGCAACAGCCGCCAGAACAGGCACCGCTGCCGTCATCGACCATCGGCCGGAACCTCGATTGGTTCAAGGCGCAGGAAGACCAGCCCGATCACGCGGCGATGCTCAAAGACCCGATCGCGTGGCGGCGCCAAACCATCCTCAAGACTCTGCAGGGCATCCGCTCGGGCGAGTTGACCGGCTAAACGGGGGGAGATGAACCGTGGCTTTTCCGCTAGCCGGGACAGGCATCGCACCGCCAACCGGGCCTGTATTCAACGAGCTCAATGCTCTGACCCGCCGCGCGTACATGCAGACGGTGGTGGTGCAGCTTTACTTCGCTTCACCGTCCCTCTTCATGCTGATGGGCGCTGCCCAGCGCGCCGCCGGCGGCCTCAACCAGATCACTGCGCCCGTCCAGGGGCAGGCGATGGTGCAAGGTCAATGGGCCGGGTATGCGGGGAATTTCAACAAGCCGCAGGTGATCCCCGGCGTGCAGCCTGCGCAGTGGATGCTGTCCTATTACACGGTGCCGGTGCCGTTGGTTATGGGCGAAGCGCTCATCCAATCGACCGAAGCGATCGTGCCGATCTTAGACGTCCGGATGAACGACGTCTTCGCGGTTATGGCGACGCAGTTCGCCACCGCACTGTTCCAGAACAATTCGGCGAACTCGCTCATGCCGCAGGGCTTCTTTGAAGCCTTCGACTCGGGCGCCAACGTCCCGACCTACGGCGGCATCAACCGAACCCAGGCTGGCAACGGCTTCTGGCAGGGTAACGTCATCACCAACGTCGCCGGCAACAACACCCGTGCGGCGTGGTCGACCTACCTCATCCAGGCGACCAAGCTCGCCGGTGGCGAGATGCCCGATTTCGTCGTGATGTCACCGGGCGATTTCTCGGTTCTGGCGGCGCAGTTCATCGGAACCGAGACGACGTTCGTGCGGCCCGGTGCCTCTTACACGCCCGACACCAACATCCGCAGCGGCTTCCCCAACGTCAACATCAACGGGGTGCCGTTCTACCTCGACTACTACTGTCCGACCGGCACCGCGTACATGGCGAATTCAAAGTACTTCGCCATGCACATCAGCGAAGACGCGCAGTGGGACTTCACCGGCTTCTACAGCTTGGTGCCGCTGGGGCAACTCGCGATGGTTGGGGTTTCCTACACTGGTTACAACGTCGTGTGTACCAAGCCCTCGAGCGGCATGCGCCTCTCGGGCATCACCGGCGCACCTTTCTAACGGGAGCGGGATATGCTCGGAGGACAAGGCATCGGTTTGCCACCGCCGCAGGGGCTTTGGTATCCGCTACCCATCAACCAGAACTACCAGCCGCTCGGATCCGCCTTCGAGGTCGCTGGTGGCACCGCGCTCTACGTGCCGCCCGGCTGGTGGTACATCCGCACCGGCAACTACACCCAGATCCAGTGGCTCGATCCGGTATCGGGGCAATGGATCCCGATCACCAGCATCGGCCCGGCGCTGTACGCCATGCAATCCGATGGCAACACGCTGCGCATCGTCAATCCGACCGGCAACCCCATCGGCGGGCTCGTCACCAACGTCGGTTCGAACTACGTTCAGGCGTCGACGGTCGTCACCCTGTCGGTCGGCAACTCGCAATGGCGCGCGATTGTCGGCGGCGCGCTGACCGCAATCGCCGTCGGCAACGACCCGAACGGCACCGCCGGCGGCACGAACTTCTCGGTGCCGCCGATCGTCGATATCCCGGCCCCGCCAGCGGGCGGCGTGCAGGCGACCGCAAACGCCACGATCACGGCGGGTGCCGTCACGGCGATCACGCTCATCAACCAGGGTGCCGGCTATCCTGCCGGCGGGCTGACGACGCAGCCGGTTATCCGGCCGAATCCGTTCGATCCGAACATCGGCTTGATCACCGTGCCGGCGCTCACCGCGACGGTGGGCGGCGCGGGGCAGATCGCGGCGGTGCTGTGCACCAACTACGGCTCGGTGCTGACCGGCGCGCAAATGGCCGCAGCGACCCTTACGATCGCCGGTGCGGGCACCGCAGCGACGGCAAACCCGCTCTTCGCCGAGGCTGTGCAGTCGGTTGCGCTGAGCGCCGGCGGCGGCGCGGGTTATCCCGGTACGGCGGTCGATATCGACACCGTGGCGGCGGCCTCGCTCGGCACGCCCGGCGCGATTGTCAATCCGGCTGTCTCGACCAAGCTCTTCACCCCGCGACGCGCGCTGATCTCGTCTGTTGTTACGGGCGGTGTCGTGCAAGCGGCGAACATCAGCGACGGCGGTCTGTTTATGGCGGCACCGGCGGCGCTGGTCGTCGCGACGGCTGCAGCCTCGGCCGGTCTGCCGACGACCGCCACCGCGGCGACGCTGACGATGGGTGCCGTGACCGACACGGTCTTCCTGCAGGCGATGGGAGGCGCTTTCTAAGGATGGCGCAGACACAATCAAAGCCGCCGGCAGCGAACTACTGCGTCGATTGCGCGCTCTACGAGGCACCCGGCATTTGCACGCACGATCCGCACGAGATCGAGGTGGTGAACCTCGTGACCGGCGAGTCGCATATGGCTAACTTCCATCTTGCGGCGCACCAGCGCGCATCAGAGCACGCCGAACTGTGCGGCCCCGGGGGGCAGTTCTGGGTAGCAAAACCAGAGACGGCCGCAACGCCCGCGGAGAATGCCAGCGACGACGCGGATTCCGCGGGCGGAACGGTCGCCGGAAGCGAGCCGGCAACTGAGCAACCCAGCGCCGAAGCGACGAGCGCCGAAGCGACGAGCGCCGAAACGGGGGGCGAAACAGGCACCACCGACACGGGCGACACCACCCCCGACCGCTCGTCCGGTCGGTCGAGGCGTTCGTACTAATGACGCGCGATGGCGCTCAACGCTTACCTCGCCCAAGTCCAATCGCTCTTGGATGATCCGGGCGCCGTCGAATATCCCACTGCCAACCTGACGACGTATATCAACGACGCGCGAGTGCAGATCGCGGGCGCGTCGGAATCAATCCGCCTCATCGCCACCCTCAGTCTCACCGGCGGCACCCCGTCTTATCTGTTTTCGCTGTTCACCGGCTTGCCCGCGAGCGTCCAGGGTGTCATCGCGCTGCGCAAGATGCGCTCGCAGGGTGGGCCGGCGGGGCAATGGATCGAGGTCTTCAACCGCGAGTGGGAGTGGTTTTGGTCGTATTGCTTAAACGGGCCGCGCTCGGTCGCACAAGGTACGCCGGATACCTTTAGCGTCATCCAGAAGGGTGTTAACGGCTCGTTCTTCGTAAATCCGACACCGGCTGGAACGCTGGTGATCAGCGCCGATTGCGTCGGCTACCCGATCAATCTCGCCAGTGACAGCGACCCCGAGGCGCTGCCATACCCCTGGACTGAGGCGGTGCAGTACTACGCCGCCTACCTCGCGCTCTTGAACGCCCAGCGCTATGCCGACGCTGACGGCATGTTGCAGCGCTACGTGCTGTTTGAAACCAGAGCCACCCAGATGTCGACGCCGACGGCGCTACCGGTGCAGTACCCCGGCGGGCCTGGCGCGGCGATTGCCGGGGCCGCGCGGCCGATCACCGCGCCGGGACAACAGCCAGCCGCTGGCGGGGGTGGGTGATGCTGTTCGCTTACCGCCAGCAAGTGCAGCGGCTTTTGCACGACACCATCCAGGCGCGCGTCAACCTGCAAGACGTTGACTCGTACATCAACACCGCCCGCAACCAGACGGCAGGCGAAGGCGAAGCGATCCGCTCGCTGGGAACGCTTAATACCATCAGTGGCGAGGCCGACTATTTATTCACCGCGATTTCATACGCGAACGCGCCGGTGGGTTCAGGCCCAGCGTTGGCTGTGCGCCAAATGGCGTTCGGCGGCAAACTCTTAACCCCGCGAACGTGGGAATGGCTGTTCACCTATTACATCGCATCGGGAGCCGGGGCCGGGCCACCGGTCGATTGGGCACAACTGTCGCCAGGCCAGCCGGGGCATTTCTATCTCGGCCCGGCGCCAAACACCGTCGGGGTGCTGACGCTCGACGTGGTGTTGACGCCAACCGCCCTCGTCACCGACGCCGACCCCGAGGCGCTGCCGTATCCCTTCACCGACGCGGTGCCGTATTTCGCGGCTTACCTGGCGTTGCTGGCGATGGAGGAATTCGACGCCGCTGAGCGACACTACCAGCTTTTCGAGCGGTTCGTTGCTCGAGCTCGGGCGATGAGCACGCCGACCGTGCTGCCGGGGCAATACCCGGGGGGCGAGGGAGCGATGATCGCCTCGCAGGCGCGGCCGATTACGCCGCCGACAGCCCCGCCACCTGGGGGAACTCGCTGATGCTGTTCCAATACCGCGAGCAAACCCAGCGCCTTCTTCACGACGTCGGCCAGGTGCGGGTGCCGATCGGCGACATTGACTTCTATGTCAATGACGCCCGGGTGCAGATCGCACTGGCGGCCGAATGCCTGCGCCAGCCGGCCGCTTTGACGATGATCGCTGCCCAGCAACCGTATAGCTTCACGGCGATGACCCTGACGGCGGCACCGACCGTCCCGGCGGGGATCGCTGGCGTGGGCAATGTGCGGGTCGCCTATCTCGGGCTGGTCACGGGTGGGCGCCGGCGTTTAGAGATGCGTGCCTGGGAGTGGTTCGACGCCTATTTCTTGTGTCGATCCGCGCCGGTTCCAGGCCCGCCGGTCATCACAAGCCGACTGCAACCCGGGCTCAGCGGCACGCTGTGGTTCGCGCCGGCGCCCGATGCAGCATACCCGATTCAGATCGATGCGGTGGCGTACCCGTCGCCGCTCTCGTTCGACACCGATCCCGAGGCGCTACCACTGCCGTGGACTGACGCGGTGCCGTTCTATGCCGCGTACCTGGCGTTTCTGAGCGTCGGACAGCCCGACGCCGCCGCGGCGATGTGGGGCGAATACCAGAAGTTTGAGACGCGCGGCACGCAACTCACCACGCCGACGCGCCAGCCGAGAAGCTTTCCTGGCGGTCGTGGTGCGGCGCTGGCATCGCAGCGCACGCCGCTCACCGGGGCGATCGTCCCGAGGTCGGCGCAATGACCGCCGCGACGCTCCTCCCGCCGCTCTACTACTACCTGCAACAGGTGCGCCGGCTCATTGGCTACGACGAGCACATGGCGCTCTACAACGAGGACGACCTCATCGAGTTCATCAACATCGCTCGAGCCGAGGTCGCCGCGCAGGGACAGTGCATCCGGCGGCTGTCACCGTCTCAGTCGTCGATCTACACGCTTCAGGTGCTGCAGCCGGGGATCAACTACACCGCCCCGACCCTGTCGATCTCGGCACCCGATGCGCCGTCAGGCTCGAAACCGTACCCGCAAGGACTGCAGGCGACCGGGATCTGCATGCAACTCGGCGGGCAGATCGCCACCGCCGGGGTCACGGTCGGCGGGGCCGGGTATTTCGCGCCAAGCGTGACGGTCAACGACCCGACCGGCTCGGGCGCCGTCATCAAGGCCAATCTCGGCCCGCTGTGGGAAACGGTGTTCGGGCAGGAAGAGTACGCCTTCGCCGACATCCCGATCGCTGGCTTCGCCGGGGTCGGGTCGGTGCTGGCGATCCGCTCGGTGAGTTTCGTCTGGGCGAACTGGCAGTGGTCGGCGAGCCGGTTGAGCTTCTCGAAATACCAGGCGCTGATCCGCCAGTACGTCGCGAGTTTCTTTGCCCCGCCGGTGTGGTGCTGCCAGTTCGGTCAGGGTGTCGACGGTTCGTACAAGCTCTATCCGCTGCCAGACCAAAGCTACCAGATGTCGGCCGACTGCATCTGCCTGCCGGTCGAGCTCACCGACGACACCACCTACGAGGCGATCCCGCAGCCGTGGCGCCGCGCGGTGCCGTACTTCGCCGCGCACCTGACGCTCCTCTCCAAGGCCGCCGAGATCCCGCAGATGCTGCCGCTCGCCAACACCTACTTCAACGAGCGCACCGGCGGACTCTTCCAAGTCGAGATGCGGCGAGCGCGCGCCTTCGCGCAGCCGGGCTACGCGAGCTCCTACTACGGACGGGTGTGATGAACCTCGATGAACTGGAACAGGCGCATAAGCTGAAAGCTGAGTTGCTGGTGTGGCGCGAGGCGCTGTCGCGCTCGCAGCGCGAGGTGTTCAAGTCGGCCAATCTCATCGTTACCGATGCGGCGCACGGCTACCAAGGACAGCAGGCTCAGACCAACATCGCGCTCGACCGCGACGTGCTGGTGCCGTTTATCGAAGAGCGGATCGGCGAGATCGTCCTTGCGCTGAGAATGCTTAGGATCGAGGCGGCGTAAGTGGCGCAGGGGCAGCAGGGATCGCTTCCCGCGGCACCGCCGCGTACTCCCGGTCTTCCGAATAACCCGCTTTTCTACGAGTTTGCGGGCTGGGAGGGGATCGACACCAAGCCGCCGCGGCCGGGTATCGACGACTCCAAGGTCGCCTGGTGCGATAACCTCATGCCGCTCGGCCCGCACAACCTGCGGGCCATGCCGGATCGTGGGCCGACCGCCTACACCAGCCCCGGCGGCCTCACGATCACGCACTACGATTTCTTTGGCCTGGCGTCGACCATCGTCAACAACGGCCCGCACGCGATCGTTTTCCTGTCGGACGGTAGCGCGGCCGATTACGCGATCTTCCCGAACACGACGACCACGATCGCACCCGCCGGCACCTTTGCGCCACCCGCTGGCACCATCCCCGGCACCCGGCAGTACGGCACCAATTACCTCCTGATCGCGACGCAGCAAGCCTTCTCAGCCTACTGGGCGTATGACGGCGCCAACCTCTACGGGTCAGGTTCGGTCGGCCCCGAGATCACCCTCCTCGATACCGGACGCAACTACACGAGCGCGCCGACGGTAGCCGCGCACGGCGGCAGCGGTTCCGGTTCGTCATACACGGCGACGGTGGCGAATGGCCAGGTCACGCAAGTCCAGCCGACGTCACCGGGTTCTGGGTGGACGCCAGGCGATCCGCAACTCGTCTTTCTGACGTTCTCGGGTGGCGGGGGGCCGGCGACGGCGTTCGGACAGGTAGGCGTCAATAACGGCGCGTTGACGGGAATTGAAATCACGTTCGGCGGTAGCGGTTTCACCAGCGTGCCGTCGATCATTATCACCGACGCCACGGGAACCGGCGCGGTCGCGATCGTAACTGGCCTCGCGGGCGGCACCATCACCTCGATCGAGGTCATCGACTGCGGCGGGAATTATACGAACCCGACGATCTCGACGTCGGGCGGCGGTGGCAGCGGGCTGGTGGCGTCGGGGATCATCACGTCTGGCGTCCTTATCGAGAACTCAGTGTCGATAACGGTGCCTGGTGGCCCGTATCTTGAGGCGCCGGATGTGCATTTCCTGTCGGCGACCGGCAGCGGCGCGTCGGGTACGGCTATCCTCGACAACACGGGCGCCATCCACGGCGTCGATTTCGGGAAAGGGCTGTCGCACGGGTTCACCGGATCCGGCTACACCAGCCCCGTCTACATCTATTTTTCGGGCGGCGGCGTCGCCAGCGCGACGCAGCGGTTAATGCCGTTCGGGGTCAACGGGCGCTCGATCGAGTCGTTCAACGGTCGCGCCTGGGTCACGACGACATTCCAAGGCACCAAAACCTACGGCACCGCGCCCGGCTCGGCGGTGAATTTCAGCCCCGGCGACGGTGGCTTCGTCTTCCCGGCCACCGAGTCGGATCTGAAGTTCCAGTGGAGCGCGCTGCGGCAGTCGAACGGGTTTCTCTACCTCGTCGGTGATTCGAGCGTGAACTACATCAGCGGCGTCAACACCTCGGGCTCGCCGGCGACCACCACGTTCTCAAACCTTAACGTTGACCCGCAAATCGGCTCGCCCTGGCCGGAAAGCGTCGAGGTCTTCTCGCGCGCTGTGATGATCGCGAACTCGTTCGGCATCCACGCGATCTACGGCGGCTCGGTGCAGAAGGTTTCGACACCGCTCGACGGGGTTTTCGGCACCGGTACGATCAACCCGAACAATCTGCCGCACGCGGCGGTCGCCGAGATCTTCGGTGTGCATTGCTTTATGCTGTTGATGCCCATCACCGACCCGATCACCGGATCGCCGCGCAACTGCCTCTTCCTCTGGGATAGCAAGCGCTGGTGGACAGCGTCGCAGTCGACCGCCCTGTCGAAAGTTCGCACCAACGAGTGGGGTTCGGTGATCACCGCCTGGGGCTGCGACTCGGGGCAGACCACGCTGTTTCCGCTGTTCCAGAACGGCACCACGAGCACGATCCAGAAGACGCTGCAGGCGAAACTCAATACGTCACCAGGCATCCACATCGAAAAGAAAGCGATGCAACTCTACGCGCTGTGGAAGTCGACGACCGCTTCAACGCTTGGCTTCACGATCGACACCGACAACGCCTCGCTGCCGATCACGCAAGGCACCTACGTGGCGCTGGCTAACCAACAGGGCTGGGGTCGTTCCGCGGTTCCGGACAATTACGGGGTCGCCAGCGGGTTTTCGATGGCATCGACGAGCTCGGACTTCACGCTGATCGACGTGCTGGTGCTCGGGATGGAGCGCCGACTGAAGGTGTAATGTGGTGGCACTGGATTATTCTGGCGGTCTGGCTGTGGTGGGTGTTTGCCGACCGCACGCCGCTCCTCGAGGCATCGCGCCGGCTTTACGAAAAAAAAGGGGGCACCCGTGATCGGGCGCCCCCCGAAGGCGGCGGCCGTTACTTCAATCGGCCGCCGAGCCAGCCTTGATCGAGCACCATCTGGATCATTTCGCGCTCGATCTCGGCGTGAGCATTAGTGTGATGGCGATACCGCCCAGCGCCGTCGAACCGTCTGACGTGCCGGAAGTTGTCGCGGCGTTGATCGCTCGCCGTGTCAGCCCACTCGCCATTGCCAAGGTAGAGCATACGTTGGCGGTGCCCGACGAGCCGGGCGTAGGCTGAGTGCGATAGCTCATGGACGATGTCGCGCCAGCCCTGACCGGGATTGACGATGAACACCTTGCCACGCGGCCGGGTGCGGACGTTGCCGTAACCTGGTTGCCATGTGCCGGGCCACGCCTTACCCATCGCCCGCCGCCATAAACGCTTCGCGGCGCTGATCGCTTCCTTGCGGCTGAGTCGGGGCAATTCGCCGTCCGGCCAGCGTGTGCCCGTCCGGCGGTGTACGTCGATGTCGTTGTATGGTAGGGTCATCGCGTTAAGTCTCCTATTCGGTTGTCAATCAGCAAAGCGTCGGTCGGGCTCGTACCCCGGCCGACGCACGTATTATAGCATAACTTAAGTCATCTGTCCGATTTTTGTTATTTAATCAAATACTTCGGCCTGGGGTATTACGGCAATACTACTATCGCGCCGAATATTACCGAGACGACCGCCGATGGCTTCTTGCGGCGACTGCTGGTAAATACCCAGATTGTTAAATCGGGGCTTTTACTATACGTTTCGACGCCGTGAGCGTCGCGACCCTCTTCAACCTCCCAGATCCCCGCGATCCGCGGAGCATGGCGGAATGGTCGTTCTCCAACGCCGACAGCCACCTGCAGATCATCCTCGCGATCCAGCGTCAGCACGGTAAGCTGCTTACGAGCTACGTGCTCGACCCGCTGCCGGTCGAGGACATCCCGACGTTTCTGCAACGCCACCAGGCGATGCACGCCGACATGGCGTCGGTGACCGGGATCGGCACGAATAATTACACGGCGATCGATTTTAATGACCCGAGTGCCGTCGCTTACTATTTTCAGCTTCACGCGGCTGAGCACGTCCGCACGCATAACTTGCTTGGGATCTGAGCGATGAGCGACGAACGGATGATCAACCTCGACGAATTTACCCGCAAGCGACCCTCGCCCTTCGACTCGGGCCGCAAACCGCCGGGGGCCGACCCGACGCCAGAAAATCCGCATCAGCGCGCCCGGCCGCAGCGTTTGCCGAAGATGGGCGAGCAACCGCGGCTGCCCAAGCCGGAATTGGAGCTACCTGTGATGACCGACAATCCGATGGCGAATGCGTCGGAACCCGCGACGATCGATACCCAACGCCCGCCCGCCAAGCGCGACTACGCGGGGTCGACCGCGCGTCGCGTGGTGCCGGCCGAGATTGACGAGCTCATCGGCTGGGGCTTGCCGCGGTTCCAGCACCGGTTCCCGCGCTGCACGCCGCAGTCGATCTATCCGCTGCTGATGGAAGCGACCAACGGCGGGCGCTTTCTTTACGTGCGCACCGACTCGGCGCAGGGGCTGTGGATCGCCGAGCGCACCCCGTGGGAACCAGAGTTGGCGGTTTACGATGCGTTCGTCGTGAAGAAGCGGCTCGAGGCGAACGATGAGGAGCGAGACGCGATCTACCGCGCCGGGTTGCGGTGGGCCGAAGAGATCGGCGCAGTGACGTTCCAGTACGGTGCCTCGACAGGTGTCAAGCTCGACGCTGTCGCAGCGAAGATCGGCTTCGATTTCCCGATCTACGGCTATATCAAGAAACTGCGCTAAACCGCCCAGTTTCGGCTGGTTTTCACGATTGACGCTCGTCTTTAGCGCTTCGCTCTATTGCCCGCTTGGCAAGAGCGGCGGGCCAAATGTGCAGTGGCGCGGGCATCGGCGGCGGCATCGGCGGCATTCTCGGCGGTCTGGCTGATGCCGGGCTTGCGGTTTTCGCCCCGGAGCTCGCCATCCCGCTGGCGCTGGCGACCGGTGCCGGCGGTTTCCTCGGCGGGACGGCTGGTGGCCTAGCGAGCGGTGAAAAGCTCGGCCCCTCTTTAATCAGCGGCGCCGAATCCGGTGGAATCGGCGCTCTGACCGCCGGGGCCGGGAACGTCCTCGCCGGCGGCGATTTCCTTGGCGGCCCAGCCTCCAGCCTTACGAGTTTGTTTGGCGGTTCCACGCCGGCCGCGGCATCGGACACCGCCGCAGCGGCGGGCACCGCAGCAGCGGGTGCTGCATCGGACACCGCAGCCGCCGCTGGGGGCGCCGCCGCAGCTACCCCGGCTGCGACCACTCTCACCGCGACGGCACCGTCGACCGGCACGGCGCTATCGACCGCCGCGCCAACGGCGGTTGGTGCTGGGGCTGGTGGTGGCGGTGCGCCGCTCGCTGCATCGACGGGCGCGATCGACAACACCTCGATAAACCCATTTGCCAGCCTGTCGGGAGCGACGCCGACGGCTGGCAGCGGCGTTAGCCCGACATCGAGCGGTAGTGGTATTGGGGGTTGGCTGTCGAAGCTCTGGTCTGGGTCGGGCTCGGGCACTTGGGCCACAGACGCGTCCGGTAACCCGGTTCCGCTCGGCTCACCGGGGGTTACCAATGCTGGCGGTGGCAGTGACACCGGTGGCATTAGTGGCTGGCTCGGCAAAACGCTCACCAGCCCGAGCACGCTGATCGCCGGCGGCGCAGCGGCGCTGCCGTTGATCATGGGGCAAGGTAAGATCCCTGGCCTATCCAGCCTGCAAGCAAACGCCAATTTTCTGAACACGACCGGCCAACAGATGGCGGATTCGCTACGGACAGGCATGCTGCCAGCGGGAGCTCAAGCGGGGCTCGACGCATCGGCGCGGGCGGCGAAGGCGCAGGTGGCCAGCACATACGCGTCGATGGGTCTTTCGGGGTCGAGCATGGAAGCCGACGCGATGGCCAACATCGACCAGCGGGTCGCGGCGCAAAGGTATCAAGAACTCGTGGACGCGACGAAGACCGGGCTCGACGCGGTCGGGCAAGCATCGCCGCTCTACACCACGATAATGAACACGCAGATCGCGCAGGATAAGGCGACGCAGGACGCCATCGCGCGGCTCGCCGCGGCGCTCGCTGGTGGCACGGGTGCCGCCAAGGCGGCGTAACCGATGGCCACCACCGCGACAGATACCCCCGACACCAAGAATTTCACGCCGCCGCCCGCGACGCCGAATTACCTGACCCCATCACCCGGTTCCCCGCAGCGCGCGCCGGATCCGGCGTCATCAGTCGATGGCGCGGTCAGGCAACTGCAGGCGCAGGGAGTAATCGGCACTGGGACGAAGGTCGGGGCCGCACTGCCTGGCGCGGGGGCTGCTGGTGCCGCTACCCCAGCACCGGCAACGCCCGCCGGCGGCACCGCGGCCACCACGACGCAGAGCGCCACGCCGACCGCGCCAGCGGACGGTTCCCTCGTCACGCCGCAGGCCGTTACCGATTTCCTGGCGCAGCCGAACCCGCGGTTCGATGCGTTCTGGGCGAAGATGACGCCGCGCGAAAGCGGCGGTAAAGACGTGCCGAATTTCCGCTACGACCCGACCCATACGGCGAGCGGCCCAGCGCAGATTACCGACACCAACTGGAAGGATTGGGCACCGCGCCTCGGGATCGATATCAAGCGGTTCCCGACTGCGATGTCGGCCAAGCCTGAATGGCAGAAGGCGGTCACGAAGCTCGGCTGGATGATGTACGGCGAGACGCCGTGGGACGCCGCGCACGGCGGCTCGCTGCCTGTCACCGGGCAGGGTGGATCTCAGGGGATCCAGTATCCCGGGGCTGATAGCGCCGCCAAAATAAACGAGCTCTACGGAACGAAGGCGGCTGATCTCGACAAGAGAGTGGCGGCAGCAACCGCGAAGATCAATTCGATGGACGGCGACATCGGCGAGATGAGGAAGCGCATCCTCGCGGCGCGTGACCAGGCCGACGCGGCGCAGGACAACGCCATGAAGGCGATTGCCAAGGCGCCAGCAAACCCCGAGATCGACGGAATTAAGCACGCCAGCGGACTCGCCACGATCATCGGTATCCTCGGCGGCGCGCTGACCAAACACCCGATGCTTGCGAGCGCGAACGCGGCGGCGGCGGCGATCGAGTCGTACAACGCGGGCGACCTCAACAACTACAAGATCGCCTACCAGAATTGGAAAACGCAGACCGACCTGTTGTTCAAGGTCGCGGACATGAACGCGACCCGCGTCAAAGACATCATGGACGAGGAGAAGCTGCCGCTCGAGGAAAAGAGGCTACAGGTTGATTTGTACTTGCGCGCGGCCGGGTTGGAGCAACTCGCCGACCAGGCTCGGATCGAGGGGCCGAAAGCCGTCCTCGATTGGCAAACGACGATGTACAACGCGGTCGAACAGGCGCGTACCCACCGCGAAGAAATGGAGATGAACAATTGGTATCGCCTGCAGTCGCTCGATCGCCCGGTTCCGCAGGTCGATAAAGAAGGCAACCCCGGTCTGTACTACCCCTACTCAAGGCGGTGGGAGCCGACGCCGGGCATGCCGGTGGGTAAGGGCGCGGGGGCGACGGCGGCCGGCGATCTCGACCGCGCGGTCAATTCCCAGTACCAGGCGTGGTTGCAGACTGATGAGGGTAAAAACGCCACCGATGCTCAAAAAGATCAGAAGAAGGTCGCGATCCGGCAGGATTTGGTAAACCAAGGAAAAGGTGGCCCGTCCGGACAGGCAGCGAGAGACGTCAACAACGCGGTCGAAACCGAGTTGAACTTTTGGCGTAAGACCCCCGAAGGTCAGAAGGCTGACGACCTCCAAATCGCCCAGAAGCGCGTCGAGTTGCGCGGCAAATACGCCACTGAGGTCAAAGGCGGCAAAGTTGCCGACTTGTCGGCTGTCCTTGATGCTGACGTGGCGGATTATGTCGCCGCACACCCGGGCGCCAGCGGGCCCGAAATCGCCAAGGCTCGCTTCGATGCCCGCGTAAATCGCGAGACGGAAGAAAAGCAGCGTGCGAGCGGGAAGCTGAGCGACGCCGCGGTCGATATTCTGGCGCGACGCTGGATCATGGGTGACCCCGGGGCGATCACCTCAATGCCGCGCACGGGCATCGCGCGTATTCAGGTCGAAAACCGGATCGGCGAATTGCTGAAAGACGAGCCGGACGCCGCTCGCATTACGATTACGAACCGTATGCGTATGCTCGAAGCCGAGGCGGCGGCGCGCACCGCTGGCCGCGTGACGATGCAGACCGAGATCTTTTCACAGGAAGCCATCAAGGCCGGCGCCGAGGTGGTGCGTACCTCAAAGCTCGTCCCGCGCACCGACACACCGATGTTCAACGAGGCGCTCAACGCGTTTTATCGGCAGGAAGGCGACCCCAACATCATCGCGTTCGGCGCCGCCCTCAATGCGTTCGTCAACGCTTACGGCAAGCTGTCAAACCCGACCGGCACCGGCATCCACGACCACGACAAGGATGCTTTGCGCGACACGATCAACGCAGCGCTGTCCCAAGGACAAATCGAAGCCGGCGTGGAACAGGTCATCACCGAGGGGCGCATCGTCTCGGCTGCGGCGGAAGCGGCGCAATTCAAGGTGATCGGCACTATGGTTCCGCCCACGCCCGGCCAGCCAGCGCCAGCCGCGGCACCCGCGCCCGCGGCTGCGCCACCCGTCCCGCCGTCGCTAAAGCCGTTCCAAGACCAGCACGATTTGCAACGAGATCCGGCATCGGGCCAGTATCGCAGGAAGAGTACCGGACAGGTCTACGACGCGAACGGTAACCCGGTGCAGTAATGGCTTGGACTGACGTACCAGCGACACCCGCGACACCCACACCAGCGGCACCGCCAGCCGGTGGTGCAGGGAATTGGGTCGACGTGCCGGCTGCACCTGCGGCGTCGCCGTCCACCGAAAAGCCGATGTTCAGCGGCCCGCTGATCTCAGACGAGGCGATGTACCACGGGCTCATCGCGCCGATCGTCAATCAACTCGATTACCCGGTGCGCGCGGCTGCGGCAGATCTGGCTGCGTCCGCCCCAGCGATGGCTTCCCTCGCGACCGGCGGGGTCGCCCCGGCAGGCACCCTCGATCAGTGGTGGAAGGTGCGCGACGCGATCGTCAATGCCACCGAGCTCCCCGAAAACAAGTTCGGCCACGGGATCTCAGAGGCGATCGGTTTCATCCCCGGGCTCGGGGCGAAAGCCGTACATGGCCTATCCGAGTCTTTGCTCGGCAAAAACATCACCGCAGCGCTCGGCCCGGCCGCGCAGACCATTACCGATGTGATGCCGTTCCGCGGGCACGCGGTCAGAGACGCGGTTAGAGACACGGTCAGACCGCCGCCGACACCGATGAGGCCACTTCCGGCTGTCGAGGGAGCGCAAGGCGCTGGATACAGGCTCGCCCCTGAGATGGCCTCGGAATCGCCCAGCCTGTTTTCGCATCTGATATCGGCGACGGGGAAAATCAAAAAGGAACAGGAGTTCTCTTACCACAATCAGGAAAACACCGACCGGCTCACGAGGCGGTCGCTCGGCTTGCCCGAGGGCACTTTCCTCGACGAGGCGGCGTTTGAGCGGGCGCGCCAGCCGGCGATTAATGCCTATCGCGCACTGGAAGCTGCGGTGCCTGAGATTGTGACCACCGCCGACCCGCGTTTCCGAGCGGAAATCTCTCGCGCTGGTGCGCGATTGGACGCGCTAGAGGCTGAATACCCCGAAACGAGGAAAAACCCGGATGTTGTAGAGTTGCGGCAAGATATGACGCGCTTCCCGGTCAACTCGCCCACTGCCGTGCGCCAACGGATCGCCGAGCTCCGCGAAAAAGCCGGCCGCAATTTCCGCAAGCAGGATGACGCTCATGCCCATCAACTTGGGATGGCGCAGCGCGAGGCGGCGATTGCACTCGAAGACGCGGTCGAGCGCTCCATCATGTACAGCCCAGAACAAATCCGCGCGATGAGGGATGTTTATTCGGCCCAGCAAGAGATCTCGCGATATCAGGAAATGGTGCGTGAAGGGTCGCGCGCTACGGGAGAACCGGTCGACGTGCAGGGCGCACGAGCGCGGCTGCGTGATGCGCAGGTGCGGGTCGTCCGTAGCTCATTGATCGATCCTGCACGCCGTGCTCGTGCAGAACAGATCTTGGCGAACTTTCGGCAGGGACGGGAGTTGTTCGCCCGCAGCTACGATCTCGAGTTGGCGACAAACTTCGCCGACGGCCATGTCAGTGCGCGCCGCGTGTCAAACCTACGATCGGGCGCGCTGAAGCGCAATCTGAGCGGCGAGATGGAGCAAATCGCCAATGCGTACGATTCGTTTCGGAAAGTGATGCAGGATCCAGAGAGTTTTGGCGCGCGAGAAGCATGGAGCATTCTCGATTTGGCTGGGGCAACCGCTTCATTAGCTACCGGGCACTTCGCGCCAGCCATCGCTACCGGCATGCGGTGGCCGACGCGCGCCATGCTGGCGTCGAGGTGGTATCAGGACGTGATGCGGAACCGATACAATCGCCAGGTCAACCCACCAACGCGGGTTCCGACATCACCCATGAGCGGCTATGTGCAGGGCACCCTGGCACAACCGGAACAGCCAGACCCGTCCGATATATCGTGGCGCTACGCCTTCCCGGCTGGGGTGTCGTCGCCGTAATAGCGGCGAGCCCGGTAGCGTTGATATTCGTATATCCACTGTGGAATGATGTCGCTTACGAAGACCCCAACGCCGATCAGCACGTAGGGCGAGGCGACGATCACGAGCCCGGCCAAAAGAATGCCGGCGGCGATTTCGAGTATCAGCATTGGTATCCCCTAGTCGGTCGCCCGTTAGTAGCCGATTTCGACCGGTTCTGTCCATTGACCCTCTGAGCCGCCGCTTTTCTCTATGCCGACATGGCGGCAACCAGACGGCGGCGCTCAGCGCCGGCAGATGATCCGCTCCGCGAGAAGCTCGACCAGCTAGCGGAGCTCGCCGTCGATCGCGTGCTTGCGAAGGGCAACGACGCCACCCTGCGCGAGATCACGGAGACGCTGAAAACCGTTTCCGCCTACCGCGACAGCACCGTTGGAGTTGACGCCCCGCCGCCGGCGAAATCGGCGTGGGATCGCTACCGCGGCGTGATGTCGAACGGCAGCGAGGACAAGGCAGATGGCGCGCGCCACTAGGCTTCGTCTCCTCGACGAGCGGCCGGCGCCGGGCGATGACGACCAGCGCCATGTTACCGAAGCTTTTCCCGCACCGCCACCGACCCCGCCGGCGCCTAACTCGCAACTCGGCGATGACGTCCTCGCCGTTCTGCGGCGCGACACCGACCGGGCGCTTGGCAACTCCTCTCATGCGGTAGCGACCGCGACGGCGGCGCTCGATACCGCGCAGCGCGCCGATCAAGTCGCGACCGCCAGCGCCGGCGTCAGCCAGACGCTCGTTCCGCGGGTCGACCAGATGGAAACGGCAACCCGCGAGCTCGGCGAACGCACGTTTGCCGCGCTGGCACAACAGCAAACAGCGCTCAATACGGCGAAGGCGACCCTAGCCGCTGCGGCGCAGCAAATCGCGGCGCTGGCGCTGCACATCCTCGCCTACTTGCTCGATCGCGCGCCCGCGCTCCTCGCGCTCGGCGCCGCGGTGTGGCTGTGGCAGCGCGTGCTCGATGACCCGAGCGTGCTGCGCCTCATCGGCCTCGGGCTCTTTGGGGCGCTGGTGATCGCACCGGCGCTGTGGCTCAGCATTAGGCGAGGGGGCAATGCCGGGTAAGAAACCGACAAAACGCGCGTCCTCGGAACGGCAGCGGAAGTTCGCGGGGGCCGAGCTCGGGCGCAAGCGCGCGGGGCAATCGACCGAAACCAACATGAGCGAGGCGCAACTGCGCGAACTCGCCCGCAAGCCGGTCAGCCGCGGCGGCGGTGGCAGTCGCCCTAAAGGGAAACGGGGGAGAGCGTCGCGATGAAAACGCTTCTCGGCGCGTTCTTCGCGCTGTTGCTACTGACGAGCGGCGCGTGGGCGCAGGCGTATTGCCCGAACAACTCGCCGACCACCACGGTTGTCGCAGCCACCACGTACACGATCGGTCAGCGCGACCGTTGCAACATCATCGTCTTCACGAGCTCGAGCGCGATTGCGGTGAGCCTGCCCGGCCCCGGCACCGCCGGCGGCTTCACCGGGAATTTCAACATGGCGATCTTCGCGCTCGGCACCGGCACCGTGACGATCACGCCGCAGCCGTATCCGACCGGGGGAACCACGCCGCTGATCAACGGGGCGGCGACGGCGACCGTTACCACCGGCACCGCGCGGACGATTTTGCTCGGAACCGACGGCAACTGGTACGCGCCACCGGGAGTCTAGCGCGATGGCCGGGTTTAATCGCCGCACCAATATCCCGCGCGGGAAGGTCATCACCGCCACGAGCTACACGATCTCAGGCGATGATTGCGACCGCACCCTGGTTTTCACGAGCAACAACCCGATCGCGGTCACGCTGCCCGCACCCGGCACAGTCGGTGATTTCTACGAGAATTTCGTCACCACGCTGTTCGCGTCGGGGTCTGGGAATATCACCATCACGCCGTCTCCCTATTCGGTAGGATTTGCCCTCACGCCGCTGATCAATGGCCAGGCGACCGCCGCAGTGGCGGCCGGGTTCACCCGCGAAATCCTGCTTGGCACCGATGGCAACTGGTACGCGCCAGGCGGCGGCTACGTGACGGGGCAGATCCCGGGAACGCAGACCAACGACAACGCTGCGGCGGGCAATGTCGGCGAGCTACAGACCAACCAGGCGAACACCGTTTCGATGACGAGCGGCATCTCCAACACGGTCGTCTCGGTGGGGTTGACGGCCGGCGATTGGGATGTGTGGGCGCATACCAACATCCTGCCGCAAGCCGGCTGCATCCCGACCGCCCTCATCCTCTCGACCAATACGGTGGCCGCTTTCCCCGGTCAGGACGATCCGTCAACCACCAATCTGCAACTGACGTTCCCCACCGCGACCGAACAGGTCATGTCCAGCGGGATGAAGCGGTACGCAGTCCCGCAGCCCGGTCAGACGATCTTCTCCGTCCTAAACCCGATCTTCACCGGCGGCACGATGAATGCCAACGGCAGCATCTGGGCGCGGAGGCGGCGATGACCCGTGTACTCGCGCTTCTCCTCTGCCTGATCGCCGCGTCGGCGAGCGCGCAGAAACCGGCAGCGGGGCCACCGGGAGCGGCGGTGACGTCGGTGGCGACCGGCGCATCCGGCCAGGCACTCGCACAACAGCAATCGACCGCGGCGGAAGCGAGCCACATCTTCAACAACAATGGCGGCGGCGTCGGGCCCGGCAATCTCTACACGCTCGGTGCGGTCAATACCGGGGCCGCCGGATTTGTGCTGCTGATCGATGGAACGACGCTGCCCGCCAACGGCACGCTACCCGCGTGCGGCAGCACCAACGCGGCTGGGTGCCTCAAGGGGTGCTACGTGCTCCCGATCGGCAGCACGACGCCGGCCTATTTCAATATCGAGCTATCGCCCGGCGTGCCCATCCCGTTCGTGAACGGGGTCGTCGTCGCGTACAGCACGACCGGGTGCTTCGCCCTGACCATCGGCACCGCCGCCGTTTTCTTCGAAGGCAGGGTTTACTGACATGTTCCGGTTGGTACTCGCAGTCCTCGCACTGGCGATTGGGCTGATAAGCGGCACGGCGTCGGCGCAGACGAACGCACCGGTCTACTCAACCGGGGTGCTGACGCCCGGTCACGGCGTGGTGCTGCTACAGAACCAGACCCCCGGGTCGGCCGCGATCGTCGGCGATGCCGGGCCAGCCCTCGCCGGCAATTATACCGAGATCGGCATCACCAACACCGGTCTGCCGTTTTGCATCAGAGATAGCGTCGGGCCGGGCTATCACATCTTCTGCCTCGGGGCGAACTCGCTCGGCGGCGGGTTGCTGACGTACAGCGCCCAAGGCGGCGCATCACCGTTGCCGCTGCAGTTCAGCGTCAACGGGCAAACCTACCAGTTTCCCTTCGCGGTCGGCGGCATCGTCGGCCCAAATCCGAGCGTTGTTGGTCAGCCAGCCTGCTGGAACAACATGCAGGGTACCGCGCTGGGCAATTGCGGCAGCGTAAAGGCGAATTCCGCCACCTACCAAGCGCAGTCGACGGACTGTTCCAATCATCTGAGCGCCGCCGGCAACGCTTTCTACCCGATCACCTTTGGGGCGGCAGCGGGCTATAACCCCGGTTGCACCATCACTGTGTCGAACGACGAGCCGTTTCCCGGCCGCGGCAAGACCATCGTCATCACGGGAAGTGCCTACACCAATCCGATCCTGCAATCCGGCCAAACCATCACGCTGACCAACCTCGGCTCGGCCTGGTCGCCGTCGCAGATCACCCCGAAGCGGTGGGGTCAGGTAACCCCCGGCGGCGCCACCCTTAGCGCACTATTCGTTTCGCTGACCGGCAACGATAGCAACGACGGGCTCGGCGGCTGCGGCGGCGCTGGCGCTCCGTTCGCCACCCTGAATGCTGCCTATACCTACATGCTGCAGAACATGGATCTGCGCGGTGTAGACCCCGCCTACATCGTCATGTGCACCGGCACCTATAACGGCGATGCACAGCAACTCCACGCCGCCGGGCTGATGAACTCGCACAACGGCGATCTCGGGGTCACGATCACCGGGGAGCTCAGCAACTACAACGGCACCGGAACGTGCAACAACAAGAACGGCGCGACCATCCTGATGAATGCGGCGACGTTTCTCGACGTCGAAGAGCCGTACAACGTCATTTACGTGCAGTGCATCTCGGTCGGGTCGACCGGCCCCGGCGGGCTGTTTTCCGCTCAGCGGAACGGGACGCTATATCTCGGCGACCAAACGGTAATCAACGGCACCGATTCGGGCGGCGGCACCCCGGGGGATATCCCGCAGATCAACGTCAATTACGGTGGGCATGTCCGCCTGCACGACGGCACGATCTACATCGCACACGACGGGAACGGGCATGGCGCGTTTCTGTCGGTCGGGAATGGAGGAGAGTTTACCGCCTTTTCCGGCACATCGCTTATGTTGCTCGCCGGAAACTACAGTTGGGCAAATTTCATCCAGGCGTCGAAAGCCAGTTATGTCGATCTTTCCAGCGTGAGTTTCCCCGGGCCTGGCTTAATCGTATCCGGCGGCTCTGGGCAGCTTGCGAACATCCAGAGCAACTCGAGCATCTTCACCGGCAGCAATAGTTTCGCGTTCATCCCGAACACCAACCCGACATCCGTTGGGTTCATCCTCGGCACCGGATCCTGCTACGACAGCTATTGCGGCACGACAGGCCCGCTAGAGCTCTACGCGGCGCCGGGCGGCGTCGATACCAACACGACCTGCCAGAACCAATCCGCGCCGTGTTCGTTGCCGAACGCCTGCGCCGTCAGGCAGCGCATCAATACCGCGATCAGCGGTGGGGCGACGATCAACCTCACCGCCGGTACCTATTCCCCAACCCCCGATTCGTTCGGCGCGTATTGCACGATCCTTGGCAATTCGGGCGGCAGCGCGCTGACCCTGACCCGGGTCGCCGGGGCCGGGTACGCCTCGACGACCATCAGCCTAGCCACCGGCGCGACGGGCTTTTACGTCAAGGACGGTGGCGAGCTACAGTTGCAGGATGTCTCGATCGGGGTCGCCGGTACGGGCGCAAATGCGATTTACTCCGCGCAAGCCGCGGTCGTCGATGTCCAAGGCACGGTGCAACTGCTGACCTTCGACAATGCCTCGACATTCGCGCAACTCGGCAACACCGGGATGGTCAACCTGATCGGCACGATCCTTGTCGGGCCGAGCTTTAACCCGAACATGTTCGTCTACAATAACGGTGGGTATCTCCTCTCCACCGCGACGATCACCTTCAACAACGCCGCAAGCTTCCACACCGCCTTCATCTACAACAATGGCAGTCGGGTAAGCACCGCCGGCACGACGATCAACGGCGCTGGGCTCGCGGGTACGACCGGCCCAAAATACGTCGGGGTCGGTGGTTGCCTGTTTACCGGCGGGGCGCACCCGAACTCGGGCTTCCCCGGCAGCGTCAACGGTTCTGTCCCGTCCAACTACTGCGGCGATTTCCCGACGGCGACCGCCGTCTCGTTGCTGCCGGCCGCCGGGTCAAATCAAGGACGGCACTATTCGGTCAGCGACGCGACCGCCGTCACGTTCGGCTCGATCGTCGCCGGCGGCGGGACGAATACCTTGGGCGTGACCTCTGACGGCACGAACTGGCGGGAACAGTAAAGATGGCGAACGGCACGCCAGGCTGGTCGGTGCAGAACACCACGTCGGTGGCGCTGCCGACGACCGCCGGCGTCATCGTGCTGCAGTGGCTCGTGCACCCGGTGTGGCCACCGCCGACCGATGTCCTCACGATCGCGTGCGGTGCCTTTGCGCCGATCGCGCACCTCGTCGGTCGGGGGATCTACGCCAAGGTAAATAAGTGGCTGGGTGCGCCGCCGCCCGAGCCAGAGGCGGCACCGCCAGCCGCTGCGGCACCGCCATGACGCGGATGCTGATCCTCGTGGCGCTCGGATTGCTGCTAGCCGGGTGCGAACCTGGCGACGCCAACCCTGACCTGTGCGCCGCCGTTTTCGTCTTTAACTCCACGGTCAACTGCCAGCAGCGCGACCACAGTTGCGGCGGCAAGCCGACCACGACGCAGATAGTCAATCCTCGCTGAGGTCGGTTCCGATCATCTTGGCGTTGATCGCGATTAATCCAGGAACCTCGGCAACGTGCGCCGCTAAAAGCTCGTCGCGCAGCTTCTTTGTCGCCTCGACATCACCCGGGACAACGAACCCGGCGAGCCACATCGCCAATAGGTCGCACAGCACCGCGCCTTGAATGCCGGGATCTTGTTCGGCGAGGATCGGCCGGATTTTCTCGACGAGCGGGCCGACCGCCCGTACAGCTTCGTCATCATCCATCAGCCGAGCTCCCGCCACTTCTCCTCGATCGCGCGTTCCAGCGCGTTGGCGTCGCCGCTGGTCAGCCCGCTGCGGGCGGCGCGCAGGTTCTCGTCGTTGTCGGCGAGGAAGAGGGCAAAGTCGGTCGAGTTGTTGATGTCTTTGCGCATCCGCGGCTGGAAGATCGCCACCGACCAGGCGCGCCAATCGCGCCTGCCAGACCGCATGGGCGGATCGTCGACGCGGAACGCACCATCCTCTGTGCTTTCGTCGGTGGGGTTGTCGAGGGGAAACGGCACCGGTTCACCAGTAGACGAGGGGCCAGCCGCCGGGGCGGGGGTCGTGGAGGTAGCACCCGGTGCGCTCGCGGCAGGCGCGGCAGTAGGGCGCGGCGGCGGGCCTGCGGGCGGCGCTGGTGGCGCGCTGGGCGGCGGAACGGGATTCCCCCCTGCTGCGGGGCGTTCAGCGCTTTCGCTCGTCTGTGGGCCTCCTACGCGCTCCGCCCGCCCGGCCGCGGTGTCGCGCTCAGCGGCGATGTCGCGCAGCCCGCGGTAAAGCACCGCCAGGTCGCCGCCGATCTGCTTCCCCAGCGCCTCGATCGTCGCGAGGTTGGTTTCGTAGCAACCATCGAGCGCGCCGAGCCCGCGCCGCGCCGCTTCCTCCAACAACAGCCGCAGCGCCTTGTCGGTGGCACCGGCGGATAGGTCGAGCTCGTTGCCGTCGAGATCGATGACGGCAAAGGTCGGCTCACTGTCCTCCTCGTGCTCGATCACCGTCGGGCGCACCGGCTCGGGCGGCACGGGCGTGCGCTCGATCGCCGGAAAACCGGGGATGTCGTCGAGGATAGGCGGCTCGTCGTCGCGGTCGAACAACCTGGTGATCTCGGCCGACTGTGGCGCGTCTTTCGAGGCGTGCTTGAGCACCGTCTTGCAGCAAGCCTCGTCGTAGAATTTCGTCCACATCAGCCCTTCTTTTTGCCGAGACTGCCCGTGCGCCTGTTCGATTCGCTGGCGGCTCATCACGTCGCGGATGATGCCGCCGTTCCGCAGCCGGATGATCGCGTAGGCACCGATGATCTCGCCGCGCTCCTCCCCGAGCGCGGGCGGTTCGTGTTCGATGAACGGCTGGTCGCCGAGCGCATAGCGGAACCGGTCGTTGCGGCACACCACCTCGGCCTCGACCGTTAGCACCTCGCCAGAGTTGGTCATCCGCCGCTTGATGCCGGCGACCATTGGTAGGTATTGCACAGCGTCGATGCGGAATTTCTCGTCGAGCCCGGTGCCCGGGTTTCGCATCTTGATTTCGGTATTGTAGACGACGAGCGCGCAGTCCTTGCCGTCGGGCATCAGCCCGTCGACTGCGGCCTTGACCGCCGAATTGTAGAGCGTGCGCCGGTCGGCGTAGAGCAAGTCGGGGTTGGTGGCGACAGCGGTCACGAGGACGCGCTTGAATTTGTCGATGTCGACATGCGCCGGCAGCGCTTGTTCGATCGAGGGCGCAAACTTATCGAGTTCGGTCTGGAATGCCTGGATGCGCTCGACATTGGCGCGCCGCGCAAGCGCCAGCGGGCTCTGTGGTTGTGCTGCCATCACGACACCTCCTCGTGTTCGACCTTTGCGGCGCCAAGGAGGGCATCGACCATCGCGCGCCAGACATCGGACATCGGCACCTCGCAATCGTGCGCGCCTTCGGCGAGGGAAGCGTTTTTTCCTGCCGCGGCCATCGCCGCCGATGGTTCGCGCAGTTCGGCAATCGCGGCGCACATACCCTCGCGCACCCACGCCTTTACCTGGTCGCTGGCATGTTCCCAGACCGGCGCTTGCCGCTCACCCGCCAGAAAATCGGCCGCAAACCAGTGGCGCATATAAGCGGCGCGGCAGGCGCGCTCGATCACCTCGTTCATCGTACCCTCGCGACGTTTTCGATCTTCGCCTCGACCCCGGGGATGTCGACACCGCGCGCCACCGTGTCGACCCCGAGGTTGCGCAGGTGTCGGGTGAAGATTTCCTTGACGACCTGTTTCAGAGTCGGCACCAGCGGCGACTTGATGAGCCAGCCGCAGGCTTTGCGCAGATCGGTGATCTCGCAAACGATCTGCCGCTGGGTCGATACCTGGCCGAGGGCGGCGCGCACCGGCTCGGGGCGGATCCCCGCAGCCTGACGGCCGAGCCGCTCGGCGGCGTCCTCGGCCTGCATCGCGGCGAGCTCCTCGGCGACGCTGCCGCTGCCGGTCGCCTTCTTCTCCTCGGCGGCGCGCCGGGCGGCTTCCGCCTCGGCCTGGCGGCGATTCTGTTCGGCGGTGATGCGGTCGCGTTCGGCCTGCGCCTCGGCCGCGCGCTTGCGCTCGTAGAGGGTCAGCGTGCCGCGCAATCCGCTGCGCGCATCGACCCCGATGATCTCGGTCAGCGCGTCGGCGATCGGCTTATAGGCTTGGTCGATCGTCTTGAGTGTCTCGGTATAAGGCGCGCGCGCGGCGTTGCGCTGGGCCTCGACCTCACCGCGATGGGCCCGGCACAGCCCGACCAGATCGACAATCTTGGCCGCGCTCTCGTCGTCGATGATGATCGCGGTCGCGGCAACGCCGGCGAGCTCCTCGAGCCGCGCCTTGAGCGGCGCCACCTCCTCGGCCAGGCGCTCGCCGAGCGGCGGCTGATTGTGCCCGATGCCGGGCTCGAGTTCGCGGGCAAGCTGGTTGTCGCTCATGCGGTGTTCTCCCGGCTGAAATCGGGCAGCGGCACCTGGCGCGGATCGACTTTGCGCTGCGGTCGTAGCTCGGGCGCGTCAGGGCGATGCTCCTCGGCCCAGCGCAGCCGGGTGAGTTGATAGCGATATTCGGCCTCGCTGATCGGCTGCAGGTATTTCCAGTGCGGGGATTGCCAGTAGAACCGCTCGGTAACGAGCTCGGGCGGCACCACCTCGCCCGCCACGTCGGCGCACCACACGGTCGCCGGCCACCGATCGCGCGGGTTGTCGGGGCACCCGGGTTCGTGGTCGACCTCGATGAGGCGGGCCGGCACTAGCGGGCCGTCGCGCCGCAGCCGCATCAGGAAATAGCGCGCCGGGGTCACTCTGGCCTCCCGACCAACTCCTCGAGTCGCATGATCGCGCTCCGCAACATCCGCCGGCGGGTCGCCGGGGAGTGCACATACCAGGCGCTGACCGTGTCGCGCGCCGCCGCGATCAACTCGTCGCCAAGCCGGCGTTCGATCGACGCAAGCGGCGCGCCCACCTCGTCGAGCATCGCCTGTTCGACATTGAGCCGTCGCGCGATCATCGGCGACCCTCCCTACCGGCTCAGGGACTGCCCCCAGACGAGCCGCTCGGGATGCGCCAGCGGGGGAACGTCAGGCGAACGGGCGGTGCAATTTGGTGTAACCCTGGTGTAATGGCTGGCCGTTTTTGTTCTCTTTTGGGCGTGTTTGAGCGTTTTCAAGCGCGCCCAGATATGGGCGAAAACCCGCAGAAACCCTAGGAAATCTGGATTATAGCTCGTCAGCATGCTGGTGCCCGCCGGACATGTGTTTCACCGTCATTTTCTGCTTTTTGATCAGTTATTTATCCTGGCCGCCTCAGTGCCTGGTGCAATCAGGGTGTAACGATTGTACTGGTTGCGCGCTTCGGCTTGCTCGACGAGCGCAGCCGGCAATCCCCAGATCTGCCCGATGATCCGCTCTTCGCCAAAGGCTACCGTTTGGCGGTAAATCTCGACCTCCCGGTAGCTCTCCCAGCCGCCCTCTTCCTTTAGCGCCGCGAGGTCGTGGTGGATCGCGTAGAACCACGAGGCCCAACTGGCGCGCATGTCATGCGGCGTCAGCTTCCGGGTTATCCCGGCCCGCAGTAGCGTCTTGCGCCACCCGGTGCCGATCGACGGGCCGCTCGGCGGCAGCACCTTGTCGCCGCCCTTTTCCACTGCCTGAAACGCGTAGGGGCGTCGCCGTTTGACGCTGCCGTCAGCCCGCGCCACCGTCTCCCACATAAAGACAGGCCCGGTGCGGTCGCCCGGCAACCCGGCCAGCAACTCGATACCGACTGGCGGCAGTGCCGCGATGCGGGTCTTCCCCATCTTGGTCTTCTCGCCGAGGAACGTCGCCGTCGCGGCGCGCAGGTTGACCTCGTTCCAATCGAGCGTCAGCGCCTCGCCGATCCGCGCCCCGCAGCAAAAGCAAAACAGGCAAAGGTCGCGGAAATGCCGGGACGCGGCACCGAGGAAGCGCACCGCTTCAGACGGACGAAAAAAATCGGTATCCGGTGTCTCGATCGTCGGCAGTTTATATTTCGGTCGCGCACACATCGGCGGATTGCTGTCGGCACCGAAGTTCATCACCGCGCGCAGCGGCGTCACGATCTTCGCCCGCACCGTTGCCGGCGTGGCATTGACCCCGTCGCGCAGCATCGCCTTCTTGAGGCGGGTGACCACCGCGTCACCGACCGCATCGGCGGCCGGGAAGCCCCTGCCCAGCGCGGCGACGATATCCTTAACCCGCTTGATCTGCGACGGGTGGCGCGGCTCATGCTCTAGATAAGCTTCGGCGATGTCCGAGAGCGGCCGATCGCGATCACTTGGGCGCTCGAGCCCGAGGTCGGCGGCTGTTTTGTCTCGGAGCATTTTGGCCTCGAGGCGCGCCGCTTCGGCTTCGACAGCGGCTTTGTCGCGGCCGATCTTCCGAGGAGTCTGTCGAAGGAACTCGTATCCTGGGACGGTGCCGACAATTTGGTAGACGCCTGGACGGTCGGGTCGCTCTTTGACGTTGAGGTACATGTTCGTAGAGCCTCCTCAAATTTTGCCTGGGCTATCGAGTCGAAGCGAATCGCTCGCCCGCGGCCGGTGGTTAAGACGGGAACCTGATGTTTGCGCACGACGTCGCGCACAGCGCGCTCCGACATGCGGTAGTGCTCACAAACCTCTTCGAGCGTGAGGGGGCGCTCGCGATCCATGTCGCGATCCTACCCGAATTGTTCCCCGCGTGGCAACAGGGCAAGTTAACCTGTGTTGCCCGAAAGAAAACGTTGGAACCGCGGCGGCACCGGAGCCGAGAGATCGGCCTCGGGGTGGCGCTCCACCCCCATAAAATCGAAATTCAGCCGGTGCAGCATGACCTCCGCCAGCATCGTCTCGCGGCGCAGTGCGATGAGAACCTCGCCGTTTACCGGGGCTTCCAGCGCCGCGAGCCCGGCCACCGCGGTCGCCACCAGGGGGAGGATTTCGAAGAATTCTTTCGGAGAGAGGCGGCGTACAGCCAACCAGAGCGCTTCCGGGTTGGGATTGTCGACCAGGCTTTGCCAGCGTTCTTCTTTGGTCACCTCTCCGTCTTATCAACGAATCTCGCAACTGGCACTACACTTTTGCGTAACAAAACGTAATTATTCGACGTGATTGTCGAGAACGGCCTTGATCAGCCGCAGCGCCCGCGCCGTCTCGGTGTGCGAGCACCGCCCAAGCACCTTCCACAGTTCGGCGGCATCGCCCGGCTGGTGGGTGATTAGATCGCCTGTGGTGCATCCAATCACAGTCGCATACGCTTCAAGGATTTCCTTGTAATACGGGCGCTTGTCGTTCTCGATCCGCGACAAAGTCGACTTGGCGAACCCCGTCTCCTTCGCCATCTGCCCGAGGCTTAGCCCGTGGTGCTCGCGCCATTCCCGCAGGAAATGTGACGGTTTGTGTGTGGACGGCGTGTCATCCATCGTTATTCATAACCTGTGTTAAGTTGGCGCGTAAGTTGCCATAGCCGCAACTCGTCCGCAATAGATGCACAGTGGTTGCATAGAAATCAACATCTCCTTGACGAGGGTTGCCGTCAGGGGAACGATGTCGGGTGATGACACCCCGCGCAGAAGTCTACGAACACCCCATAACCGCGTATCGCCGACGGCACGAGTTGACCCTTGAGGCGATGGGTGCGCGGTGCAAACCGCCGATCGCAAAATCGACGCTCAGCCGCATCGAATCCGGGTTGCGCAAGCCGTCCTTTGATGTGCTGCAGGCGATCGTCTCTGCGTGCGGCGGCGAGGTCACTGCCGACGAGATAATCCGCGCCACTCCCCGCGAGGTGGCCGCATGAGTTTCCGCCGGGGCTAACCGGCGGGCCAAAACCCCGATCGGAGCCCCTCGTTTCCCCCAGCGCAGGTTAGGTTCCGAAATGGCCGAATCCCTCTCCGATGCCGCGCAGCATCTCTCCAACAGCAACGAGGTCACGCAGGCGATCAGCCTCGGCTTTCACGCCGAGATGGACGCGCTCGATGACGAATCGTTGTCGATCCGCAACGCGCGCAAAAAGCTGCGGCTGCGGATCAAACAGGCCGGCATCAACCTCCGCGGCTTTGACCGGGCGCGCAACGACCTAGAGCGATCCGGCACCGACCGTGAGGCCGAGGATCTCGAATACCGCCGCCAGATGGCGTGGAACGCAAAACCCGTTGGCTTCCAGCCGACAATGGATCTGGGTGACGCGGTCGACGAGGGGCTGCGTGCGCTCAACGTCCACGAGCTCCACCGGATCGATACCGATGGGTTTGAGGCGGGTCGCGCCGGCCACAAGCGCGGCGTGAACCCGTGGAGCCTCGGCACCGAGGCGTACCAGCGCTGGGACACGGCGTGGGTGCGCGGCCAGGCGGCTATCGCCTCGACCTTGAACGGCAGCGGCGGGAACGGCGCAAAGCGCCGCGGCCGACCGCGCAAGGACGCCACCGCGAACGACGACGATCAGCCGGCGGCGTAGCGCCGATGTTCCGCCCGGTCTTCGTTCGGTTGTCCGCGCGGACGATCGCGAAAGCCGATCGCTATGGGCTGGCGCGCCATTGGATGGCCTTGGGCCATCGGTTGCGCGACGTCAATAATCTGATCGTCGACGAGCTCGCTGCCCTCGCGCTGCACATCCTCGGCTGTCGCACCGAACTGGCGGGGCAGGGATTTTTGCCGTCGGCCCGTTGGTTGCCGCTGGAGGATATCCGCGGCGGCGATGAGAAGAAGCTGCCCGATCTCGTTTTGCCGTCTGGGTTGTCGATCGACGTAAAGGGCAGCGAGCTCGATCGGCACCGGCTCATCGCGCCGGTGAACAGCCTCGTCGAGAAATACGCCTATCTGTTCATTACCGCCGAGCACCATCCCCGCTACATGATCCACGGGTGGCTGTGGGGTGATGAGTTGCTGCGCTGCCCGGTGCGCGAGCTTCTCCCACGGCGCCCCTGCTATGTCGCCGATCGGCCGCTCCGCGATCCGCGCGAACTGCTTGCAGCGGGGGTCGCATGATCCTCGCGCTCGACCCCGCGACCACGGTTGGCTGGGCGGCCGGCGCGCCCGGCGAGACGCCGACCTGGGGCTCGCGGCAATTCGACGGCAAGGCGACGGGCGCGGTCGTCGGGCTCTTCCGGCACTGGCTCATCGAGCGGTGCCGCGAGTTGCACCCGACACTCGTCGTGTTCGAGGCGCCGTACATTCCCCGCCCCAACGCCGCCGTGCCAATCAACGCGAAAACGCTGCGCCGATTGCTGGGGCTGGTCGCGACGATCGAGGCGGTGTCTTGGGAACTGCGCGTGCGCTGCTACGAGACGACGGCGCTCGACATCGCCCGCTTTTTTGTCGGCTCGGCGCGGATGCCGCGCAACGCCAAGAAGGCGGCCACGATCGATATGTGCCGGCGCTACGGTTGGCACGTCACCAATGACAACGAGGCCGACGCCTTGGCCTTGTGGCACCTGGCCGAGGCGACCGTCGCGCCCGAGATCGGGCTGCGCCGCGGCGCCGGCCCGCTGATGCTGCCACCGAAGCCTGAAATGCGAGCGCCCCCGGGTGTGACGAACCAGAGGGCGCTCTTTCCGCCAACCACCAACACCCCGACGGAGGGACGACTAGATGGACGGATTACGCGATGATGTAAGGGCTGTTAACGATATTCCAAGACTCGGGGTCGATCTCGACCTCCCCGGGCTCGACCGCGGGCCGCCGCGCTTCCAACGCTGGCGACCGCGGCTCGGAACCTGGCAGCACCTACGCCAGCCGCTTCGGCGGGTTCTCAAGCGCACGTACCGCCTCTCAGGATTGTAAGCCCGATGCTGCAGTTCTCACCCGCCGACGTCGAGCGGGCGCGCACCCGCTTTGACATTGTCGCGGCCGAGGTAGCGCTCAAACGCCGCGGCCGGGAGCTCGTCGGGCTCTGCCCGTTCCACAACGAGCGGACGCCGAGTTTCGCGATCGTCCCGCATAAGGTCTTCATGCACTGCCACGGTTGCGGCTGGCACGGCACTGTCGTGGATTTTGTCATGCAGCGCCGCAACGTCTCGTTTTTCGACGCGATGCGGATCCTGCTTAATCTGCCGTCGCTGCCGCCGAAAGAAGACCACGCCCCGCGCGCCGCCCGGCGCGACGATGATCGCAGCGATGCCGTCGCTGACGCGCGGGCGATCTGGGCCGAATCCTCGACCATCGATCGGCGCCTGGTGCGCCTCTACCTCGACAGCCGGTATCTGCGCCGCGATATCCCCGACGCGATCCGCGAGCACCCCGCGCTCTATTGCCCCGAGCGACACGCCAAGATGCCGGCGCTGGTCGCGGCGTTCCACAACAGCCGCGGCGACCTCACCGCGGTGCAGCGGATCTGGCTTGAGCACAAATTTGTGACCGTCGGCGGCGACGGCGGCGACCCGAAGGGCTCGCGCCTCAAGAATGTCCCGAAAAAGAGCCGCGGCGTGCTTGGCGACGGCGCGGTGCGCCTGGCGCCACCGGGGCCGTTTTTGGGGTTCGCCGAGGGTATAGAAACCGCGCTCGCGGCGCAGCATCTCCACCGCATCCCGGTGTGGGCGCTCGGCGGGCTGGCGCGGCTCGGCTATCCCGAGCACCGCGATCAGCACACCGGAAAGCTGATCGCCGAGCGGCCGCCGACGGTATGGGTGCCGCCCGAGGTGCAGCACATCGTGCTGTTCGGCGACGCGAACGAGATCGGCCAAATCGTGGCGGAATTCGCCGCTGGTTGGTGGCGGCGCCAGAAGCGCTCGGCCGAGGCGATTATGCCCGATTTCGGGTTTGGCGATTTTCAAGATCAGTTGCGGGTCGCAGTGCTCGCCGGGGCGGTGCGATGAGAGGCGACAATGTCGTCCCGTTCTACTCAGACGACCGCGGGTCGCGGATCGAAGAGTTCCGCCCGATATATGTGTCGCAACTTGAAGGAAAGACCCCTAAGCCGCGGGAATGGTTGGTTGACGGCATCTTGATGCGCGGCACCGTGACCCTCTTCGCCGGGCCGCCAAAAGTCGGGAAGAGCCTCCTCGGACAGCAACTTCTCACCGCGGTTGCGAGCGGGCTCGAGTGGCTCGGCCATGCGGTCATGCAGGTGCGGACTTTCGGGCTCTTTACCGAAGATCCGATCGACGAACTCCACCGCCGCCAGGACGCGATCAACGCGCACTACCAGCGCAACGCCGCCGACTTCGAGCTCGACATGAGTTTCGACGCCCGCGAGGGCAAGGACGCGATGCTGTGCACGTTCGACCGCACCGACACGATCCAGTTCACGCCGCTCTGGTTCCAGTTGTGGAACTACGTCCAAGAGGAAGGGGTCGGTGTGGTGATGCTCGATCCCGTTTCCGTCATCTACGGCGGCAGCGAAAATTTCCGCAATCAAGTCACCATCTTCATGCGCGAGCTCGTGAAGAAAGCGGTCGCGATAAACGGCGCGATCCTCCTATCGGTGCACCCGTCGAAAGCGCAGGCATCGGGCTACTCGGGATCTACCGCTTGGCTCGGCGCCGCGCGCTTCGGCATGACGTTGCAGCGCCCGCCCGAGTATGACCCCGACACCGACGTACCGCGCGACGCCCGCGTCCTGCGCGGGCTGGGAGCGAACTACACAGCGGGGTTTAAGCCGCAGCGCCTCGAGTACCGCGACGGCGTTTTCGACCTCTCCGCGCCCCCCGAAGCGCCGCAAAAACGGATCCTAACGCAGAACGACCGGGTCGAGCTTCGCTATAGGTTGCTCGCCGGCGTCAAGCGGGTGGTGATGAACGGCGGCCGGGTGCCGGCCGACGAGATGCACCGTGAGTCGATGCCAGCCCGAGCCCGGCGCTCGCCTGATGCGCAAATCAATCATGTGCCGCTCAACGATCTCTACGCCGCGCAGGGGGAGCTCATCGACTCGGGGCAGCTTGTGCGGGTCGACGTCGCGCGCCGCTGCCTGCTGCGCCCGGCGGACGGGCCGCTCTATCCGAACGAAATGCCGTGGTTGTCGTCATGACCGGCGGCTGGGTTGACGGACTCGCCGAGTGGATCGAGGGCGATACTGCCTATCTGTCGATTGCCTTCTCGTGGCGCCTCGACGACGCCTACATGCGCGCCGTCTTTTACCGGGCCCAAGGCTACCACGTCCGCGCCGGCGGCCCCGGGCTCTTCACCCGGAAGACCTACCTGGCCGACGTCGCCGAGATCGGTGGCGATATCCCCGACGCGATCGTGCGCCACAATCCCAGCGCGACGATCGCCAGCCGCGGGTGCCCCGTCGGCTGTTGGTTCTGCATCGTGCCGGCGATGGAGGGTCGCGACTTCACCGAGTTGCCCGATTTTCCGGTACGCCCGGTGCTGTGCGACAACAACCTCTCGGCGCTCTCGCCGGAATATCAGCGGCACATCATCGGCCGTTACCTTAAAGCGGGCGTGCCTTTACTCGACGCCAACAGCGGTTTCGAGCCGCGCACCTTCGATGAAGAAGTATTCGAGCGCTGGCGGCCGATCAACAAAGGCCCGTGGCGGTTTGCCTACGACGACGCGGCCGATGGCCCGCACGTCGAGCGCGCCATGCGGATGCTGCGCCGCGCCGGCGTGCGACCGCGCAAGATCCAAGTCTACGTGCTGATCGGTAACGAGCCGGTGGCGGCGTGCGTCGAGCGCATCCGCCGGGTGATCGCCTGGGGCGGCGAACCCTACGCGCAGCCGCTGATGAAACTCAACGCGCTGCAGAAACGCCCGTGGGTTCGACATGATTGGACGCTGGGCGAATTACTGCGCCGGCAGCGCTGGGTGAATCCGTCGGCTAGCCGTCCGCGGGATCCCCTACGAGAGCTACAACGCCTCGGCAAAGACGACGCGACTGCTGCCGGCAAACACCTGGGAGCTCGCGCTGTGATCGCCGACCGAATGGAGGAATTATTCGCCATGAGCCAGCAACACGAGACGACGGGCATCCCGGCGCCTGGCCCGATTAACGCGCCGCCAGACGAAAGAAAGGTTCCTGCTAAATTAGCGCAGGCGGCGCCGGATGGGGATTCGGCGCCGTCACGCGTGGTCGTCATCGTGATCAAGGACGGCAAGGTCACGACTGTGGCTGGGACGATCCCGCTCGATATCGCCAGCGCCGAGGCCTGGCGACCGAACCTCGAGGCGATCCGCGCCAAGTACGGGTGGGTCTGCCGGGTCATGGGCGACGACGCGCTGGTCAGCCTGGCGCGTGACGTCATGGCGCTGTGACATGGAACAGCAAATCGGACAAATGGAATTGCGCGAGGCCGACGGCATGGTCGAGCTCCGCATCGGCCGGGTCGTCGTGCTGCTGATCGACCCGGCGGTAGCGCACGATCTCGGCTACCGAATGATGGAGTGCGCGCGCTACAGCGTCGCCAAGGTTTCCGACGACCCGGCGCGATCCGAGGTGCGCCGCTTCGTGGCGGAACTGCTGCGCGTCGACAGGCGCCGCAGCGGGGCCGGCGGCAAGGCGCGGGCCGCGGTGCTATCGCCGGAACAGCGCAGCGAGATCGCCCGCAAAGGCGCGGCGGCCAGGTGGGGAAATGGCGAACCGCAGAGTGCCTGAGACGGTCATCGACCGCATCCGGCTGTTTGCCGCCTACGGCGCGAACTCGGTGCTGGTGGCGCGGTTATGCCCCGGCTATTCCGACGCCTCGATCCGGGTGCTGGCGCGGCGGCGCGGCATCAAGCTCGACGATTGGCGGGGGAAAAAATGACCGGCGCCCGACAGGCACAGCAAATGCCGACACCGCTCCCCGACGGCCCGACAACGTGGCTCCTCGGGGTGATCCTGCGGATCTACTTCGCCGTGGTGTGGTGGTGATCTGCTACGCCTCGCGCACCGGGACGATACGCAATCTCGCGGCGCTGCGCGCCCGTGGCTGGGGGCTCTTGGTGTCGCGGGCCGGGAAGTGGCGAACGCACGGTTTCGAGCGGTGGGCGGCTGACAACGGCGCGTGGACTGATCACCAGGCCGGACGTCCTTTTGACGAGGATCGCTATGAGAAATTCCTCGGGTGGGTTGAAACACAGAAGGTTGTACCTGCTTGGTGCGTCCTTCCGGATGTTGTTGCTGGCGGTCGCTCCTCCCTCGAATTGTCGTCGCGTTATCTCAACCGCTGTCTGGCGGTGGCGCCTCTCGTGCTCCTCCCGGTACAGAACGGCATGGTCGAGGCTGACATCGCGGCGATGGTTGGGCCGAACGTAGGCGTCTTCCTCGGCGGCACAACCGAATGGAAACTCGAGACGATGGCCCGCTGGGGCGTATTCTGCGCCCGGCACCGGGTGCACTACCATGTCGCCCGGGTCAACACGACGCGCCGCATGTTTGCCGCTATCGCGGCGGGGGCTCACAGCGTCGACGGCTCAAGCGCCTCGCGCTACGCCACCAACCTGCCAAAGCTCGACGGCGCGCGGCGGCACATCGATTTGTTTGGCCCCGACGGACAGCCTAGAGCGGCCGGTCAGTCGCTTGCGGCAGCGGCACTGTGATGGTGGTGCGCTGCCCCGGGCACAAGGTCATCCCCGGGTGGTACGGCACGACCTTCGGCGCGTCGGGCCCGCAGCCTGAGACCTCATTGAACGCATCGATCTTGCCCTGGTTGTAGGCGATATCGAGGCGCTGAAGGATCACCCACGCCTGAACGATGACCAAGGCGGCATTGACAGCGACGATAAACCAGCGTCGGCGCCACGCAGATAAAACCGCGACCACGGTGTTGACGACGATCGCGAGGATCATCCCCAAGACGATGGCGATGTTCATGGCGCCGCGTCGCGAAACATGTTGGGGATCGCGCCGCCGAGCGTCGGCCCGTCGATCGGCTCGCGGATGTCCTTTTCGGGGTCGGCGCGCAGCATGCGTATCGTGGTTTTCCAATCGCGCACGATATCCCAGAGGAATTGCGCGCGCTCGGTGCGGCTCGACACGTAGCAGATCACATATTCGCGCCGTTTCGGGTCTTCGCTCGGGCGCAGCGTGCCGGGCGCAACCCGCTCGGGCGCGCCGCCTTCGCCGCGGATCACGGCGCCGGCTTCGCGGGTCGCCATCCACATTTCGCCGATATAGGCGTAGGCGACGATCTTCGGCTCGGCGAGCGGGTTCAAGTGGGCGCGGATCGTCGCGAAGGCGATCTGTTTTTCGAAGTCTCCCCCCCACGGCGTAATGAAGGTTTGCACTTTGTCTGTCGCGTCGAACAACAGCCAAGTTGGAGGGAGCTCGCGGCGCTGGTCGACCAGCCACTCGGTCGCGACCTTCTCGGCGTAGCGGCGGATCTCGTCGAAATCGATCATGCGTTCGCCCAGCCGAGTTTCTCGCGCATCACCGCGGCCGCCGATCGCCCGTTGGGCGTGGCAAAGACCGCGGTCACGACGCGACCCGCATCGGGGTTGGTTCCAGCCCCGCCCCCACACCAGCCGGCACCCGCCGGCGCTGTATTTCTCAAACCACTCGCCAACGCGGCCGAGATCGTCGGGGCCAAAGATATTGACCAGAAAGAAAGGCGGCGCGGTCAGCGTCGAGCTCCCGCACGATATCCGGCACCTCGCGCTCAAGGTTCGCCAGCGCCGCGCGCAGCACCGACTGCCCGTGCTGCTGATAGCCGTGGTCGTCGGCTTCCGGGGTCAGGTCGATGATCGGGCGCCCGCTCATCATCACCTTCTCCGTAGCAGTTCCTGCGCGCGCAGCGCTCGCGCGGCGACATCCCGCCGCGACGAAAAGTCTTTGTCGACCGTGGCAGGTTGGGTGGCGGCCATTTGTCCCTCGTGAACGAAGAAGCCGCGCGCCGTCTCGACCCCGTCCGCGCCGCGATAGCGCCACAGCACGGCACCATATTCGTGGACGAGCGCCATGATCAGCGAGCGCACCGGGTCGCGCTGCCAAGCGTCCTCGTACCCGGCCGCGACCCACATCGCCACCGCCGCGACGTCGTCTCCGTTTGGCGACTTACCGGGCCCGCGCAGGCGAACCATATCGGGCAGCGGATCGACCACCACACCGCAGCTATCGGGCCGCAGATCAGCGGGCCATTCGTTGATCCGGTAGCCGCAAAACCAAGTGCGGCAGCTATCCGGACGGTTCGCATAGATCGCGCAGCCCGGGCTGGCGGACGGCACCCGGCGCTCGTGCTCGCACGCGGTGAACGCCCGCAGCTTGAGTTCGACGACTGGCACGAGGTGGCAGCACGTTGTGCAATTGCCGCAACTCGTCCGGTGGATCATCGCGAGATCCTCGCGGAGTCGCGTAAGTTCCTCGGGCAATAGCGCCGGGCGGCGCACTGTTGGTCTACCGTTCTTCAAGCCACCAATCTCCACGGTCGGGCCACAGCCCGTTGTATTTTATGCGCTGCGCCATAATCAGCGTGCCGTGGTGGGTCGCGACGTTGAACCTGGCGCCACACGGCTTGCACTCGATGTTCGTCGACCGACCGCCCGACGGCCCGCGCCAGAAACGATTGTCGCCGCAATCGGGGCAGCGGTGCGCCGCCAGCGTTTCGAGGCCGGCGTCGATCATCGCCGCGGTAGGTCTACGTTCGCCATCAGCGGCTGGCGCAGACCGCGGTTGATCGCGCGCAGGAGCCCGGTCGCGTATGCGCGCGCACCGCCCTTGCTATCGAGCATCCCCATCTTGCGGATCTCCTCGACGATATTCGCGTGTCCGGTGCGGGCAATGCGCTCCCGCCACCTGTCGTCGGCGAGCGACTCACCGCGGGGCATGCAGCGCTCGAGGTGATGGAATGCCCACAGGATGCGCGCCGGCATCGGATGACCGGCGCAGACCTGTGCGGCGAGCGGGAACACCCGTTCCATCGCCGCGGTGTTGGTGCGCAGCATCGTCGCGAACGCGCTGACGCAGGTGATGTGCTGCGCATCCGCGGGGATGCCGATCGTGCGGCTGTGGGATTCCGCCAGCGCCGTCATCCGCATCGCGATCGGGTCGCCGGCCATGATGAGCGCCTTGAATTGATCGCTGATCGTCGGCATGCGCCGGTTCGTGTTGGAAGCCAGAAACGCAATGGCCTCGTCTCGGACAGTGTCGAGCTCGAAAATTATGCAAGGCAATTCCTTGATGTGCGCCAGATACGACGCCGCCTTGAGCCGGTGTTGCCCATCCACCACAAAGTAAATTGTCGACCCGGGACGCCTGCTAACTTCCAAGACGCCGCAGGATGTCCAGTTCCAGTTCGCCGCCATAACCGCGACCTGGCGCTCGTTAAGTTTGCGCTGGTACTGGCTGTCGATGGAGAGGCGCGCCTTGGCGATGCTCACCTGCACGCCTGGCTCGTTTTTCAGCGGCACGAAATTCTGGCGCAGCGGCGACGCCGTCGTCGTCGGGATCAGTGTCGTCGCGGCACCAGCACGGCTTTGGAGAATTGCGGTATCGGCGGCCATCGTCTTCCCCTAGTTGAGGTGCGATGGGCGGCGAGCGTAAAACTAAGTTGCGCGTGTGGCAACACCCGCGCCGATTTACCCCTCGCGCAGTAGCTCGATCAACCCAGGCACGACCCCCTGCAGCGCGTCCCGGCGCTCGCAAACCAGGCGATAGAGGTAGGCGGTGATGTCGGGGTGCGGCTGCATGCGACCGGACAGCCAGCGCCGTACCGTGCGATCGGCGACCTCGAGTTCGCGCGATAGCGGCGTCTGCCACTGGTCGCCGTAGAGCGCCTCGCCTACCCGGCGCAGTAGCTCGGGCGACATCGACTCAGCCATCAAACGATCTCCGCATACTTGTGGGCGCCAATCACTGGACGCTCCGTTGTTTGAGGACGTGCCACAGCACGAGGTCGACGACGGTGTTGTCACTGCGCTTCTTCGAGAACTTCCCGGCCAGCAGGCGCGGTATGTTGCGGTTCAGCGAGCGCTCGATGCTGAGCATCATCTGGCGGCCCTCGTCGGGCGCGTAGCCGTCGGCCTCGGCCTCGGCCTCGGCGAGGACGTGACGCTCGATGCGCACACAAAACCTGCCGTACTCGATCGAGACGCCATCGGCCAGCCGGTTGGCGACCGCTTCCGGACTGAGCCCAGAATCATTTCGGGTTCCGCGCTCCCTGAGCTCGCGCGCAACCTTTTCGGGATCCCAATCGATCGCGGGGTACTTGTCTGGCTTATCGCTCATCAAAACCCCTCCTCGATCCGCGCGCCGCAGCCGGCCGCGACTAGCGCGCGCTCGATCGCTTCCGCGACGTTGCGCACCGCGGCCGCGGCGATCAGATCCGGGTTGCGGCTCACGCCGCCACCGCTTGATCGGTGCGCACCGGCGACATTACCCAAGCGCTACCAGCCTGCGCGATCGACACCTTGAAGCGAGCCGTGCCGGCCGCGCCGGCATCCTCGCC